>ERZ761609.213-NODE-213-length-78665-cov-53.174431_pt1 | contig 78665 bp, 74 predicted proteins | sample MGYA00511163_ERZ761609 | MGnify/ENA primary metagenome ERZ761609 (study PRJEB28899, sample SAMN02445070) | bioreactor sludge metagenome | biome: EBPR sludge | place: Australia: Brisbane, Thorneside Wastewater Treatment Plant | collected 2011-12-16 ...
TAGATCGTTCCCATCCCGGCGTAGAAGCGCTCCGGATCCTCACTGCCAAGCGCGGTAGCCGGCGGCCGTCCGCCCCCCTGCCGGCGGGGCTTACGATCCGGTTTCATCCCGCGATCTCAACTCGAACTCGACGATGGCCAGGCGCTGGGTGAGAGTGATGTTCATGTCCTTCAATTCGGAGATGGCGCGAGACTGGCGATAGAAGATGCCGACGAAGACGACGAGCGCGAGCAACAGGATGGCCAGCGGCGCGCCGGCCAGGCCGAGCCAATCCGCGAACGAGCCCAAGAGGCCCGGAAACAGGGATAGCGACAGCAGGACGAAGCCGCCGGCGAGCCAGGAGACCGAATGCTCCACGCGGATCCGCTCCTGGCGGAGCGACCGCAGGACGGTGAGGATGAGGACGAGACTCAGCAGCGCAAGCAGCAGGAATAGGCGTTCCATGCGTAGACTCCCCCGAGGTCAGATCCGCGTCCGGCGCAGGATGTTGACGAAGACGCCGAGCAACACGTGCACCACGTAATAGACCGATTTTAGCGCAGTGATGGAGCTGCGCCCGGCCAGGCGCGGGCGCATCCGGCACGGGACTTCCTCGAAGTGGAACCGGCGGCGCTGCAGGACGACGAGGGCCTCGATCTCGGGGTATTCGAGCGGGAAGGTGCGGCTGAACAGATGGAGCGCGCGGCGGCTGACGGCGACGAATCCGGAGGTGGGGTCCGAGGCGGGGCGGCCGAGAATCGGGCGCAAGATCAACTTGAAGAAGGCGATGCCGAGCCTGCGGATCAGGCTGGTCTGGAAGCCGGGTTGCGCCGGATCGCGGACGCCGATGACCATCTCCGCGTCCGAGGCGTGCAGGGTTTCGAGCAGGCGCGGGATGTCGCGGGGGTCGTGCTGGCCGTCGCCGTCGATGCGGACGACCTCGTCGAAACCGAGTTCATAGGCCAGCTTGTAGCCGGCCTGGACGCAGCCGCCGAGGCCGAGGTGGCAAGGCAGTGCGAGGACGCGGGCGCCGGCGGATTCGGCTTGCGCCACGGTGGCGTCGCGCGAGCAGTCGTCCACGACCAGGACGGGGAAATCGCCGAGCACTTCGCGAGCCTCGCCGACGACGCGGGCGATGGCGGCCTCTTCGTTGTAGGCGGGAATCAACAACAGCACGCGGGGTGGTTTCACTGCGTGGCCACCTCGCGGAGGGGGATCCGATGCCGCCGGAGGCGAGCCGCGAACTCGCGGGCCTGAATCCGGCGCATGACCCGCCGCCGCTCACGCCACAGCCGTGGCAGGTCGCGCAGCAGCGCGAGATGGGCCTTCAACACCAGCCACGGCAGGAGCCATGCCGGGTTCCGTTGGGCAAAGGCCGAAGCCTTGCCGCGCTGAACAAGGAGCGCATGCAAGTGGTGAATATATCGCACCAGCGCGGCCCAAGGGGCGAGCGCGAGCCACGATGCGGGCAGGCATCGGACGGCCAGGCGGAGCCGGTTGCGCTCCACGAGAAAGGCTTTGAGCGGTGAGGCGTGGCCGGAGGTGGCCGAGTAGCGGTGCTCGACGACGGCCTCGGGCACGTAGAGGCAGCGCCAGCCCGCCCAGTGGCCGCGCAGCGCCAGATCCGTGTCCTCGCAATACAGGAAGAAGGAGGGCTCGAAGCCGCCGAGTTCCTCGAACATCCGGCGGCGGTAGATGGCGGCGCAGCCTGAAGGGATCAAGGCTTCGCGGGGCTGCGCGAAGAGACCGGCCGGCTGGCCGCGGCCGATTTGTTTCGAGGAGCCATCGAGTGCCACGCCCAGACCGGCGGAGTCGAGCAGGGGCGTGCCCTGCTGGAGGATCCGGCAGGCGGCCATGCCGGCATCGGGCGCGGCCTCCATCGCGCGGTGAAGAGCGTCGAGCCAATCCGGAGCGGCGCGGGCATCGTCGTTCAACACGGCCAGATAGTTGGCCGGCTCGGCGGCGAAGCCCTGATTGACGGCTTCACCGAAGCCGGCGTTCGAGGGGTTTTCGATCAGCCGGAACGGAAAGCGGGCGGCGCCGAGCCGATGGATCGCGCCGCAGCCGGAGTTGTCCACCACCACGGTGCGGAACGAGCGGAAACTCTGGCGCTCCAGCGAGGCGAGGCAATCGAGCAGGCAAGGGTCCGACGCGAGCGTGGGGATGACGACGGTGATCGAGACAGCGGGCAACTTTCGAGTCTAAACCAGGACGTTACAATCGGAGAATATGTCCATCAAAACCACGGTTGTCGGCAGCTATCCGATTCCGGACTGGCTGCGCGGCGACACCTCGCGCACCACGCTGCGGGACGCGATCCTGGTCGTGCTGAAAACGCAGGAAATGGCGGGAATTGACGTTGTCGCGGATGGCGAACTGAACCGCTTCGACCCCTCGCATCCCGAGACGAACGGGATGATCGACTATTTCGTGAGCCGGATGTCGGGGATCCAGACGCGTTTTTCGCTGAGCGATATCGAGGCGTTCCGCGCCGATGCCGGCCTCGCCTACCGCACGGACCCGGCGGGCATAGTGACCGGGGCGATCGGCGAGGGCGTTCTGAATCTCCCCCGCGACTACGAGTTCACGCGGGCGCTGACGGAGGCGCCGCTCAAGTTCACCTGCACCGGGCCGCACATGCTGGCCAAGGTGTTGACGGACCGGCATTATGGGGACCGTGGGCGGCTCGGGATGGCGATCGCGGAGGTGTTGCGGAGGCAAGTGGAGCGGATAGACGCGGACGTGGTGCAACTGGACGAGGCCAACATCAGCGGTCATCCGGAAGATGCCGCGTGGGCGGCGGAGGCGATCAACCACGTACTGGAGGGTATCGCGGGCACGCGGGCGGTGCACATCTGTTTCGGCAACTACGGCGGGCAGTCGGTGCAAACGGGCTTCTGGCGGTCGCTGATGCCGTTTCTGAACCGGCTGCAGGCCGATCATCTGGTGCTTGAGTTCGCACGGCGCGGATACGGCGAGATCGAGGATTTTCGGGATCTGGATCCGCGCATTGGGCTGGGGCTTGGCGTGGTGGACATCAAAGACAATGGGGTGGAAAGTGCCGACCTGATCGCGGAGCGGATCGAGATCGCGGCCGCGGCGCTGGGCGCGGAGCGGATCCACTATATCCATCCCGATTGCGGGTTCTGGATGCTGCAACGGAATGTAGCGGACCGGAAGATGCGGGCGCTGAAGGCAGGGCGCGACCTGTTCGAGGGGCGGAAAGGCTGAGCCATGCGCTGCATCGCCGCTTTGCTGTTGACGTTTGCGATCGCCGCCGCCGAAAACCATGGCGCCCACTTGAAGAATATCCGGCAGTTGACCTTCGGCGGGCAGAACGCCGAGGCGTACTGGTCGCCCGACGGGCGCCGGCTGGTGTTTCAGTCCACGCGGGATTCCTACCAGTGCGATCAGATTTTTGTGATGAACGCCGACGGTTCCGAGCAGAAGCTGGTTTCGACAGGGAAAGGACGCACCACGTGCGCTTATTTCCTGAAGGACAACAAGCACATCGTGTACGCATCGACGCATGAGAAGGACGAGAAGTGCCCTCCGCCGCCGGACCGCTCGAAGGGCTACGTGTGGGCCGTCTATCCGGGCTATAACCTCTACCTGGCCAAAGATGACGGAACGATCGTCCGAAAGCTGACGAATCAGGACGGCTACGACGCCGAGGCGACGGTGAACTGGAAAACGAACCGGATTGTGTACACATCGATGACCGACGGGGACCTGGAGCTTTGGGAGATGAGGCCCGACGGCTCGCGGCGGCGCCGCATCACGGCGATGCCGGGCTATGACGGCGGCGCATTCTATTCGCGGGACGGGCGCCATCTGGTATGGCGGGCGACCGACCGCCAGAACCATGAGGCCATGCAGCGCTACCGCGAGTTGATCAAGGACAACCTGACCGCGCCGATGAAGATGGAAGTGGTGATCGCCGACGCGGACGGGAAGAATCCGAAGCAGATTACGAAGTTCGGATGCGCCAGCTTTGCGCCCACCTTCACGCCGGACGGGAAGCGGATCATTTTCGCATCAAACAAGCACGACTGCGATGGGCGCAAGTTCGAGCTTTATGTGATGAACACGGATGGGACCGGCCTGCGGCAGCTTACGGATTTTGGCGGCTTCGTCTCATTCCCGGAGTTCTCCCCGGACGGCAAGAAGCTGGTGTTCTCGTCCGACTGGAAGGCGAAGAACCGCTACGAGTTCAATATCTTCGTCGCGGATTGGGCTGAATAGACTTCCGCGGCGCGCGTTCGGGCTGGAGCAGGTCGAATTCGACCCAGCCCCGCATGCCGGCATGGGGTCCATCCAGGATCTCCACCTCGCGCTTGCTGGTGTGCATCCTGACGACGAGCACGCGGGCACGAGGCTCGACGGGGAAGGCGGATTTCCGGTGATTGGCCTCATCCAGGACAGCCTGATCGCCGGAGGTCATCGCCTGCTGGAGGCGATAGGTTTCACCCCGTTCGAGAGCCACCCAGACGGGTTGGCCGGTGGAGGTGGCCAACAGGGCTACCTGGCCTGGCCGGGTGTGGTCCAGTTCCCCATGTGCCGGCTTGAGGTTCCAGACGCGGCCGGCGCCCAACGCAACAAGGAAAACGCCGGTTAAGACAATGAGAACTCGCAGTAGTCCCATATCAGACTCCTAAGTCCTCTATACACCCAGGCGGCGGGGGATTCAAGGGCCGGTTTGTCCGGCGGGGCCGAGGCTGGAAGCGCGCGGGCTTTCCAGCCTCAGTCAAGATGGAGCCAGTCGCGACTCGATCAGGCCCGAACTGCCCGTTCACGGGCGCGGTCCCATTTGAGGTACTGGCGTTTGCGGAAGGAATCGACCGCCATCGAGCAGACCACCACGCCGTGGTAGCCGAGTTCGGCATCGCACTTGAGGGCTTCGCCGTGGCGGATGGCGTTGTGGAGGTTCCGGTGATGGAGTTCGGTACTTTCGGCGCCCTTCTTGGCGAACTCCTTCTTCTGCGCCTCCTTGGCGTACTGCCGTTGCGGGGTGATGGTCCAGCCGGTGCGGGTGAATTCGAGCGTGGCCTTGTGGCCCCGCAGCAGATGCTGGACGGGCGTGTCGTTGGCCATGGTGGAGACCAACTGCATGGTGAGACCCTCGGGGTAGTCGGCCAGGACATTGAAGGTGTCAGGGATCTCGGCGATGGAGTCGGAGAACTGGAACTTGCCCCCGGTGGCGACGACGTAATCGGGCGTCTTCAGGTTCAACGCTTTGATCAGGCGAGTAGCCCGATGGACGTAAAGGTCGGTGGAGATGCCACCGGAGTATTCCCAGTACCGGCGCCAGCGGAAGTAGCGTTCGGGATCCCATGGGACTTTCTTGGCGGGCCCGAGCCAGGCGTTCCAGTCGAGGTTCACGCCCGGCTTAGCATCCTCGTCAATCGGGTAGGCCCAGAAATCCTGCATGTGATTGCGCGAGTAGTCAATCTGGGCCAGGACGACCTTGCCGATTTCGCCGTTCTTGACGGCCTCCCAGGCGCTTTCGTAGCTGTCGTCGGACATGCCCTGGACGCCCACCTGGAGTTTGAGGTTCGGCTTGGTTTTGAGCTTCGCCAAGACCTTCTTCGACTCCTCGATGTGATGGGTCATCGGCTTCTCCACGTAGATGTGCTTGCCGGCATCGAGCGCGTCGAGGGTCATCTGGGCGTGCCAGTGTTCGGGGGTGGCGATGAGAACGTAATCGACGTCATCGGCATCGAGCAGGCGGCGGTAGTCCTTCTCGATGCGCGCGCCGGTGCGGTCGGCGAAGGCCTGCACGCGCTTGTCGTAGATGTCGCACACCACGGTGACCACGACATTGTCGGCTTCCTTCATTTTGAGAAGCGTGTTCAGATGGTGGCCGGCGATGCCGCCGCAGCCAATGATTCCAACCCTGAGACGTTCATTGGCCCCGGCCGTTTGACTCCATGCCCGGGCGGTGACCGCGGCCGAGGCGGCGGCGGATTGCAGAAAGACCCTACGCGTTTGTGGCATAACAGTCGATTGTATCGCTGAAGATGACACCACTGCCCAATGCAATCCAGTTGATACTCGCCGTCACGGTGCTGATCGCCGCCGGGACGGACATCCGGAAGCGGGAGATCCCCAATTGGCTGACGCTCGGCGCGATTCTGGCGGGCCTGATTGCCCACCCCGTGCTGAACGGATGGGCGGGATTCCGCTTTAGCGCGACGGGACTGCTCGTCGCCGCACTTATCTTTCTGCCCTTGTTCGCGGTGCGGTTCCTGGGTGGCGGAGATGTGAAACTGATGGGCGCGATCGGGACGCTGGGGGGCTACCAGAATCTGCTGGTGATTTTCCTGCTGGACGCGCTGCTGGCGGGCGTTGCGGCCGTCGTCCTGATTGTGGTCCGGAGGCGAGTGGGGCAAACGCTGCGGAATATCGCCCGCGGATTGCGTTCGATGGGGAAGGGCCGGGCCCCGCACGAGGACAACCCGGAGATGGAGGCGGGCAGCGAACGGTCGCTGGGCATGCCCCGCGGAGTGACCATCGCGCTAGCTTCGCTGCTGCTGCTTTACGGGCTACGCTAATCGAGGGCTAATCGAGGGTAAGGACCGTGAGCGAAGAAGGGGCCGAAGCGGAACGGTAGACCCGGTGGGTCGCCTTGATGAAGTCCGTTGCCTTGGCGTCCTGAATGGGCATGAACTTCTGTGGATTGCGGTCCACAAGCGGGTACCAACTGCTTTGCACCTGCACCATCAGGCGGTGGCCGCGGCGGAAGGTGTGGAAGACATCGGGTAATTCAAACTCGACGACATCCATCTGGCCGGGCTTGAACGGTTCCGGCTTTTCGAGACTCTTGCGGAACTTGCCGCGGAAGGGTTCGCCGCGGACCAGTTGCTGGTAGCCGCCCATGCGAATGTTGGCGGGGTTGGGGGTATTGTCCGGATAGTCGTTTGGATAGACGTCGATGAGTTTCACGACGAAGTCGGCATCAGTGCCGGTGACGCTGACATGCAGTTTGGCCTTGAGCGGGCCCGCGACGCGGAGATCCTGATCGAGCGGTTCGGTTTCATAGACCAGCACGTCCGGCCGCCGCGCGGCGAAGCGCTGGTCGGCCACCATGTAGTCGATGGTCATGATGTTGGTGATGTAGCCGACGAAGGGGACGGGCTTGGCCGGGTCGCTGACGTACTCATCAAAGGCATCGGCGGCGCCGGAAGGCTTGCCGTCGGCGAGTTTGCCATTCTCGCCGAAGTAGAAAGTTCGCGGTTTGGCTTCTTTGGGAGGCCAGGCGGGCAGCGCGTGCCATTCGTTGCGGCCGGTTTCGAAGACGTAGGCTTCGGGCAGTCTGGCGCCCTCGCCCTTGTCTTTCAAGTGGTGGAGGAAGAATGGGAACTCGATCTTTTCCTGATAGAACTTCGATGTGTCCTGATGGAAGCGGACGTCGCCGAGACGGTCGTAGCCAGGCCGGGACCAGGCGCCGTGGTGCCATGGCCCCATCACGAGCAGATTGGTAGCGCCGGGGCTTTGCCTTTCGGCTGATTCGTACATGCGCAGGGGACCGAAGACGTCTTCGGCGTCGAACCAGCCGCCCACGGTGAGCATGGCGGGGGTGATGCTTTTCAGGTGCGGGCGGGGATCGCGAGACTTCCAGAAATCCGAATAGGTGTCGTTGTTGAGGAGGTCCTTCCAGAAGGAGATTTCTCCGCGAAAATACTTCTCTTCGTAGTTCTGCAGCGCGCCGGTGCGGATGTGGAAGTCGTAGCCGTCGGGGGTTCCGTAGTCGAAGCGGGGCCAGGCGGCGATGCCTTCGGGTGGCCGGCCGCGTCCAAACATGGCGAGGAAGTTGAAGGCGTGGGTCAGAAAGAGGGCGCCGTTATGGCGGAAATCATCTCCGATGAACCACTCCGTGACGGGCGCCTGCGGGGAGACGGCTTTCATGGCGGGGTGGGCGCCCACGGCGCCCATGGCGGCATAGAAGCCGGGGTAGCTGATGCCGTAGATGCCGACGCGGCCGTTGTGGTTGGGGACGTTCTTGAGCAGCCACTCGATGGTGTCGTAGGTGTCGGTGGATTCGTCGATGTCCTTGGGACCGCGCTTTTCAGGAGGAATCACGGGGCGCACGTGGACGAACTCGCCCTCGCTGCGATTGCGGCCGCGGACGTCCTGGTAAACGAAGATGAAGCCCTCGCGCATGTAGGCGTCGCCGTGGCCGAGCGAGCCGCGGTACTGGTCGACGCCATAGGGCCGGAGCGAGTAGGGGGTGCGGTTGAGCAGCAGGGGGTAGGTTTGCGAGCGGTCCTTCGGCGCGTAAACGGCGGTGAAGAGACGGATGCCGTCGCGCATGGGGATGAGGTGCTCGCTCTTGGTGTAGTGGGCTTTGATGTAGGCCAGCCGGCCGGCGGCCTCCTTGCTTGACTCGGGGCTTGGCTGGGCCAGCAGCAGACCGCCGGTCAGGGCCAACAGCAGGAATCGTCTCATCATCGCGATCTATCCTCGAAACCAAAGAAACATTGTGACTGCCCAGTTCTGCGTCAGGGCCGACATGCCGCGGAGGAGCCCGGTGGAGTAGGCGACGACCAGCAGCAGAATGAAACCATATTGTGCCAGGGTGGTGTAAACGGCGGCGGGAAGCCGCAGCGCCAACAGAAGCTTGGAGCCGTCGAGCGGCGGCACGGGCACCATATTGAACAGTGCGAGATAGAGGCTGAGGTACGCCGCGCGGAACAGGGGCTGGATGGCATCGGTGAAGATTGCGCCGAGCGCGGCGATGATCAGCGCAAAGACGACATTGCTGGCCGGTCCGGCGAGGGCGACCAGCGCAAGTCCGTTGTAACCGAAGCGGAGCTTGTGCGGGGTGGTATTCACCGCGCGGCCCCAGCCGAGGAAGGCTCCCGCGAGCAGGGCGCTGGCCAACGGCAGGATGACAGTCCCGATCCAATCGACGTGGGCCATGGGGTTGAGGGTAACGCGGCCTTCGCGGCGCGGGGTGTCGTCCCCGAGTTTTTCGGCGACCCAGGCGTGGGCGAACTCATGCGGCGTGGTGAGCGCCCAGAAGATCATCACGGTGAGCAGCGCATCGGCAACCTGGACGGTCGTCACTCGCTTGGTACCGCCTTCCCGGTCCGGTACTTGTCAAACCACGCCAGCAGGTACAACTGCTGGGCCAACTGGTGGGACGGTCGGCGCCAGCCGTGGAATTCGTCCGGCATGCGCACCAGCAGGGTGTCCACCTTCAGGAGCTTGAGGGCGCGGTAATACTCTTCGCTTTGGGCCATCGGGGTTCGCAGGTCGGCTTCGCCGGTCATCACCATGGTGGGGGTCTTCACGTTGCCGACGTAATGAAGCGGGGAGCGGAGGGCGAATTCCATCGGATCCTCCCAGGGTTTCTTGCGGAACTGGTCGTACCAGCTAGCGCCGTCGGTTGTGCCGACGAAGCTGTGCCAGTTGATGACGGGACGCATGGAAACGGCGGCGCGGAAACGGGTGGTGTGGCCGACGATCCACGCGGTGAGCACGCCGCCGCCCGAGCCGCCGCAGACGAACAGGTTCTGCTCGTCGATCCAGCCCTTCTTCAGCGCCTCATCGACGCCCGCCATCAGGTCGTCGTAATCCTTGCCGGGGTAGCTGTACTGGATGCCGTTGACGAATTCCTGCCCATAGCCGGTGGAGCCCCGCGGGTTCGTATAGAGCACGGCATAGCCGCGAGCGGCGAAGTTCTGCCAGGCCCAGTTGAAGCCGACGTTGTACATCGACCAGGGGCCGCCGTGGATGTAGAGCACCATGGGGTACTTTTTGCCTGCCTCGAATCCGACGGGTTTGACCAGCCAGCCCTGGGATTTCACGCCATCGGGGGCGGTGAACCAGAGTTCCTCCACGGCGCCGAGCGTCTTGCCGTGGAGCACGTCGCTGTTCACATCGACGAGTGTCCTCATCTGGGCGGGCGATTTCAGGTCGAAGGTGACGAGCACGCCGGGGTCGTGGAAGGAGGACCGGACCGCGGCAGCGTGGCCCTTCTGGGAAAGGGAGACGGCAGTAAGCAGGTGGGTGCCGGCGGTGAGGCGTTTCGGGGCGCCGTTGAGGGGCAGGAAATAGAGCTGGGCCTCGCCACGCTCCTGCATCAGGTAGTAAAGCCCCGAGGAATCCGGCGCCCATTCGACATGCGATGGGGAACTGGGGAAGCCGCCGGCGAGCAGCTTCTGACTGGCGCCATTGGCGTCCATCAGGTAGATGTTTTGCAGGTGGAAGGTGAAAAGCTGGTCATCGTAGCCGGTGTAGGCGACATGGCGGCCGTTGGGGGAGACCATCGGGTTGGTGTCCGGCCCCTTGCGGCTCGTCAAGGTTTTCGGCTCCCCGCCGGCGAGCGGGAAGAGATAGATTTCGCTGTCGTTGCGGAGGTACTCGGCGTCGGGCTTACGAATGCCGGAGACATAAAGGGACTGGCCGTCCGCGCTCCAGTCGAACGAGGAGTGGTTGAACTTGCCGGAGGTGATCTGGCGCGGAGTTCCGCCGGTCACCGCGTCGACGACGAAGACATGCATGTAGCCCTTGGGCACGGGGCCGACACCGTCGCTGGCCCAACTCAGCCGGTCCACCACCACGGCCGGTTTGGCCCACTGCGCGCCTTCGGGTCTTTCGGGCAACTTGATGGAAAGAGCCGGGTCCTTATCCATGACGCGCATCGTAAAGGCGATCTGCTTTCCGTCCGGCGACCATTTCAGCGAGGAGGGCGAGCGCTCGACGCGGGTCAACTGCGCGACTTCGCGGGTGTCGGCCCACATGACATGGATCTGCGTTGAGCCATCGCGGTCCGACAGGAAGGCGAGCCGCTTTCCGTCTGGCGACCAGACTGGCGAGGAATCGCGCCAGTTGCCGGAAGTCCATTCGCGGAGGCGTTCGCCATTGCGATCCACGATCCAGAGGTTGGAACGCCCCTGGTCGCGCATCTTGTCGACCCACCCCCGGGTGAAGACGATTTGCGACCCGTCCGGCGAGATGGCGGGACTGGTGATGGACTCCATGTCGAAGAGCGTTTCCGGTCCCAGGCCCTGGGGCGCCTGCGCCGCCAGCGGCAGCACGGCGATGGTCAGTACAGCAATCAGTCGCTTCATGGATGGACACCTCCCGCAGATTTGAACCGGGAACCTTCCATGATGCAACAAACGCAGGCGTGGCTTAGCCGCCGCGCTGTACGGTGGCCTGCCACACGCGGCGGACGGCCAGCACATAGGCGGCGGTGCGCAGGTCGCAGGCCAATTCGTTAGCCGTGGCCCGCAGGCTCTGCCAGGCCCGGCGGACGGAACGCTCCAGTTCCGCGTTCACGCGCTCTTCGTCCCAGTAGTAGTTCTGCAGGTTCTGAACCCACTCGAAGTAGCTGACCGTGACGCCGCCGGCATTGGCGAAGATGTCAGGCAGCACGACGATACCATTGGCGCTCAGAACTTCGTCCGCATCGGCCTCGGTGGGTCCGTTCGCGCCTTCCAGAATGTAGCGAGCGCGCACGCGGTGGGCGTTCTGCCGGGTGATCGCGCCGCCCAGGGCCGCGGGGATCAGCACGTCCACGTTCTCAGCAATAATGTCCGGACCGGTGAAGGGCTCCGCTTCATGGAAGCCCTGCACGGTGCCGTTACGCTCACAATAGTCGATCAGGTCGGGCACATTGAAGCCGTGGGAGTTGCGGATGCCGCCGGTGACGTCGCTCACCGCGGTGACGCGGCCGCCGCGTTCATGAATGAGCCGCGCGGCCCAGCTTCCCACATTGCCGAAGCCCTGGATGGCATAGGTGAAATCTGCGACCTTTCGCCGTTCGTCCTCGAACAGGCACTCGGCTCCAAGAATGAGGCCCCGGCCTGTGGCGGCGGCGCGGCCAGCAGAGCCGCCCAGATCGAGGGGCTTGCCCGTCACAACACCGGGTGTCCAGCCGTGGTAGCGCGCGTATTCGTCCGCCATCCACCCCATCACTGCCGCGTTCGTGCCCATGTCGGGGCCGGGGATGTCGACGTTCGGGCCCAGCACGTCGTGGAGCCGCTGGATGAAGACACGAGTCAGCCGTTCGAGTTCGCCATGACTCAGCGTGGTTGGATCCACGGCGATGCCGCCCTTGGCTCCGCCATAGGGGAGTCCCGCGACGGCGGTCTTCCAGGTCATGGCCGTCGCCAGGGCAGTCACTTCGTCCTCGTCCGCCTGGGGATGGTAGCGGATGCCGCCCTTCATCGGGCCCCTGGAGTTGTCATGCTGAACGCGATAGCCCACATAGGTAGCCACGCTGCCATCGTCCCGCCGCAACGGACACTCCACCTTCACCTCGCGATAGGGCGTGCGCAACCTCTGCCTCGCGCCTTCGTCCAGATCGAGAATCGCGGCCGCACGCTCGAAGTGACGCGTAATGGTTTCAGTGGCTTTCATGGGGAGTCTCCAGAATGGGGGCTTCACCGCTATCATAACTAGAGATGGCGGACGCCGGAACTCTGATTTCGTTAACCTCGAAAATCCCCGATCTCGAGGCGTCTATTTGCCGTGTCCTCCGCGGCAAAACCGAGGTTGTCCGCCTCTCGCTGGTTTGTCTGCTCGCGCGCGGCCACTTGCTGATCGAGGATGTACCCGGCGTGGGCAAAACCACCCTCGCTCATGCCCTATCCCGCTCGGTCAGTTGCGGTTTTCAGAGGATTCAGTGCACCTCCGACATGCTGCCCGGCGACATTCTGGGGGTGACCGTCTATAACGCGAAAACGGGCGCATTCGAATTCAAGCCGGGGCCTGTTTTCACCAATTTCCTTCTTGCCGACGAGATCAACCGCGCTACGCCGAAGACCCAATCCGCCCTGCTGGAGGTCATGAACGAGCGCCAGATCTCCATCGACGGGCGCACGATGAAGGTGTCCGAACCGTTCCTCGTGATCGCCACGCAGAACCCCGTCGAGCACCACGGCACTTATCCATTGCCGGAATCGCAACTCGACCGTTTTCTGATGCGCCTGCGCATCGGATACCCCGATTCGGCCAGCGAACGGGAGATCGTGCGCAACCACCGCTCCGGCACGGATGCCGCCGTTTCCACGGTGCTCACTCCCCAGGAACTCATTGACCTCCAGACCGCGATTGAAGATGTCCGGGTTGATGAAGCCCTGGTGGACTACATGCTCGCCATTGTTGCGGCCACCCGCGAGCATGAATCGCTCTCTCTGGGCGTCAGCCCCCGTGCCGCCCAGTCGCTCTATCGTGCCTCGCAGGCGCTGGCGGCCATCGAGGCACGGGACTACGTCCTTCCCGACGACATCAAGCGCCTCGCCGGACCCGTCTTCGCCCACCGCGTCGTCCTGCATCAGCGCGCCGCCCTCAGCGCCCGCGCGGGGGACGCCGCCGAGCGGATCCTTGCTGAAATCCTGAACCGTGTCGAGGTCCCTCTTTAGGCCCTCAAAAGGAATCACCCTGCCATGAAAACCGCGATTGTCGGTCTGCCGATGGTCGGCAAGACCAGCCTGTTTACGATCCTCACCGGCGTCCACGAAGCCACCCGCATGGGCACGATGGAAGCTCGCGTGGGCATTACGCGCGTGCCTGATCCGCGTCTGGATGCGCTCGCAAGAATCTTCGAGCCCCCCAAGGTCACGCACGCCACGCTGGAGTATCTCGACTTCCCTTCGATCAGCAAGGAGAGCCTGCGCGAGCCCTCCTACTTGGCCAGCTTGCGCGTGGCTGACGCCATCGCGCACGTGGTGCGCGTCTTTCAGTCGGATTCCATCCCCCACGAAAAGGGTGACGTCAATCCGGAACGCGACATTGACGATGTGGATACCGAACTGATCCTCTCCGATCTGGTTGTGGTCGAGAAGCGACTGGAGCGTCTGGAGAAGGATCGCAAAAAGATCAAGGATCCCGGGCTTGACCGTGAGTTCGAGTTGCTGGAACAAGCGCGCGCGTGCCTGGAAGAGAACCGCCCGCTGCGCACCCTGACCCTCGAAGGAGAAGACGAAAAGCGCCTGCGCGGCTTTCAGTTTCTTTCGCAGAAACCGATTCTCTACGTGCTGAACCTGGGCGAGGAGGACGCCCCGCGTCTGCACGAAGTGGAACAGAAGTATCGCGACCAGATCCTCGCCACGCGGCCGGGCGCCGAACTCGCCGCCATCTGCGGCAATATCGAAGCCGAACTCGTGGAACTCTCACCCGAGGAAGCCGCCGAGTACCTCTCCAGCTATGGTCTGCCGGACTCCGGTCTCCACCGCCTCATCAACGCGACCTACCGCGTGCTGGGCCTGATGAGTTTTCTCACCGCCGGCGAAACCGAGGTCCGCGCGTGGACCATCCCCACTCATTCCACCGCCGTCAAGGCTGCCGGCGCCATCCACTCAGACTTCGAGAAGAAGTTTATTCGTGCGGAAGTAGTGAACTGGCAGGCCCTGGTGGAGCACAACGGCTATCCCGGCGTTCGCGAGAAGGGCCTGCTTCGGCTCGAAGGCAAGGACTACATCGTGAAGGACGGCGACGTGCTCGTCATTCGCCACGGCTAGGCCAGGGCCGTCCACTTCTCCACCACACTTCGCCACAGCACCCCGCCGCCGGCATAGACCACATAGTGCGCCGCTCCGGCCAGCGCAGCCAGCACCAGTACGAAAACGACTGTGGTGACCAGATTCCGCGACGCCGTCTGAGCGGCCCCGCCACGCACCATCTCGTGCTGCGCTCCGGCGATGCCATAGCTCAGGTCGATCACGTTCTCCGCAGCCCGGTAGGTGCCGGCCACCGTGACCTCCTCACCTGCCTCCACTGAACGTTCCTGGCAATTCCAGTGCCGGCGCTTCGCCAGTCGCTCGAGGTAATACTCCTCCGACTGCTGCCCGGGAGTCACCTCCAACAGGTCCGCGGCCAATCGGTTGATCATATGCGACGGCAGTTCGCCGTTCTCATTTGCGAACAGGGCCTCGCCCTCTTCCGTGCTGAAGTTCCACACGCCCGGAGCAATGCGCCAATCGGCCGACGCCAGCAGGCGCGCCAGGCGGCCGCGAATCGCGTTGCTCTCGTGATTAACGGGCAGAAAGTCGCGCATGCGAGGGATCCCCTTGAGGCGGATCCGGCCATAGTCGGTTTCCAGTTCCCAGGGGGTCCGGTCCATTCCCCGAAGGCCCGCCCGCTGCTTTACGATGCCGCGCTCCTGCACGACTTCGGTGACCCAGTATTGGTAGAAGACCACTCGCCGTCCGCTCAACGGCGCTTCAAGGAGTTCACCTCTTCCGGACAGGCGGCCGCCGACGCGCACGAGTTCTCCGTCCCGCCACTGGGAAGGACCGGACTGCGGCGTCTCTTTCCTTGTCCACGCTTCCGCCAAACCCTGAATACTCCCGATGGCCAGCGTTGCCAGAATTGCCAGAACCGGAGCGGCCACCCAGACTCCCGGCAAGTCCAGCGCCCGCATCTGCCTGAATTCAAGAAACAACGCCACGCCAAGGACCACCAACAGGATCAGACCACCCTTCCACATTCTTTCGCTCCTCCAATGAGCAATTCCGCAATTCTAGCAGTACGCTGGCTCACCGGTTGACCGCGGCAATTCCGTAGTATATGATCCGATCAGCGATTTCAAGACTCTAAGGTATGAAACGGCGATCGTTCTTTCTTGTGGCCGCCGGGGCCATCGTGGCAGGGGCTTGCGGAAACCGCCGCACGGCGCCTTGGCGCGCTCTTAGTCCCCAGGAGGTAGCGGTTCTCGATGCCTGGTGTGACGCTTTGATTCCCTCAACGGACGGCACGCCCGGGGCCCGAGAAGCCCGTACCGCACGCTACATCGACATTCAACTGACGCGCCGTTTCAAGCGCTTCCGCCCGCAATACCAGCAGGCGCTCGCTGCGATCGACCGGATGGCGGCTGGCCGGTTCGCTTCCCTGACCTTGGACGAGCGCACCGCCCTGCTCCAGAAAATCGACCGGGGCGAAGGCGACAAGGCACAATGGGGACAGGACGGCGGGCGCGAAGTCTTTAATCTCATCCTGCAGCACGCCCTCCAGGGCTACTACGGCAATCCCCGTCACGGGGGCAACCACGAATACGCCAGTTGGCGCATGCTCGGCATTCCCATCGTGCCGGTGCGCGGGCGGGGGGTGGGTTATGGCGCTTGACAAGGTCAACGCAGTGGTGATCGGCGCGGGCGCGGCGGGCCCCATCATCGCCAAGGAACTCGCCGTCGCGGGCTTCCGCGTCGTCCTGCTCGAGCGCGGCCGCTGGCACTCGCCCTGGGAGTGCCGCAAGGACGACCTGCGCAACCAGCGCACCGCGATCCTCGGCAACGCCTTCGGCCCTGAGGACGAAGGCAACCCGCGCGTCTTCGTCGATGACCGCGGCGAGGCCCGCGTGGTCCTGCCCAGCGAAGGCGGCTACAACAACAACGCGGCATGCGTCGGCGGCGGCACGCTCAGCTACGGGGCCATGGCATGGCGCTTCCACCCCGACGACTTCCGCATGAAGTCCCGCTACGGCCCCGTCGCCAATTCCACGCTCGACGACTGGCCCATCACCTACGACGATCTGGAGCCGTACTACGAGAAAGCCGAATGGGAGATCGGGGTCTCCGGCGACGACTCCGGCAATCCCTTCAAGGGCGCGCGCAAGAAGCCCCTGCCGATGCCGCCGCTCAAGCCCGATTCCATCGAGCATCAACTGCTGGAAAAGGCCGCGCTCAAACTCGGTCTCCACCCTTTCCACATCCCGATGCTGCGCAACTCCGTCCCCTACGGCGGCCGCCCGGCGTGCATGCGCTGCCGCTGGTGCGTCGGGTTTGCCTGCGAGGTGGACGCCAAGTGCGGCACCCAGAATACAGTCCTGCGCACTGCGCTCGCCACCGGCAACCTCGAGTTGCGGACCAACGCGATGACGAAGGAGATCCTCCTCGACCCCGGCAGTCGCGCCCGCGGCGTCGCGTACTTCGACCAGAACGACCGCCTCCAGGAACAGCCCGCCGACGTGGTCGTGGTCTGTGGCGGAGCCACGGAAACCGCGCGCCTGCTGCTCAACTCACGCTCAAAGGCCCACCCCAACGGCTTGGGCAACAACTCGGATTGGGTGGGCCGCAATCTCCAGGGCCACCTCTACACTGGCGCGTTCGGACTGATGGAGCAGCAGACTTACGACGACCTCGGTCCCGGCGCCTCCATCGCCATCTGCGACTATGTCCATGGCAATCCCAGCATCGTCGGCGGAGCCATGCTGGCGAACGAGTTTATCCGCCTGCCGGTCCAGTTCATGAACACGCGTCCACCGGGCGTGCCGCGTTGGGGTCTCGCGGCCAAGGAGTTCATGAAGCGCAATTACACACGCGCCATCGCGGTGCAGGGCCCCACGCAGGAGATTCCCGTCTGGGATGCCCGCTGCCAGCTTGATCCCCAGGTGAAGGACCGATGGGGCATTCCGGTGCTCCGCCTGTCGGGGGGCCGTCACGAACACACTGTCGAGATCGGCGACTACATCACCTACAAGGCCGAGGCCTGGCTGCAGGCCGCGGGAGCCATCCAAACCTGGCGGCGCGGCGGAGGGCGCGGCCTCTCCGGCGGCCAGCACCAGGCCGGTACCGCCCGTATGGGCCACGATCCCAAAACCTCCGTGGTTGATGCGAACTGCCGTGTCCATGAGAGCGACAATGTCTATGTCGCCGACGCCAGCGTCCACGTCACCAATGGCGCCTTCAACCCAGTGCTGACCATCATGGCCATCGCCTACCGCGCCGGCGAACACATTGCCCGCGAGTTGAGAGGGAAAGGCGTATGAAAGTCGTACTGGCCATCTTCATGGCGCTCGGCCTGGGCGTCCTGCTCCTGGCGCCGGTGGCCGATTTCGTCTATCGAGCCGGCGGCGGCGAAGCTTGCGCGCGCTGCCACGAGATCGCCCCCCAGGTGGAAGCATGGATGGAGTCCTCCCACCGTGACGTGCGGTGCGAACAATGCCACCACAGCAGCATGCTCACCAACATCCGCCGCGTCCAGGCCCATTGGGCGGGCGAAGTGCCGGCCAAGCCCCGGATGAAGCATTCCGATGTTCTCGCAATGACCGACCGCTGCCGCACCTGTCACCAGCAAGAGTTCGCCCAATGGCGCAACGGCCCCCACAGCGTCACCTATGAGTCTTTGTTCCTCGACAAGAAACACAACGCCGAACGCATGCTAATGGACGATTGCTTCCGCTGCCATGGGATGCACTTTGAGGGTGGCATCGAGGACATCGTCAGGCCAGTGAACCGCGAAGGCCCGTGGGAACTCGTGCGCGCAGAGCTCAAGGACGCCCCCGCCTTGCCCTGCCTCTCCTGCCACAGCGTCCACCGCGCCGGCACGCCGCTCAAGGGCCACGTCCGCAAGGCCGGCCTCTCCCGCCGCGAGGAGATCGCCCGCCCCTCGCTGGCCCTGTTCGACCGGCGATCACTCGCGCCCATTGCCCTCCGCGATCTGCCCCTCCCGGTCGTCTATGAAGGCGACCGGCCCGTCAAACTCAGCCCCGACCCCCGTCAAGGACTCTGCTATCAGTGCCACGCCCCACTGGCCGGAGGCCAGATCAAAACCGGCGACGACCGCACGCCGACGGGCGTCCACGAAGGACTCAGTTGCCTGGCCTGCCACGACCATCACCGGGGCACCACTCGAACCTCTTGCACCACCTGCCATCCGCGGCTGTCCAACTGCGGTCTCGACGTCGAATCCATGGACACCACGTTCGCCAACAAAGAGAGCCAGCACAACATTCACTGGGTCAAGTGCGCGGACTGCCACCCCAAAGGCACCCCGCCCAAGCGCACCACTCTGGCCGCAGGCGGCCGCTGAATCCTTTCATAAGCTCCCTGCGGAAGAGATTCGCTAGGAACCTGTTTGTTACTGGCAAAAAACTCTTGCATTACAGGCTCATTCTGGTATATTTGCAGCTAGCTCTTCGGGTGTCTTCAATATTCTTTCGGGACAACGTCTGTCCTCATGAGGCCGACGTGTGTCCGGCCCGTCGGGCGAAAGGAAAACCATTCGCCTATGAAACCACAGGTGTATTTGCTTCTCCTCTCATTGATTTCGGCGCCGTTTGCATCTGCGCAATTCACCAGCGGCTCCATTACCGGTACCGTCGTCGACCCGCAAGGGGCGGCGATTCCCCAGGCACCGGTCAATCTGGTCAACAAACAAACCGGCTTTGCGCTGGCGGCGACCACGGACGCCTCTGGACGGTTCGTTTTCCCGACCGTCCCGCCGGGCGTGTATGACCTCGTGATCAAGTCGCCGGGGTTCAAGACGCTCGAGCGGAGCAACCTGACGCTCCAGGTGAACGAACGTCTCACGCTGGGCGACATCACCCTGAGCGTTGGCGAAGTGACTGAAGTTGTAGAGGTTTCGGCTCAGGCGATGACGCTGAAGACCGAATCTGCCGAACGCGCCAATGTCATTGCCTCCGCCCAGATGGAAAACATTGCCGTGAACGGGCGCAGCTACCTTGCTCTCGCCGGTCTGACCGCCGGCGTGGTCAGCACGGGCAACTTCCAGGTAGCTGGCACCGCGGGTCTCGCCGCCATCTCGGCCAATGGCGCCCGCTCCAACCAGAACCAGTTGCTGCTTAATGGCATCAGCAACGTGGATACGGGGAACAATGGCGACCAGTTGGCGACCATCAGCCTCGATTCCGTGCAGGAATTCCGGATTCTGACTGGCGTCTATCAGGCCGAATATGGCCGTTCCGCTGGCGCTCAGATCATCGTGCAGACCAAGAGCGGCACGAAGGACTTTCACGGAACCGGTTACTGGTACCGCCGTCACGAGTCGATGAATGCCAATAGCTGGATTCGAAACCGAGACGGCCTACCTCGCCAGCTCTACCGGTATCAATACCCCGGTTACACAATTGGCGGCCCTGTTTATATTCCAAAGCTCTTCAATCAGAATCGCGAAAAGCTTTTCTTTTTCTGGAGCCAGGAATTTCAGCGCCAGCTCCAGCCGGAAGGCCAGCGATTTGTTACCGTGCCCACGGAACTGGAGAGAAACGGCGACTTTTCCCAAAGCCTCGACCGCAACGGCCAACCCTTGCCCGGCATCAAGGATCCACTCACTGGTCAACTGTTCCCGAACGCGATCGTTCCCGCAAGCCGCTTCTATGCTCCGGGGCGGGCACTGTTGAACTTCTTCCCTACGCCGAACCGGGATCAGCGCGTTTTCCGCGACCACAACTACCAGACGCAGATCTCCACGCAGCGCCCTCGCCGCGAGGACCTCATCCGTGTTGACTACAATGCCACGGACAACCTCCGCTTCTGGGGCCACTTCATCAACAACAACAACATCTTCACCTCGCCTTACGGCTCCTTCGTGCTGGGCTCGAATCTCGGCATCCTCGACATCAACGACGGACGCCCCGGCAAAAGCTATGGCACAGGTTTCGCCTGGGTAATCAGCCCGGTGATGACGACCGACTTCACGTTCGGCTTTGGCCGCAACGACATCCTGATCGAGCCGGCGAACAACAGCGACGCATTGACCCGCGCCCGCACGGGCATAAACCTGCCACTGCTTTACCCGTCTGCGGTGCAGCGTGACTTCATCCCCGCGTTCAACTTCAATGGCACACGCGTTACGAACTCCCCGACCTTCGGTACCAATAACGCCCCCTTCGTCAACTACAACGACACCTCTGACTTCGTCAGTAATACCACCCGCATCTTCAGCCGCCATACGCTGAAGTTCGGCGGCTATGTCCAGTTCAGCCGGAAAGACCAGACCAGCTTCGCCGCCGCCAACGGCAGCTACAACTGGGGCGACAATCCGAACAACCCATTCGACACCAACTTCGGCTACTCGAACGCGCTGCTGGGCGTGTACAACAACTTCACGCAAGCCGGCGCCTACGCCAACGGCATGTACCGGTACAACAACGTCGAGTGGTACTTCCAAGACACCTGGAAGGTGACGCGGCGTTTGACGTTCGATTTCGGAGTGCGCTTCGCCTGGATTCAACCGCAGTTTGACCGCTCGCGCCAGGTGTCGAGCTTCCGCCCCGAACTGTTCAACCCCGCGCGCGCCGTCCGCCTCTACCAGAACGCCAACATCGGCGGCTCCGCCGTCGCCTTTGATCCGGTGACCGGCGAGATCCAGCCCTCCTTTGCCGTCGGCCGCCTCGTCCCCAACAGTGGCGACCTGCTCAACGGCATCGTCCGTCCGGACCGTGAAGTGAACAAGTACCTGATGGAGGACAATGGCATCCACTGGGGACCCCGCTTCGGCATGGCCTGGGACATCTTCGGCGACCAAAAGACCGTGTTCCGCCTGGGCGGCGGCATCTTCTATGACCGCTATCAGGGCAATCGGGTCTTCGACCTGCTTCGCAACCCGCCCACCGTGGTTGAGGCTACGCTCAACTTCGGGCGCGCTGCCGACATCAATCCTGCCTCAGCGCTGATCGGGCCGCCGGGCCTGACCATGGCCGACCCCACGGGCGTCGTGCCGCGCGTCTATAACTTTAGCGCCGGCATCCAGCGCGAGGTATTCGGCGGCACGATCCTCGACATCAGCTACGTCGGGTCGATGGGCCGCAACCTCCAGAATAACCGCAATATCAACGCCGTGCCCTATGGCATCCTCTTCGACCCGAATTTCGCCAATGTGCCTAATGCCGACTTTGTGCGGCCTTACCGCGGCTACGGCAATATCAACGTGTACGAAGGGGCCTTGACCTCGAACTACAACTCGCTCCAGGTGACCGCCTCGCGGCGACTGCGCGACCTCACGTTTGACTTCAACTACACCTTCTCCAAGGCGCTGGGCACAGGCACCGGTGACGGCGACTTCGCTCGCATCGACAACCTCCAGCGCTTCATGAACTACACCTACCTGGGCATCCACCGCAAGCACAACCTGAATCTCAACTACATCTATGAGATTCCCAACTTCGCCCGCAACGCGAGCCCTGTGCTCAGCGCCATCGTGGGCGGCTGGCAGTTTTCGGGCATCTACAGCTACACCAGCGGCGCGCCCGAGGGTGTCGGCTTCAGCGTACCCGGCCTTGGCAACCCGCAATTCACTGGCTCGTTCACCGAGGGCGCCCGTGTTCGCGTGATCGGCGACCCTACTCAGGGTATCGAGCGCAACAACCGGAACGCCTATCTGAACCCGCAGGCTTTCGCGCCGCCGCAGCCCGGGTCAATCGGAACCGAGTCGTCTCCCCGGTTTGTGTTCCGGCCCGGACTCAGCAACTGGAACATCTCGCTCCAGCGCAGCGTTCGCGTCCGCGAGGGGATGGTGATGCAGTTCCGGCTCGACACGTTCAACACGTTCAATGGGGCGCAGATTAGCGACTTCAACCGCACGATCGCATTCCAGAGCCTGGCCAACCCGCGCGTGACCAACTTTGATCCCACGCGGCCCGGCGGCTTCGGCGCAGCCAACAGCGTCCATAGCCCCCGTGTCCTCCAAACCATGATCCGCTTCCAGTTCTAGGCAGGCGGACAGAAGCACAAGGGCCGGGCGCCCGCTCCCGCAGCTGGCGCCCGGCCCTTTCTCATTCTGGATGACGGTGAGCTAACAGCCCCCGCCCTGCTCCATGAAGTAGTAGCCAATCATGTGCAGGATGATCATGTGACCATCCTCGATCCGTCCCATGTGCGGCTCTGCCACGCGGATCTCAAGCTGCGACATTTGGCCGAGTTTGCCGCCGTCGCGGCCGGTGAGGCCAATCGTTTTCAGCCCGTTCCCGTTCGCCCACTCGATCGCCTTCAACACGTTCGGCGAATTGCCCGAGCCGGAGACGGCGATCAGGATATCGCCGGGCTGAGCGAAGTTCTTGAGCGGCTCGACGAACACAACGTCGTAGCCCACATCGTTCGAATAGGCGGTCAGTGTGGGCAGCGAATCCGTGAGCGCCATCATTTTGAACTTCTTGTCCCGCTGGTAACTCGCACCCTTGACCATGTCGCAGACGATGTGCGACGCGCTGGACGCGCTGCCGCCGTTGCCGCAGGTGAAGATCCTGCGCCCCTGATCGCGGGCCTCCTCCAGCCAGGCGATGGCCTGCTCCACCTTGTCGAGAGGAATTGTATCGAGTGCGGCAAAAAGCCTTGATTTGTAGTCCTGTACGAAGCCGTTCATTCCGTTTCTCCTAGCACCTGACGCGCAAGCTCATACGCGCCCCATAACACGCTGTCGTCCCCGAGCGCGGCGGGAACCACGTCGATGCGGGCGCGCGACCAACTCGTGATTTGCCGCCGCAACTCGGCGTTGAGCGGCACGAACAATCCGTCGCCCGCCTTGCTGATGCCTCCGCCGATCACGATGCGAGCGGGGTTCAAGAGCATCACCGCGGCCTTCAGCCCGCGTGCGAGATCCACAACGTACTTCTCGACAAAGGCTGGATCCGTGAGCAGTTCCTGCGCCGGACGCCCGTGATCGCGTTCGAGCCACAGCCCGCAGCACATCCGCTCGAGGCACCCCCGGGAGCCACACAAACATTCCGGCCCATCGGGCCGTACATTGAGGTGGCCGATCTCTCCGGCATAAGAATCCGCGCCACGGAACACGCCATCGCCCGCCAGAATTCCTCCGCCGATACCCGTGGAGAGCGTCATGTAGAACAGCGGCCGATGGCCCACGCCCGCGCCGTGCAATCCCTCGCCCAACGCGCCCACATTCGCGTCGTTGTCCATCAGGACGGGTGCCTCGAAAGTCTCCCGCAAGAACGCGGGCAGATCGAACCCATCCCAGCCGCCGACGTGCGTGGAAAGCACGACCTGCTGGGTTTCGTAGTTCACGGGGCCGCCAAAACCGACACCCACAGCCATGAACGGCGACTGCTCCGCCCAGCCTAGCCCGATCTCGCGAATTTGCTCCGTCATCCAGACGGGACCACCCTCGCGGTCGGTCGCACGGGATTGTCGTTCCACCATCCGGCCCTGGTCAAACAGGGCCATGGTGAACTTCGTGCCGCCGATATCAATTGCCAGCAGGCTCACAACCGCATCTCCGCGTCCAGCACTTCGGCCGGCGAAGCCGTCCCCGTGCCCTTCTTCATAATGGTGACCGACGCCACCAGGTTGCCGAACCGTGCGGCCTCGGCCGGCGACGCTCCCGCGGCCAGCGCAAGCACAGCGCCCGCGGAAAAGCTGTCCCCCGCACCGCAAATGTCCACCGGGTTTGGCACGGGCCGTGTGCGGACCCATTCTTCGCGGTCGCCCTCGAAGATCAAAACGCCGTCGCCGCCGTGCGTAATCATCATCAAGGGATGCCCCACCACGGCGTGCAAGCCGCGGAAGTCCGCGGCCCCCAGTCTCGCACAGGCTTCGCGCGCTTCCCGCTCGTTGGGCTTCACCACGACCTTGCGGAAGAGTTCGGGGCGGAGACGCGAGTCCACCCAGATCAGCAGCGAGGGATGTGCGCCAGCAAGCGCCGCCAGCGCCTGCCGCACGCCCGCGGTCACCACGCCGCCGGTTTCCGTCTCGGATTGGTCAGCCACGATCACGGCATCGAAGCTCCGCGCAGTGTCCATCAACCGCTCGACGATCTCGCGCTCGTTCTCGGGTGGGGGCGGGGGCGCGAGGAAGTCGATGCGGCCAAGATCCTCCTCGCCGGTCAGCTTGTTCAGGAGCTTCGTATAGGTGAACGTCGCGCCAGGGGTGGGAACGAGCAGGGAATCGTCCACGCCCACGCGAGCCAGGGCCTGCCGGAGTTCGAAACCGTACCCGTCGTTGCCCACCGCACCCAGCACCATGATCCGGCCAGCGCCGAGCGCGGCCAGATTATTGGCGACCGTCCCGCCTGCCCCCGCGGTGACCTCAGTACTCACCACCGCCACGCGGCCGATGCCAGTTTCGCGCGACGGCTCGGCGAGAGCCGGGTCGTAGGTACACCAGCGGTCGAGGCAAATGTCGCCAACCACAAGCACCTTGCAGGAGGGGATGCGTTCGAGGATCTGGGCAGGAGTCATTGGATCGGGCGCTCCATCATCAGGACTGACTCGGCGAAATGGTCCCGGAGCCAGCGGCCTTGCTGCCAGACAGGGTTGCGGGCCCCCGTCCGGTGTACGCGAAGGACAAAGCCATGGCACGGCAGCAGGCCGCTCTCCAGTTCCTCCGCCACACGGGCGAAGATTGGGCTATGGGTTAATCTCCAACCCATTTAGTTCGGAAACAGCAGGCGGAACAACTCCTCGTGGGCGAGGAAATTGGGCACGATGTAGTCCGCGCCAACGCCAATCAGCCGGTTGCGTTTCCAGTCGTTTACCTTTTCGCAGGCGGGCTCGTCGCTTGCGACGCCGACCGTAATGCCGCCCACCTGGCGTACGTTCTCGATTTCGACATAGCCATCCCCGAAGCCGAGGAACTCGTCGCCGCTGAAGCCCGCATTCTCGATCAGGCGTTTGATGAGGATGGCCTTGGAGAAGCTCTTGTAGTCGTCGAGCGCGCCGTACACGCCCCCATCGAAGTAGCGTGTCACGTCGAGCAGATTGGCTTCGTCCTTTACATACTGGTCGTCGGTGCCGGAAGCGAGGAAAAGCTTGAAGCCCCGCTCCTTCAGACCTTCAAGCAGTGGCCGTGATCCGGGCACCAGATACTGATCGGGCGGGACGCGGCCGGCGCGCAAATCATCCAGCCGCCCCTGAATCCGCTGGAGCAGCAGGTCGAGATAGCGGTGCTTGTACACCAGCGGATCCGCAGGCTGGCCGCCGCGGCGGGTGATCTGGTCGCACAGCTCGATCATTTGGTAGATGGTCTGCTTGCCGGTGAGCCGGCCCACAAACTCTTTAACGATCTCGGTGAGTTGCTCTTCGGTTTCGCCGCTGTTCAGCGCGAGCAATTCCTCGACCATCATTGGGATCATTACGTCTTCCCATCCCGAGCGGATGATCGAGAGGGTGCCATCAAAGTCGAAGAGGGCGACGCGGGCATGCTTGGCCACTGCCGCCGGGCGGAGGATTTCGATTGAGTTGTTCATTCCAGAGAGGTGGACCTCGGCGGCGGAGAACCCGTGGCTACATCCACAGTTCCCAACGGCCCGTAGCTACCACGAAGGCGGCCAGGCAGGCGTTTGTCACCGCGTGGGCGAGGATAAGATCGTTCACGTTCTTCGTCCTCACCATCCACCAATTGTAAACCGCCCCGGCCAGAAAGCCCACTTCCCAATAGGACCCGTGTTCCACCGCGAACAGCGCGGCGGTCAACCAGAAAGCCATTGGCGCATAGGTTCCGAGGGGTACTTTCTCGAAATCCGGCTTGATGATCCACCGCATCAGCCAGCCGCGCCAGAACAGTTCCTCCACGATTGGGACGAGGATGGCGGCACGGAGAATCCGCAGAGTGAGCGCCACCCAATCCGCACGCGCCTCCGGCGGCAGGGTCGACTGGAGGGTTCCGACGACAGAATTCTGGAACAGCCAATGCGAGCGCCAGCCAGGGATCAGCACGTCGGGCGCGATCCAGAGCACGAAAACTCCGATGCCGACCAACACGCTCGGCCCGAAACTGGTGAACCGCAGCGCGAGAAGATGCCGCGAGAAGAAAATGACGGCCAACGCCGGTATGACGAGCCGGATCGTCAGCCCTGCCACTGGCGGCAGCCCGAGTTTGGGCTCCACGGCGAGGAGGAGCATAAAGACGGCGAAGGGCAGAACCCAGGGGACCGCGGGATGGCGCATGGGGATGGTCCGTCCGCCGCCCTTAGCCAACCTTGCCGAGCAACTCGCGGATCTTGGCTTCGTAGTCCCTCGAGGGCTTCAGCGTGAGCGCCTGCTGAAGACTCTGGCGTGCTCCACCCCGGTCGCCCTTCTGGAAGAGCGCCATGCCGAGGTGGTAGTGGTAGATGGGATTCTGCCCATGCTTGGCCGTGAGTTCCCGGAAAATGCGGATGGCGTTATCGCTGAGGTTCTTGCGGATGTAGATCCATCCCAGTGTGTCGGCAATATCCGGGTCATTGGGCCGCTGCTGCCGGGCGCGCTGCGCGTAGGTGAGCGCCTGGTCGAGGTCGCGTCCATCCTCAGCCAGCATGAAAGCCAGGTTGTTGAGCGCGATGGCATTGTCGGGCTGAACCTTCACGATGGTCTCGTAGAGCGGCAGCGATTCGCGCTGCATCCCGGCGGCGTCCAGCGTCATGGCGAGCTGCAGGTTGGTAACCGGGTTGTTCGGCTGGAGGTCCAGGCCCTTCCGCAGAATCTCAATCGAAGGCTGCATCTTGCCGGCGCGGCGCAGCGTCTCGCCCATCCGCAAGTGCAACTCCAGATTCTTGGGTTCAATGTCGAGCAGTTGGCGGTAAGTGCGTTCAGCCAGATCGAGTTCGCCCACCCGCAGGGCGACGCTGGCGATTGCAAACTGCATCCGCGGATTCTCCGGCGCCTTCTTTAATTCTTCCTGGAGGAATTGGAGGGCGTCCCGTTCGCGCTTGGTCCGCATGAACACTTCAGCGATCGCGAAGATCAGCCGAGGGTCGTTCGGATACCGGGCGCGCAAGGCGCGAAAGGCGGCCTCCGCCTCGGGGAATCGCTGTTCCTGGAAGTTGACCAGAGCCAATTGAAACTGAAAATCGGGCGTGTCCGGGCTCTGGCGCAGATACGACTCCAAGTCGAGCCGGGCCTGCCGCAGGTTGTTGTTGTTGATTAAGGCGTTGACCCTGAGCACGCGCGCATCGAGATTGTTCGCATCAAAGGAAAGCGCGCTGTCGGCGGCCTCGATGGCGGCTCCGAAGTCTCTCTTCAACAGGTTCACCTGTCCCAGCCCAATGAGTGCCGCCACGAAATTGGGCCTGAGCTTGACAGCTTCGGCGAACTGGACCCGCGCCGCATCCAGCTCGCCGCGCCCCTTATGCGCATTCGCGAGGTTGTAGCGGACTACGGGATTGCGCGGATCCCGCCCGATCAAGCTCTGGAGGTCGGCAATGGCCGCAGTGGTCTTCTCCCGATCGCCGGTCTGTAACTGGAGTGAGGCGCGCATCGAAAGTGCGGTCTTGTTTTGGGGATCCTCCTTGAGAGCGGTCTCCACTTCCTTCATGGCCTCATCAAAGCGGCTCTGGAAGACGAAGCCCATCACTCGATTCACGCGGTAATCCGACTTTTCCCGATCATTCTTTGCCACGCCGTCGCCGAGGATCTTCATGGCCCGGTCGAAGTCGCGGGCCCGAAGAAGCAACTTGCCAACTTCAAGCCGGGCTTTGGCGAATTCGTTCTCTCGAGCCAGCAGTTCGTCCACGACCTTCACAGCCTCCTCGCGCCGGTTCAAACGGAAGTAGGTTTCGGCCAGCGCGACGCGATAACGGGTGTTGGCCGGGTTGTTGCTGATCAAGGTTTTGACCACGGCCACGGCGTCATCCGGCCTTCTCCGGGCGAGGTACTGGTTGGTGAGATACTCGTAGGCCTGAATGTACTGCGGCGAGTCTGTCATGATCTCGCGCGCGATCCGTTCGGACTCTTCCCACTGCCCATCCTGCAGGAGCACCTGCGCCATCGCAAAGCGCAATTCAGGCTGCTTGGGGCGGATGCGGTCCGCCTGCAGGAAGCTTTCATAAGCCTCCCGGAAGCGGTTATCCGCCACATGGAGGAACCCCTGCAGCCGGTGTGCGTGGTAGCTGTTCTTATCCTTTTTGAAGAGTGTTTCCGCCAGGTCCCGCACTTCGTTCAGCAGGGCGGGGGACTTATTCTTCATGAAGGCGTAGGTCGCAAGGTAAATGTCCGCGAGTTTGCCGGCCGGCTCCTCGGAGTCAGGCAGCAGTTCCACTGCCCGGCGGAACGCGCCGACCGATTGGCGCACATCGCCGCGCCGCAGTTCGCTGTCGCCCAGCTTGGCATAGGCTTCCCCAAACTTCGGATCGCGTTTGATGGCATTGCGGTACATGATTGAGGCCTGGCGATACTTCCCCTGCTTGTAAAAGCGGTCGCCGTTTTCCACGTATTTCTTCTTCGCGGTCTCCGGGTCGCGTCCGCAGCCCGCCAGGGCCAGTACAACCAGCAGCAGAATGTAGAGAAGGCGGTGGGTCATCGATCGCATATCGTTGTGTCCGCGCGGGGACACTCCTCCTTTTGCTTTCCATAGTTCAACACACTGCAGGGGGCGGAGCAATCAACCCAAAGTGGGAATCGATGGCGCGATCGCCCGGCCCGGTTCCGGTACGGCAGTACCAGCGTCAGGGGAGTGAGGCCGTAAGCCGGTTTGCCTGCCGGAGCAGTTCCAGCCGGGCCCGTTCAAGCGCGGCCTGGGCTTCGTGGAGAGCCATCCAGCGTTCGCTTTCCACTACGCGCGCCCGTTCCAGTTGAGCCAGCGTGGCGCGACCCTCGCCGGATTGCGCCAATAGAAGCGACACCTGGTCGCGGGCCAGTTCCAGGTCGGCGCGAGCCACCTCCAGGGCCAGGCCCGCATCCTCCACCTGGCGCCAGGCCCCTCGCGCGCCGCCCTCAATACGGTCCCGGGTGCGATCGAGTTCCGTCCTGAGGCGCCGCCCTTCGATGCTGGCCTGCGAGGCCCGGGCGACATCGGCGGGATGGGCAAACAGCGGGATGGCGAAGGATGCCCCGAGTTGAAAATTGTGGCGCTGGAAGCGATTGAAGAACTGGTCGTAGTTATTGAATCGGGCGAGCAGGCCGTATTGGGCCAGCAGGTCGATCTTCGGCTGCCTTGCTGCGCGGTGTGCCTGCTCTTCCCGCCCGCGCGCGCGGATCGATGCCTCCAGCCTCGCAATTTCGGGATGTTGCGCCAGCGCCGACCGCACTGCATCCTCTTCAGACTCAGGCAGCACCGGTGCCGGCCTGGGCTCGGCCGCGGGCAGCAAATCCTGGCCGGGGGGCAGCCCCAGCACCAGCGCGAGCGATTGCGCATACGCACGCCGGGCGGACTGGAGCGCGGCGGCGCGCTGACGGGCGCGCGCCACGTTTACGGCCGCCCGTTTGCCTTCGATCGGCAGTTCGCGACCCTCCTCGACTCTGAGCCGGACCACGGCCTCAATCCGTTGCAGGCTCTCCAATTGCCCCTGGGCCAGCCGGGCGGAACGGTGGGCTTGCTCGAGGTCGAGATAGAGCAGGGCCGTGCGAAGAGCGATATCTTCCTGGACGATCTCCGCGCCGGCCGCCGCGGCGGTGGCTTCTTCGCGCGCCATCCCCGTCAGGTGCCGTTGGGGTCCGCTATAAATCGACCGGATCCCCCTCGCCTGCACCACCGTGGGCGCGGAACCTTCCACGCTCATCGGCATGCCGTAGGTGTACGCCATGCCGCTGCCAGCCACGAGCCTGGGCAGGAGCGGTTCCTTGGTGGCCTGAATCTGAAGTTCAGCCTTCTGCGCGTCCAGCCGCGCCAGCACGACGTCGGGATTCTGCCGCAGCGCCAGGTCCACGGCCTCCTTGAGCGTGATCGTTCGGGGCTCGGCAGCGCCGGCCACCCCGGCAAGCAACAAGAGAGCGGCAAAGCATCGCATCACTCGTAGCGTAACGCGGCCAGCGGATCGATCCGCGCGGCGCGGCGGGCGGGAACCCACCCGGCCAGCAGGCTGACCGCGGCAATGATAAGCGAGGCGGCGGCGAGAGTCAGGGGATCGTGAGGTTGGAGGCCGTACAGCTGTGTAGCAACCAGTCGGCTGAGGACCAGGGCCAGCGGCAGACCAACGGCGAGGCCGGCGGCGGACATCCAACTGGTTTCGCGCAGGACCATGGCCAGCACTGATCCCCGGCCGGCGCCAAGTGCCACGCGGATGCCGATCTCCCTGGTCCGGCGGGCGACCGAGAAGGCGGTCACCCCATAAAGGCCGATGGCGGCCAGCACCGTTGCCAGGGCGCCGAACAACGCGCAAAGCAGGGCGATGAGCCGCTCGTGCGCCAGGGATTCCCGCATTTGGCTCCGCATCGTCCGCATGCGTGTCAGGGCGACCCCGGGAGCGGCTGCGGCGGCCGCGGCGCGGATCGCCTCGAATGCATCTGGTCCGTCGAACCCGGTACGGACATAGAAGGTCAGTTCTTCGGGCCGCTCCAGTTGGCGCCAGGGCAGGTAGAAATGGCGCGTGTTCTCGTCGCGCAGGCTGTTGTACTTGCCGCCCTTGACGACGCCGACGATTTCAAACTGGTCATCGCGATCGCCAATGCCGAACCGGCGGCCAAGCGGACTTTCACCGCGGAAGAAATACTGGGCAAAGGCTTCGTTGACGATGGCAACGCGCGGTACGCCGAGTTGGTCGGCCAGGGTGAATTCGCGGCCCAGCAGTACGGGAATTCGCAGCGTCTCAAAGTACCGCGGGCCGATTTCAGCGATTTGCGGATTCATGCTCTCCCCGGGCTTTGCGTCATAGCCCTGCACGCGAACCGTGGCGAAGCTAAACTGGCCGCTAAGAAGCGGGAGTGTGGTGGCACTAACTGCAGTGACCCCCGGAACTGCGCTGAGGGCCTCGGTCATCCGGTCGTAGATCTGGAGTGCGCGCTCCGGTGGATAGCCCGCCCGGGCGGCGTCGGCGCGGAAGCCGATCAGGTTGGTGGACTGAAAGCCGGGATTCGTGGAGCGCAGGTTTTGGAGACTCCGCAGGAACAGGCCTGCTCCAAACAGCAGCAGCAATGAGAGAGCGACCTGGGCAACAACGAGCGCGCGGCGGGTGCGCAGTGCACCCCAGGAAGACCGGGTTCCCGAGACCTGGTCTTTTAGCGCGGGGGCCAAATTGGGCCGGGTGGCCTGCAGAGCGGGCACGAGGCCAAACAGAATCGCGGTGATCAGGGAGAGCGCCAGCGCGAAGCCCAGGACGCGGATGTCGAGTTGCGAAGAGATGCCTCCCAGGGCCATCTGTTCCGGCAGCAGGTACAGCAGGAATCCGGAGGTCCAGGTGGCCAGCAGCAGGCCGCCCGCGGCGCCGCCGATGGAGAGAAGGCTGCTTTCGAGCAGCAGTTGTCGGATGATCTGGCCACGGCGGGCGCCGAGTGAGAGGCGGATAGCGATCTCCTTTTGGCGGGCGGCGGCGCGGGCCAACAGCAGATTCGCCACGTTTGCGCAAGCGATGAGCAGAACCAGGCCGACCATCGCCATCAGGATGCTGAGGGGGCGGGCAGCCTGGTTCCGGATCGCTCCCACTCCATTTCCGCCGGGGAGCAGTTCGATTCGGCGGGTGCGGAAGCGTTCAAGGAAATCCCGGGGAACGCTGGCGGGCATTTCGCCGGCTTCGACCTCGAGGATGGTGCGGAACATGGGCTGTAGTCCGGCCGCCGCGGCTTCACGGCTGATTCCGGGCCTGGGACGGCCGATGGCGTTTAACCAGAACGAGCGGCTGTTGTCGAGGTCGTCCCAGGTAGGCGTCATGGTGGGCTTCATCGCCATTGGGACGAACACGTCGGTGTGGCGGGCGACCTCCACGCCGGCAAACCCGGGCTCGGCTACGCCGACAACGGTCATGGCGGTTCCATTGAGACGGATTGCCCGGCCGATGATCGTGGGATCACCACCAAAGCGGCTCATCCAATGATGGAAGGACAGCACCGCAACGGGGTGTCCGTTCCGCTGTTCGTCGTCGGAGGGCAGCAGGATGCGGCCGAGTTCGGCGCCGATCCCCAGCACCTCGAAGTAGTTGCCGCTGACGAGTTCGCCGCGGACCGCCTCGGCTCGCCCCTCCTGTTGGAGATTGAGGGCGACACCGTACCGCGCGAGGAGACCGGAAAAGACCTGGTTGTGGTCCCGGAGTTGAATGTACATGGGGTAGCTGAGGGTATTCTCACCCCGAAACGCGCCGAAGTTCGGCCCTGGGCCATTCAGCAGAACGAGTGATCCAGGATCGCGGACAGGTAAATGCCGGAACAGGAGCTGATCGAGAAGACTGAAGATCGCCGTGTTGGCCCCAATGCCCAGGGATAGGCAAAGGACTGCGACGATCGTGAAGAGCGGAGATCGGCGGAGACTCCGGAGGGCGAAGACAAGGTCAGTCCGCATGACAAGACTGAGTGAGGCACGTTTGAAGCCAAACCGGAATGCATTGAAAACCAAGAAAATGGGGAATCTGGGGGGAACGGTGGAGGCCGGGAACGGACACCGGGTTCCCATTTGCGGACACGGCGCGTTGGGTTCGTTCCAGCGAGGGAAAATTCCGATAAGTTGTTTATTTTATATTCATTACAAGGGAAATTGAGCAGGTTTGCGACTTTCATTTTTTGAGTCAGGGGTGGCGCGCCCGTAGCCCATCGTTGGGTTCGTTTTCGAAGCCGAAATCACCTCTAAGGCATTGCGCATGAAGGGTTTATGGCGTATTTGGTGAATATCAAAATCCGCGAAGTCCGGGACCATGGCCAAGAGGCGGTCAAGGACCGCTCGCGCGGGTTCTGGCGGTGGAGAAAACAGGGGACTATTCGTAGCGGAGGGCCTCGGTGGGGTTGAGGCGGGAGGCGCGGTTCGCGGGGAGGAGGCCGAAGGCAATGCCGACTCCGAATGAGACCAGAAAAGCGACTGCGACCGAGAGTACGGAGATGGGGACCTGGACTTCCTGCTGAACGGCGTTCACCAGGATCGGGATGGAGATGCCGGCGAGGATGCCGATAAATCCGCCGCCGACGCTGATGAGGACAGCCTCGGTGAGGAACTGTGCCAGCACTGCGCGGCGGGATGCGCCGAGAGACATGCGCAGGCCGATTTCCCGGGTTCGCTCCGTGACTGTGACCAGCATGATGTTCATGATGCCGATGCCGGAGATTATGAGAGCGATGGCGGACACGAGGATCAGGACAATGGTGAGGACGGTGGCGACAGTGTCGGCGGTATCGAGGATGGCGCCCAGGTTCTGGACGGTGTAGCGCGCGCCGTCGCGATGGCGGCTGGTCAGAATCCGCTCCACTTCCTGGCTGACGGCGGGGACGTCGGCGGCTTCGCGCACCTGGACGTACATCGGATCAACGCGTTCGACGGGCACGAAGAGCCGCTGGACCGTGATCGGGATCAGGACCGCGCCCGAATCGCCGAGTTCGCTGAGCCCGAAAGTTTGGGTTCGTTCCTTGAAAACGCCAACCACGGTGAACGGTAAGCCATAGATTTTTAAGGCTCGCCCGATGGCGGAGGCGGGGCTTCCATACAACATTTGAGCCAGACGTTCGTCGAGCAGACCGACCTTCTGCCGGAGGGCGACGTCGGAGGAATCAAGCGGGCGGCCGGCCAGAAGCAACAGATTCCGGACGGCGGCATAGTGCTCATCCGAGCCAAGGATGCGGACGTCGCGCTCACGCCCGTCCACCACCATGCGGTCCATGGTGTTCATGACGGCTGTCGCGGCGACGATTCGCGGGCCGAGCTGGGTTCTTACGGCTTCGACATCGGCGAGCTTGACGAAATCGGCGTTCGCCTTTGCTTCGTCCATGCCGCCGGCGTCGTAGTAGGCATAGACAAGGTTGGAGCCGATGCCGCGGATTTTGTCGAGAATCAGGTCCCGGCTGGTGATCGAGATGGTGACGACAAGGATGACGCTGGCGTTGCCGATGATCAGGCCCAGGGCGGTGAGCAGGGTGCGAACCCGATTGGCCTGGAGCGCCTGCCAGGAGAAACGCAGCACTTCAAGCCAAAATTGCCGGGGGGGCATGTGTTCAGTTTGGCATCTCTCGCTGAGTCCTTGCGTCCTGGGCTTCGGCTACTTCCCTTGATGGGCGGGAAGCTCGCTCGCATCGTGCTGCCCCTGCTGTTCGCGCTGAGCGCGGGCGGTTGCGGGGGCGGGCCATCTGGTGCAGATGCCCTCGCCCATTGACATCCGCGAGGGGAGGCACAGCGACGTGGAGGAGGCGGACATTCGGGCCAGCGAGGCGGACGAGGACCAAATTGCACACCTCAGACGGGGCGCCGGCAGTAGGGTATGATGGCGGATTCGGTTGATATCCGACTGCTTCTCAGGGAGTTGAGCTGTTCCATGACGCAAACCAATGGGCGTTTGGTGCCGCCGGGGATTCTGTGGCCCTTCATTTTGCTGACGAGTTGCTTCGCCTGGTGGGGACTGGCGAACAACATGACGGACACGCTGCTGGCGGCGTTCAAGCGCATCCAGAGCATGTCGGACTTCCAGACTTCGCTGATTCAGATTGCATTTTACGGGTCGTATTTCTGCTTTGCTTTACCCGCGGCGATTTTCATCAAGAAACATAGCTATAAAGCGGGGGTATTACTGGGGCTGGCGCTGTTTATTGCCGGAGGACTGCTGTTTTACCCGGCGAGTCTCACGATGCAGTATTGGCATTTTCTGGTGGCGCTCTACATTCTGGCGGGGGGGCTGTCGATTCTGGAGACGAGCGCCAACCCCTACATCATCGTGCTGGGTCCGGAGGCGACGGGGACGCAGCGGCTGAATCTGGCGCAGAGCTTTAATCCGATTGGCTCGATTATGGGCGTGGTGATCAGCAAGATCTGGATTCTGTCGGAGCTGCGGCAACTGAGTGCGGAGCAACGGGCGGCGCTGCCGCCGGAGCAGTTGGAGCGAATCCAGTTGGCGGAACTGGAAGCCGTGATGGGTCCATATGTGACAGTGGCGGTGGGGCTGGTGGTGATCTGGGTTTTGATTGCCGTTTGCAGGATGCCGAATTCATCGGATCAGGGGGATGGGGAGGACAAGGCGCTGAAACTGGGTTCGACCTTATGGCGGCTGGCCAGGAAGCCAAGGTACATGACCGGCGTGGTGGCGCAGTTCTTTTATGTCGGGGCGCAAATCGGAGTCTGGTCGTTCACCATCCGCTACGTGATGAAGGAACTGGGACTGAATGAGGAGCAGTCGTCGAGTTATTACATTGCCGCGCTGGTGTTGTTCGCGGCATCGCGGTTTGTGTGCACGGGGCTGATGAGCCTGTTTGCGCCGGGCAAGATCCTGATGGCGCTGGCGGTCCTGGCGATGATCTGCACTGCGTTTGTTATCTGGGCGGGCGGCGTGGTGGGCGTGTATGCATTGGTGGGCATTTCGGGGTGCATGTCGCTGATGTTTCCGACGATCTATGGGCTGGCCGTGCGGGGGCTGGGCCAGGACACGAAGATCGGGGGATCGGGACTGATCATGGCCATTCTGGGCGGCGCGGTGATGACGGCGGTGCAGGGGCAGGTATCGGACGGAACGGGAAGCATCAGTCTCTCTTACCTGGTGCCGCTGGGTTGTTTTGCGGCGATTGCGTTGTACGCGTTGATGGAGACGCGGCATCCGGTGAAGGCGTGAGGGAATGGCGGCTGCGGCCGTTGGAAATCGAGGACGCGGCCGCATTGCACGAGGCGATGGGCGATGCGGAGGTGATGCGCTACTGGTCCACGCCGCCGCATGCGAGCGTGGAGGACACGAAAGTTTTCCTGCGTGAGGGGTTGCGGAGCGGCGCGCGTGAGTTTGTGATTGAGTGCGCAGGTGAGGTGGCGGGGCGGGTGGCGTTGTACGGCGACGATGAGGTGGGGTTCTTTTTGCTGCGGCGGTTCTGGGGACAAGGGCTCATGCGGAGGGCGCTGGAGGAGGTGGCGCGGCGGGCGTTTGAGGAGTGGGGCTGCGAGCGGCTGTTCGCGGATGTCGACCCCCGGAACGAGGCGTCGCTGGCCGTCCTGGAGCGGGTGGGCTTCCGGCGGACGGGGACGGCGGAGAGGACGTGGCTGGTGGGCGGGGCGTGGTGTGATAGCGTTTACCTGGAGCTGAGACGGGATCAGGGGCGGTAGTCGAGGGCGAAATCGAGGCTGTTGCGAGCGAGTTGGCGAAGGTCGGCATCCGAGAAGCCGAACTCGTCGCGGGCGAGACGGTACTCGTCGAGCAAGGTGGTGTGAAACATGGGCGGGTCGTCAGTATTGAGCGTGATGGGGACGCCGGCGTCGTAGAGGCGCCGGACAGGGTGTTCACGAAGAGTGGGAACGACGCCAGTGCACAGATTAGATGAGATCGAGATGTCGAGGGGGATGCGGCGGTCGCGCAGATGGCGGAGGAGGACCGGGTCGTCGATGGCCCGGATACCGTGGCCAATGCGGACGGCGCCGCCTTCGAGCGCGGCCCAGATGGATTCGGGCCCGCAGGCTTCGCCCGCGTGGGGCAGGATGTGGAGCCTGGATTCCCGGGCGAAGGCGAAGATCTCCTGGAAGATGGGGGCCGGGCCACGGGCTTCGTCGCCGCCGATGCCGAAACCAATCACGCCGCGATGGCGGCAGGCGGCGGCATGGCGTGCAACCTTCCAGGCAGGTTCAATGCCAAGGTGGCGGATGGCGTCGAAGATGAAGCGGACGGGGATGGGGCCCGCCGCGGCGGCAGTCTCGATGGCGGCGAAGTTGGATTCGAAGTCCTGGTTGCGCCAGAGCATGACACCGACGCTGATGATGATCTCGGCGTAGAGGACGCCCTGGTCCACAAGGGAGTCGATGAGGCGGCGGGTGATGAGGGCGTAGTCCTCCGGGGTGCGGAGGAAATGGTTGACCCATTTGTAAGCGTCAAGGAAGCCGTTGAAGTTGGAGTACTGGTAGCGGGCGAGTACATCATCGCGAGAGAGAGCGGGCGAAAGCTCCAGGACGGTCTCGGGCGTGATGGAGCCTTCGAGATGCACGTGAAGCTCAGCTTTTTTGAGGGAGCGGAGAAACTCGTCCATTGTTGCCATAATAACGGCATGACCCCGGCTGACCTCGAAGCTCTCGTTGGCGGATACCATGGAGACCCGTTTGCGCACCTGGGCCCGCACCTGGACCCCGCGGAGGGCGCCGTGGTCCGCGGCTTCCTGCCGCAGGCGGCCGCGGCAGAGATCGTAGCGGACGGCGAGGCGCGAACGATGGAGAAGACCCATCCGGAGGGCTTCTATCAGGTGGGGCTGGAGAAACTGCCGGGGCATTACTGGTTCCGCGTGACGCGTTATGACGGCGGGGTGGAGGAGATAGAGGATCCGTACCGGTTCCCGCCTCTGCTAAGTTCCTTCGATTTGCACCTGCACGCAGAGGGGACGAATCACGAGGCGTGGCGTTCGATGGGCGCGCACGTGGTGGAGTGCGAAGGAGTGAAGGGCACGCGCTTCGCGGTGTGGGCGCCGCACGCGGAGATGGTGAGCGTGACGGGCGATTTCAACCAGTGGGACGCGCGGCGGCACCCGATGCGGAAGCGCGACGGAGGCGTCTGGGAGATCTTCATTCCGGGCGCGCGCGAGGGACATATTTACAAGTACTTCGTGCGGTCGCACATTTTTGGAGTGCATGCGCTGAAGTGCGACCCGTATGGGTTTGCAGCGGAGGTGCCCCCGAAGCAGGGCTCGATCATCCATAGCTTGGGACACTATGAATGGGGCGACCAGGAGTGGATGGCGAGGCGGGCGCACACGCATTGGCTGGAACGGCCGATGTCGGTGTATGAGGTGCATCTCGAATCGTGGATGAAGAAGCCGGATGGCGAGCCGCTCACGTACCGCGAGATGGTGGAGCGGCTGATTCCGTACGCGAAAGGGTTGGGATTTACGCACCTGGAACTGATGCCGCCGATGGAGCATCCGTACTCGGGTTCCTGGGGCTACCAGGTCGTAGGGTTCTTTGCGCCGACGGCGCGCTTTGGATCGCCGGATGATTTCCGCCATTTTGTGGACCAGTGCCACCGGGCGGGGCTGGGCGTGATCATCGATTGGGTGCCGGCGCATTTTCCGAAGGATGCACACGGGCTGGCGCGGTTTGACGGCACGGCGTGTTACGAGCACGAAGATCCACGCAAGGGCGAACACAAGGAATGGGGTACGCTGATCTTCAACTTCGGCCGGAATGAAGTGCGGAATTTCTTGATCTCCAACGCACTTTTCTGGCTGAAGGAGTACCATATCGATGGGCTGCGGGTGGATGCGGTGGCGTCAATGCTGTACCTGGACTACTCGCGGGAGCCGGGCGAGTGGATTCCCAACGAGTATGGCGGGAACCACAACCTGGAGGCGATCACCTTCCTCCAGCGATTCAATGAAGAAGTCCACAAAGTACCGGGGGCGATCACGCTGGCCGAGGAATCGACCTCGTACGCCGGGGTGTCGCGGCCGGTGTACGCGGGCGGGCTGGGCTTCACCATGAAGTGGAACATGGGGTGGATGCACGACATGTTCGCATACTTCAAGAGCGACCCGATTTACCGGAAGTTCAACCACAACCACATTACATTCAGTCTGCTGTATGCGTTTACTGAGAACTTCATGCTGCCGATTTCGCATGACGAGGTTGTGCATGGCAAGGCGTCGCTGATCGGCAAGATGCCAGGCGATGAGTGGCAGCGGTTTGCGAACCTGCGGGCGTTTCTGGGCTACATGTGGACGCATCCGGGAAAGAAGCTGTTGTTCATGGGATCGGAGCTGGGCCAATACGAGGAGTGGAACTGGCAGGGATCGCTGAGGTGGGATTTGATGCAGTATCCGTTCCATCGCGGCGTGCTGGAATGGGTGAAGGAATTGAACCGGCTCTACGCGAGCGAGCCGGCATTGCATGAGGTGGATTTTCAGTGGGGCGGATTCGAGTGGATCGACTTCCATGACATCGACAATTCGGTGATCAGCTTCATTCGGCGGGCGAAGGACCCGGCGGATTTCGTGGTGACCGTGTGCAACTTCACGCCCAACGTGCGGCACCACTATCAGGTGGGCGTGCCCGAGGCTGGCGCGTACCGGGAAGTGTTGAACAGCGATCTGGAGAACTTCGGGGGCAGCGGCGTGAGGAATCCGGGCTTGGCGTGGGCGCGTCCGGAGCGGCGGCAGAGCCAGCCGCATCATGTAGAACTGACCCTGCCGCCGTTAGGGGTAATCGTCCTGACTAAGGCAGCCCAGCCGGAGGGACATGGCTGGCATGGGTGATCCGCTGTTTCTCAGCTACTGGCTGAAGGGCTTTCAGCCGATGGGGCTGCCGGTGTATTTCGAGAAGGCGCTGGAGGTGTTCCCGCTCTCGAAGCTGAGGCCGGGTGGGATTCTGCGAGTTCACGCGGTGTCGTTCAATGAGCCGCCGCAGTTGGAGCGGGTGTTGGCGGGGGATTTGGACCTGAAGCAGGTGGCTGGGTTGGGGCGGGAGTTTCTGCACGTGGACTGCGCGTTCAGCCTGGAGACGCACTGGGATTTGTGGACCTGGGATGGCGAGTGGGCGCTGCAGCCGGCGCGGGTGTCCATCGAGGTGTACGCGCCGGAGTTTGAGAGCGCGAGAGGCGAGCACCTGTTGGTGGACGCCGGACCGGAGCACCTGTTTCTGCCGAATCCGCACAGCGACCAGTGGCGTCCGGTGCAATCGAACATCCGGAGCGTGCTGCATCTGGCACAGGATCTGGATGGGGCGTTGCCGGTGGAGCGGAGGCTGCTGTGGTCCGATACGGAGGAAAACTTCGCGGAGCGCCTGGAGGAGTATCTGGATTAGGCGAGCAGGGCCTCGATATGTTCGACGAGCGTTTTCGGCATGAAGGGCTTAAGGATGGAAGCGGTCCGGCCGCGATGGGCTTCGGGCAAATGGGCGCTGGTCCAGACGCTGCCGCTGGAGATGAGGACGCGGAGACCAGGGGAAAGTTCCAGCAGCCGGGCGAGAACCTGGTCGCCGGGCAGGTCCGGGAGCCGAAGGTCGAGCACGACGAGATCGAAGCCTTGTGGGTTCTGCTCGCAGAGGCGAAGGACGGCCTGGCCAGAGTCGCAAGCAGTGACTTCATACCCGCGCTGTGTGAGGAACTTGCTGAGTAGGGCAAGCAGCGGACGCTCATCTTCCACCAGCAAAATGCGGTGTGGCATGAAGTTTGAACATATCACGCGTTGAAAGGAATGCGGCCTCGGCGGCATTCACGATAGCAGGAGGCTGGAATTGATGAAACAGGTTCTCAGCATGATGCTGGCGGGCACGCTGGTGATGAGCGGCGCGGAATTGCCGGTGACGCGGGTGGTGATCTACAAGAACGGCGTGGCGTATTTTGAACGCGCTGGCGCGGTGGCAGCGGGCGAGGCGGCGCGCCTGGAGTTCAAAGCCGCGGATATGGATGACGTGCTGAAGTCGCTCGTGGTGGAGGACCGCACGGGCGGCGGCGTGGCGCAGGTGCGGTACGAACTGGATGAGCCGCTTGAGAAGAAGCTGGCGGATGCGGGTGTGCAATTGCTGCCAGGGCAGCCGCTGGCGGTGCTGCTAGACCAATGGCGCGGAGCACGCGTGGAGATGTCCTACGGCGGGGCAGCGCTGAAAGGTGCGATCCTCAGCGGGCGGCTGGTGGAAGGTGGTCAACAGCAGGGACAGCGGCAGGAGTTGACACTTCTGCTGGATTCGGGGGAGATCCGGATGATCGCGGTCGAGAACGCATCGGGCATCCGGCTGGAGGACGCGCGGCTGCAGCAGCAATTGCAGGCTGCGTTGTTGGCATACACGCAGAGCCGGTCGCAGGAGAAGCGGTCGCTGCTGATTGAAAGTACTGGACAAGGCAGCCGCAACTTGGCGGCGCGGTATGTGGTGCCGGCGCCAATCTGGAAGTCGAGCTACCGGCTGACGCTGCCCGACAGCGGCGAGGCGACGCTGGAGGGCTGGGCGATTGTCGAGAATACGACAGGGGAGGACTGGTCGAAAGTGGAATTGACAGTGGTTTCGGGCAGGCCGGTCAGCTTCATCAGCCGCTTGTACGAGCCGCGCTATGTCCGCCGCCGGGTCGCCTCCCTCCGAGATGAGGAAGCGGCGGCGCCGGTGCTACATGAGGGGACGGTGGTGCAGGAGATGGCGGCGGACATGGCGGAGGTGGGGGAACGGAAAGTGATGGCTCTGCGCGGTGCCCCGGCCTCCCGAATGGCCGGCGCGCCCCCGCCGCCACCTGCCCCCATGATGAGCAGCGTCGCCGTGGCCACTGCTGTGCGCGAAGCCGGCGAACTGTTCGAATATCGCTTCGCTAACCCCGTCTCGGCACGCCGCGGCGAATCGCTGCTGCTGCCGTTCGTCCAGCAGAAGATTTCCGCGCGCCGCCTGCTCGTCTATTCCGATCGATCAAGCGCGAACCCCCGGGCAGCCGCCGAACTGACCAACAACACTGGCAAGACGCTCGACGGTGGGCCGATCACCGTGGCGCAGGGAGGCGCTTACGCGGGCGAGGCGCTGATGGAGACTTTTAAGGCGGGCGACAAGCGTCTGATCAGTTATGCGGAGGACCTCGGCACGCGTGTCACGACGAAGCTCGATTCGGGCGCGCAGATCACCCGGCAGATCACCGCGCGGCGCGGCGTGATTACTACCCGTTCCGCGGTGGAGGTGAAGACTACCTACACCATCAATAACGTGGATGCGCGCGCCAAGACGCTCGTGGTGGAACATCCGGTGAATCCGGCGATGAAGCTGGTGTCCCCGACCCCGGTGGAGACCACCGGCGATCATTACCGTTTCATCGTCGCGTTGCCCGCCAACGGCTCACAGACACTCACGGTCCAGGAGGAACGCGAACTCCAGCAGTCCACGCAGGTCGCGTCGATGACCCCCGATGTCCTGGTCAGCTTCATTCAGAACAAGGCGCTGTCCGCGTCCGCGCGGAAACAGCTTGAGGCGATTGCAGCGCAGAAGCGGGAACTCGGCACCATTGAGGCGCAGATCAAATCGCTGACCGCCGAGATGGCCGAGATCACCCGCGACCAGGACCGCATCCGCCAGAACCTGAACTCGCTCAGGCAGGTGGCCGGACAGGAGCAGCGGGTGCAAGGGTATGCCGCGGAGTTGTCCAAGGGCGACGCCCGAATGGCGGAAGCGCGCGATCAGCAGTCGCAACTGGAGAAACGCCGGTCCGACGTGAGCACCCGCATTCAGTCGCTCATCGAGGGCCTGGACTTTTGAAGCTGGCGCTGATTGGATATGGCCGCGTCGCCCGGGCTTTCGCGCGGCTGCTGGCGGCGCGGCGCGGCGCGCATCCCTTCGTGATTACAGGAGCCATGGCGCGCCGCCGCTACATTCTGGACCCGGCGGGCATTCCGGTGGAGCCAGTGTTTGTGGAAGCTGAATGCAACGTGGAAGGTTTTCTGAACGAGTGTCCGTGCGACGCAGTTGTCGAACTGACGACGCTGAATCCGCTCGACGGGGAGCCGGCGATCTCCCATGTCCGGGCGGCCTTCGCGCGCGGCAAACACGTGGTGACCGCGAATAAGGGGCCGGTGGCACACGCCTGGCATGAACTGCAGGACGAAGCCGCCCGGCGCGGTCTCCACTTCCTCTACGAATCCGTGGTCATGGATGGAACGCCCATCTTCAACCTCGCCCGCCACACGCTGCCGCAGGTGCGGGTGCTCGGGTTCGCAGGGGCACTGAACTCCACGTCGCAGATTGTTCTCGCTGCGATGCAGCGCGGTCTGCCGTTCGAAGAGGGCGTGCGGGAAGCGGTGCGGATGGGGATCGCCGAGGCCGATCCCTGGTACGACGTCGAAGGCTGGGATTCCGCTTGCAAGGCTGCGGCCCTGGCCAACGTGCTGATGGACGCGCGCGTCACGCCTCAGCAGGTGGACCGCAAGGGCATTGGCCGGTTGACGCCGGAGAAGTTGGCGGAACTCGAGGCGAAGGGCAAGCGCGTGGGGTTCGTCAGCCGCGCCCACCGCGGCAAGGATGGCGTGAAGATTCGCATCCGTGCAGAGGTGCTTGATCGCGATGATTTCCTCGCTACTACCGACGGGCTGCGCAACGTGCTGCTGCTGGAAACCGACCTGATGGGGCGCCTGGGCGTGTTTTCGATCGGCTCGTCGCCTGAGCAGACCGCCTATGGCGTGTACGCGGACCTGATCGAAATCGCGCGGCTTACCGGCGCGGCTTGAAGAAGCCCATCCATTGGCTGCCGGGGACGTGCTCGCGCTTCTCGACGAGTTCAAACCCGTTGGCCTCGATCTCTCTGATCGCGTCGTCCTTGTCAAGGCGAATATGCTCGACTGCGTCGACACGGTCGCCCATTGCGCCTGGCCGCTTGTAGTAGTCGACGATCACAAGCTGTCCACCGGGCTTGAGGCCACGCGCAATGGAGGCGAGCATCTCGGCCGGATAGTCGAAGTGGTGGTAAGAATCGATGGATACGGCGAGGTCGCAGCAGGCGGCGGGCAGGCGGACGTCCTTCTCGTCGCCCAGAATGAACTCGACGTTGGTCAGCCCCTGCTTCGCGGAGTTCCGGCGAGCGGCATCGAGAAAATCAGGAAAGATGTCTTCGCTAATGACCTTGCCGGTAGGGCCGACGGCCTTGCTGAACAGCGGGAGCATAACGCCCGCGCCCGTGCCGATGTCGGCTACGGTCATGCCGGGTTTCAAGGGCAAGGCAGCGATGATACGCTCGCCCTGAAGGCGGGTGAGGCGCTCCGGGTCGCTCAGGTTGGCGACCATCACCTCACGCGATCGCTGGCTTTGGTAGCTACGGTTGGCGTCGGCGGCTACCTGCGCGTCGAGCGCGGAACAGACAATCAGAAGAAGAGTTAGCAGTCTCACAGTCCAGGCTCCAGGGGCAAGGCTAGCGGCGGTTCCACCATGAAATCGAGTCCGCTCATCTGTTCGATGGCGCGGCTGACGCGCGCGCCGCTCGTGGTCTCGACGGTGATGACGAAGGGCAGGTTACGCCAGTCCTCCTTGGGCAACTGGAGGACGGCGTCAATCGAGATCTCGTGTTCGGCCAGAATCGCCGAGAGCGCCGCGATGATTCCGGGGCGGTCCTGCACGCGGAAGCGGAGATACCAGGAGCGTTGCTGTTCGCCGATGGGCCGGGGCATGGCGGGCAGGGGTTCCGTGAAAGCAAAGGGCGAGACGCGGCCGGAGGCGCCGGAGCGGAGGTCGCGTGCGACTCGCATCAGGTCGGAGACGACCGCGACGCCGGTGGGCGCGGGACCGGCGCCTTTTCCGTAGTAAAACGTGTCGGCCCCGTAGGCGCCGCGCGTCCACACGGCGTTGTAAGCGCCGCGGACCGAGGCGAGGATGGCCCCCTTGGGGATGAGCGCCGGGCGGACGGCCAGGAACAGGCCTTCGGGAGTGGCTTCGGCGGAGCAGACAAGTCGAATGGTGCATCCGACCTGCGCGGCGTAGCGAAAGTCCACCGGCGTGATGGGGCGGATGCCTGAAGTGGGAATCCCGGCGGGCTGGATCTGTACGCCGAAAGCGAGCGAAGCGAGCAGGGCGAGTTTGGAACGGGCGTCGAAGCCATCGACGTCGGCCGTGGGGTCGGCTTCGGCGTAACCGAGACGCTGGGCTTCGGCGAGGACAGCCCCAAATTCGCTGTTGTTCTCCTCGATTTCGCTCAGGATGTAGTTGCTGGTGCCATTGAGGATGCCGTAGAGGGCCTCAATCCGATCCGCCGCGATTCCTTCGCGCAGAACGCCGTGGACCGGGATACCGCCGCAGACGCTGGCCTCCATGGCCAACAGAACGCCACGGGCGGCGGCCTGCCGCCAGAGGGACACGCCGTCAAGGGCGATGAGTTCTTTGTTGGCTGTCACCACGGACTTGCCGGCGGCGATGGCGCCTTCGACGACCTCGCGGGCCACGGACGTGCCTCCAATGAGTTCGGCGACGATCTCGACCTCAGGGTGGGTGGTGACGTCCCGCCAATCTTCAGTAACCAGGGTTCCGGTGAGAGAGCCGGGCAGAGTCTTCGACTTCGCGGTACGGCTGCACACCGCGCTGATGACGAGCCGGAAACCGAGCTTGCGGGCGATCTGCTCCGCATTTTCGGTGAGAATGGTAATTGAGCCGGTGCCCACATTGCCGAGACCGACGATGCCCACATGGACGTCACGCATAAAAGGCCATGATAGCAACGAGCCGCCACCGCAAAGGGGAAAAGCAGCGGAACTCGAGCGCCGGGCGAAGGAGCATGCCGAGATCCTGAAGTCCATTGCCCGGATGCGGGAACTCACCGGGGAACTGAAGGAAGAGTTGGAGCAGACCAAGCAACATGTCCTCTCGCTGAAGGCTCTGGAACGGCTTGAGGAGATCATGAAGCTGAGCAGCGAAACGCGCCGGAGACTGCGCCGATGAAGCGCCGGGCGTTAGTTGCGCTGCTGCCTTTTCTGGCGGCGGCGCAGACGCCGCCGGGCTTCCCTCAGCCGGGCGAGAAGCCCAAGCGACTGCCCGACGGGCGGCTTCAGTCCGAAGCGATCCTCAAAGAGGACTACGAACGGAACCTGCGGGAATTGGACCAGATGGCGGAGTTGTTGAAGCAGGTGGAAGAAGCGGTCAGCAAGGCGGAGCCGGGGCGGACGGCGGGCGGCGTGGTGAAGGATCTGGAGGAAGTGGAGAAGCTCAGCCGGCGGATTCATTCCCGCATGCGACGGTTCTGATTGCCTGTGTTAGGCTGAGGGGTTTGGCGGATCACCCGATGATTTCCACACGCGACAAAGCCCAATTGATGAGCGCCTCCGAGATCGACCGCACACTGGTGCGGCTGGCCCACGAGGTATTGGAGAAGACCGACGACCTGACTCAACTCGCCTTCCTGGGCATCCGGCGCCGCGGCGTGCCGATCGCCGAAAGGCTGGCGGCCAAGATCGAAGCGCTCGAAGGGCTCAAGATCCCCGTGGGTATCCTCGACATAAACCTATACCGGGACGACCTTTCCACGGTGGGACCGAAGCCGGTGGTAAGCGGGACGCAGATCGACTTTCCGGTAACCGGAAAGGACATCATCCTGATGGATGATGTTCTCTACACTGGACGGACGATCCGGGCGGCGCTGGACGCGCTCTTCGAACTCGGGCGGCCTTCGCGGGTGCAACTGTTGGTGCTGATCGACCGGGGGCACAGGGAACTCCCGATCGAGGCGCAGTATATCGGGCGCCGGGTGCCAACCTCATCGCGCGAGATCATCGAAGTGAAGTTCGCCGAAGTGGACGAAACCGAAAAGGTGCTGCTGGTGGAGAAAGTCGGTTAGGACCGGGGGAGGTGCGCATGGCGAAAGGACTCCTGGGTATCGAGCCCCTGGAGCGGAGCGAAATCGAGGCGATCCTCACCCGCGCCGAAGCGTTCCAATGGCACGGGCAGGGGCCGTTCCAGAAGTTGACCACCTGCGCGGGCCGCATGGTGGTCAATCTTTTTTACGAGAACTCAACGCGCACCCGCTCGAGCTTTGAGATTGCGGCGCGCAGGCTGGGCGCGGATACGCTGTCGATCACGGCGTCCGGCTCCAGTGTGGCGAAGGGCGAGAGTCTGGTGGACACGCTGAATACGCTGGTGGCGATGCACCCTTCGGCGATTGTCATGCGCCATGCCGCCTCGGGAGCACCGCACTTCCTGTCGCGTTACCTGACAACTCCGATCGTGAACGCGGGCGACGGGATGCACGAGCATCCAACGCAGGCGCTGTTGGACGCGCGCACGATTCTCGACAAGCTGGGGCGGCTCGAAGGGCTGCGCGTGGCCATCATCGGCGACATTCTGCACAGCCGCGTGGCGCGCTCGAACATTCATCTGCTGTCGAAGTTTGGCGCCAGCGTGGTGCTGTGCGGTCCGCCGGCGTTGGCGCCGAAGGAACTTGCCGCGATCGCGCCGGGCGTCAGTCTGGAGACCGATATTCGTCAGGCGGTGACGGGCGCCGAGGTGGTGATGATGCTGCGCGTGCAATTGGAGCGCATGCACGAGCCGTCGATGCCGGCGGGCGAGTACTTCCGCTTCTATGGTCTGCGGCTGGAGCATCTGGAACTCGCCAAGCCGGAGGCTATCGTCATGCACCCCGGTCCCATCAATCGCGGGCGGGAGATTTCCAGCGAAGTGGCCGATTCGCAGCGGTCGATGATTCTGAACCAGGTGGAAAACGGCATCGCGGTGAGGATGGCGGTGCTGGAAAGGGTGTTGCTGCAGTGAAGAAGCTGTTGATTCGTGGCGGGCGAGTGATCTGTCCCGCAACCGGACACGATAGCCAAGCCGATGTATTGATTGAAGATGGGAAGATCGCCGCTGTAGGCCCGCAGTTAATGGCGGCGGGGGCGGAAGTGATCGACGCCGCTGGCCTGGTGGTGGCGCCCGGATTCATCGACATCCACGTCCATCTGCGCGAACCCGGATTCGAGCACGCAGAAACCATTGCGACGGGCGCGCGCGCGGCGGCGGCGGGCGGATTCACCACCGTCTGCTGCATGCCCAACACAAAGCCCGTGAATGATTCGGCCACGGTGACCAGCTACATCGTGGAAACGGCGCGACGGCAGGCCGTTGTGGAGGTGTTTCCGATTGGCGCCATCACGAAGGGCAGCGCCGGCGAGGAGATGGCCTCGATCGGGTCGATGGTGGCGGCTGGCGCCGTAGCGATCAGCGACGATGGTCGGCCCGTGATGAATTCCCGCGTGATGCGGCGAGCCATGGAAACGGCGCGTGCGCTGGATATTCCCGTGATCGACCACTGCGAGGATCTCAACCTCACCGCAGGCGGCGACATGCACGAGTGCGTTGAAAGCGTGCGCCTGGGCCTGGGCGGCATTCCTGCCGCAGCCGAGGATGTCATGGTCGCTCGCGACATCATCCTGGCGGAGATGACTGGAGCGCGCTATCACGTGGCGCACATCTCGACGAAGAATGCCGTGGCGATGGTGGGCTTCGCCAAACAACGCGGGTTGCGGGTGACCGCCGAGGCCACCCAGCATCACATCGCGCTGCACACCGGGCACATGAAGCCCTACGACTCGAACTACAAAATGAAGCCCCCTCTGCGCTGCGAGCATGACGTGGAGGCAGTGGTGGCGGGCGTGGCGTCCGGAGCGGTGGACTGCCTTGCGACGGATCACGCCCCGCACGCCGGCGACGACAAGATGCAGGAATTCGAGAAGTGCCCGTTTGGCATCATCGGTCTGGAGACTGCGCTGGGGGTGTCGCTGGAGGTCTTGGTCCATACGAGGCGAATTTCTTTGCCCCGGCTCGTGGCGCTTTACACCAGTGAGCCCGCCAAGGTGATGGGCTGGACCGGCGAACGGGAACGGGGTACATTGCGGCCCGGAGTGAAAGCCAATGTGACCGTGTTTCATCCGGAGTATCCGTGGACGTATGACGTCACGAAGTCCGAATCCAAGAGCCGCAATTCGCCATTCAGCGGGCGGACCTTTCACGGCGGGCCCATCCTGACCATCGCGGGCGGCGAGGTGGTGTGGCGGGCCAGCGGGTTTTAGCCTGGCGAAACCGAATTCGCCGCGGGTTCCCATTCTCCTGATCCATTGGCAAGCTCCAGTTGTATAATTTCTCTGATCGACTCCGGGGATTTGTCAGCAATGAGCAGCAAAACCGATGGTTTGGCCGCTGGATGGAAAGGGTCGGGCGAGCGGATGACTTGGCGTCCGAAGTCGGGTCCGCTCTCTGGGCGGGCGCGGGATGGCGGAGACCTGTATCTGGTGGAGCGGGGTCTGGTTTACGTTTCCTTCCGCGCGTCCCCAGCCGTCGAATTCCTGGCTTACCTGGCCGGGCCTGGAGACTGGATCGGAGTGGAACGGGCGCTGCTGGGCGCGGGCGACAACCTCGAAGCGCGGGCGGTGGTGGACTCCGATCTGACTCGCGTCAGCCGGACCGACTGGCTGGAACGGTGTGAGCGGGACGCGGGTTTCTCGGCGGCCGTCCTGCGGCAGGCAGCCCGTCACCAGCAAGAGGTGCTGCGGCGGATGACCTCCTGCCTGACGGAGCCGATTGAAGACCGGTTGCCCGGCCTGCTGTGGGATCTGTGCCAACCGCTGCCCAACGAAGGTGGCCAAATCCGGCTGCCGTTCACTCAGGAAACCCTGGCTCGGATGGCCGGCTGCACGCGAATGACACTGCACCGCGGCCTCGCATCACTCGCCACTATGGGACTGCTCCGGTTGCACCGGGGTGTGGTCGAGGTGCCCGAGCCCGGCCGGCTCGGACGGTACGCCTGGAGGGAAGCGGCCCCGGCGCAGCGGCCGGGGCCGGTTGGGAATTAGGCCAATTCGAGAGGACCGTGGTCGTCACAATGGCCGGCATGTGGGTGGTGCAAGTGGCCGGAGACGAGATAGTCCACATGATCCCCGTGGGGCACGGCTTCATGACCGCAGCCGGGTCCGTGGACGTGGCCGGCGTCATGGCCCGAACAGCTGTGCGCCGGGGTGCATGCTTCCGGGTTCTTGTCACTGACCTCGATGACATGCTCGTCAAAGTGGTCGCCGTGCGGCGAGTGGAGGTGGCCATCGTGCAGGTAATCCACATGGTCCGCATGTTTCACGGCAGTGTGGCCACAACCGGCGCCATGGACGTGAGAATGTTCGGCATGAATGCGATGTTCGCTCATTCGGCTTTTCCTTTCCGTTTTGGGGGAGATAAGAGGCTGACGCCCGGCTGCGAGGCGGGAGCTTCGCTGGCGTGGGCCAGTGCGTTGAAAACCAGATCGAGGATGTGCTGGTCGGCGAGAGAGTAGTTGATATGCTTCCCATCGCGCTGCCGCTTCACCAAACGTTCGGAACGCAGCACGCGCAGACGCTGGGAGATCGTGGACAACTCTTCGGACTCTGCCGCCGCTAACTCCGAAACGCAACTCGGCCCCTGGCTGAGAAGTGCGAGCAGCCGGAGCCGGGGCACGTCGCCAAGCGCCCGGAAGATGGCCGCGGCTCGGTCGAGCGCATCCGCACCCACCGGAAGGAGCCGGGGATCGGTTTTGTGGTCATGAGGCAGGCACTGCGGCTCGGTGGCTCGGGGCATGACTGATTACTTGCCAACTAACACAGTTGCATGGTTATGCAACTGTTTTGATTGTACCCGTCATGCGGTCCCCCGTCAAGAAGTATGACCGAGCAGTATGACCGAGCCAAGCTATACTAACTGATGAGGAGCGATTCTCATTAATCACCAAGCCATCTATCGAGTCCAGGGAATGGACTGTGCGGAAGAGGTCTCGCTGCTGCGGCGCGTGCTGAGCCAGGTGTCCGGAGTGCGGGATCTGAATTTCGACGTGTTCCGGGCCCGGATGACGGTGGCATACGATCCGGCGCTGGCGGACCGGGCGGCGATCGAGGACGCGGTTGCATCCACGGGGATGCGCTGTGAACCCTGGACGGAGGAATCCTCCGGGGCGGGCAGCGTCGCGGCTGGGCGGAGCCGCAGTACGTTGACCTGGATCAGCGGACTGGCGCTGCTGGCGGGCATGCTGTGGCAGGGCCTTGTGTCCGGTCATCTGATTGAGACGCTACTTGCCCACCAGCACGAACACGGGCACCATCATGAATTGCCGCTGGGGGCGCTACTCCTGTATCTGACGGCAATCATCTGTGGAGCCATTCATGCGCTCCCGAAGGCCTGGGCTGCGCTGCGTTCGGCGCGGCCGGACATGAACCTGCTGGTGGTTCTCTCACTGATTGGCGCATCCGCACTCGGGGAGTGGACCGAAGCCGCCACTCTGTCATTCTTGTTTTCGCTGGCCGTGCTGTTGGAGAGTTGGAGCATGACGCGGGCGCGGGACGCCATTGCCAAGCTCATGCAAGTGGCTCCGCCGGTGGCGGCAGTGATCCATGGCGAAGGGGAAGGCGAACACGAGCATCCCACGCCCGTGGGCCGGGTAGGGGTGGGTTCGGTGGTGCGGGTGAAGCCTGGGGAACGGATTCCTTGCGATGGAGTGGTGGTGCGCGGGGAGTGCCTGGTGGACCAGGCTCTTATTACGGGGGAGAGCGTAGCGGTGGAGAAGCGGCCCGGCGACGCGGTCTATGCCGGGACAATGAACGAGAACGGCACCCTGGTGATCCGGGTGACGCGCGCCGCGTCAGACTCCACCCTGGCCCGGATGATCCGGATGGTGGAAGAGTCGGAATCCCGGCGCGCCCCAAGCGAACAGTTCGTTGAGAAGTTCGCGCGCTACTACACACCAGCGGTATTCCTGCTCGCCTTCAGCGTGATGGTGCTGCCGCCGCTGTTGGCCGGTGGCGTGTGGAGCGACTGGTTCTATCAGGGCATGGTGGTGCTGCTGATCTCGTGCCCATGTGCGCTGGTAATTTCGACACCCGTGAGCGTGGTGGCCGCATTGACGTCGGCGGCGCGGCACGGAGTGCTGGTGAAGGGCGGTGCGTTCCTGGAAGAGGCGGCCCGGATTCGCACCATCGCCCTGGACAAGACAGGGATTCTGACGGCGGGGCGGCCGGAGGTGACCGAGATGGTAGCCTTGAACGGCCAGCCATCGCGCGAGGTGTTGGCGCGTCTGGTGAGCCTCGAACAGGCGAGCGAACATCCGGTGGCGAAAGCGATTCTGCGGCACGGGGCGTCCGAAGGGATCACTGCGCCCCCCTCGGACGCGTTCCGCGGACTGCGCGGCCGAGGTGCGGAGGCCGAGATGGACGGAGGAATTTTCTGGGCCGGGAGCGCGAGAATGCTTGCGGAACGGGGGATTCCAGTGGAAAGCGTGGATCACGAGATTGAGCGGATTGGCGGCGCGGCGCACACCGTGGTTGTCTGTGGAAAGGACCGGGAGGCGTGGGCGGTGCTCGGCATTACGGACCCGCTCAGGCCGGAGGCGCGCTGGGTGGTTACGGAACTCAAAGCGCTGGGGCTTGATCCGGTCGTGATGCTGACTGGCGACAACGAAGCAACGGCCCACGCCATGGCGCAGCGAGCGGGAATTGAGCACGTGCGAGCCGGACTTCTGCCGGAGGAGAAGGCCGCGGAGGTCGAGCGGTTGCTCCACAAGCACCGGCATGTGGCGATGGTGGGCGACGGGGTGAATGACGCACTGGCACTCAGCAAGGCCTCGCTGGGCATCACTCTCGGCCGTCAGGGGACCGACATTGCGCGCGAAAGCGCCGATGTGGTGTTCATGGCGAATGATCTGTCACGATTGCCGTTTCTCGTCCGGCATGCCCGGCGCGCGCTGGCTGTGATTAAGCAGAACATCGCGCTGGCCCTTTTGCTGAAGGTCGGTTTTCTTGCGGCCGCGATGGCCGGGATGGCGACACTGTGGATGGCGGTACTGGCGGACATGGGCGCCACCTTCCTGGTCACCTTCAATGGACTGCGGCTGCTGCATCCGGCGGGCGCGAATCGGCGGCCGTCGCAACCGCATCACAAATAGAGAGCGATGACGAGAAGAGTGGCCATTTGGCTGCTGTCTCCAGCAGCCTTACTCGCAGGAAAAGCGGATGGCGAACGGGTTCGCGGGCGCCTGGCCATCGAGGCGGACGGGACGCCTCTGCTCCGGGTCGCCGACGGGCGCGTGTGGCGGCTGGAAGGCGATCCGGAGTCCGTCGCAGTGCTGCTGGATGAGCGGGTCCAGGCAGAAACCTTTGAAGCGGTTGGCTCTTTGGCTGGCGGACATCGATTCAGGATCGATCCGATCCACAAGAAGGCGATGTATGTGATTCGCGATGGCAAGGCGCTCGTGATCACATACTGGTGCGAAGTCTGCGCCATTCGCACCTATTCGCCAGGCAAGTGCCAGTGCTGCCAGGACGAGACAGCCTTCCACCCGCGCGACCCGATTCTGGAGCAGCAGGCCCGCTAAGGGCGCGGATGTGGAAAAATGGCGAAGCATGAGAGCTTCCCTGGCCTTCGCCCTGATCCTGACCTTTCCTATGAACCTCCCCGCTGAACGCCGAGTGATCGACAACATCGAGGTTTACATCCTGCGCGACTCCGCCCGCCAGACCGAGGTGCGCATCGCCCCCGCGCTGGGCCTGAACAGCTACGAAATGACGGTGAAGGGGAAGCGGGTCTTCTGGTCGCCGTACAAAACGGTTGGCGAATTCGCGGCCAAACCCACATTTCTCGGCAACCCGCTGCTGTGGCCCTGGGCGAACCGGATTGACGGATTGCATTACTTCGTCAACGGCCGGAAGTATGCTCTGAATGAAGAATTGGGCAACGTTCGCGGCGGGCCGAACCGCACACCGATTCATGGGTTGTTGCAGTATGAAAAGCGATGGGAGGTGGTCGAGGCTGGGGAGACCTCGCTGCGGGCGCGCCTGGATTTCTGGCGCTATCCGGAACTAATGGCGCAATTCCCCTTTGCCCACACGATTGAAGTCGAATACCGGCTGCGCGATGGGGTGCTCGAGGTACAGACAGTGATCCGCAATGAGAGCAAGGAACCGATGCCGGTTTCGCTTGGCTTTCATCCCTATTTCCAAGTGAACGATGCGCCACAGGAAGACTGGCGAGTCACCCTGGCAGCCCGCGAGCGCTACGCTCTCTCTGACCGGTTGATCCCCACCGGCGCCGTTGAGCCGAATCCCTACCGTGGCCAAATCCGGCTGGGCGAAGTGGCTCTGGACGATGTTTTCGGTTCGCTGGTCCGGGACAGCGACGGGTTCGCGCGCTTCCGGGTGGAGGGAAGGCAGGAATCGGTCACCGTGGAGTATGGACCCGGCTTCGACGTGGCAGTGGTCTATTCGCCAAAATGCCGCGGCTTCATCTGCTTCGAACCAATGACGTCGATTACGAACGCGTTCAATGCCGCTCACGCGGGCTGGTACAGGGGGTTGCCCTCTGTTGGACCTGGAGCGGAGTGGCGCGGGCTCTTCAGGGTGGTCCCGGCGGGTTTCTGAAACGCGAATGAGCCGGCCCACGCCGAGCGGGCCGGCTCAGTAAACGCATCGGGTTGCCTCACCTACGGCTTGGCGGGCTTTGGCGCCGGCGGCTTCGGGGCAGGCGCGGCAGCAGGCGTGGCCGCGGCGCCTGCTCCATGCTTCTTGTCATACAACTGCACGATGTCCACGGTGATGTCGATGCCGGTTGCCGCCCACAACACGGGGCTGGCCTGGCTGGAAACGTCCAGAACAACGGCATAGCCGTTCGCCTTGGCGTGCTCGTCGATAATCTGGATCATTCGCTGGCCAATTTCGCCCACCAGTTTCTGCTCTTCCTGCTGAAGGTCGCTCTGGAAGTCTTCGCTCTCCCACTGCAGCTTCTTGTTCTTGTCGTCAATCTCACGGGAGAGCTTCTCGCGCGCTTCCGCCGAGATCGCGTTCGCGGTCTTCTGAAGCTGCTCACGGAGCTTCTGGACATCCGCGCCCGCGGCCTCGATCTCCTTGGAGCGCGGCTCGAACTTGGCACGGATCTGTTCGCGCGCCTTCTCTCCATCCTTGGTCGCCAGAATTGCATTCTGGATGTTGATGATGGCTATTTTGGCGGGGGCCTGCTGGGCGAGCGCGGCCGGAGCAGCCAAGAGAGCGGCGGCCGCGGCAAGGCCCAGAATCTTCAGGTCGATTTTCACGGTGCGTTGACTCCTCAAACTATTTGATGCTAGCACGGGGCGGGGCTGTTTCCCGCCTTAGAACGTGCGGCTGATCGTAAACCGGAACATGGTGCGCCGCTCAAACCAGGAACTCGGCCGGGCGAACTGCTGCGCGGCCTGGATGAGGGTCGCCTGGTTGGGGAACAGGGACGCGTCCGCCGCGAGAGGCGGCTGGAAGAAATCGCGGACAATGGTGGGGTTGTAGGCCCAATACAGACGGAAGGGCGCATTCACAACGGGCATCATGATCTGCAACTCGAGCCCGGTGGAGGTCCGGATCTGCTGAGTCGCCTTGATGATGCGGGACTGGTTTTCAAAGGCAGCGCCCGGGTGATTGAAGTTCAACTCGGCAACCCGGCCGGGGTTCAGACGGAGTTGGTTCGGCAGGCTGATCCGGTTGGTGCCGGCGTCAAAGAAGGCCGCCAGCACCACGGGCCCCACGATCGGAATGCGGTATTCAAGGTTGACCAACCCCTGCGTGTCTCCGCCAGTGGGAATGAACTGATAGATCGGAATGCGCTGGGTGACCGTGACGTTTTGGCGCTGGCCGTCGATGATAACGGGCTGTTGCCGCGCAGAGCCATCATCGTTCAAAACGGGGGTCAGCGCTTCGCTGGGGATGTACACCGCCGGCAGAATCGACCAGATCTCGAACCCGCGCACATCATTCTCGCCGCCCATAAAGACTCGGTTGAAGGGTGGCGCGGTACGCCCGCCGTAGCCTGCGATCATGCGGCCGAGTACGCGGGTGCCAATCACGTGGCCGCGCCTGAAGCCGGACCGGAAATACGTGAAGGACAGCGTGGGCTCGATGGTGTTAACGTTGCCGCCAAGCGGGCCGCCGGCCACGGACACCGAGGCGAAAATACTCTTGCCGCGCGAGGGCGTAATCGGGTGGTCGATGGTGTTGTACTGATACGATGGCACAACGCGGCTGGTGATAATGCCGCTCAACTGATTCGGCCCGTCAAAGTTCAGGAAGTTCGAGAACTGGAACTGGTCGTTGGTGGCGTCATTCAGCGTCCGCACGTTCTGCCGGTCCAGCCCGTAAGTCAGGCTGACGCGTGCGAACGACCGCCGCAGCGGGTAGCTGAGGAAGACCGTCGCGCCCACGCCGTTCGTTACATAGTTCAGAAGGTTTTCGCGGCCCAGGGATTCGTAGAGCGGGATCAGATTGCGGCCCGAAAACAGCGAGACTTCGCGTGCCTGGTCGAAATTGAAGCGCTGCGTGTACACCGTAAAGCCAAGCTGCATGGGCCGGTCGAGGAAATAGGGTTCGGTGAAACCGAAGGTGACGGCACGGACGCGGTCGCCCAACTGCGCGTCGAGCGAAAGCGTTTCGCCCAGACCGAGGAAGTTGTTGGTGGCATAGCCGAAACCGATGAACGATCCGGCGATGCCCGAAACGCCGCCATTCAGACTCACTGAATTGCGGCCCCGCTCCTTTACCTTGAGCGTGATGTCGATGGTGCTGTTCCGCGTGTCCCGGGTGATCTCGGCCGCTTCCTCTTCCTTCAGGGCCTCGAAGTAGCCTAATTGGTTCAGGCGCAGGACGGACAGCTCCCAAAGACGGGTGTTGTACACATCGCCTTCATCGAGAAGTAACTCGCGGCGGATCACCTTGTCTCGCGTCGTGGTGTTGCCCTCGAAGTCGATGCGACGGACAAAGAATCGCTGCCCTTCATCCACATTCAATGTCAGGTCGATGGTTCCGTCGGGACGCGGGTCGAAGTCGGGTTCGGCGACAGCGTCGATGAAGCCGAAATTGCCGTATTCCTTGCTAAGCTGCTGCAAACCCTTGCCGAGCTTTTCCGTAGAGAAAATATCGCCCGGATTCATCTTGAACAGATAGCTGCCAAACACATCCAAGACACGGAACTGTTTGACGCCAGTGAAATTGATCTTGCCGAGCCGGTAGAGGCGGCCTTCTTCCATCGTGACCGCGATGTCGGCGCGCTTACCCGGCTTCGTCTTCTTCCACGCCATCGGTGGGAACCACCACAGGCGGCCGCCGGGCGTATCGCGCATGGTCACCGTGTGGTCCACCGCGCGCGCCAGGAAGTAACCGCGAGTGGAGTAGAACATCCGGATGCGGTCCTTGTCTTCCTCGAGCTTGGTGGAATCGAACGTTTTCGAGAACAGGTTCTCCAGGAAGATCGAACGGGGGATGCCGATCGGCCTCGAGTTCGCCATGGCCCGGCGAACCGCCCGGTCGCCAAAGGCTTTGTTGTTCAAGATCTCGATCTTACCCACCTTCACCTTGGGACCTTCGTCCACACGGAGGTTGACCTCCACCGACGTCGGCGGAATCTGCCGGACTTCTGGCGTTACAGTTGCAAATTGACGCCCTCGCTCGGCCAGGAACTCCTTCAGGACGATGGCGGCGCGCTGCACGCGGGCCTGTTCATACTGCTGTTCGACGCTCAAGCCGACACGCCGTTCCTTGAACCGGTCGAGGATTTCTGACACCGTCACGGACTTTGCGCCCGGATACTCAATCTTTCGGACCACGCGCCGCTCAGTGACCAGAAACCTCAGGACCCAGCCGGTCCGGCCGGGTTCGCGCTCGAGACTGATATCGTCGAACCGGCCGGTGTTCCAAAGGGCAAGGAAGTCGCGGTTCAGGGCGTCAGGGTCGTAGCGGTCGCCCCGCTTGGTGAAGATCAGGGCGCGGAGCGTATCCTGCGGCACGCGCCGGGCGCCGCGGAATTCAATGGCCTCCACGACATCCGGCACTTCATCGGGACTGAGTGGGGCGGCTTCCTGCTCCGGTTTTGCTTCGGCGGGTGTGGACGGGACTGTCTCGAATGGACCGGGAGGTTTGGCGGGTTGCGGCTTGGGGGGCTCCGTGGACTGCGGGACCGACTCAAAGGGACTGGCAGGTTTGGGGGGTTGGGCCTTGGGCGCTTCCGGCTTTGGCGCCTGCGCGGCCTCGGGGGTTGTTTGCTGGGCTGCGACCAGTGCTTTGAATGGGCCGGCTAGGACCAAGGCCAGGAGAAAGCAATGCAGGGCGGCAACCAGGCAACGTCGCCTGTATTTCATCGTTGGCAGGCTGAATCCTTTCTCATGAAAGCCTTCGCTCTGGACGTTCCGGATTGGGAAGGCGTTTCAGTGAAGAAACGATTCCGGACGCAGGCTCAAACTCCCTATTCTAGCGAAATCGCGGGCGCGTCAACAATCCGGCGGCGGCAGGGGGGCGGGGAACTCTTCGAGCGGAGGCGGTGGAGGGGGCGGAAAAATGCGGACCGTCCAGGCCGGATCGCCCAGCAGGGCGGAAATCCGGCGAAAACGGGGTGCGAACCGCAGCAGCACGGCGCCGAACATCAGGTGGGCCGGCAACATCACGCCGGCCGTGAAGTAGCGCGGCGCGCCGGGGTTGATCCGGTGCCAGAGCAGCAACTCGGCCGACTGGTGCCACAGCAGGGCGATGGTCCATGCCAGAAGAAGATTGAAGCCATATCCACGGACCCGGGCAAGCAAAGAGAACGCCACTCCGATCAGAGCGTAGACCAGCAGCAGCCACGCGGCGCCGGCCAGCGAAGCACGCCCCCAACCCATCGAGTACACGCGATCCCCATAGAACAACGCCCCGGCGACATTCCATTTGGCCCACCAGTAGTCGCCCTGCATGCGGGCCATGAAGCTCAGCCAGATGAGCACCAGTATGCCGCCAATCACGCCGGACTCCAGCCCGGCCAGGATGCGGCAGGCGCGCTCGGAAAGGCCCCCGATCAAAGGTTCCCCTGGATTGGCGGCGCCCATGGAAAGCCCATCCTAGCATAGGCAGCCGGCATCCCAACGAAAGAAGGGAGAAAGGCTGTAGCCTAAGACAATGCAAAGGTTGGAACGGGTGGTGGTGACGGGCGTCGGCGCGGTGAGTCCAAATGGAGTGGGGCGGGAACCCTTCTGGACGGCCACGCGCGAGGGGCGCAGTGGGGTCCGGCGCATCAGCCAGTTCGATCCTTCGGGACATACGGTGCAGATCGCGGGTGAGGTCGAAGGAGTGGACCCGGGAGCGTGGCTTGCGCCCAAGGACGAGGGCCATGTCTCCCGGACGGCAGTGCTGGCCTTGGCCGCCGCCGCCGAGGCTCTGGATCACGCTGGGCTGGATGCTTCGCGGATGGACCGGGCTGAGCAAAGCCGGGTGGCCGTGCTGCTGGGGACCGGCGGTGCCGCGCAGGAGTTCTCGGAGCATCAATACCGGCTCTACTATCAGGGGCTCCAGAAGCAGTGCAGCGTGTACGTGATTCCCAGTTCCACACCCGGGACGCTGGCCAGCGAAATCTCAATGCGCTTCGGTTTCCGCGGCCCCAGCCATGTGATCTCCACGGGCTGCACCTCATCAACCGACGCCATCGGATATGCGTTCCGCGCCATCCGCTATGGTGACGAGGAATGTGTGCTGGCCGGCGGCTCCGATGCGCCAATCGCCCCCCTGATCATGCGCGGCTTTCAACTCATGCGGATCATGAGTACAAGGTGGAACACCGCGCCGGAGCAGGCTTCGCGCCCCTTCTCCAGAGATCGGGACGGATTCGTGCTCGCGGAGGGGGCCTGGTTTTTCGTCCTCGAAAGCGAGACCCGGGCCCGCGCGCGCGGGGCGCAAATTCTGGGCGAAATCGCCGGCTATGGCAGCACCTGTGAAGCCTTCCACCGCGTGCGGCTGGAGGAGTGTGGCGAGGAACCGGCGCGGGCCATCAGCCTGGCATTGCGGCAGGCGGGCCTCGCTCCTGAACAGATCCAGTACGTAAACTACCACGGAACGTCCACTCAGTTGAACGACCGGATCGAGACGCGCGCGATGAAACTCGCGTTTGGGCCGCATGCCCGCCGGCTGGCCGGGTCGAGCATGAAAAGCCTGATTGGCCACCCCCAGGGCGCCTGTGGCGCGGCCGGATTAGCGGCAACGCTGCTGGCGATCCGCGACGGCGTGGCGCCCCCCACGATCAATGTGGACGAGCCCGATCCCGAATGCGACCTCGATTACATCACCGAGGGCGCCCGCCCGTTCCACATCGACAATGCCGTATGCAATTGCATCGCCTTCGGCAGCAAAAACTCTGCGCTCGCCGTTAGGCGCTACTCGGGCTTCGAATAGTAATACGAGTGATAGTAGGTGTACTTGCTGTACAACTCGCCCCGGTTGGCGCCGTTCACCACCACGCCGAGCATGTTGTTCTGGCAAAGCGAACTGATCGCGCGCGTCACCGAGTCAATCGTGGTGACCCCCATCCGCACTACCAGCAGAAGGCCATGGCAAAGCGTGGACATCAGATTGGCGTCGGCCGCGAACAGCAGCGGGGGGCTGTCGAGGATCACCCAGTTGAACACGCTGGGCAGCCGGTCGAGCAGCGTCTTCACCTCGGGCAGGTTGAGCAATTCCAGCGGATTCAGGACCGCCTCGCCCGCGGGCATGATGAAGAGGTTGCCACCTTCCACGCGCTTAATGATTTCGTGAAGCTGCACCTTGCCTCTGAGATAATCGGTGATTCCCGGCGAACGGGGCACCTGAAACAGGTTATGGATTACCGGGCGGCGAAAATCGAAGTCAGCCAGCAGCGTAAGGTTTCCCTCGAGGTGGGACTGGGCGAGCGCAAGATTCGCGGCAGTGAAAGACTTGCCTTCCGCGGGCGAACCCGACGTCACCACAATGCTGTGAATCGGCTGGAGGCTCTGCATGTGATTCAGCCGGGTCCGCAGGCTGCGGAATTCCTCTCCCGGAGTCTCGTTCGGATGCGCAGCGTCGAGCAGCGAGGCATCGGGCGAAGGAGTGAAGGGCACAACCTCCACCTTCTCGAGCAAGTCGCGTAACTCCTCGGGCACCGCGGGACCCGGCGTCCGCAAGCTCCCGGTCACACCGGCCGGCGGGTTGAGCGGGTTGCCTTCCATGCGCCGGAGCGCGTCGTGAACTCGGCTCATCTATGGTCACCTCGCGTCATCAATTCCAGTTTTCCCATCACATGGATCGACTCAGGACTGTGCCGTGTAATAGTAGATTACGGCAGCCGCCATCAGCAGCACGCCCAGCAGGCTGGAGGCAGCCCAGGCGAGCCAGCCCAAACGCCGCCGACGCCGCACGATGAAATCGTTCTCAAGCAGCGGGATGCTGCCGAGCACGGTAAGGCGCGTGTAGGCCCGCACGTCTTTCAGGTTCTTGATGGACGTATCCTTCAACTCGCGTCCGCTGGCCAGCGCAACTCCGATGGCGAGGCCCGCAAACAATCCGCCCAGAATGATCACCTGCCGGTTGGGAGCGTAGGGATCGGTCGGCATGATCGGCTGCTCGAGGATCTCGAGCGTCTCGCTCTGCTTGCGGTTCTCCAGATCGGTGGCCATGGCCGAGTCGTTCGCCTTGTTTGCGAGCTGCTTGTACCGCTCCTCCACCAGTTGGCGCTCGCGCATCAGCTTGACGTATTCCTGCTGAGCCGCGGGGCTCGTATCAATCCGTCCCTGCAGCGCGCGAATCCGTTCACGGGTGGCGAACAACTGCCGGTTCAGATCCTCCATCTCCATGTCCTTGGCTTGGAGCGAACTTTGCACCTGCGCCATGGAGCGGGTCAGTTCCACCGGAACCTGCGAGCGCGGACGGGCGCCGGGCGTCACGGCCGCGGGGGCCTGCAACGACGCTGCTTCGATCTCGCGCGCCAGATCTTCGCGTTGCCGCTTCTTCGCTTCCAGGTAGGAACGGGCGCGCTGCACGTCGGGATGGGAGTCCTTATAGTTCTCCAACATGAGCGCGATGTTGCTTTCCATCGACCGGATCTCCGCATCCGCCCGCGCCAAGCGTGGGTCCACCGCCGGCCGGGCAGGCCCAGCCCCGCTTCCCCCCGCCACCGGTTCGCCCGCTGCGGCCAGCGCGGCTTGCTCCCGGAAGAACCGGAGATTCGTTTCCAACTGCAACTTCTCCTGGTTCACCCGGTTCAGCGAAGAATTGATCGAGAGAATCGTGTTCTCGAGCGCAGTGACCCGGTTGATCAGCCCATCCGCCTGGTCCGGCATCTGGCCCGCATTCTGCACGCGCAGCGCCGTCAGGCGACGGTCGATATCGTCCATTTCGCTTTTGGCCACCTCGAGCTGGTCTCGGAAGAATTCGGTGGTAATCAGCGACTGAGAGGATCGCGAGGAGAGGCTGAGATCAATGAACCGCGTAATCAGGTCGGAACACACCTTCTGCGCGATCCGCTTGTCGGGATAGGAGAACGACACACGAAATGCCGCGCCGCTGTCCCGCCGCTGCAGGCCGCGCATTTCGCCCACTTCGATGTCGGCGCGCATCTTCTCCACAACATCTTCCATGGGCAGACGTTTGCGGTCTTCCGGATAGAGGTTGTGCGTCTGGATCAGATTGGTAAGCGTGCTGCGGCTGATGATGTCCTGGTAGATCGTCGCCACCCGCTGGGTCATCGCTTCGCTGATGTTGGTTTGGATCAGGCGGTTGGGCACCTTCGGCGGCACCACGCGGATCATCCCCGTGGCGCGGTAACTGTCCGGCCAAAGAAATGCCGTAACCACGGCGAGAACCAGGCCGGCAAATGCGGGGCCCAGAATCCATGATCGGTGGCGGCGGGCGATGTCCAGGTAGTCCTCCACGTCGAGCGGACGGCGGGCGACGGATAACTGGGGTTCAGGTTGGTTGGCAGGCTGCATGTTCGACGTCCTCCCGGGGTCGCGTGTCGGTTTGTATGCCCCCGCCGGCGAATCGGGCCTTCCTGGCTGGTGGCCGGCTGGTGCGCATTCCCTGGAACTAAGGGATGTATATGTGATCGCCGTCCTGCAGATAGACATTCTGCTGCAGGTTCTTGCCCTTGACAATATCCTTGTAGTTGAACTTGAGGCGCTCCATGCCGCGCATGATCACGATCTTGTTCGTCTTGGCCCAGTCCTTGAAGCCCGCCTGGCTCAGAGCCTGCAGCACCGTGGTGGGGGTGATCAACGGCTGCGGTCCGGTTCGCATCGCATTGCCCGAGATGTAGTATCGCTTCGACCGGACCTGCATCACCTGAACCATCACTTCGGGCTTGTTCAGGATCTTGCTGTAAGCTTCGGTGACGCGGGCGGTCAACTGGTTTGGCGTGAGCCCGGCGGCATCCAAATCGCCGACGAGGGCCAGGGTAATCCGTCCGTCAGGGCGGACGCTGACGGTGGTGGTCAGGTCGTTCTCCCGCCACACCCGGATCGAGAGCACGTCCTCGGCGCCGATTACATAACTGTTCGGGTCCACCGGATCGGGCGCCGCGGGGGAGGCCATCCGGGATTCCTGCTGGCTCGATGCAGGCGGTTCACCGGCGGCCGGCGGTTGCCCGAGCGCCGCTGCGGGCAAACAAACAAAGGCGGCTGCAATGACCAACAGCCACCGGAACGAAATCAACGGATACCGGTTCATAGATCTGGGTACGGTTGGTGGGGCGGCTCCCCTCGGGCCGCTCTGGAGGTCGCAAGGAGACAACTTGCCCTCGAAACGCCTTGCCAATTCCTTCCTGGCCCTCATTGTACAACATAGGTGCGGCGGGTAACGCCTGAACCAAAGTACCTTTCTCATTGGTACTTTAGGGGTATTACTCCGCGCCAGACCACCTTGCGGGAGCCAACCGCCATGCCCTATTTTCTCGCCAAGACCGACCCCGAAACCTACTCCATCGAGCAGTTCGCCGCGGAAGGGCGCACCACCTGGGATGGGGTGACCAATGCCCAGGCCGTGAACGTCATCAAGACCATGCGGCCCAAGGACCGCGTCTTTATCTATCACAGCGGCGGCGAGTCAGCCGTCGTTGGCCTCGCCCGCGTGGTCTCCGCGCCGCGCCCGGATCCGGCGAACGGGAAGTCGTGGGTGGTTGATCTCGAATACCTCCGCCCCTTCGACCCGCCGGTGACGCTGAAGGGGATGAAGGCCACGGGCCTGTTCAACCAGTGGGCCCTGATCCGCCAGGGGCGGCTCTCCACCATGGCCGCGCCCGAGGAATTCGCCGATTGGATGAAGGCGCGCTACCCGCGTGGCAAGTGGTAACCTGCCTCGCGAAGCATCCGGTACACACAGGCCACCGGCAGCCCCACCACGTTGAAATAGCAGCCCTCGATGCGCGGAATGAATTTCGAGGCGCGGCCCTGGATGCCGTAGGCCCCGGCCTTGTCCCGCGGTTCGCCGCTGGCGGCATACTCCAGGATCTCTTCCTCACTGAGGCTGTTGAACACCACTCTGGTGACTTCAACGCTTTCCCACGTCCTCCCGCCCCGGCGCAAACAGACGCCCGTCAGCACCTCGTGCGTCCGTCCGCTCAGCAGGCGCAGCATCCGCGCGGCGTCCTCGGCGCCGTCGGGCTTCTCCAGCACGTGCTCGTCCAGCGCCACGGTCGTATCCGCGGCCAGAACCCAATCGTCGCTCGCGGCAGCCACGGCCAGCGCCTTCTCCCGCGCCAGCCGGGCCACGTACGCAGCGGGCGCCTCATCCGGCAAGCGCCGCTCATCAATCGCGGGGACCCGGGCGGCAAACGGAATTCCAGCCAGGGTCAACAGTTCGTGGCGGCGGGGCGATTGCGAAGCGAGGATGATCATGAAACGACGAATCTAGCACGGCGGGGGCGTGCTAAAATCGCCATTTCAACCAGAGATGGAACAAGTCGGCCGCCTGATTCCGAAGTTAAAGGCCAAAACTCCGTTGACGCGGTCTGAACTGGCCGTCGCCGCCTGGTCTGCCGTCATCGGCAAGCGGCTCGCCGGACGGACCAAGGTCGTCGAGCTTCGCGACAACCGCCTGGTCGTCGAGGTGGAAGACGCCCTTTGGCAGCGGAACCTGAACGGGCTCCGCGGCCAGATTCTCACCAACTTCCAGAAAGCCCTGGGCGCGGCAGCCCCGGGCGAAATCGAGTTCCGCATCGGCCCGCCCCGGCGGCCGCCGCAGCGGACCACCCTATTCAGCCGGGATGAGGCCGACCGGATTGCCGATCCCGTGTTGCGGCGCATTTATCTTTCCTCCCGCAGAAAGGCAGGCGCGTGAAAATTACCGAGGAACGGGTCCGCTACGTCGCGGACCTCGCCAACCTGGCCCTGACCGGCGAGGAAGTCGGACGCATGGTAAAGGACCTGGACGATATCCTCACTTACATCGACAAGCTGAACGAACTGGACACGGCAGGTGTCGAGCCCATGGCGCAGGTCTTGGCCGAGCAGGCGCCCCTTGCTTCCCTCCGCGAGGATGTCGAAGGCGTGTCGCTCTCCAACGACGCCGCGCTCGCCAACGCGCCGCTGTCTGGCTCGGGCCATTTCAAAGTACCGAAGGTCATCGAACGGTAGATGGAAGTCGCTAAACTCACGATTGCGGACATCCGGGACGGATTGCGCGCCCGCCGGTTCAGCGCGCAGGAGATTGCCTCCGAGGCACTGCGCTTCGCCGGAGCCGAGAATCCGAAGACCAACGCCTACCTGCGTCTCTGTGAGGATCGCGCGCTGACCGCCGCACGTACCGTGGACGCCCGGCTCGCCGCAGGTGAGGAACCCGGTCCGCTCGCCGGCGTGCCGGTTGGCGTGAAGGACGTCATCGTCACTCAAGGCATCACCACCACCTGCGGTTCGCGCATTCTCGAGAAGTTCGTCCCGCCCTATGACGCCACCGCGGTTCAGCGGCTCGAAGCCGCCGGTGGGCTGATCATCGGCAAGGCGAACTGTGATGAGTTCGCCATGGGCTCGTCGAACGAGAACTCGGCCTTCGGCCCTGTGCGCAATCCCGTCGCGCCCTGCCGCGTGCCGGGCGGGTCGAGCGGCGGCTCGGCGGCGTGCGTGGCCCAGGGAACGGCGGTCGTCTCGCTCGGCTCCGATACTGGTGGCTCGATCCGCCAGCCGGCCAGTTTCTGCGGCATCGTGGGCGTCACCCCAACCTACGGCCGCGTTTCGCGCTATGGGCTGGTCGCCTTCGCGAGTTCCCTCGACCACATCGGCCCCTTCGCCCGTAATGTGGACGACGCGGCCACTCTGCTGGAAGTCATCGCCGGTCGCGACCCGCGCGACGCCACCAGCGCCGATGTCCCCGTAGGCGACTACCGCGCCGCCGCGCGCGAGGACGTGAAGGGCCTGCGCGTCGGGTTGCCCAAGGAATACGTCACCGGACTTGAAAGCGACACCGGCGCACAGATCCAGAAGGGCGTCGACAAGCTGCGGGAACTGGGCTGCGAGATCGTCGATATCAGCCTGCCGCACACCGAATACGCGATCGCCTGCTACTACATCATCTGTACCGCCGAGGCGAGCGCCAACCTCGCCCGCTACGACGGCGCACGCTACACCGCACGCTCGCCGCACACGCAGACGCTCGCGGAGATGTACCGTCTGACTCGCGACGAGGGCTTCGGCGCCGAGGTGAAGCGCCGCATCATGCTGGGTACCTACGTGCTGAGCGCGGGCTACTACGACGCTTATTACTTGAAAGCCCAGCGCGTCCGCACCCTCATCGCCCGCGACTTCGCGCGCGCATTCGAACAGGTGGACGCCCTGGTGACCCCCGTCTCGCCTTTCCCCGCCTTCAAGCTCGGCGAGAAGGTCGATGATCCGGTCCAGATGTACCTGAGCGACATCTATACGATCACGGGCTCGCTGGCCGGGATTCCGTGCATGAGCGTCCCGTGCGGTAAAACAGGAGAGGGTCTGCCGGTCGGGATGCAGATCCTCACAAGGCATTTCGACGAGGCCGGCATGTTCCGCATCGCCGGCGCGTTCGAGCGGGCGGGCGGCTTCGCCGTCTGAACCCGCGCTGGGATAAGCAGCGGCCGCAACTTTCGCGGCCCGATCATCATCTGGGATAGTTGACAAGCTTTAAGGAGGCTACGAATGGCGTTTACCCTGCCCTCGCTCCCTTACGCGTTTGACGCGCTGGAGCCGCACATTGACAAGCAGACGATGGAGATTCACCACGGCAAGCATCATGCCGCGTACGTGGCGAATCTGAACAAGGCCGTGGAAACGGTCCCGGCGCTGGCCGGCAAATCGCTCGAGGAACTGCTCGCGAACGGCGTCTCCGCCGTGCCCGAGAACATCCGCACCGCTGTTCGCAACAACGGCGGCGGCCACTGGAATCACGCCCTGTTCTGGGAGATCATGTCCCCCAAGGGCGGTGGCGAGCCCACGGGCAACTTGGCAAAGGCGATCGCGGCCAAGTACGGCAACTTCGCCCACTTCAAGGAACAGTTCAGCGCCGCCGGCATGGGCCGGTTCGGCTCCGGCTGGGCCTGGCTCATCAAGGCCGGTGGCGGCGTGGACATCATGAGCACGCCCAACCAGGATAATCCCCTGATGGAGGGCAAGTTCGCCATCATCGGCGTGGACGTATGGGAGCACGCCTACTACCTCAAGTATCAGAACCGCCGCGCCGACTACCTCGGCGCCTGGTGGAACGTGGTGGACTGGGCGAAAGCCGAGCAGCGCTTTAACGCCGGCAAATAAGTCGCGCTACACTTGAGTCAGCCCGAACCGGGGACTGCCCTTGAGCAGGGTGTCCCCGGTTTCTCTTTGCCATGCACGAAGACTTCATGCGCCACGCCCTGCGCCTCGCCGCTGGCAACGCCCGGTTCGGCAAGGGCGGTCCCTTTGGCGCCATAGTCGTCCTGGACGGCAAAGTGGTCGGCGAAGGCGTCAACCAGGTCACCTCGGCGAACGACCCCACCGCCCACGCCGAAGTCGTCGCCATCCGCGATGCCTGCCGACGGCTCGAACGCTTCGACCTTCGCGGCGCGATCATCTATTCGAGTTGCGAGCCCTGCCCCATGTGTCTCGCCGCCATCTACTGGGCGCGGCTGGACGCGCTCTACTATGCCGCCACCCGCACCGATGCAGCCCGCGCGGGCTTCGACGACGACTTCTTCTACCAGCAGGTCTCGCTCCCTCCGGCCGAACGCGCGCTCCCCTGCCGCACGCTGCTCGCCAGTGAAGGGGAAGAGCCGTTCCGGCTCTGGCTGGCCTCGCCAGACCGCATCGCTTATTGACCGCTTTCCGCTGCGCTACTATTCGATTGATCGGATCGTCACACATCGCAGAGATGGCCCACGTCCTGGAGCTGAAAGGGCTCTCCAAACACTTCGGCGAACACGCCGCGCTTGACTCACTGGATCTCGCGATCCCCGAGGGCGAGTTCTTCTCGCTGCTCGGCCCTTCGGGCTGCGGCAAAACCACCACCCTGCGCCTCATCGCCGGCTTTGAGGAACCCTCGGCGGGCGACGTATTCCTCCATGGCCGCCGCCTGAACGGCCTCCGCCCCTACCAGCGCAACGTCTCCACCGTCTTCCAGAGCTACGCCCTGTTTCCGCACCTCACCGCCCAACAGAATATTGAGTTTGGCCTGCGCCACCGCCCCGGCGGCTGGCCCGGCGATGCCGCCCGGCGCGTCCAGGACGCAATGGAGATGCTGCAAATCGCGGACAAGGCCGAGCGCAAGCCGGCCGAGTTAAGCGGCGGCGAAAAGCAGCGCGTCGCCCTTGCCCGCTCGCTCGTCCTCCAGCCCGAAGTGCTGCTGCTCGATGAGCCGCTCTCCGCGCTCGACCCCAACCTGCGCAAACAGGTCCGCAACGAACTCAAGGCCCTCCAGCGCCGCGTCGGCATCACTTTTCTCTTCATTACTCACGACCAGGAGGAGGCGCTCTCGCTTTCCGACCGGATTGCGGTCCTCAATCAGGGCCGCCTCGAACAGGTGGGTTCGCCCCAGGAGCTTTACCTCCGCCCGCGCACCCGCTTCGCCGCCGGCTTCCTCGGCCCCGTCAACTGGATCAACGGCATCGGCATCCGGCCCGAAGCCACCCAACTCGCGCACGCGCAACCCGGCGGCGCCGTCCGCGCGCTGCCCGCCACCGTCGAGAACGCCATCTTCCTCGGCAACTGCATCCACGTCGAAGCTCGCCTGACTACCGGCGAACACGTCGTGGCCGAAGTCTCGCGCTTCAACGGCACTTTCCAACGCGGTGAGCAGGTCCACGTCTGGTGGCGGGAAGGCGACGAACTCGCGCTATGAACCGCTTGCGGGCCTGGTGTCTCGCCCCCACCGCGAGCGTGCTCCTCACGCTCTACCTCGCTCCGCTTGCCATCCTGCTCCTCTACACGCTGCTCACCCGCGGAGCCTATGGCGGCACATCGCTGCCCTGGACGATCGAGAACTGGCAGCGGCTTCTCGACCCGCTCTACCTGGTCATCCTCGGCCGCTCGTTCGCCGTGGCCCTCGTCTCCACCCTGATCTGTCTGCTGCTCGGCTTCCCTCTGGCCCTGTTCATCGCCCGCTCCGGCCCCCGCCGGCACATCTGGCTCTACCTAGTCATCCTCCCATTCTGGACCAGTTTCCTGGTCCGGACTTACGCCTGGATGTTCCTGCTCCGCGACACCGGACTCATCAACTCCGCTCTGCTCGCCCTCGGCATCATCCAGGAACCTTTGCCGCTGCTCTACAACTACGGCGCGGTCATCCTCGGGCTGGTGTACGGCTACCTGCCCTTCATGGTGCTTCCGCTCTACGCCACTCTCGAACGCCTCGACCCCAGCCTGCTGGAAGCCGCGGCCGATCTTGGCGCCCGCCCCTGGCAAACCATCCGCCGTGTCATCATTCCGCTCTCGCTGCCCGGTATCCGCGCCGGCTCGCTGCTCGTCTTCATACCCTGCCTGGGCGCTTACCTGACCCCCGACCTGCTCGGCGGCGGCAAAACCATCCTCGTCGGCACGCTCATCCAGAACCAGTTCACCAGCGCCCGCGACTGGCCCTTCGGCGCCGCGCTCTCGCTCGGCGTGATGGCCGTCGTCATGTTGCTGCTGATGTCGCTGATCCGGCGGCAGGATGAAGGGGTGCTCTGATGCGCCTGTTGCCTGCCTACGCCGCCGCCGCCTTCCTCTTCCTTCACTTGCCTCTGCTCGTCCTCGCGGTGTTCAGCTTCAACGAATCGCGCTTCACCGTCTGGGAGGGCTTCAGCCTCCGCTGGTACCGCGCCGCCTTCAGCGATGCCCAACTGATCGAAGCCACCTGGAACAGCCTGCTCATCGGCGCCGCCGCCACCGTGCTTGCCACCGCCGCGGGAGCCTTGTGCGCCTATGGTCTTTGGAAGCGCGCCTCCCGCTGGCTCTCCGCCAGCCTTTCGCTCTCCCTCGTCACGCCCGAGATCGTCATGGGCATCTCGCTGCTCGCCCTCTTTCAGTGGGCTTTCCGCTTCCTCGGCGTCCGTCTGGGCATGCACACCGTGATCCTGGCCCACGTCATGTTCTGTCTCGCCTACGTCGTCATCGTGGTACTCGCGCGCCTGCGGACCATGGACCGTTCGCTTGAAGAGGCCGCGCTCGACCTCGGCGCCACCGAATGGCAGGCCTTCCGCCGCGTCACCCTCCCCCTGCTCGCCCCCGGCGTCGGCGCCGCCGCCCTGCTCGCCTTCACCATCTCCTTCGACGACTACGTCATCACCAGCCTGGTCGCCGGCGTCGATTCCGAGACGCTCCCCATGGTGCTCTACGCCATCGCGCGCCGCGGCGCCAATCCCGTCGTGAACGCCATCTCCACGCTCATCGTCTTCGGCCTCGGCCTTCTCATCCTCATCGCGGAGAGGCTGCGCGAAACATGAGGCGGCGCGCCTTCTTCCTCTCCCTCGCTGGCGCCGCGGGATGCACCCCGCGCACTCAGCGCCTCAACGTCTTCAACTGGTCCAACTACATCGCCTCGGACACCCTCGCGCGCTTCGAGGCCGAAACCGGCGTGCGTGTCCGCTACGCCGTTTACGAAAGCAACGAAGAGATGCTCGCCCGCGTCATGAGTGGCAACTCTGGCTGGGACGTCGTCTTCCCCACTCATTACTTCATCGAACCGATGCGCGAAATGGGCCTGCTCCAGAAGCTCGATCTCGCCCTGCTCCCCAACCGGCTCGATCTTTTCCCCGAATTTCAGACGCCCGCCTGGGACCCGCGGCTGGCCTGGTCCATGCCCTACATGTGGGGCTGCAGCGGCATCCTCTACCACGAACGCGTCCAGCCGCCGCCCCGCCGCTGGGCCGATCTCTGGGACAACCGTTTTCGCGGCCGCCTCACCATGCTCGACGATCCCGCCGAGGTGCTCGGCGCCGCCCTGCTCAAACTCGGTCTGCCGCTCAACGCCACTGATCCAGCGATGCTCCGCCGCGCCCAGGCCGAAGCCATCCGCCAGAAGCCGCTCGTGCGCGCCTACCTCAACGCCGAGGTCCGCGACCAGATGGTCGCCGGCGACATCCTCGCCTGCCAGCTTTGGGCCACCACCGCCCAGCAGGCCATCGACGAATCCCCCGAACTCCGCTTCGCGTTCCCCGAGGAAGGCTTCCCGCTCTACTCCGACTGCGCCGCCGTTCTCAAGGAATCGGGCCGCCCGGAACTGGCCCACCGCTTCATCGACTTCCTGCTGCGCCCCGATGTCGGCGCTGCGATTGTGACCGAATCCCGCACCGCCACCTGCAACCTCGCCGCGCTCCGCCAGATCCCCGAGCCCCTGCCGCCCACGCTCCATCTCGATCCAAACGTGCTTGCGCGCGGGCAATGGTTCGCCGCCATGCCCTCGCCGGCCCAGCGGCTGCGGGACCGCCTGTGGACCGAGATCAAGTCCGCTTGAAGTAAGTAACGTGCCGTCCCGGCGACGTCTCCACGCTGTGCACTTCGCAACCCTCGCGCTTCATCAGTTCGATCAGCGGGTCCGGGCGGAATGAACTCTTCAGTTCGAGCAGCGCGCCCGGCTCCAGCCGCGCCACCGTTTGCCGCACCAAACCCACGGGATGAACGCCCGTCGCCAACATCGCGTCTGCGTCGATCCGGTCGCATACCTTCTCCTCGCGCAGCCATTCCGGCAGCGAGGGGTCGCGCGCTTCACCGGTCACGGCGCGAATCCTCGCCAGCAGTTCGCCCGGATGAATGCCGGACAGATTCGCCGCCTGCTCAATCGAGGTGGCCTGGGCGACGGAGGCGCGCATCGTCTCATTCGTGAGGCTCGCAAAGGCGGGCGCCCATTCATCCCAATGGACGCGCGTCTCCGGGTGCTCACCCCAAAGCTGGCTCAACCGGGTGTCGAGTGTGATGGTCATTGCGCCGAAACCTCCGTTGTGGTGGGACTGTCATACTCCAGCAGCCGCCGCTCGCCCTCAAGCGCGCGGATCGGCCCCACATCCTGCGTCACCTCCAGCGTCCCCAGGTACTGGCCCGCCTCATCCCGCACCGCCAGATAGCGGATGTGCACAAACCGCCCCTGGAAATTGATCCAGAACTCCGCCACGCTCTGCCGCCCGGCGCGGAAGTCGCCCACAATCCGGTCCACCACATCCACGCTCTTCGGCGGGTGGCAGTGCTGCACCTTCCGCCCCAACACCGCACGGCTGCGCGCAAACACCCGCTGCGGCCCCTCCGAGAAGAACGCCACGCGGTCGTCCGCATCCACGAACGTCAGATCGAGCGGCAGCGTGTTGAACAGCGCCGTCAGTTGTGCCACGTTCAAGCCGCCCGTGGGCAGTTGCACTCCACCATTCACCTTCAGTTCCACCTGGTCCGGCGGCGCATAGCCCTTCTGCGGCTCCACCAGACACCAGCCATACTTCGGCGAAGCGTGCCAAATGACCGCCCAATCCTCCTCGGTCAAGGTGCCGAGCGCCATCGGCAGCAGAATGTTCTCCTCCTTGTAGATCATCTCTTCAACCGAATCCTCGGCCGCCACGCCCGCGGTCGCGCCCACCAGTTTCCACGGCCCCGCCTGCGCCTCCCGCTCGCGCAGCGCCAGCCCCAGATTCTTCAGCAGCGCGCGCGTGTCATCGTGCTTCGCCCACATCACCTTCGGCGGACCGGTCACCCCGTGCGCCTCCAGCGCCGGGAACAGGCAATGCTCCTTGCGCTGATAGTGCTTCTCCACATCCATCAACTCGTTGTAGGCCTGCCGCCATTCAAACAGCTTCTTCGAACTATCGGCCATGTCCGGCATCGCCTCGATATCCTTGCGCGCCACCCGCATCCGCAGCAGCACGCCGCGCAGCGCCTCGTTCTCGCGTCGAAACGTGTCCACCGGATGGCCCGGAGGCACGGTCCGCGCGGGCGGAGCCACCAGCAGGTCGCGCGTCACCTGCGAATGCAGGTCGCACATGCTCCGCAACTCCTCCACCGGCATCCCTTCCGCCAGCAGTTCCTGCTCCATCGCCACCACTTCCGAATAATCCGTGGCGCGCACCACGTCCTCAAGCTGCTGCTTCACTTCCTCGGCCGGCTTGCCTGCATGTAGGTGCTTGATGATGCTCTTCAGTTGCCGGACGCGTTGGGCTCGGTTGTCAATCAGTTCACTCATGGTTTTGGGATCTCTGACTCCGATTATCGAATCCCCCTGTCCTCCCGTCCTATGACTTAGGTCACAATCCGTCCACTTCGGCGAAGAAATCCCCTGAATTGAACATCTTGGCGTCCATCAGCTACACTGGAGAAGCATCCGGAGTCCGTTTGGCGAACCTGATTGACAATCTGGTGGCGAATCTCCCCCGGCTCACTCTGCTGGGCGCGATCGACATCCTGCTCGTCGCCGTCCTGGTCTATCAGGCCATCATGATCGTCCGCGGACGCCGCGCGGCCCGCGTTGTTCTGGGCATCTCAGTAGTCATTCTCGCCTACGGCATCGCCGTCGCCGGCCGCCTGGAAGTCCTCCGCACGATCCTCGAGACCCTCGCGCCCTACACCGCCTTCGCCGTCATCGTCATGTTCCAGAGCGAGATCCGCCGTGCCCTCGCCCGCATTGGCGAGCAGCGCTGGGTCGGCTTCGGCAGCCGCCTCGCTTCGCGCGAAGTCGCCGACGAGATCATCCTCGCGGTGACGCAACTCATGCAACAGCGCACCGGCGCGCTCATCGTCGTCGAACGCGAAACCGGCCTCCGCACCTTCGTCGAAAGCGGCGTCCTCATGGAAGCGCACGTCACGCGCGACCTCCTGCTCGCCATCTTCCAGCCCGACGGCGCACTCCATGATGGCGCGGTCATCATCCAGGGCGGACGCCTCGCCGCCGCCGCCTGCTTCCTCCCGCTTACCATGAACCCCGAGCTTTCCCGCAAGCTCGGCACCCGTCACCGTGCCGCCATCGGCGTCACCGAGGAATCGGATTGCCTCGCCATCGTCGTCTCCGAAGAGCGCGGCAGCGTCTCCGTCGCGCAGGGTGGAGAATTGGAGATGGACATCTCGATCGAACGGCTCGGCCAGCGCCTCGGCGTCTCCGTCACCCGCGGCCGGGCTGTTACGGAGGGCCGCCGCCGATGATCCGCCTCATCACCCGCAATTTCGGCCTCAAGCTCTTCGCCCTCGCCCTCGCCATCCTGCTTTGGGCGCTTCTCAGCGGCTCGCGCGAATCCACCGCCTCCATCTCCTCCCCCGTCCAGTACCGCAATATCCCAAAAAACCTCGAAATCAGCTCGGAAATCGTGGAGCAGGTCCACCTTCTCCTCCGTGGACCCTCGCTCAGCCTCACCCGGCTCAGCAACAACGATGTGCCCGTCGTCCTCGACCTCTCTCAGGTCAAGGGCCCCGGCGAAACCACCTTCACCATCTCGCTCCAGAACGTAGAACTGCCCTCGGGCGTCCTTCTCGAACGCGCCATCCCCGGCCAGGTCCGTCTCCGGCTGGAAACCCGCGCCGCGAAATCCATGCCTGTCCGGGTCCGCTATGAATACCTGCCCACGGGCATGGAAATCGCCGAAGAGCAGGTCACCCCGCCGCAACTCCAGGTGATCGGCCCCGAAAGCCGCGTCAACATGCTCCAGTTTGTCGAAACCGATCCTGTGGACTTGCGCATGCTCGACGAAAACGGCGAAGCCACCACCACCGCCTTCGCGGGCGATCCCCAGGTCATCTTCACCGGCCCCTCCTCGGTCCGCGTCCGCGTCACGCTCCGCCCGAAGCCCGGACTAGACTAGTTCCAACCACCATGGCGAAACGACTCTTTGGCACTGACGGAATCCGTGGCGTAGCGGGCAATCCGCCTCTCGACCCGCAAACCGTCTTCTGCTTCGGCGCCGCCCTCGGCGAATGGGCCGCCGACGCCGCCGCGCGCCACGCCCAACCCGCCTGCGTCGTCATCGGCCGCGATACCCGCGAATCCGGCGGCTGGCTCGCTGGCCAGGTCGCCGCCGGTCTTCGCTCCGCGGGCGTCGAAACGCGCTTCGCCGGTCTCACCTCCACCCCCGGCGTCGCCTTCCTCACCCGCACCGGCCCCTTCGTCGCCGGGGTGATGATCTCCGCCTCGCACAACCCCTATCACGACAACGGCCTCAAGGCCTTCGACCACTCCGGCTTCAAGCTGCCCGACGAACTCGAACGACGGATCGAAGACCGCATCTTCGCCCTGCTCGCCTCCGGCGCCGCCGACGATCCGGTGCCCCTCCCCGAGGACCCCTCCCTCGACCGCCAGTACCTCGAGTTCCTCGCCGAATCCGTGCCCGGCGGCCTCGGCGGTCTGCGCATCGTCCTCGACTGCGCCAACGGCAGCGTCTCCCACCTCGCCCCCGAACTCTTTGCCCGCCTCGGCGCGCACGTCATCCCCACCGGCTGTTCGCCCGACGGCCGCAACATCAATCTCGATTGCGGATCGCTTCACGTCGACAGCCTCCGCGCCCGCGTCCTCGCTGAACAGGCCGATTGCGGCGCTGCCTTCGATGGCGATGCCGACCGCTGTATCCTCGTCTCCCGCGCCGGCCGCATCCTCGATGGCGACCACTCCCTCCTCATCGCTGGCCGCGACCTGCATGGCCGCAACGCCCTCGGCGATGGCACGCCCGCCATTGTCGCCACCGTCATGTCCAACCTCGGCCTCGAACGCGCCCTCGCCTCCAGCGGCATCGCGCTCCACCGCACCGCCGTCGGCGACAAGTACGTCCTCGAGGAAATGGTCCGTACCGGCCGCCCCCTCGGCGGCGAACAGTCCGGCCACGTCATCTTCCGCGATTTCGCCACCACCGGCGACGGCATGATGACCGCCCTCCGCGTCCTCGACGCCGCCCGCCGTTCCGGCCACACCCTCGATGATCTCGTCAGCGATTTCACCATCTACCCCCAACTCCTCGTCAACGTCCGCTTCCGGAACAAGCGCCCCCTCGAGGAACTCCCCACCGTCCAGCAGCAGATCCGCGCCACCGAAGCCGAACTCGGCGCCCGCGGCCGCGTCCTCGTCCGCTTCTCCGGCACCGAGCCCCTGGCCCGCGTCATGGTCGAAGGCCCCGACCTCGCCGGCGTCGAAGCCCACGCCCGCCGCATCGCCGCCGCCATCGAAGCCGCTCTGAACAGCTAACGCCCAACGCGATATTCTAAGCGGATATGAAACGTCTGCTCTCCCTCTTGGCTTTCGCCGCTCTTGCCACCACCGCCTTCGCGCAACTCCCAGCCGGCGCGAAACGTCCCGGCGAGGATTGGGTCCAACTCTACAACGGCAAGGATCTCACCGGCTGGAACAACGTCGGCAACGAAGAATTTGTCGTCGAGCCCGAAGGCGTCCTCCGCGGCCGCACACTCACCAAGGGCTACGGCTACCTCGAAACCACGAAGAACTACCGCGACTTCACCCTCTCGCTCCGCTTCAAGTGCGTCGGCAGCGGCAACAGCGGCGTTTACTTCCACACCAAGTTCAAGCCCGGCACCGCCGACGTCAGCCAGGGCGCCCAGTTTGAAATCGACTGCTCCATCGGCAAACACACCGGCGGCGTTTACGGCTTCGGCCGCGCCTGGATCGTCTGGCCCTCGCCCGACAACGAAACCGTCGTCCGCCAGAACGACTGGAACGACATGACGGTCACCGTCATCGGCAACCGCTACATCTCGCGCCTGAATGGCGTCCAGATGATCGACTTCACCGACCCCCGTGCCCCCTTCCTCGATGGCACCATCGCCCTCCAACTCCACTCCGGCGGCGACGGCGACATGCTCTTCAAGGACATCTGGGTGAGAGATCTCTCCAGCCGCTGACGGCATCTCTACCCCAGGGATGTACCGTCTCTTCTACTGCGACCACTACGCCATCCCCCTCCCTGAGGGCCACTAATTCCCGATGGCGAAATACCGGATGGTGCGCGACCGCCTCGCCGCCTCGGGCCGCTTCACCTTCGAGTGTGCCCCGGTGGCCGAAGCCGCGACGGTCGCGCTCATCCACGATGAGGATTACGTCCAGCGCTTCATCGCCGGCGAACTCGCCCCTGCCGCCATCCGCCGCATCGGGTTCCCTTGGTCCGAAGGTCTCGTCCTGCGCACCCTCGCCTCCGTCGGCGGCACCCTGCGCGCCTGCGACGATGCCCTCGCCACCGGCTGGGGCGGCAACCTCGCCGGGGGCACCCATCACGCCTCTTGCGCCGAAGGCGCCGGCTTCTGCGTCTTCAACGACATGGCCGTCGCCATCGCCTCCCTGCGCGCCGCCGGCCGCATCCGCCGCGCCGCCATCATCGACTGCGACGTCCATCAGGGCGACGGCACCGCGCTCATCTTCGAGCACGACCCCGACGTCTTCACCCTCTCCATCCATGGCGCGAAGAACTTCCCCTTCCGCAAACAGCGCAGCCGCTTCGACATCGAACTCCCCGACGGAACCCACGACCGCGACTACCTCGCCATCCTCGCCCGCGCCCTCCCGCCCGTCTTCGACTTCCGCCCGGACATCGTCTTCTTCCAGTCCGGCGTCGACACCCTGGCGACCGACGCCCTCGGCCGCCTCTCCCTCACCCTCGACGGCCTCGCTGCCCGCGATCGCATCGTGCTGGGCGCCGCCCGCTCCGCCGGCGTCCCCCTCGTCATCGTCCTCGGCGGCGGCTACTCCCGCCCCATCGAACACACCGCCGCCGCCCACGCCCAAACCTTCCTGACCGCCGCCGCGCTCTACTCCGGCGCCGAAAGCAGCATGGCGTTGAACAGTAGCTTCAACGTCAGGTAGCTTTGCCCGCGGTATTGCGGCCGCATCCCGAACAGCACCGCGCGGCCCTTGCCCATCGGCACTTCCACCAATGCCGGACGGTTCGCCAGATGCTGCTCGCCCAGCAGCCACCCCGATTCCAGCACCGGCGCCGCCGCGTAACGCAGCACCGCGCTGCCCGCCTTCGCCGTCGCCGGCTCCCACACCGGGCTGTGCTCCATCCAGATCGTGAACTCCCGCGGCAGCCCCAGCAGCAGCGGCGACGAACCCTCCGCCCTCACCTTCAACAGCGACCCCGGACAGTAGAAGTCCCGGTTCGGCACCCCCTCCAGCAAGTCCTTCACCGGCAGGTTCAGCCGCTGTGCCGCGTACCTCCCCGAGCCGTTCAGAAACACCAGCGTCCCGCCCGCCTCGGCGAACGCCTTCAGCGCCGCCGCCCCATCCGCGCCCAATCCGCCCAGATACTCCGCCGGCATCGCGCCCTGACGGTAGCCTTCGTGAATCGCCGCCGGCGCCTGGTCTGGAAACACAATCACGTCAAATCGCGCCCGCAGGTGCCCCCCCTTGACTGTCGCATTGCCCACGCTCTCGTACTGCCAGCCCGACTCCTCCAGAATCCACCGCGTCCAGCCCTCGTCCATGCTTGGCATAAAGCTCTTGTACAACCCCACGCGCGGACGCCGCACCTCCACCGCGCCCGCCGGCGCTTTCGCCCCACTCGCGAAATGGCCCGTCTTCGGGTCGCGCCACACGTGCGCGCCGCGCCGCCACGCATCATTCACCTTCGCCCACGTCGTATGGTCCGGCGCCGCCCACCAACCCCAGATCAGAAGAGCGTCGTGTAGGGAAAGAGTGTAGATCTCGGTGGTCGCCG
>ERZ761609.214-NODE-214-length-78389-cov-56.654722_pt1 | contig 78389 bp, 65 predicted proteins | sample MGYA00511163_ERZ761609 | MGnify/ENA primary metagenome ERZ761609 (study PRJEB28899, sample SAMN02445070) | bioreactor sludge metagenome | biome: EBPR sludge | place: Australia: Brisbane, Thorneside Wastewater Treatment Plant | collected 2011-12-16 ...
AGCATGTGCGGGAGACTCAGCTTGAACTTCTGTGCGGGGACTCAATGGGATAGTAGACTCAGCTTGAACTTCTGTGCGGGGACTCAATGGGAAAGAAATGCTGTATACATCAGCGCTGAGTCCCCGCGCAAGTTTCACAATGTAATTAAATACAGCATGTGCGGGAGACTCAGCTTGAACTTCTGTTTGGGAGACTCAGCTTGAACTTCTGTTTGGGAGACTCAGCTGTGACGGAAGCAATGATTGATAATACCAACACGCCATTAATGAATTATACCTACATTTCATATAAGAAAGGGATAAAGTATATTTGTTCTCTGAAAATTGAATAAACTGAATCCCAATTCTATATGCCAAAAAAATCTACTAAGATTTTCATCCTAGATACAAACGTTATACTTCATGATTCATCCTGTATTTTACAATTCAAAGAAAATGACATTATAATCCCGCTGACAGTTATTGAAGAGCTGGATCATTTCAAAAGGGGAAGTCAGGTAATAAATTTGAACGCCAGGGAATTTGCCAGGACACTGGACTCAATGACCGGATCGGCTTTGTTTAACGGCGGAGTATCATTGGGCAAAGGCAGAGGAAAAGTCCGGATAGCAATTACAAAAGGTCTCTTGTCTGAGATCAGGGAAATGTTTATTGACGATACTCCTGATCACAGGATACTCAGCACGGCGCTTGATGTAAGTAATAAAAACAAAGGCAGATCCGTTATACTCGTCAGCAAGGATGTAAATCTCCGTATGAAGGCAAAAGCAATTGGCGTGCTTGCGGAAGACTACACAACTGATATGACTGCAAGTGTTGAAGAATTATACAGCGGAAAGGAATTCATAGATAGTTTTGATGATGAGATTTTACTGAAACTTTATCAGTCGCCTTTTGAAGTCGGTATAGACGCAGTTAAAAAAAAGTTAAACGGAGATATACTGCCGAACAAATTCTACATCCTCAGAAACAGCAGCAGATCTGTGCTGGCGCATTACGATCCAATCCGCGAAGTGTTAAGAAAAGTCGATAAGACGGATATATACGGAATTAAATCCCGCAACGCCGAGCAGACTTTTGCGACTGACGCGCTGATAAATACGGAAATTCCTCTTGTGTCAATGACAGGAAAAGCCGGAACAGGAAAAACTCTTTTAGCCATTGCTTCAGCGCTGCAGATGAGAAAAAATTACAGACAGATATATATTGCAAGGCCGGTTGTCCCGCTCAGCAATAAGGATATCGGTTATCTGCCGGGTGATATAGAGGATAAGCTTGCTCCTTATATGCAGCCGCTCTGGGATAATATAAAAGTCATACAGGATCAGTATTCTGAAACAGACAAGCAGCATCAGATCATTGCACAGATGATAAAAGATCAGAAGCTTGTGATAGAGCCGCTGAGTTACATACGTGGAAGAAGTCTGCAAAGAATTTTTTTCATAGTGGATGAGGCGCAGAATCTTACTCCTCATGAAATAAAAACTATTATAACAAGAGCCGGTGAAGGATCCAAACTGGTATTCACGGGTGATGTGTATCAGATTGATCATCCGTATCTTGATTCACAGTCAAACGGTCTTTCATATTTAATAGAACATTTTAAAGGTCAGAAGCTTTACGCTCATGTTAATTTACTGAAAGGCGAAAGATCAGAACTTGCAGAGCTTGCAAGCAATTTGCTTTAAGAAATTAATTTATCTATTATACAGAATATATTACGGCGGAATTTCTGCAGTTTAGGAAAGATCCGGTTATCATTTCAAATATTCACGCTCATTAACATCTGAGTTATTAAAAAATTAAACACAATAAATGCATACCGCAAAATTTGAAGACCTGGATTTATCCGTAGAAATTCAGAAAGCAGTAAAAGATATGGGATTTGAAGAAGCAACACCGATACAGACACAGTCAATTCCCGTCATTATGCAAGGAAGGGATGTGCTTGGACAGGCGCAGACAGGAACGGGTAAGACTGCCTCATTTGCAATTCCTATAATTGAAAACATTGAGCCGGATTCTAAAAAAATTCAGGCGGTTGTCCTGTGTCCTACAAGAGAACTGGCGATTCAGGTTGCTGAAGAGTTCAGCGAACTTTTAAAATATAAAAAAAACATAAAGGTTATTCCTGTATACGGAGGACAGTCTATTGACAGACAGTTCAAAGCTCTGAAATCCGGGGTTCAGATAATTATTGCAACGCCGGGCAGACTGCTGGATCATATTGAAAGGGGAACAATAAATCTGTCAGATGTAATATATATTGTACTAGATGAAGCGGACGAGATGCTTGATATGGGATTCAGGGATGATATCGAGAGCATTATTAAGTCTTCTGCAAAAGAAAGACAGACAGTGTTTTTTTCCGCGACCATTCCGCCGGCTATAGTACAATTGTCAAAAAAATATCTGAATGATCCCGTTCATATAAAGGTAATTCATAAAGAGCTGACCGTTCCTAAAGTGAAACAATATTATCTCGACATTAAATCAGTCGGGAAGCTTGAAGTGCTTACAAGATTAGTGGACATATACGATCCCGAGCTGACGCTTGTATTTTGTAACACCAAGAGAATGGTGGATGATCTTGTGTCGCATCTGCAGGCGAGAGGATATCCGGCTGAAGGACTTCACGGTGATATGAAGCAGATGATGCGTGACAGGGTTATGTCAAAATTCAGAAACAGAACGCTTGACATACTTGTAGCTACTGATGTTGCAGCACGGGGAATTGACGTGGATGAAATTGATGCAGTTGTAAATTATGATATGCCTCAGGATGAGGAGTATTATGTTCACAGGATCGGCAGAACTGCAAGAGCCGGACGGGAAGGCCGCGCGTTTACATTTGTAAAGGGAAAGGATTTCAGAAAATTAAAAGACATAGAGAAATATACGAAGACGCCGATTAATAAACTTAATGTCCCGACCGAAAAAGATGTAGAGGAAGTAAGAACGAAAGTCCTTCAGGATGAAATTTCAAATATTATAAAGACGGACAAGAAACTGAATCTTCATGATATCGTGATTCAGAAACTTCTTAGTGAGGAACATTCGCTTGAAGATATTGCATCAGCACTGCTCAAATTAGTTATAGGTAAAACTGCTGAAACTGAGGCGCCTGTAATACCCGAAAGATCATACAGCGGATATGATGATGATGACAGACAGAGCAGAAAAAAATCATACGGCAGGGACAGAAAAAGAGACGAAGGAAGAGGAAGACGTGATGATAAAAGAGGAGATAAAAGGGGCGACAGAAAATCAGACAGAAAAAGTGACAGAAGCGGTTCAGACAGAAACAGTACCGGGTCAAAAAGAATATTCATAAATATCGGCAAGAGCGCCGGCATAAAACCTAAAGATATACTAGGAGCTATAGCGGGCGAGACAGGAATTCCCGGAACGGCAGTAGGTGAGATATCAATATTTGATAAATACAGTTTTGTAAATGTAGATGGAAAATATTCCAACAAGGTTGTAAAAGTAATGAATGATAATCAGATAAAGGGAAACAAAATATTTGTCGAATATGCATCCGATAAAAAGTACAGTCGTTAATTCAATTTAATTCAAAAATTTATTCCGTTAATAATATCAAAGTAATTATATTCGACATGGACGGAGTGCTTGTAGACTCAGAGCCATTATATAAAATAATGAATATGGATTATTTCTCTGAGCTCGGCATTAATATGGATGAAACAGAATATAACGGATATGTCGGTATGTCATCACAGAAAATGTGGAGCAGCATAAAAAGTAATTATGATCTGAATGAAAGCGTCAGTGAGTTAATGAATTCTGAAAAGGACAGAATGTATAAAACTCTGAGCTCGGATCAAATTTCTGAACCGATAGAAGGTATTAGTGAATTAATAAATATTTTTTCCGCTAAAGGATTTAAACTAAGCGTGGCATCTTCTTCACCCGCCGCAAATATCCGGTTAGTGCTTGACAAGCTTAAACTGACAGGACATTTTGAATTTGTTATAAGCGGTGAAGAAGTAGAAAACGGAAAGCCGTCTCCCGACATTTTTCTGAGAGCTGCTGAATTTTTTAATACACATCCAAAAGATTGTTTTGTAATTGAAGATTCATCAAACGGAGTGACAGCAGCCAAATCTGCTGGGATGCATTGCATCGGATTCAGAAATTCAAATTCCGGCGAGCAAAAAATAGATCACTCTGATATTATCGTGAAAAGTTTCTCATCTTCGGAAATAAAAAAGATATTAAACTATATAGAAGAAAGAATAAGATAATGTCAGAAATAAAAAGTTTTGAATTTACAGACAGAAAAGGCAGAAAGATACTGATAAGAAATGCGAAACAGGAAGACGCAGAGCAGATCAATTTTATGAAAAGGGAAATTATTGCTGAAGGAATGTATATGCTCAGAGAACCTGATGAAGCTAATTATACAACGGAAAAGACAATTGATGAAATTTTACACAATACTTCAAACCCCGGCTCAATGTATATTATTGCCGAATCAGACGGAAAGGTGGCGGGTGAGCTGGACTTCGTAAACGGATTTTTGAAAAGGACAAAGCACAGCGGATCATTTACTGTTTTCATTTCAAAGGAATACAGGGATTCCGGTATCGGTTTAAAACTTATTGATACGCTGCTGCAGTGGGCTGAAGAAGAGCCGGTAATTGAGAAAGTAACTTTGAATGTATTTTCTACAAACATCCGCGCGCAAAAGCTGTATGAGAAATGCGGATTCCTGGTCGAAGGAAACTGTCCGAAAGATATGAAACTTTCAAATGGTGAATATATAGACAGCGTGCTGATGTATAAATTCGTTAAATAAAAATTTATTTTACTTAATTCACAATCAACACAAGAGCAGTAATACCGGCACTTGCGGGATTTTTTTTTCTCGCGCTTCAGAGTGTATTCGTTAAACTGGTTACAGAAGACGGATTACCGACGGAATGGGTAGTGCTTATACAGTTTTCAACCTCTCTGATTTTCATAACGGTAAAAACATCATTTCAGAAATTTGAAAGAATAAAAACCAAACATTTCAGACTGCATTTTGTTAGAAGTTTCTCAGGCATTTTAGCTTTCACTTCTTTCATAATCTGCATAAGGAAGTCTAACATAGTAGATGCAACATTGCTTCTGAACTCTACTCCTATTTTCATTCCAATAGTATCCTATATCTGGCTTAGAAAAAAAATCGAGTCAAGGATCTGGCCCGGCATTATAACAGGATTCATAGGGATAATTCTCATCATACATCCAGTCACGGGAGAGCTGCTGCAGATGGGTGAATTATACGGCGTTGCTTCAGGGATTTTACTTGCAATAGGATATGTAGCTATGAAAGAACTTACGCGCACTGAAACATTTGAATCAATTTTATTTTACTATTCATTAATTTCAGTAATACTGTCACTTCCGTTTGCATTAACAAATGATGTAAAACCTACATATATAGAATTGATTTACGGAATGTCATCAGGTATTTGTTTTATGTTATATCTCTATCTGCTGCAGTATGCATATAAACTTGAAGAAGCGGTAAAGCTTGCGCCGTTAAATTTCTCGACTGTAGCGTTTACCGTGGTTTTCAATTTAATACTTTTTAATAACACGCCGGATCTTATAACAGCAGCCGGAATATTACTTGTATCTGCAGGCGGGATTATGTCGATATCAATACACTCAAGAGGAGATGATGTAAAAAGTAATCACGGATGGCATTAGCAAAATATGCATACAATATTCTAATCCTGTCTGAATCTAACTAAACGTAAATAATCTTATCTGAACATAAATTCAAGCGGTCCGCTTTTGTCAATCAGATTCAGCATTGCGCTCAGCGGTACCGGCACACTCTGCACGCCGAAATAATACGGAGCTGACTGAGAAGGATTGAATGTAATTATCAGACTGTCATTTTTTATATTCCATACCGTAAAATTTTTTTCTTCCGGCAATGTTCCGGATCTTATCATATCAAATATATTTTCATTGCCTTCAGAATAAGCTTTTGCTTCAAGCTCCTTTTGTGAATACGCCGATAAAAATTTTAGAAATTCGGAATCCGGACTGAATAGATCTCTTAACTTTAAAATCCCTGTCGATACTATACTGTAATTGAATGATGAATCGTTTGTTACAGGATGCGCCATCCCCGGAATATCCGAAAATATAGTAAACTTTACGGAAAGCAGTGAACCGCCTGAAATACCGGCTTCTGATGATACTTTTAATGAACTTTGTTTCGAATCATCTAATCTTAATTTTAAATCTTTCAGATTGGATTCAAAACTATTTATATAACTCTGCACGACTGCATCAAGAGCGTTGTTAATATCTGATGCAATTCCTCTCGCTCCCATAAGCGCATCCGGACCGAAATCGATTTGCGGATATGTTACGTTTAAAATGCTGTTAAGCTCTTCATTTTTCCGGTCAATGTTTTTATATGTAATATTCATCGGCTGCGCTGATGAAAATTTAAAAGCAACTGATAATAGTAAAAACAAAAAAATGGTTTTCATATTTTGGTTCATTAATAAAATTAATTTTTATGATACTTTTATTTATAAAATTATAAATCTCCTGTATTGAAAGTATTACCCTGCGTTACATCACCCGTGTCAAAACCTTTTTTAAACCATTTCATTCTCTGTGCCGAAGTACCGTGAGTAAATGAATCAGGAGTTACGTGTCCCTGCGACTGTCTCTGCAGGCGGTCATCGCCGATCGAGTTAGCGGCATTCAATGCTTCCTCAATATCTCCGGGCTCCAGAATGCTTTTCATTTTTTGCGCGTGGTGTGCCCAGACACCCGCAAGAAAATCCGCCTGCAGCTCGACTCTTACACTCATCTGATTATTCTGTGCTTCTGATAATCTTCTTCTCTGACTCTGAACCTGTTCGTGAATTCCCAATAGATTCTGAACGTGATGTCCGACTTCGTGGGCAATTACATAAGCCATTGCAAAATCTCCCGGCGCTTTGAATTTATTTTTCAGATCCTGATAAAAACTAAGATCAATATATAACTTATTATCCGCCGGACAATAGAATGGTCCCGTCTGCGAGCTTGCAAATCCGCAGCCTGACTGAGTGGATCCGGTAAACATTACTAGAGTCGGCTTTATATATTCCCTGCCGTAATTTTCCCTGAATAATTTACTCCATACGTCTTCCGTATCTTTGAGAACTACGGAGACGAACTGTGCAAGCTCATCTTCGGCTGCAGACGGCTGATGAGTCTGCTGTGTCTGAGGTGACTGCGTCCCAACCTGCTGCAGAAACTGAAGCGGATCCCCGCCGAGCATCCATACTAACAGTAACATTACTATTGTACCGAGACAGCCCAGACCACCGACAGTCTTTCCGGTGCTCCTCCTCCGGTCATCTACGTTTGAACTTTGATCACGGCCTTTCCATTCCATATCATTATTATTTAATTTTTCTAAAATTAATTTAATTAAATTTCATTCAAAATGTTATTTTAGATACTTAAGAAAATAAAATTCATTCAAAAAAAAAGCCCGTTGTCCGGGCTTTAATAATTTTTAAATATAGGTGAAATTATTTTATTAACACCATTCGCTTCGTCTGAAAAAACTTACCGGCTACAAGCTTATAAAAATATACTCCGCTCGGTAATCCCGCACCATTGAATTCTACAGTATATCTTCCTGCTGATCTGAATTCACTGTTAATAAGTCTCTTAACTTCTCTTCCTAGAATATCATAAATAATAACTTTAACTTTTCCGTCTTCGGGAAGGCTGAAGTTTATTTTGGTGGTTGGGTTAAATGGGTTTGGATAATTTTATGAAAGACTGTATTCAGTTGGAATTATTTTTTTCAGGCGAATCACTGTGACCGATCAAGTCTGAGTCAGGTATAAAAGCTTTTACAAGATCATAGTTATAATTTACCATCAGGCTCATACTGTCATTTGTCAGGTCTCGTATCATCTTATTTACATATCCTATCGAGGGAAGATGATTCATCTCAAATTCCTCTATATAAAATTTATACGGCTGATAGTTTGAATATAAAGATTGTCTCATTAATAAAGCAATTCCTTTGATTTCATATTCTAGTTGTTTTATCAGATATGGATTTTCGTCCGGCTTTGTCATTAATCTCCTTGCCGGTTCATTTTCTACCCTTATCCTGTCTATCCACATATCACACTTTGCATACCAGTAAACTTTAAAATCTATCTGACCGTCGTTGTTTCCGAACGGATCTGTTTGATTCGGATTGAACCAGTTTGATGCGGGGATGATTAAATTCAATATTGAGTCATTTAAATAATGGAAATATTCTTCTAAGTAATCTCCATTATAAATACTTCCAATATTTGGTTTAAAATTCTTCACCTTTAAAATTTGCGTTAAAGAATCCCCGTCCCAGTTTGTAATTATAATTTTGCAAACCTCTTTTTCCTGGTTTAACGGATCATTGGCAAATACCGAATCTATTCTTATCCTCGGCATTATATACCAGTCATTATTTGCATCTCCCAGGTAAGGGACATCCCAAAACGTATTTGCCTGTTCTTTATTTCCTTTCAATCCGCTAACTATCAATCCGGCGTTGCTGCCGGGTGAATCTCTGTCATAAATACATCTCTTCACATATTCTCCATTTCCATATTGAGAGTTATCCTCTATATCCGTTACAAATGGATTATTTACCTTGCTGTATTTGTATGTATAAAAAAAATAATAAGGATCAACTTTAGTGCTTTCCTCCATCTGATAATCCGATCTCTGGCCGTAGGAAAAATATGTAATAACAGGTCTTGTCATCAATGTCATTAGATCGTTCTGGCTGTTTTGAGTGATCCTGTATTTTATGAGAGGCCCGTAACTATTTGTATCCGCTCCAAGGGTATCCGCAGGAATTCTTGTACCGTCATTATATGTCCATCCGTAATTTGCGACAGGACCCGCGTATAAATGCCACATGTTAAAATTCAAAGAATCAGAAAGATAATTATACATCGTATTGTCAAACACATTGCTCATTGCACCTAAAATAAAATCTGTCTGAGGCGGATCTTCAGATGAAATAAGCTTTACCGCTGAATTATTTTCAGATCTTGTAAATGAATAAACTGCCGCTGCCGTAATCAGCAGCAACGAAACTAAAATCTTTGCTTTCATAACTTTCTCCTTTTCCGCGTATGCGGAGTTTTAATTAATAAAAATTTCTATTCTCCTTTCGTTTGTTGATTAATTTTTAATTTTGTTCTACCTCCGCTTTGATTTTTATAAAATTATCTGATTAGTATCATTTTTCTTGTTTCGGTGAATCTGTCATCTGTATATAGAGAGTAAAAATATACTCCGCTCGGTAAATCCACAGCACTAAACACTACTTCATACTCGCCGGCTGCTTGTCTCTGATTTACAAGCTCTTTGATTTTCTTGCCCGAGATATCATACACATTTAAGTTTACCAAACCGCTTTTCGGGATCATGTATTTTATTTTAGTCTCCGGATTAAATGGATTCGGATAATTTTGATAAAGTTTAATTTCAATGGGCATTATTGTATTATTATTGAAAACAGATGTCAATGGATACGTAACCGAATCGCCGCTCTTATCTGTATATGCACCGTTTACAGTACTGCTGTAAGACCATCCATGTTGTGAATCTGAAAAATCAATTAAACTATATAAAGAATTTATAGATGTATCCGGCAATTGATATCCCCAGGTCAATCCGTTATTCGTAGTTTTAAAAATTACCCATCTTATTGAATTATTAGGAAATATTATATAGCTATCATGATATACTCCCCAAATAATCGAATCATTAATAACATCAAAATTTAATACTCCAATATTGGGATTTCCAAGCTGAGCATTTAGAATAGTTTCCCAATTTAAACCTCCATTAGTTGTCTTTTGAACATTATTTACACTAAATAAAACACGCCAACCATTCAATGAATCTTTGAAATTCATTTCTATCCATCCAAAACCATTAGGTATTTCAAACCAACTATTACCTGCATCAGTAGTTTTTTTTAAATAAGATTGGGAATTTTCTCCGTTACTAATAAATCCGATTCTTGAATTTATCATATAAATCCTGTCAGGTCCGTTGCTTAACTGCGGAGGATATTTATTCTCCCAGCTAATGCCGCCGTCAGTGCTCCTGTATACACCTCCTGTAAAGGGACTGTCAAAACACATCCAAACTTCATTTTCCGACAGAACGGAAATGTCTTGGTAGCCTGTAAAAGAGTTAGGATTATTTGTCTGCATCCATGTATTTCCACCGTCAGTTGTTTTGTATAATTTATCGTCCAGCATGGATGCATATCCTGTCTCTGCATTAAAGAATTTACACTTTGTATAAGGTCCGTTTGCAGAATCTGATTTTATTATTAACCAGTTTTCACCGCCGTTACTTGTTTTAATAATGTGACTCTTCAACTCCATACCGGCAGATGTCACAGCATATCCTGTTAATGAATCAGTAAAAGTAATATCAACTATGCTTCCGCCGTTGAGATCAGGCAAAAACTGCTCTCGCCACCCGCCTCCCGGATTATGCGCAAAGCCGAATGCGATGAAGAATGTGAGAACACTAAGATAGAATAGAAAAGTTGAGAGTCTGTCAGGCTTGAAAATTTTTAAAACCGGCTTCATATTGCTTTCACATTTTTTATAACTTAATCAAAATGACACAAAGAAACAATTTCACGGGAGGAGTTGAAATTTCAAAAATAAAAAAAGCCGGATCAGCTTACCTGAGCCGGCTTTACTTGAATATTTTCTGATATTATTTAATTAACACCATTCGCTTCGTCTGAAAAAACTCACCCGCTTCCAGTTTATAAAAATAAACTCCGCTTGATAATCCTCTTCCGTCGAATGAAAAACTATATGATCCTGCGGTAAAATTATCTCTGACAAGTGTTGCGATTTCCCTGCCTGAAATATCCATTAGTTTTAATGTTACATCGCTGTTTTCGGGAATGTCAAAATTAATTTTTGTAGATGGATTAAAAGGATTCGGGAAATTCTGTGATAATGAATACTCAGACGGTATTCCCGTATTATTATTTAAAACGGACACCTGATTTGAAATAGCAAAATTCACATTTGAGATATCAAAAAATATATTACCGACAGCTTCCACTTTTATTCTCGCATTTGAAATATTTATGCTCGGGAGTGTTATTGTTTCACTTCCGTCATTTGATGTATTCGCGGCTAATGTAGTTGGAAATGTAAGTCCGCCGTCAGTAGATAATTTTATATTAACGTTTGAAACGCTTACCGGTGCTGCATTTGTATTTGCAACATCCCATGTCACGGTCTGAGGATTGTTTGAATTCCATGTAACATTTGTATTCGGCTGAGTCACAAGGAATGGTCCTGCTCCTGCCGTTACTTCGTAACTTACAAATTCATAATTCACACCGCCGCCTGCTATATTGTTATCCCTTACTGTCAGTCTGAAACTTAGCGTCCTTGCATAAGAAGGTAATCTTTCCCCTGTTGCAAATGTATTGTTGATCAGATTACTGATCCTCGGAATATATCTGGTAGATGATGTATCGGGATTAAAAGATCTTATTATAGGAGCGTTTCCTGTGGGATTTGCTAATGTTCCCGCAGGTCCGAGATCATATTGCTCCCAGCAGTATGTCAGTGAATTCTGATTTTCAGCGTCTGTCGCGCTGCCGGTAAGTGCAATCGGAGTATTAATGGGAATTGTCAGTCCGCCTGCCGGAACAGTAACAACCGGAGGCGTATTGCCTGTTGGAGTTATCAGTGCGCAGGTATTGCCGCCGCTGTTTTGTGTATAGGAAACTATTTCAAGAAAACTTATAGTGTGAAAATAAGGATCGCTGAAACTCTGAAGATTATCACTTCCGCATAAACCGGCATATGCCATTATGGTGCTTCCGCTTCCGGGTTCGTATGCCGTATTTCCGTTTCTGTTACCGCCGCCGCAGCCGCTTGACTGACTGTTAAAGGAATGATTGCCGCCGTACTGATGTCCGATCTCATGAGCTACATAATCTATATAAAAAGGATCTCCAATCGGCTGAGGCAGCCCGGTTACTCCTCTTGCTTTTTGTCCGGTAATGCAGACCACTCTAAGTCCCGCGACTCCTCCTCCGCCCGTGCTGAATACATGCCCGACATCATAATTTGCATTTCCTATTACATTATCCAGATTAGTCTGATTCTGTCCGAGCATTGTGCCGCCGTTATTATTAGAATAAGGATCCGTTGTTCCGTTTGTATAAACGATCAGATCGTTGTTTGCGATAAGCACCATTCTTACTGAAAATTCTTTTTCATAAACTCCGGTTACGCGGTTCATTGCTGTTACTATTGCAGCAAGTCCGAGAGGTACTGTACCTCCGTGAAAAGCCGTATATTCGCCTGTTGCAGCTACTGCCGTTCTGTAAGTTCTTAATTCCGGTCCGCTGACAATTCCTCCGCGCATAAGATCTTTTGCGCGCAGCAAGCTTTCAGGATCATCTTCGGTCATACAGTCGAATGATTTATTTGAAACATAATCTTTTTTGAAATAACTGATATATACATTTTTTTCATTGGTGCTGTAAGGATCAATAAAATAATCTCCCTTTACCGAAAGTATCATTGCGTGAAATCCGTGATAAGTGATGTCAAGTTTTCCGGTTGCATACGGATCGTCAATTCCTTTTGCGTTATATGTTTTAATCTCGGGAAATTTTTCGGCAAGTCCCGGTTCCATCATTGAATATTCAGTGATCTCAAACTTTGACATGCTTCCGTCCGGCATCGGCAGCTCCATTATAAAAGGATCGTTTTTTGCCCTGTCGGAAAATTCGAAGGGAGCTGTGCGAAGAAGTTCGCTGAGTTGAGTAAAATTTGTTAAAACTGTTCTGTATTTCTGAGGAATTATTCTTCTCTCGCCGTTCAGATCTATTTCGCTTTCGTTAATATCAGTCCAGACGGGAGAATTTGATTTTGCAAAAAGTTTTGTTTCGCTGTTTACGGAAAATCCGGTAATGAGTAACAAAACCGCAGCAGTTAGTATTGTTAACTGTTTCATATTATTTATTTGATGATTAATGGAAAATATACTTTTATTAATATAAGGGTTTAGATTTTTTAAATAAATTATATTATGACTTATTTAATTCCCGTAATGCTTTTTATTTCCTTCAGAAATTTTTTATGGGAATTGTAATGAATTGTATTCAGCCCGTGAGTTTTTGCGGAAAGTATATTGGCTTTGAGATCATCAATAAATAATGTCTCCTCAGGTATGAGTTTGTACTTTTCCAGTAAATGCCTGTAAATTTTTTTATCCGGCTTTACCGCTTTCACTTTGTATGATAATATTCTTTTCTTAATATGTTTTACATACGGGAAATTATTGTCAATGTAATTGATATGTGATGCATCTATATTTGAAAGCATAAAAAGTCTGTATTTGGAATTCAATAGTTTATTCTCGAGAAAATTTTTCATTTGAGTGTTTTCCCAGAAGATATCGCAATACAGATAATAAAAATCCGAATAACCTGTCCTAAGATTAAATTTTTTCTTGATAATTTTGAAAGCATCTTTTATTGTTAATTTTGCGCTGCCGATCTTTAAATCAAAATTTTCTTCCGTGAAATACTTTTTTAGTTTTCTCGCGTTACCTTTCTTTTCTAACAATGAAAGTCCGTCAAAAAAATAACAGTAATCAAAATAAACCAGCGTATTCCCAAGATCGAAAACTATGTTCTTTATTTTATTTTCAGAATTAGATGTTTTCAATGCAGACAGTTAAATATATTTTGTTTCAATTACTTTTAATGAATCATCAAATACATATTCCTTTGGTGAACCTGTGGGAATTTCCGTCTGCAGTATCTCCTCTTTACTCAAACCTTCGAGATGCATTATCAAAGCTCTCAGACTGTTCCCGTGTGCGGATATTATTATGTCCTTTCCCTTTTTTAATTCCGGTTCGATTTTTGATTTATAATAAGGAAGTACCCGGTCAGCTGTATCTTTAAGACTTTCACCGTTTGGAGGAGGAATGTCATAACTCCTTCTCCATATCTTTACCTGCTCATCTCCGAACTTTTGTCTGCATTCATCTTTATTCAGTCCCTGCAGGTCTCCGTACATTCTCTCGTTCAGCGCCTGATCTTTTTCCACAGGTATATTTTCCATATTGGTGTTTCTTAATATTATATCCAATGTCCTTTGCGCTCTGATAAGATCCGAAGTAAACGCCTTGTCAAATTTATAATCCTTTAATTTTTCCGCGGCCTGCATTGCTTCTTCTATTCCTTTGGGTGAAAGATCTATATCGATCCATCCCGTGAACTTATTTTCAAGGTTCCACTGCGACTGACCGTGTCTTACTATTACTAACTTCGGCATTGAATTTATTTTTTATGATTTAAAAACTTTTCAAATTAGTTTAAATAATTTATTCAAACAATTTAAAATTAAATTGATAAAGCTTCTTAATGTAGGTCCGGAATTTAGCTGTTAGCGGTTGGTATCCATTTTATCGAGCAGCCTATTGAAGGGATTTGCGGGAAATCAATATCTTTGTCTGACAGTAAAAGTTCTATGGCTTTTTCAAGATCCTTTGAAGTAATTTTTGTTTCATCTTTCCAGTTGCCATCTATGCGTCCCCTGTATCTCAAAATTCTTTTAGGGTCATATACATATAAATCCGGCGTACATACAGCGTCATACTCACGGGCTGCTATCTGCGTATCGTCGCACAGATAAGGGAAATTCATTTTATATTCTGAATAAAACGTGATCATATTTTCAAATGAATCATCCGGATAAGAATCAGGGTCATTTGAATTAATTCCGATTAACTGTACTCCGTCTTTTTCATATTTACTCTGAACCGCATTTAATCTTTCCATAACCGCTTTTACATAAGGACAGTGATTGCACATAAAAATAATTACAAGAATTTTCTTGTCATCAAAATTATTCTGAGAATATACTTTACCATCGGTACCTTTAAGTGAAAAGGGTATGAGATGTGATCCGAGATTATTTATGTTATTTGAAACCGGCAATTTGGATTAGTGATTTTATAAAAATTCTTCGTCTTCGTCATCATCCATTTCCGGATGATAATCTTCATAGACAAAAGTTATATGCTGACCTTTTTTATCTTCGACATACTCGCTGAATATTTCCTCGGTTATGAATCTGTATTTTTCCGCGTTGTCCGGATCTCCGTGAGAATGAACGATGATGTTTTTCGAATCAAGCGCGACTATTAATTTTCTTAACTCTTTTTTTAAGTTTTCGGAATCCAGTTTTTTTAAGTCTGGGAATTTTGGCTTACCTATATAGTCATATACTTTTATCATTTTGGATTTCGAATGCTCTTTTTTAAACTCTTCGACTTTCTGAATGAATTCCTCGTCATCTTCCTCATCAAGCTCTCCGAGTGATTCATTCTCAAGCATTTCATCAATCTCTCTGTCAGAAATAAGATCAGAGTCCATTATATCATCATTATCATCTTCTGAATATTCTTCGGAAATTTCTTCTGCTTTTTTCTTCGGCTTTTTGGGATTTTTTGAATTTTTATTTTGGGATTTCTTACCTGTCATAATTTCGGTTTATGATAAATTGGTTTATCGAATTTTTTTGTTTAATCAAATTTATAATAATAATTCAATTTATCAATTATAAATTAATTATAAAAATTGTAATTCAGTTTCAGAAATTTTTATTTATTCAAGATACAAATTTTAAATCACTTGTAAAACATTTTTTATATAAATTTTTGCGCAATAAAATAAACTGTTACAGCCGGAGTTACAAACAGCAGACTGTCAAACCTGTCGAGGATTCCTCCGTGACCCGGGATTATCATGGAAGAATCTTTTACTCCGCAGTATCTCTTTATTAAGGATTCGAAAAGATCTCCCGTCTGTGAGAATATTCCCGTTAGTATTCCTATTACAGCTGCGTCTTTTAAATTTAACTCATCGGGAAAAATGTAATGCAGTATTAATGAAACAATTATTGTAAACACAAATCCTGCCGCAGATCCTTCAATGGTTTTATTCGGACTGATTTCACTCAGCTTGCGTTTCCCTAAAAACCTTCCTCCGAAATATGCAGCAGTATCACATGTCCAGATCAGTATAAACATAAATACAATAATCTTTTGGAAAGACATGCTTTGCAGAAAATTTATCATAACAAAAGGCAAAGTAATATATACAATTCCGAAAACTGATACAGCCGGATTAAGCGGATTACGCTTATCCTTTCTGAAAATTTCAACGGAGCTGAATATCAAAGCGCTTAACAGTATATAATAAAAAAAAAGATAAAATGAGTTTGCAAATCCCGGAAATCCTGCCGGTAAAATTAATATTACATCTGCAGTTATAACCGTTAGTTTTTTCAGCGGAAATAAATTTTTGTTTTCAAACATAGAACAAAATTCCCACAGCGCAATGCTGTTTAATATAAGCGTCAGCACAATAAGATAGATTCCGCCATTGTATGATGCGTAAATCAGTACCGGTATTCCGAAAATACCTGCGATCACTCTTTTAGACAGATTACTCATTCTGTATTATTATCAGTTATGTCGGCTGCAAAAGTATTTTTTCCCGATGAGGAGTGTTTCTTAATAATCCTGCAGACAATAATAAATGCCGCAAGAGACAGCGCTCCAAGCAGCAGAAACTGCAGCTTCTCTTCCAGGCTAAAACTTTTTTCCGTCCCCATTGATGAAAACGTCTCAACTCCGTAAATATAAACTGCCGTCGCTGAGATGAAGTTATTCAGAAAATGACAAACGACAGCGGTCAGTATGCTTCCGCTGTGATATACTATGAATGTCAGATACACTCCGAGTATTATCAGCGGTATCAGATTGAACGGATGAAAATGAAACAGAGCAAACAGGAATCCTGAATAAAAAACCGCTTTGGATGCTGACAGAAATTTTTCAAAATTTTTAAGCACGAGTCCTCTGAACAAAAACTCCTCGCAGATTGCGGGCGTTACAGCAATCACAAGCACTACCGTCAGAAACTCCGGGATCGTTTCTGCTGATACAAGTTTAGCTGTGGTCAATTCAAGAGCGTCAAACATATCTTTCATACTGTTTAAAAATTCCTGTCCAAAAGGAAGTGAAAAGATCAGTTCATTTTGAAAATAAAGAAACACCTGAAGAAAGGGCTGTATAAAAATCAAACCTGTTACAGAATATATCATCAGATTTCCTTTAGGAAGTTTTAACCTGAAAGTCTCTTTCAGGTTATTATCCTGAAGCATTACAAGAACAATTGCCGGAGCAAGAATAAACATAAACTGCGCAAAGGAAAGAATCAGTCTGGTCAAATTCAGATTCTCCCCTTTTATTTCCATATCCTCTCCGAGTATAAAAAAAGTGATCAGACCTCCTACTATCTGATACAGAAAAAACACTGCAGCAAGTGAAAGAAAAATAAAATATAAAGGAGGCAGATTTGACAGCGGTCCTTTTTTATTTAACGTATCTGAACTCTTGATTTCGGGAGAATTATTTTCCAAACAAATTATTAAGTCAGAGAATTATTATGATACTTTTTTGCAATATCATAAAATCATTGAATTAATTAAAGAGTAAAGATACACTAAAGACAGGTCAAAGATAGATTGAAATTGTAATGCAATAAAATTATTTTGTTCTGATGAATCCTAACGAACCATACCCTGATTTTCACCGAGATAAACCCGGAGTAATTATAAATGAACCGCCTGAGACTTATGAAAAAAAAGGCATAGGTGTATGGCTGAATATTCTTTTATTCTTCCTTACATTTTTTACAACTACTATTGCGGGAGTTTACTGGCTGAATAAAGATCCGTATGAGCTTAGTAATTTTTCAATTGGTCTTACATATTCTTTTCTGATATTATTGGTAATTACAACTCACGAGTTCGGACATTATTTTGCCGCAAAGATACACAGAGTTCCGGTAACTTTGCCGTATTACATTCCTTTTCCGTTCATATTTCTGAATCCGTTCGGAACGATGGGAGCCGTAATAAAAATGAAGACGAGTCATTACAGCAGAAAGGCATTGTTTGATATCGGAGCGGCGGGACCTATTGCAGGATGGATTACAACTTTAATAATACTGTTAATCGGATTTCTGACTCTGCCTTCCATAAATTATATTTACGAAATACATCCCGAATACAGAGCAACGGGAATTCCTGTCGGCGGATTTTCTTTCGGATACAATATACTTTTCTGGACTTTCGAAAAATTGTTCGCCTCTTCGCCGGGAGTGTTTATGCCTCCGATGAATGAGTTTTATCATTATCCTTTTCTTTGTGTCGGATGGTTCGGGCTTCTTATCACTTCACTAAACATGATGCCTGTAGGTCAGCTTGACGGAGGTCACATTTCTTACGCTATGTTCGGAGATAAACACAAGTATATCGCTTACGCTACTTTCGGACTTTTAATGTTTTTCGGACTTGCAGGACTTCTTCCGCTTCTTGAAATAAACTTTAACTGGGGTTCGATAAACTGGCTTGTGTGGGCGGCACTGATTTTGTTCGTAATAAAAATTGAGCACCCGCCGGTTTTTTCTGAATACGAACAGCCGCTAAATAAAAGAAGAATGCTGATCGGCTGGTTCACTTTTTTTATTTTCATTGTATCATTCTGTCCGGTACCCGTTTATGAATTATGATCAGCGGAAATAATCATAATAAGAAGACCACGTTATTCATAATATTCCTTACAATTTTTATAGATCTGCTCGGATTCGGTATAATACTTCCGCTGCTGCCGACATTTTCCGTGAATGTGCTTCACATTAACGAAATCACCATCGGACTTGTAGTAGGTATTTTTTCTCTGACGCAGTTTTTGTTTACGCCGTTCTGGGGCTCGCTTTCGGATAAATACGGCAGAAAGCCGGTGCTGATCGTTAGTCTTGCGGGTAGCGTAATTTCAAATCTGATACTTGCACTGGTTTTTTCCGGAGTTTTTGCTTCAGCGGTGTTATTTATTTTTTCCAGAGCTTTTGCAGGAGCATTTGCAGGTAATATATCCGCTGCTCAGGCAGTGATCTCAGATGTAACTCACCCGGAAGAGAGATCAAAAGGAATGGGACTGATCAGCGCGGCATTCTCTCTGGGATTTGTATTTGGACCTTCAGTCGGCGGAGTGCTTTCGGAAAGTTTTGGTTACGGATTTCCTGTATATGTTTCAGCCGGACTTTCACTGATTGCTTTACTAATGAGTATTTTTATTTTTAAAGAAACGCTTCCTCCTGACACACTTAAGAAAAACCGCAGCTCTGTCAAAGTCATAACCAAGATCAACTTTAAAAAAATAGCTGAAACAATTGGTAACCGAAAATACGGAAAGTTTGTAATCATTTTTTTTATAGCGGTGTTTTCATTTTCAAATATATTCGGGACATATCAGCTCTTTGCGGAAAGGCAAGACGGGCTGGCATTAAATCAGGCGGAGATAGGATATATGTTTTCGTTTATGGGAATTACAGGTGCAATTGTTCAGATTTTTTTAATAAGAGTAATTCAGAAAAAAATCGGCGAAGAGAATACGCTCATTCTTGGAAATTTTCTGACAATATTCGGAATCGGATTAATCGGATTTTCATCGTCAGTCGGATTTCTGCTGGCTGTAACAGCAGTGCTTGCCATTGGGAACGGTTTTAATAATACGGCTTCGATAAGTCTGCTCTCACAAAATGTTTCTCCGAATGAACAGGGAACGGTGCTCGGGATGAATCAGTCACTTAGTGCTTTTGCAAGATTTCTCGGACCTATGTGGGGCGGGTTTGCTTATCAGTATTTTGGATATCAGTATCCGTTTATTACAGGAGGTATAATTATGCTCTTTGCTACTTTTTATACCTATTCTGTTCTTAAAAAAAATAAAAAGGGTAAATCCTCAATATACATTCAGAGCTAAGAGTAAAAATAATTTCTTTAATTGAAATGAAAAATTTCAAAGTAAGCATTTCTATTAAATTCAGACATTCACACAATGCCGATTACACCAATCATCCTTCCTGACTTAGCGCCGTCTCTTCTGTAAGAATGCAGTAAATTTTTTTCACAAAAAGTACACAGACCTGACACTTCTATTGAATTCTGTTTTACACCGGAATTTATAAGCTGATCATAATTATCATTCTTCAGATCGAGATATATTTTGCCGTTTGATCTGTGTTTGTATTTTTCATCAAACAGAATCCCCACTTCTTCGCCTACTTCATAATGTTCACTGCAGATACCGGGTCCGATAAACGCAGTTAAATCCGCAGGATTGATCCTGAATTTTTTAATGATTTCACTGATTGTCTTTGTAAGAATTTTTTCGTGAGTTCCTTTCCACCCCGAATGAACACCGGCAATTACTTTTGATACGGGATCATATAAAAAAACAGGAATACAGTCAGCTACTCCGACAGCAAGAAAGTTATTTTTCTTATCTGTATAAACAGCGTCACATCCGTCGAATAAACATGGATGGGGAGAATAATTTATTACAGAAGAGTGTATCTGATTTTGAAAAGTAATACTGCTTTCATCAATTCCGAGCAGGCTGAAAAATAAATTTCTGTTAGCTGATACACTTTCCGGATCATCACCAACGGCATTGCTTAAATTCAGACAATACGGTTCTGGAGAAACTCCTCCGGGTTTTGTACTGAATCCGAAAATTAATTCGGGAAATTTTTCAAAAATTTCAGCGCGTATTACTATTAGATCTGACAATTATTTTTTTGTAAAATTTTAAACAAGCATCATAGCAAGAGCTTTAACGGCAGGTATCAGAGGAGTTGCAATTTCACCTACATTTTTTACAATACCGCTGATTTTCTCAGTAAAAGATTTAGCTTTATCAAGAAACTTCACGCCCTTTTCTTTAGACTCAACAAGTTCTTTCCCTTCAGTTTCAATTTCATTTTTTACCGACTCTTCCAACGGTATAGATTTTAATAATTCCAGAAGATCTTTAATATTTTCACGAGTTTTATTTTCAATTTTCTGCACTACCTGAACATTCTGTTCGACAGTATTATTTATATCCTGAATATTGTTTACAGTGATGCCGGCAGGTTTAAGCATATTAAATAACTCCTCCTGCTGCTGTTTCACTTTATTTTCAAGTTCAGAAATTTTTTGTTTCTGCTCTCTTTCCTTAATACAGGAAGATAAATACTGATCAATAGTAAATTCGTTCTGACTTATAAATTCCTGTAAAGTTACTGCCTGCGGAATACTTGACTTAAGTAAAGAAACCGTCGCTCTTGACCATGCAGTCCTGGTATTTTCAAAACACTCAAGCGCATCATCCCATTTTTCAAAATCCTGTAATTCCAGACCTTTAGCAATATTACGGAATCCATAGTTATAAAAATAATTACCTTCGTAAAAATTTATTGCTGAGTCTAAACCGGAATTGTTTTCATCACTCTGATCCTTCTGAGCAGTTTTAAATTCATCAGTAATCTGTTTTAACAGATCCAGAAGCTTATCATAATTTTCTACGGCGAGCTTGTAATTTTTAGATCTGAAATAATACTGAGCATTAGATAAATACAGGATATTCGTACATTCCCTGCATATGATCTCCGTTTTAAATTTCATGTATTTCAATTCATCAGAAGATTCGCGGTCCAGTTTTTTTATATTATCTTCAAATCCGATTTTAGCCAGCTGATAATTTTTTCTGGCGTCGATAAGATCCCCGGTTATAAATTTTTCCAGTCCTTCGGACATATATTTGTAATTTTTTGAATTTTCCGAAAGGATTACATAATAGATGTCTTTTGTTCTGTTATATAACTCTTTAAATATTTTTTCACTTTCAAGAAAAAACTGATTTGCAAGCCCCGGGTTCCGATTGGAGTAATTAAACAAACCGGTTGTAAAATTATTTGCAGCTTCAAGTTTCAGTTTAAAAATTTCAACAGTAGTGATTTTTTCATTCATAGAGGCTTTCAATTCAATATCAGAGCATTCTTCGGATAAAATTCTAAGGACAGGAAGTGTTAAATTACAAGTTTCCAAACCTGCAGAAATGAATTGGTATGAGCGGTTAAAATTCTGATTGTCTGTCTCTTCCAAAGATATATTATAAGAGCGGAAAAGATATTCGGTAATAAGGTTAAAATTCTGCGGAAAAGAATCAGCATTCATTAAGTTAGCGACAGCTGATTGAACATCTTGAAAATTAATGACATTATTATCCATAGAAGTTAAAGTTATTTTGGATAAAATAAAAAATACTGAAGTAAATTAATATATAACAATTGTCGGGGATTGAGGAAGGAAGATTAGGATTGTGCTTTGGAGTTTTGAAAGTCTGAGCAAAACCTGACAGGTTTATTGAATTCAAGTTCTGCATTTAAATTATAAAAAAAACCTGTCAGGTTTAGCTTTCATAGTCCGCACCCGAATCTATTACCTGATCTTAATTATACAACCTAACCTTTCTTAACTCTATTTTCTATTCTCCAGTATTTTCAAAAAAGATTTTCCTCTCAGTTCAGATTCAGTAATCCCTGTTTTCAAAATTTCCTCTTCGGTTACCGCTCCGCAGTTATAAGCTCTAAGAAAATAATTCAATAGTCCCTGACCTGTCGCAGCATCATCAAAAATATCCCCGGCAAGTGTTGCCTGCGCTGCTTTATCTATGAAGTTACTCAGTCTGTCAGAAGCTTGTGCGAGTCCTTCCAGAAAAAAATCATAAACAGCTGCATACCTCACAGGTATCTGCGCCGGATGCAGATCCCATCCCTGATAAAAACCGTTTTTAAGAGAATGTTTTATATCATTAAAAGAAATCTTCCAGGCTCTGTATATTCCTGCTCTGTTTTCACGCTGCTGAGTATCACTAAGTTTATCTCCCTTATGAACCGTAACAGGCATAATATTAGTCGCTCCGTCTGAAAGCCAGATTCCGGTTCCTGCCAGAATTACTTTCATCATGTGTCTTGCGAAGTCACATACAGGATGTTGCATACTCTGATACTTTGCCGTGATATCGCATAAGGCGGTATAATCATATACTCCGAAATGAACTGCAATGCATCTTCCTTCTGCTTCTTTTACAAGCGGCAATAGATTAGCTTTTCCATTTAAATCAAAAATCGACTGTGTGGTTTCGATCATCAGCTCAATTTTCAGACTCCCTTCTGCAAGTCCGAGTTTTTTCTCAAGCTCTTTTAGAATTTTCACCATTGCAGAAACCTGTTTTCTGTTTGTAACTTTTGGCAAGGTAATTACAAAATTATCAGGAAGTTTGCCTGATGACTTTTCAGTCAGGCGTGTGATAAAAATATCCATTGTCCTGACTGCCCGTTTCATCATCTCATCGGAAAATGTTTTTATTCTTATTCCGATAAACGGTGAGAGTGAATTTTCATTCACAGCAGTTACAACTTCATCAGCGGTAAATTCTGCTGTCTTATCTTCTTCTTCCTCGGATCTGATCCCGAATCCGTCTTCAAAATCAATGCGAAAATCTTCAACCGCTTCTTTTTCAATCTTATTCAATACTTTTGCATGAATCATTTTTTTATAATTTTCATCACCTCCAATTCCAATGCTTTCAGTAAATTCCAAAGGATCTGAACCGTAAGCCTTCATTGACCTGAGTGCAAGCTCCCCTATTTTTTTAATTGTCCCCGAATTGAAAAGCTGCGCTCCGCCGTATACAGTCTGAACCGGCTGTCTTTCCGGCGAATCTCCGGGATAATTCTTTTTTATTTCAGAATTTCCTGTGGAAATTTCAGAACATACTTCTTTTAAAAAATCTATATTTAAGCTTGTATTCATTTTTTATATAATTGATAAAATTTTTAACCCCGAATATAAATCATTACAGCGGAAATATCAGACGGACGGACTCCGGAAATTCTCATTGCCTGTCCGATAGAATTTGGTTTAATTTTTTTGAGCTTTTCAAGTGCTTCCGTTGAAAGAGATTTTACTTTCTCAAATTTAAAATCTTCAGGAATTCTGATAGACTCGTTTTTTATGAAATTACTAATCTGTTCATCCTGTCTGTCAATGTAACCTTTATATTTTATTTCAATTTCTATCTGATTTGAAGCTTCATCATTTTCCCTTAATTTTCTTATCAGCTCATTCTCATTAAAAGTATCAAGTGATAGTATATCCTTTATGCTAATTTCATTTCGCTTTATAATATTATTAATGAATTCATTCTGCAATAGCTCACTTGATTTCTTTCTGATCAGGGTTTCATTTACTGATTTCGGACTGATCGTACTTTTAGTGAAATATTGAATCCCGTCTGAAATAAGTTTTGTTTTATCAATAAGATAGTCCATTGTTTCCTGCGCAACAAGTCCGAATTCGTATCCATATTTCATAAGTCTTCTGTCTGCATTATCCTGTCTGAGCACAAGTCTGTATTCAGCACAGGAAGTAAACATTCTGTAAGGTTCGTCTGGACTTTTGTTTACAAGATCATCAATCATAACTCCGATATAAGCTTCGCTTCTTTTTAAAACGAACGGATCAGAATTTTTAATTTTAAGCGCTGCATTTATACCGGCTATCAAACCCTGCGCTGCAGCTTCTTCATAACCTGAAGTACCATTTATTTGTCCGGCTGTATAAAGACCGGAAACAAGCTTCGTCTCCAGTGTAAGATTAATCTGATGTGTCGGGAAAAAATCATATTCAACAGCATATCCTTGCTTTACAATTTTCACATTTTCAAGCCCCGGAATCGTCCTGGCAGCTTTTTCCTGAACGTCCAATGGAAGACTTGTTGAAAAACCGTTCATATATATAGTATCGCCATCTAAAGTTTCCGGCTCAAGGAATATTTGATGTCTTGGTTTATCAGAAAATCTTGAAATTTTATCCTCAATCGAAGGACAGTATCTCGGTCCTATGCCTTTTATTCTGCCGGTAAACATCGGAGAATCCTCAAAACCGGTTCTTAATATTTTGTGTGTCAGTTCATTAGTGTGTGTAAGATAGCAGTCGATCTGCTGATGAAAAGGAAACCCTTTATATTTGATATGAGAAAATGGCTTTGGGTTTACATCTCCTTTTTGAACTTCTGTTATTGAAAAATCAATTGTTTCCTTTAATAATCTTGGCGGTGTTCCTGTTTTTAGTCTTCCTGTTTCGAATCCTAAACTTTTCATACATTCAGAAAGACCTGTAGCGGATTTCTCTCCAAGTCTGCCGCCTTCTGTATTTGACTTTCCGGTATGCATAATCGCATTTAGAAAAGTACCGGAAGTAATAATTACTGATCTGCATTTAATTTTTCTGCCGCTTTCAGTCTTTACACCATTTATTAAATACTTATAACCTCCATCCTGAAAGTCATTTTTTGAAACTATCAATTCCTTTACCTGATCTTGAATTATTTCAATATTTTCCTGTGAATTTATAATTTTTATTGCCTCATGGGAATAAAGATCCTTGTCAGACTGACATCTCGGTGACCAGATCGCAGGTCCTTTTGATGTGTTCAGCATTTTGAACTGGATCCCGGTTTTATCTGCAATCTGACCCATAATTCCACCTAGTGCATCTATTTCTCTTACCAAATGTCCTTTTGCTGTTCCACCGATAGCCGGATTGCAGCTCATTCTGCCGATTGCATTTACATCCATAGTTACAAGTCCAACAGCCAAACCCATTCTGGAAGCTGAATAAGAAGCTTCAATTCCGGCATGCCCGGCTCCGATTACAATTATATCAAATTCTTTTTCCATTGAAAATTTATAGGTGCTTAATTTATTGAAAATAATGCTAATTTTCTATGCATTGATAATTATTTTTTACAAAATACGAATTGTTATTAATTGTTTGAGAATTTGTGAATAACTTTTAAAATAATCAAAAATATCATTCATTGCATTCAGCTTTAAGTGCTATCTATTTGATATTTCAAGTTTTTTATAATGTTTCTCGGGAAACAATCAGTAAAATTTCAATTTATAATGATACAGATTTATTGTTAGAAAATTGTTAATAATTTTGTTAAAAATTATTTGCCTTAACTTAGAAGCAGAAAACTTCCACAATTTTTCTAAACAACTTTCTAACATCTCGTTCAACTTTTTAAAAGAGCAATTCTGATCAGTCTTGTGCTGAATAAATATTTTATAAAAATATAACATCAGATTAATCCGGATATCATTTAAATTTGATCAAGCTTAAAATTATCGGGATATTTTTTATATAAAATCATCCGGGAAATTTAAAATAATTGTATAATTTAATTCGGCTTAAGGATTATATCCGAAGTGCTTCCCGGCGTAAGCATAAAAATTTATTATTGGATTATTTTAAAAATATTAAACCGGAAATTAAATTTTATATCAACTTAAAGTAATCCCTATCTGAATGTATTTTAAAACCCTTTAGTTCGGTTTCTCCTTTCAGTGAACTTAATAGGAATAATACACGCTACAAAATTTTTCATTGCAGATAATTTCTGTTAGATTAATATCTTAACTTACCGGATTTCATTGCCAGTTGATAAAAAATTTTTTCAATCCATTTTTCAGCGATCACGTATCTGTTTAACTTTTTAATATCTAAGCATATTTTAAGAGTAGTCAGCTGTTAAATTATATAAAAAAGAAAATTTATATAAGTTTAAAGAAATAAATAACTGTTAAAACAGATAAAACTATTATGTTGAAAATAATTTCTTTTGATCTCTTTACACCTGCTTTAAATTTTCAAAAGAACGATAAAATTGATTTTTATAAAAAATAATTAAAGAGTTTCGCTTCAATTTTGAAATTTATATGATTTAATTTGCAATTTCAAAAATCTTTCTAAAAGTTTCATGATATAACAAAATACTGTTAATTAATTTTTAATCATACTTTATAAGAAGGAATAATTTTTATGTTTAAAAAAAATTTTAATTTAAGTTTATTGAAAAAATCTCTTTACGGTAAACAATGAAATCAAAATTTATACTACTTCTTGCGATTATTATTTTTGCAGGTTTGACATATCTTTTATCCATAGTTATAGAAAAAACAAAAAACACACCGGTACAAAAAACAAAAAAGAAAAAAGTTTCCGAAACTCTTGAAAATGACAGCGGAAAAAAAAAGGGCAACGCTTCCGGCATAATGGAATCCATGCAGTTTATTTCACAGATGAGAGCATACCCGGAATCTGATATTCCACATGATAAATTTTTTCGTGCCTTTGAATACTCATCAGAAAATCTGCAGCAGGTAAATAATTCAGACATAAATCATCAATGGAGTTCTCTCGGTCCGAATAATATCGGCGGTAGATCGCTTGGCATAGCAGTTCATCCTGTTGATACAAATATAGTTTTTCTGGGATCTGCTTCCGGCGGTCTTTGGAAATCAACAACCGGCGGAACAGGAGCTAATGCATGGACCCTTGTAAATACCGGCTTTCCGTCTTCCGCCGTAAGTTCAATAGCAATTGACTCCGCTGATCCTGACAAAATGTATATCGGCACAGGAGAAAATTACGGATACATGTTTTCACAATACGGACTCGATGTAAGAGTAACAAGAGGCATGTATGGAATTGGAATTTTAAAATCAATTGACGGAGGAAATACCTGGTCGAAATCTCTCGACTGGTCCTATAACAACGAAAGAGGCGTCTGGAAAGTAATTATAAATAACAAAAATCCCGACATACTTTATACGGCGACAAGCGAAGGTATTTATAAATCCAATAACGCCGGTAATAACTGGTCACAGATGCTGAGTTATCGGATGGTAATGGATCTCGAACTGAATCAGTCAGATACAAACGTTCTATACGCATCGATTGGTAATCTCACGAATAACGTTCCTCAAAATGAAAAAGGAATTTATAAATCTACTAACAGCGGAGTTAACTGGATTAAACTATCTGGCGGTCTTCCGGCTTCATGGACAGGAAAAACCACTCTTGAGCTGTATGAAGGGAATCAGGATTTTGTATATGCAAGTATTTCAAATGACTTTTCTTACATCGGTTATTACAGAAGCTCCAATGCCGGACAGAACTGGACTCAGCTCAGTACTTCTGTTCCCATTGGATCTCAGGGCTGGTATAATAACGGTCACATTGTAAAGCAGGATGACCCGAATACAGTTCTTGTCGGAACTATTAACGTTGAGAAATCGGTAAACGGCGGAAGCTCATTCCAGACTAAATCAGACTGGAGCGCATGGGTGGAAGGTGCGACTCCGCCCGGAGATCCGGAAGGTCCGGATAATTTTGTGCATGCTGACGTTCATTATTATGCGGTTAATCCGAAAGATAAAAATAAATTATACATCGCTGCTGACGGAGGTTTATACAGATCAAATGATTTTGGTGAAACATTTTATTCTTGTAACGGCGGTTTTGTTACTTCACAGTTTTATGCGAGTTTTGCAAACTCCTATCAGGATTCAATTTTCTGTCTCGGAGGAATGCAGGATAACCGGTCTGCTTTTTATCAGGGAAACAACGCATGGTATAAAACTTTTTTCGGTGACGGAATGAGCTGTGCCATAAATTCTCAGAATGATCAAATTTGTTATACTGAATATGTTTACGGAAGCATGTATAAGTCAACTGACAGAGGTATTAACTGGTTTGGAATTTCTCCTCCCGGAGGCGGGAATTCTGCGAATTACTGTTTTGTAACTCCTTTCATCTCCTGTGTTTCAAATCCGCAGATTATGTATGTCGGAGGAAAGTCGATTTATAAATCGACAACAGGCGGAGGTAACTGGCTTGGTCCATACGGAACTGCCGAATTTAATAATTCAAAAATTTTGTCACTTGCAGGTTCTCATATAGGTGCTGATACTTTGTATTGCGGGCTTGTAAACGGAACTGTCTTCAGATCTTTTAACGGCGGCGTGAACTGGACAAATATAACGGGCTCTGTAATTCCAAACAGATACGTTACTGATATAACAGTTAGTCCGGATAACCCTGCTGAGGTATATCTAACACTCGGCGGATTTAATTCCGCACATATATTTAAAACTACAAACTCCGGTACTGACTGGCAGGATATATCAGGAAACTTACCTGATATCCCGCACCACTCTGTCGTTGTGGATCCTGATTATAATCAAAATATTTATGTAGGTAATGATCTCGGTGTTTATGTTACAACAAATGCAGGACTTAACTGGAATGAATACAGTTCGGGTATGCCATACACACTTGTGTTTGATCTGACAATTGTATATCCAAACAGAAAGATCCGGGCTACAACTCACGGTAACGGGATATATGAAAGAAAATTAATGGAAACTCCTGTCGGGATTACTTCTGAAAATAATATTCTGGTTTCCGGTTTTAGTCTCAGTCAGAATTATCCGAATCCGTTTAATCCGAATACAATAATAGAATTCAATGTTAAAACCGCTTCCGAAATTCAGCTAAAAGTATTTGACATTACTGGAAAAAATATTTCAATACCGGTAAACGAAAGAAAATATCCTGGTAGTTATGAAGTTAATTTTGACGGAAGTAATTATTCAAGCGGGATTTATTTTTATTCTTTATACTCGGATGGAAAACTTGTTGAGACAAAGAGGATGATGCTTTTGAAATAATATATAATTCATAGGAATAGTTTATATAAAAATTCATATTCGGGAATTTATGTTTTCTTCAGACAATAAAAGGGTTTGAATAAATTTTATATAATGTTTAAATTGTGAACTTAATTTATGTTTGACGGATTTGTATTCCGTTATAGTCAGTTAATGATATTTCTGTAATTTACAGGTGATTTTAAGAAGCAATTTAAAAAGGAAGCGAAATAGTTTTAAACGGAGCGTAGCGTAGCCCGGTATCGCGCCAGTTTTGGGAACTGGAGGTCGCTGGTTCGAATCCAGCCGTTCCGACTCAATAAAGCAAAGCATTTATTTAATGTTTGCTGTGTTTGCTAAAATTTGTAATAGTCCTTGGAATATAATTTTTTTCTAAGGACTTTTTTTATAATCAGGTTTATTTTTTTTGAAATTAAAAAGTGTATAAAATTTTAATTAGGCCGCTGCTCTTTCTCTTCAGTCCGGAATCCGCTCACAATTTAGTTTTAAATTTTTTTTCAAAAGCCGGATTTCTGATACCGGTTATTAAGTTTTTATACTCACCTGAAAATTCTGAAAAGTTTACACTTAATAATCTCACTTTCAGAAATAAAGCCGGACTCTCCGCCGGTTTCGATAAAAACGGAACGGCTCTAAGACTCTGGGATGCTATAGGTTTCTCACACGCTGAAATTGGTACTGTTACTCCGCTGCCACAGCAGGGAAATCCGAAACCGAGATTGTTCAGACTTACAAAAGATAAAGCGCTGATCAACCGTCTTGGGTTTAATAATATTGGGGCAGATCAGGTTTTTAAAAATATCACCGAGACAAAAAAACACTTAAGCAGTGATTTTATTATAGGAGTTAATATTGGGAAGAATAAAGATACTTCAATAGAAAACGCTGTTAATGATTATATAATCTGCTTTGAAAAATTGTATGACGCTGCTGATTATTTTACTTTAAATATCTCTTCACCAAATACAGAAGGACTGCGTACACTTCAGGAAGATCACCGGCTGTCTGAACTGCTGGGAAATATTCAGTCTCTTAACAGAATGATTTCGGATAAGAAAAAGGTAAATATGAAAACAGTCTTTCTTAAAATATCTCCTGACATTGATAAACTATCAGCTGAGTCTGTTTATGAAAATGTAATCAGACATAATATAGACGGGATAATTGCAACAAATACTACAATCGGCAGACCGGATTTAAAGTCAATATCTGTTGAACAGGGCGGACTCAGCGGTAAACCTCTGAAGCAGCTGTCTAATGAAATTTTGAAATTAATTTATGATATTAAAAATGCCGGGAATGGATTTAAACCGGTGTTAATAGGATGCGGCGGGATATTCAGTAAGGACGATATGACTGATAAGATAAAATGCGGAGCTTCGCTTGTGCAGATTTATACAGGTCTGATTTACGAAGGCCCGTCTCTTTTAAAAAAAATATTGAACTAAAATTATAAATTTATAATCTTGAATACATTGGCTGATTCACCGGTAACTGTAACCCTGCTCTTTGCGAACATTGCAATTTCTATATGGGCTATGTATGGAAATCCGATATACATGTATAAATTTTCAGAGTGGCCGTATCAGATCTGGCATGAGAAAAAATATTACCAGCTTATAACATCCGCTTTTCTTCATGCAAATTTTCTGCATCTGTTTTTTAATATGTTTGCGCTCTATACTTTCGGTTCATTCCTTGAATATTTCTTTGTAGAAAATTTCGGGGCATTTGAGGGAAGTTTATATTTCTTTCTGATATATTTTTTCAGTCTGATCTTCGGGTCAGTGCTTACTGTGGTTTTTCATTACAATGATCCTCAGTATGTTGCTGTCGGAGCTTCCGGAGCTGTATCCGGAATTGTATTCTCTTATATAATTTTCTTTCCGCAAAGCATGCTTTATGTTTTTTTTATTCCAATGCCTGCTTATTTGTTTGCTTTTCTCTGGATAGCGTTTTCTGTTTACGGAATGAAAAAGAAGCTCGGAAATATCGGTCACGAAGCTCATCTCGGCGGAGCGCTGGGCGGAGTTATATCAACGTTGATTTTGATTGACGGTTCATTAAGAATATTACTGAACCATTTTAAATTTTTAAACTGATTTCTTAAAAATATATTAATGAATTTTTTATTACTGATCGCAGGATTTATCATCTTAATTTTCAGTGCAGATAAACTCGTTGACGGCTCATCTTCTCTTGCACGTAAATTCGGAATTCCTGATATAGTTATTGGTCTTACAATAGTTGCCTTTGGTACTTCTGCGCCTGAACTATTTGTAAATGTTATTGCTGCTATAAACGGCAATACTCAATTGGTGCTGGGAAATATTATAGGAAGTAATATATTTAATGTTCTTGTAATACTCGGAGTTTCTTCGCTAATTTACCCGCTGTCCGTAAAAAGAAATACTACCTGGCTTGAAATTCCGCTGTCGCTACTCGCCGGACTTGTCGTACTGTTTATGTCAAATGACGTTTTTTTTGACAAAGCTGAAACCAATATCTTAAGCAGAATAGACGGTATAATTCTTTTCTGCTTCTTTATTATATTTCACGTATACAGTATGGAAGTAGCTAAATCCGGTGTTTCAGATGAAGAGTTTGAAGCAAAAGATTTAACCAAATTAAAATCCACTATATTTATTCTCGTTGGTCTTGCCGGGCTTGTAATCGGGGGCGAGCTGATCGTAAACAGCGCGGTTAATATTGCAAACAATATTGGAATTTCAGAAAGAATGATTGCTTTAACTATTGTATCTATCGGTACTTCCCTTCCTGAACTTGCAACATCAATCGTTGCCGTAAAGAAAAAAAATGTTGATATTGCGCTGGGAAATATTGTCGGATCCAATATATATAATATTTTTTTCATTCTTGGAATTTCAGCTTTCATTAGCCCGGTTAATGTAGAAAAAAGTAACAGTACAGAAATCTGGATAAATATTTTTGCAAATATTTTATTGTTCATTTTTATTTTTTCCGGAAAAGGAAGAAGAATAGAAAGATGGGAAGGTATGACTTTTCTGTTTTTATATCTTGCTTATATCTTAGTTTTAATTTTAGGCGTTGAATTATGACAATGTTGAAATATTTTGCCCTTACTGCGGGGAAAAGAATTATATAGATGCTGAAATGTCCGGCAATACAGCCCAGCATTTAATTTGTGACTGCGAAGTATGCTGCAGACCAATGGAAATTTTATTAAAAGTTAATTCTGAAGGAATAATTTTTACTGAAGTTAAAAATGAAGAAGGTTTTTAAAATTATTTTTACCTTTAAATTTAATTTAAAAAGATAATTAAAAAATTTACAGACAAGCTTTTTTTAAAATACCATCGTGATTCTTTTTAAATGAATTGTTTACCGGCTGTAACGGAATCTCCTTTGAAAATGCCGTAATTATAAAATCAAAAACCACATCGGAAGAAATTTCAAATGAATATGTGTACCTTTCGATGTTTTACGGAAACCGGGGAAAAGTCCGGGAATTGCAGCAGCAGTCACCGGCAGATCATTATAAAAAATCCTATGATGTGATGAAAATAAACTTAAGCAATGGTGAAACAAAAGAAGTAATTTTTGATATTACAAACTTTTTCGGATAATTCTGAACTTACTTATAAAATATTCAATGACCTTTCATTATACTGTCTGCTTTCCTCTCCATATCTTTTACTCCTCCGTTATCTGTAAAAATTTTACTGTTACCGGACAATAAAGTATAGAGGTAAAAATCACTTAGCTTCTCCAATACCGAGTTTGCTTTCAGTCTCTGATTTAAATTTTCAAAATCCACTCTGTCAAGATGCTGATCCTGATTGAAGCAGGAAAAGACAAAAGTTTCCCTGCCTGTATCCGGATCAATATGTCTCTGAAGACACTGAGCGCATATTTCTTTCATCATACACTGCATAGGCGAGTTTATGCTGCCGATTGCTGTATGTTCTTTCAATACATTTCCGAATACGGCAGATCGTGCATCTTTGACCGCTCTCATCATCCTGTCGCTGCCAATGACAATTATTCTGTCAATTTTTCCGAATTCAAAAAATCTGTTTCCGAGTTTCCCGTCTGAATAAGCTTTCATTGCTTCGACAATATTTCCCTTAAAACTAAGATCCTGACTTCGTCTCGGAATAATTTTTTCACCCGCATCATTACTCCAAATCACCTGATCAGTACCGGCTTCCACATCATCCATTTTATAAACATCCTGAGAATTTTTATATCCCGCAAAATAGAGTATATTGTTTCCTTTTTCCTTAAGTTTTTTTGCTATTGAAAAAAGTACAGCATTTCCAAGACCGCCTCCCGCCAGCAGTACATTTTCCCCGGATTTAATTTCCGTTGGCTTTCCGGTCGGTCCCATTAAAACAACTTTTTCACCTTCTCTGAATCGTGCGCAGAGTTTTGAAGAAACTCCCATTTCAAGAACAATCACTGAAATAAGTCCGTTATCTTTATCGGTCCATGCTCCGGTCATAGCAAGTCCTTCAGTTGATAAAACTGTACCGTTAATTTTCTCAGCTTCCGTTTCATAATTCTGAAGTCTGTAAAACTGTCCCGGTTCAAAATTCCGAGAAGCTGCCGGCGCTTTAATTACAACTTCTATAATATCAGGCGTAAGTCTTTCCACTTTAACAATAGATGCAGTAAGATCATGATCGAGTTTCGAAATTGTATTGTAAAAATTTTCTTTTAATGATTCAGAAATTTCATAATCCTGTCTGACAGAGTCTACATCTTTATAAAATAAATCAGATATTTTTTCATAACCATCTTTTGCCGAAGCCATAGCTTTCACTACATTGCCCGCATAGACAGGATGGTTGTCTCCGTAAAAAGTTATATACCTGCCGTCTTTTTCATATGAAGTAAAAAAACCCGTTTCATCTTTTCCCGCTGAAACTAATTTTTTAATTCCGCTCTCAGCAGTTTCAAGTTTGTATGATTTGAAAAAATATCCGTCATCATCAAGTTCAAAAGTACCCGGATATTCTTTTTCATAAATAATATTCGGTGAAGTTCCTGCTGCCACTAAAACCGTTTTTGCTTTGAAAGTTTTTAATGTTTTTCTTTTGCTTTCTATCTTTACTTTATCACTGAATTCAAACACCATCTCTTCCACTGCCCCGAAATTATTTTTTACTGCTTCTACAGGAGAAAGATGTTCGACTATTTCAATTCCTTCATTGAGCGCTTCTATTATTTCTTCGTGATTCAGTCTGTATGCAGGAGAATCAATAAGCCCTTTTCTGTAAACCATAGTAACTCCGCCCCACTTCCTGACCAGAGCTGACATATCAGGCATTCTGTTTTCCCTTTCAGCTTCATCCAGCTCCAAGCGGACTTCCTTTCCATGCTCCAGAAATGTTCTCATAATTTCCGTTTCTTCATCATTAAGTTTCGACCAGAATACATCTTCGCCGAAATTTTCCGAAACGCTGTTATATTTTTCAAGAGCTTTTAAAACCTGCACAGGATAGTAAGCGAGTAATTCCGTTGATGCGTCAATTGCGGTAAGTCCGCCGCCTATTACCACAGCGGGAAGCTGCACCTGAAGATTAGCAAGATTGTTTTTTTTTGAAGCGCCTGTAAGCTGAAGAGCCATAAGAAAGTCTGAAGCTTTTCTGATACCGCGAATTAGATTATTTTTCATTCTAATGATAGTAGGCTTTCCTGCACCGGTTGCAATTGCAATGTGGTCGGCTCCGTATTTCCAGGCGTCGTCAGCTGTTACTGTCCCGCCGAATCTTACTCCGTCATAAATTCTGAAAAACTCTCTTCTTGCCAGATTGATATAAATAGCAGTCAGAAAATTTTTATCCCATCTCACAGTAATACCGTATTCCGAGACACCGCCGAAACCCTGAAGCACTCTCTTGTCAAGGTCTTCGCGTATTTCTTTGTCAAAATATTTTACCGGTTCCGGGAAAATTTCAAAACCATTTTTATTTTTTACGCCTGTATATTTTTTATGAATTTTTTCGATCTTGAGTCCGTCTATGCCAATTACTCCGAAACCTTCATTAAGCAGAAACTGAGCTAACGTGTAGCCTGCAGGTCCTAGTCCGGCAATCAGAACATTCTTTCCGTTGTAAGGAAGAGTTTCCGGTTGTCTGATATTCAGCGGATTCCATCTGGAAAGAAGCGAATAGATCTCATAGCCGTAAGGCAGACGTAAAATATCAGTAAGTACATTTGTTTCTATCTGAGGAATGTTAACCGGATCCTGAGTCTGAAAAATACATCCTTTCATACAGTCATTGCAGATCCTGTGACCTGTGCCCGGAACGTTTGGGTTGTCTATCATTACAAGTGCAAGCGAAGCAACGGGATGTCCAAGTTTTCTGACATACTGCATCTCGGATATTTTTTCATTAAGCGGACAGCCGTCAAGTTTTATACCGAGCGGATTTGATTTTATATTTCCTGATCTGTCAGCGTAACCTTTTGAGCAGGAGTCCTTTTCTCTTTCATGACAATACAGACAATAATCTACCTCTTCCAGCACTTCCCTTTTTTTCATTCGCGGATCGGTAAGTCTGAATCCGAATCTGCGTCTGTGTGTTTCTTCTGGACCTTTTAACAGTTCCGGAAAATCAGGATCAGGCGATATTGTATTTACAAGATGACCGTAATCTATTTTGTGAATATCAGAAAAAGAAACCCAGTGAATTGCCGCCGCATCAAAATTCATTTTGGCAAATATCCATTTAGAAATTTCACTCATAAGATATTTATAATTATCCGATATGTTCTTTCCGTCATCAATATTGTCAGTTTTTAAAATTCCTTTCTCATTCAGAATACTCATGACTTTCTTTGCATTTGAACTTACATCTTCCGGAATTACAAAATTATCAGGAGCGAATTTATCTCCTTCATAAAACCATTTATAAATTCGTTCAGTGTCTGCAAGCTCAAGTACCATCTTCGCAGTATATTTTTCTTCATCGGTTTTAAAATCAAATCCCGGAAAAATTTCCTTTTTAACATCTGAAACAAATTCATCAAGTTTTTTATAATTCAGTTCAGCAAGATCTTCGGATTTAAATTTTTTTCTAACAACTTTTTGTACAAATTCCTTTTTAAATACAAAAATATCTTTTACATAATTAGCTTCGCTTAAAAATTCATTTCTTTCATTTTCAAGATTAAAAAGCTCTGTTAAAAAATCAGAAAGTATAATTGAGGAGTCTATAAGAATTTCGGAAATCCGGAGATCATTCAGACCCGCACCCTTTGAATTTGAATAATTTATGAACTGCTCATATTTAATCTTATCCGTTTTTTCGAAATATTCAAAAAAAACTTTTGTAAGAGACTTTAGTCTGAAAGGATCAAAAAGGTCTTTAAAATTAAATCCGAAACGCGGGTTGAGAAAAACAGAATCTGCTTTGTCCATTATAAAATTTATATTTGTAAAATTACTTTAATTAAATTTTTATATAAATGCACTTTATTCTGATTTACAAAATCTTTTATAAATAAAAATCATACCTTTATCTATTTATACTGAATTACTAAATTAAGTAAAAACAAATGAAAACCGTATCACTGATTTTAATTTTATTTTTAATATTCTTAACGAACCGCACTGTATACTCACAGGATACATTTTCAATCTGTGCAATCGACACAGTTACGGGTGAAGTCGGCAGCGCAGGCGCATCCTGTGTAAACGACTGCACAATACTTACGGATGTATTTCCGGGCTGGGGGATAGTTCATACGCAGGCTTCCTGGCTTTCTTCAAATCAGAATTATGCAAGGTCTCTGATGCTGCTGAGACTGGATCCGCAGGCGATTATTGACTCGCTTGTTGCGCACGATGCTCAGAACAATCCTACTGTCAGACAATATCTCATTATAAACAAAGGTAACGGAACTCCGAAACGGGCAGGTTATACGGGAGTTAATTGTTTAAATTATAAAAATCATATACTCGGTCCGAATTATGTCATAGCGGGAAATATACTCTCAGGTCAGCCGATACTTGATTCGATGGAAGCGCGGTTTCTGAATACTCCGGGTTCTCTTTCTGATAAATTAATGGCGGCGTTGCAGGGAGCAAAAGTTATCGGAGCTGACACAAGATGTGCAAGCTGGAATACTTCTTCGAGGTCAGCATTTATAAGAATTGCAAAACCTGCTGATACACTGGGAATATTATATCTGAATATCAAAGCACTTAATGCTCCTTTCGGAAGGGATCCGATCGACTCTTTGCAGACACTTTATAATAACTGGACGCTGACAGGAATAAATTCAGAAGGTGATATTTCTGTAAATGAATATATGCTTTATCAGAACTTTCCGAATCCGTTTAATCCTTTTACGAAAATAAATTACATTCTTCCGGCAATTAATAAATCTTCAATGGATGTAAAACTTAAAATTTATGATGTTTTGGGAAACGAACTGTTAACGCTGATAAATGAAAGGCAGTCACCGGGAAATTACACTGTAAATTTTGACGGTAAAAATTTCCCCAGCGGAATATATATATACAGACTTGAAGCTGACGGGATTATCCGGAGCTCAAGAAGAATGGTGCTTCTGAAATAAATTCAGTTAATTTTAAAAACTTAGATTCTAACAGAATATCAATTCTGAAACATATCACCGGTCAGATACCACTTTCCGTTTACCATTTTGAAAGTAACCGGAATGGGCATTGCGTTATCAAAGTATGTCATCAGTTTACTTTTTGAACTGTACATCGGTTCTATGTTTTTAGCAATCTGCAGCATAGCGTAAACTTCCTTTTGCTTTTTATTATCAAACTGAATTAACGCCTGGTCGAGACCACCGACTTTTGAGATATATGAAGGCTCAACATAGTTCTGCATGAACTGATTGTAATGACCGCCGTTTAATGTATTTACCATAGTCTGCATCTGAGTTTTAAGTGCATTTCTGTACTGACTTAATTCAGGTGATGCGCCGCTGCAGTTCCACATTAAAGATGACGAAACAAATATAAAGGAAATGAAGAGAGCTTTAAAATATAAAAGTCTAATTGTTTTCATATTCTTGTTTTATGAATTTGAACAAATTAAACATACCATATTATTGATTCAAGTTATCAGTATTTTCTGCAAAAAAAAACCGCTGAGTATCAGCGGTATTTTATAAGGAGTAAATTATTAAAATTATTTACCTGACCAAAGTTTCAATAATTTCTTTTGTTCTTCAGTCGGATTTTCAGAAAGAGAAAGTTCATAATCATATTTTTGTTTAACATCAGAAACAACAGCATTTAGTTTAACCTGTTTTTCCGGACCGCTATTATCATATCTGGCAACGACAAGCTCCAATTTATCTCCTATCTTAGCCTGTTTCTCAGCAGATCCGAAAACATCTTTTGCATTAAAAAAAGTGATCGGGTTACCATTAAATGAAATAAGTTCATCACCTTTCATAATACCCAGTTCAGTTAAGAATTTATTATCTGTATTATTCAAATCATTAATTTTAAGTCTGTAGTTATCCTGATTAAATCCAATTTGCACAGTTCCTCCGAGATCAATCACATCATAAGTGTCTTTTTTTAAAACCAAACCGATTTTACCGAATATTTCATCATAAGGAATTCTATTTGGACCGTCCACATAAGTATCTAAAAATTCCCTGACTTTTGGAAATGACATTGATTCAATGTCATTAAAAAGATCATCATCTTTAAAAGGTTTGTCTTTACCGTATTTTGCGGACAGTCTGTTAATCAGATCCTGATACTCCATAGTCCCGCCTGACTCTTCTCTTATAATAATATCGAGACACATTCCGATCAGAGCGCCTTTCATATAAACATTAAGATACTGATCTTCATACTGGTCGAGAGCACCTTTGCTCATTACGGTAAACGGCAGAGAGTCATTGTAATTCATTGACCCGTTAATTTTTTCCTGTATGCTGTTCAGATAACTTTTCTGATCCATCAATCCTTCTCTGTAGCGAATATAATCCGCAAAATATTCAGTTGTTCCTTCATAGAGCCACAGATGCTTACTCATAACAGGATTATTAAAATCAAAAACACCGATTTCCTCGGAATGCAGATTAAGCGGAGTAACGGTGTGATAATATTCATGCGAACTTGTTGACATAAGAGAATTAATCATATAGGATTTTGCCTGAGCGGGAATATCAGGAAAATGGAAAAAAGATGACAGGTTATGCTCAAGAGCGCCGTAGTTTCCGGAATTACCGTCAGTTGAAAAATTATATATGAATGTATAATACTCAGCAGGCAGTTTTCCTCCGAGGAATTTTCTGGTGGCGATCATCAGTTCTTTTAGACTTTCTGAAATATCTTTGGAAGAAATTCCTTTACTTTCCGAATAAACGGATATCATTATTTTCGCTTCATCAAAATTAATGGATGTAGTATCAGGTAATGAATACATAATAGGATTATCGACAAGAAACTGATAATCTTTTGATACAAAGACATCTTCCTTCTCATCTCTTTTTAATGCATTGAGACTTGTAGATCCATAAAATCCGTCCGGTTTATTAAAGGTAAGGAGATATTCATTTCTCAGATACCCGTCAAAATATCCGAAGAAACCCTGGTTATTAAAAACAAACTGTATGCCTTCTTTTATATTTGTACCGACAGGTTCAAAAACTTTTATTGAAGCAACAGTATCATCAAAAGTATCATCAACTTTATAAGTTATTTTATACAAACTTCCTGCATCAGATATTGTCCATGTGTTAACATCCGTTTTGGTAACGGGTAGATCATTTCCCGAAGCGTCTTTAGCGGAAAAATCCGAAACATACTGTCCGAAGTCATACACTTTATAAGTGCCGGGTACCATAGCGGGAAATTTGTAAGCTACTTCCTGTTCACTGAATTTAGGTGTGATAAGCTCTACTGTAAGTTTATCATCTTCAACAATATTCATATCCACAAAAAATCTGTAAGAATTATCCTGAGTAATTTGCGCAGTTAAAACGGAGTTAAACAATACTATGAATAATAATAAAATAAATGAACGCATGTGTTTGAATTTAATTTTATAAGGAGTAACAAGTTAGGAAAATTACGTACAAGTTTAAAGTTTGTTACCAAAAAATCAATGATGATAATCAAAGAGACTGAAAGACTGTATGCGAGAGAATACAGAGAATCCGATTTGAAAAAACTAACAGAAATCTGTAAGGATGATGATGTAATGAGATACATCGGAATGGGCGGAGTAATGACAACTGACCAGGTTCAGAAAATGCTGAATAATTTTATGAGAAGTTATTCTGAAAAAGGTTATGGAATATATGCGGTAATAAATAAAGCAACGGGAGATTTAGCAGGACAGTGCGGATTAAATTACATAAAGAGTCTTAATGAAGTTGAGATTGCTTATTTATTTGAGAAGGAATCATGGGGAAAAGGATATGCGACAGAAATTTCCAGAGAGATTTTAAACTTCGGATTAACCGGTATAGGATTAAAAAAAATTGTAGCATTGGCATACCCGGAAAATAAAGCTTCAATAAAAGTAATAAATAAAATCGGGCTGAAGTTTGAAAAGCCGATACATATCTGGGAAAGGGATCTGAATTATTACAGCATAGAAGCAAAACCGGATGAATAATACTTATTTTACAATAAGATCCGCAAACTCAAACTTTTTGCCGTCAAACAGACCTTTATCACTGAGTTTAAGCTGCGGAATTACAAGAAGAGCCATAAATGACAGAGTCATAAACGGCGCATGTAATCCGGAGCCGAGCTCTTTAGCGAGTTTGTCAAGCCGGGAATATTTTTCTGCAACTTCATAACCGTCATCAGCCGACATAATACCTGCGACAGGTAATGCAAGCGAATCCGTTTTTCCGTCAGATGAAACCGCAATACCACCTTTGTTTTCAATTACGGCATTAACGGCATTACAAATATCCGTATCATTTGTACCGACAGCAATAATATTATGGGAATCGTGAGCAACGCATGAAGCGACAGCTCCGTTTTTTAATCCGAAATTTTTTATAAAAGCAACAGCCGGTTTACCAGATCTGTATCTTTCAACGACAGTAATTTTAAGTATATCATTTACGACATCGGGAAATAACTTACCGTCAGCTGCAATTAAATCAGAATGTAATTCATCAGTAATAAGCTGTCCGTCAAATGCTTCGATCACTCTGACCGTTTTATTTCCGTCAGCTTTAATTTCAAAGTCAGAAACAATTTTCGGATTAGAATTAAAATTATTTACAACGGATTCTTTAACACGTGAAATCTTACTAATGCCGTTTTCAGCGACAAGATTTCCGTCAATGAATGTTTTTAGAACTTTAAAATTCTTAAGATCAGACACTTCAATAAAATCTGCCGGGTCATCAACTCTGAGCAGACCTGTATTTAGTTTGTAATGTGAGACGGGATTGAGTGAAGCGGAGCGGATTACATCGAAGACATCATAACCAAGCGCAACAGATCTTGCTGCAATTTTATCTATCATCCCTAGAATAAGATCATCCGGATGTTTATCATCGCTGCAGAACATAACTTTTTCCGGATATTTTTTTAAAAGGGGATGAAGAGCATCAAAATTTTTTGCAGCAGAGCCTTCGCGGATAATGATCTTCATGCCGAATTTAATTTTACCGAGAGCTTCTTCAAGAGTATAACATTCATGATCCGTGGAGATACCGGCTGAGATATACTTTTCAGCATCGTGATCTTTGAGACCGGGTGCGTGACCGTCAACCGGGCGTCCGAGTTCATGAGCGATCTTTATTTTTTCCATTACATCAGGATCATCGAAGAGCACTCCGGGATAATTCATCATTTCACTCAAATAAAGGAGACCGTCTTTTTCGAATAACTGTCTGATATTAGAAGCTGTAATTTCTGCGCCGGCAGTTTCAAACGCAGTAGCCGGAACACAGGAGGGAGCTCCGAAATAAAACTTGAACGGGACTTTTTTTCCGTTTGTGATCATATATCTTATTCCTTCAACGCCGAGTACATTTCCAATCTCGTGCGGATCAGAAACCGTTGAAACGGTGCCGTGAGTAACAGCTATTCTTGCAAACTCTGACGGAATAAGCATAGAACTTTCAACGTGCACGTGCGCGTCGATAAAGCCGGGCATAAGATAAGAATCATAATTATTTTTGTTTTCCTCTATGGAAATTATTTTTCCGTTATTGACTGATATACATCCCGGATAGATTTTTTTATTAAATATATCGACAATGTTTGCGCAGATTTGAAAACTGTTTTCTAATATGCTCAATTTATTTTTTTAAAATTTTTGACATAGAGAATATAGTCTGTGTCAGGTAAAACTGAATTTACCGATTTCAGATGAATGACAAGCTGACCTCTGTGATAAGCGGAATGATGACTCAAGTGTATCAAAATATCAGAAAGCCGTGATGAAAACTTTTCTCCTTTTGAATTTTCATATTCAATGATCTTTTCAAAATCTTCTTCAGTATTTTCACTAATAAATTTTAAAACACTGTTAACAGAAGAAGAGTGTATATTTCTGAGATCATCTTTCTTATATTTTTGCCAGACTTCAGTATTAAAATTAATTTTTTTTATCCTGCCAAGCCATATTATCCGGGCATTTATAATATGTGACATTAAATTCAGAATGCTGTCCGGAGGTGATTTCATAGATTCAATTATATTTATAAATTCATTATTCGCCCACTGTTCATATTCGAAGATGTCTTTAAAATACTCTTTCATAAAAAATTTTCTAAAGCTATTTATTAAAAAAATTTTATACAATACAAAACATTACTACATCGTAAAATTCTAATTTAAATTAATTTAAGAAAATTCATATATAACAGAAGCTGCATGGAATTTTGCATAAAACCACTAAAGTGGTTTTATGACTATCCGCGGAATACAATTCCGCGATACAGACTTTCACATAGAGTCACCACAAAACAACTTCGCGGAATACAATTCCGCGATACAGACTTCCATATTAAGTCATTACAAGCAACTCCGCGGAATACAATTCCGCGATACAGACTTTCACATAGAGTCACCACAAAACAACTTCGCGGAATACAATTCCGCGATACAGACTTTCACATAGAGTCACCACAAAACAACTTCGCGGAATACAATTCCGCGATACAGACTTCCATATTAAGTCATTACAAGCAACTCCGCGGAATACAGTTCCGCGATACAGACTTTCACATAAAGTCACCTCAAAACAACTCCGCGATACAGACTTCCACATAAAGTCATCACAAACAACTCTGCGGAATACAATTCCGCGATACATACTTTCACATAAAGTCATCACAAAACAATTCCGCGATACAGACTTTCACATAAAGTCATCACAAAACAACTCCGCGATACATACTTTCCTTAAAGTCACCACAAAACAACTTCGCGGAATACAATTCCGCGATACATACTTTCACATAAAGTCACCACAAAACAACTCCGCGGAATACAATTCCGCGATACAGACTTTTCTTAAAGTCATCACAAAACAATTCCGCGATACATACTTTCCTTAAAGTCACCTCAAAACAACTCCGCGGAATACAACTCCGCGATACATACTTTTCTTAAAGTCATCACAAAACAACTCCGCGATACAGACTTTCACATAAAGTCATCACAAAACAACTCTGCGGAATACAATTCCGCGATACATACTTTCATACAAAGTCATCACAAAACAACTCCGCGGAATACATTTTCACTTAGCTCCATTTCTTACCGCCTGTCTGACATTTACAAATAAATACATTATCTTTGTATTTAACTCTAATATTAATTAAATGAAAATTCTGATTTCGCTTCTTATCATTTTATTTTCATTCAGCTCAGCTCCGGCGCAGGGCTGGTACACACTCAGCAACGGTCTTAACAACACTGTTACCGAAATTTATTTCGTAAATGAAAACACCGGCTGGCTATGCGGCAGTAGCGGATTGGTTATGAAATCCACAAACGGAGGGACGAACTGGACGCAGCAAACCTCAAATACTTTTGCCACACTGTGGGCTGTATTTTTTACTGATGAAAACAACGGATGGATATCAGGCGGTAACGGATTAATTTTATCAACTTCAAACGGAGGCGCGAACTGGACTTTACAAAGCAGCGGGACGTTTTCAGATCTCTGGTATGTGCATTTTATTAACACATCGACAGGCTGGATCTCCGGCAGCAACGGGGAAATATTTAAATCCACTAACGGCGGTGCAAACTGGACTTTACAAAGCAGCGGTACAGCGCAGGTTTTGTATTCAGTATTTTTTATAAATGAACTGACGGGTTGGGTAACGGGAAACGGGGGAGTAATCAGGAAAACTACTAACGGCGGAACAAACTGGTTCTCACAATCAAGCGGTACATCAGCTTTATTACATTGTGTAAATTTTGCAGACCCGGCAAACGGATGGATCACCGGCTTCAACGGAATTATTTTATCCACGACAAACGGAGGTGCAAACTGGTCTTTTCAGAACACCGGAACAGGAGTGTTCATACGTTCAATAGATTTTGTAAATTCTTCTACAGGTTTTGCTGCGGGTGATAACGGAACTATACTTGCCACGACAAACGGCGGCATAAACTGGCTGATGCAAAACAGTAATGCCTCTTCACATTTTTATTCTTTAATGTCCCTGAACTCATCGACAGCATGGGCTTCCGGCGAAAACGGAACTATCAGAAAAACGACCACCGGCGGAATCGTTTTCAGACATCTGGATCTGAATATGCTTATCGAAGGATTTTACAATGAGTCTGAAAACAATATGACTGCAGATACTATATCTGTATTTCTGAGAAACTCTTCCTCTCCTTATGAAATAATCGATTCAGGAAAGTCACTGACTGATTCGCTCGGAAATATATCTTTACTTTTCAGCAATGCGGTTAACAATGTGAATTATTATATAACTCTTAATCACAGAAATTCCATAGAGACGTGGAGCTCAATCGCACTTATGTTTATTTCCGATGAACTGGATTATGACTTTTCTGCTTCAGCCTCAAACGCTTACGGAAGTAATATGACTTTAAAGGGAACCCGATGGGCAATTTATTCCGGCGATGTGAATCAGGACGGGACAACAGATCTTGCAGATCTTACAGTGATAGACAACGATGCGGGTAATTTTCTGACAGGATACATCAGCTCGGATGTAAACGGAGACGGGCTTGCAGACATTTCCGATCTTGGAATCACGGATAACAATTCATATAATTTTGTCGGAGCGGTTTTACCTTAACAGAATTATTGATCGGAAAATATTCTTAAAAACAAACTGCATTAAGTAATACACAAATTGATTTTCGGAATTGTGTTCAGTTAAAATTAAAAATTCTTTTAAAGTCATTACATTCAAGAATTTGGTTCAATGCTGAAACAAAATCAGGAGAATCCTGAAACGGGTGATCCCGGAAAAGTTTTATAGCTTTTTTTTCCATCAGTTCGTCAATTGCTTCTTTTCTTTTTCCGGCAATACTTTCAATACTGTGTAATCTGTTTTTAGTAAACAGAAGTTTTTCGGGATTAACATGACCGGCGTCTATCATCAGTTTAGTTTTTTTATTACAATGACACGGATTTTTTTTATCAATAAGACCGCATTTATTGCTCATAAAATTTGAAAGATCCTTTCTTGCGCGGGCGAGTTTTTGTCGGAAATTATCGCGGCTGATACCGAGAATTTCAGAACCGGTTGTATCATTAACGCCGAACAAACTTCCGAGTATAAACACAAGTCTCTGCTCACGGTCAAGACAAAGAAGCATTGCATTCATACAGCCGATCTTTGTCTCTTCAATCAAAAGCGCTACATCTACGGGTACACTGTCTTTGTCAGGTAATTCCGTATCGGGAGAATTAACTATCTGATTACCGTAAATTCTGAATGAAGTATATTCGAATTCTTTTTTTCTTTTCCTCATATTAATGACATGATTTGCAGTAATCCTGTAAGCCCAGGTTCTGAATGAACTCTCACTTCTGAATGTAGAAAGTTTTGTAATTATTTTAATCAGAACTTCCTGAGTAACATCTTCTGCGTCCGCCGGATCCCAGACCATTTTCAAAGATATATTAAAGATCCAGGCCTGATGACGTTTTATAAGCAGCTCCAGACTTTTCTTATCTCCGGCAACTGCGGCGCTGACTAAAACAGAATCTTCTGTTTCAAATTTACGGGCAATAGATTTATTTTCTTTAAACGGATTAAACATAAATATAATTGAAGTATTAATTTAAGAATTTTCTTTTTAAAATTTAGACAAATATTTTAGGCAACTGTGACAATCCTTTCCAATTTTTTTATTAAAAATACCGAATGAAATAATTCATATGTTTAAATTTAAAAAAATAATTAGCAGTAATGATTGTAAATAAAGATGTTTGCTGTAATTTTAAAATGATGCGAATATACGTCCGGAGTATAGTTTCAGGTTTTAGTTAATTATTTACGAAGTCATTTCATTTTATAAGCAGTTAAAATTAAATTGAATAAAAGGAAATATTTTCAAACATTAATAATAATTAAATTATTTTCAATATGGATAAAGCACAGCAGGAAAAAGAAAATCACGAAAGACTTGTAACGGTATATGAGACCGGTAACGAAGCGGTTGTAGCAGTGATAAAATCAGTTCTGGATGAAGCCGGGATAAGATATCTTGCAAAAGGCGAAGGTGTGCAGGATCTGTTTGGAGTAGGAGTACTCGGGACAGGATTTAATCCGATCACCGGACCTGTACAATTCAGAGTAATGCCTGAAGATGAAGAATATGCAAGAGCTTTACTGAAGGATATAGAAGGATGATCCTGCGGTAAGCCGCATACTTCTTTTAACTGAAATACCTTCGTAAATTAAACGCAGAACACTCAAGCGTTTACTTATATTAATTTAAGCAACAAATACACAATATAAAATATTATGCCGGAATTTAAGTTCGGTCTTTTTACGTCTTTTATTTTATTCGTCTGGATGGTGATGGTATATACTATCATTGTTCCGAATTATCATGAAGCCGGAAATTTTGTAATGTTTGTTTCAATACTAATTCCTGCAATAGGAATTTTTCTCGGGATTAAAGAGAGAAAGGAAAAGAATAATTTCGGATACATTACATATAAGGAAGCTTTTAAAACGGGAATAGTAATTACATTTATAATTGCAGTGATGATAGTGCTGTTTACTTATGTTTATTATGAATATATAAATCCTGATTATGTTAATTTTTTGTCTGCAAAGTCAGAGCAGACTATGATTGAAAAAAATATTCCGAGGGATCAGATAGATAATGCGCTTACTATTCTCAGATATCAGTTCAGTCTGAATGTTCAGATAATACAGCAGCTGCTTTTTGTTTTAATCGGGGGGATAATTATCTCGATTATTCTTTCATTCCTTCTGAAGAAAGAAAAAAGAATTAAACAAGCATGATAACAGTATGAAAAGTATATGCGTATTTTGCGGTTCTAATTCCGGCAAAGGAACAGATTACCTTGTATCAGCACAGAAGCTGGGAAAACTAATGGCGGGAAAAGGGATAGAGCTTGTTTACGGCGGAGGAAATGTAGGGATAATGGGAGAGCTTGCAAACACGGTGCTGCAGTATAACGGAAAAGTAACGGGAGTTATTCCTGAGGATCTTGTTGCGCGTGAAGTTGCTTTCAAAGATGCTACAGAATTAAAAATTGTAAAGACGATGCATGAGAGAAAGGCTTTGATGTCGGAACTCTCAGACGGATTTATTATGATGTCAGGCGGTATCGGGACTCTGGAAGAATTCTTTGAAGCCTGGACGTGGGCTCAGCTTGGAATTCATTCAAAGCCGATCGGAATTCTTAACACAGATAATTACTTCGGTCTTCTGATAGATTTTATTAATAAAGCGGTTGGAGAAAAATTTGTGCATGAGCTTTATCTCGATATGATAATAGTAGATGAAGATCCAGATTCTCTGTTAATTAAAATGGAAGAATTTAAACCTGTCGGTGTCAGGAAATGGATAAATAAAGAAGACATTTAAATTTCATCAGTGTGAAATCTCTTATTAATACAGCCGGCTTTGAATATAGAACAATTCCGTGAATACTGTTTAAACAAGAAAGGAGTAACGGAAGGTTTTCCTTTTGATGAACATACACTTGCATTTAAAGTATCCGGAAAAATTTTTGCCATAACATCATTTGACCTGCCTTTTACTGTCAATTTAAAATGTGATCCCGAAAGAGCTATTGAGCTTAGGGAAAAATATGATGAAATAATTCCGGGATATCATATGAATAAGAAACACTGGAACACAGTAACTTTTGACGGTATGATACCGGATAAATTACTTAAAGAAATGACGGACGAATCATATGAACTTGTAGTAAACAGCTTTTCAAAAAAACTTCGTGATGAGCTGAAAGAATTATGATACATTAAACTTTTCGTACATCCTCCAAAATATTTTTCACATAAAAAGTGAACATTCATGAGAAAAAAAATTGAGATATCAATAACACCGGAAGAAAATTCTGATGATAAAAAGCGCAATGAAATATTCAGAAGGATAAGCGGAATAAAGAAGGATGCAGAATTTACTGTCAGACTTTTAAAGAGATCAATTGACGCCCGCAGCAGAAATCCGGTTATAAATATTTCCGCGGAAATATATATTGATGAAGCTCCTGATCCCGAGCCCGTTATCAGTGAAAGATATAAAAGTGTTTCTGATAAACTGAAAGTAGTAATTGTAGGCGCCGGTCCGGCCGGATATTTTGCTGCGTTAGAATTAATTGAGAACGGGATCAAGCCGGTAATATTTGACCGCGGTAAAGATGTGCGCAGCAGAAGGAAAGATCTGCGTTTGATACAGCAGAACGGAATTGTTAATCCCGATTCAAATTACTGCTTCGGCGAAGGCGGCGCCGGGACATACTCCGACGGAAAACTTTATACGCGCTCACATAAACGGGGTGATATATATAAAGCCCTGAAAATACTCACCGAACACGGAGCGGAAAATGACATACTTTTTGATGCGCATCCGCATATCGGCTCGAATAAGCTTCCTGTACTTGTGCAGAATCTCCGCAGTACAATTCTTAATTACGGAGGAGAGGTAAATTTCAATTCGACTTTAACAGATCTTATAATCCATAATAATAAAATATCAGGTATTGTTATAAATAATTCAAACGAAATTATTTGTGAAAATGTAATTCTCGCTACAGGTCATTCAGCAAGAGACATTTATTATCTGCTTAGAAATAAAAATATACTGACAGAGGCAAAGCCGTTTGCGCTCGGAGTCAGGGCTGAGCATCCTCAGGAATTAATAGATGAAATTCAGTACAGACAAAAACCAAGAAGCAGGTATCTTCCTGCAGCACCATATAAACTCGCCGCACAGTGCGGAGGAAGAGGAGTATATTCATTTTGTATGTGCCCGGGCGGACTTATCGTTCCCGCTGCAACTTCTCCGGGAGAGCTTGTAGTAAACGGAATGTCAATGTCCAGAAGAGATTCTAAATATGCAAATTCAGGGATTGTGGTTGCGGTTGAAACTGAAGATCTTAAAGAATATTCGAGTCACAGTTCATTTATGGGAATAGAATTTCAGAAAAAAACAGAAAAGAAATTTTTTGACAAAGGCGACGGGAGTCAAAAGGCACCGGCACAGAGACTGACGGATTTTACAGACAGAAAACTTTCGGGATCACTTCCCGGATCTTCGTATATACCCGGAATTTATTCAGCAGATATCAATGAACTCTTACCCGTAACAGTTTCAAAAAAATTAAGAGCGGCATTTTCTGAATTCGGAAAAAAGATGAAAGGTTATGTTACGGAAGAAGCGATAATAACAGGTCCGGAATCAAGGACAAGTTCGCCGGTGAGAATACCGAGAGACAGACAAACTTACGAACATGTACAAATCAACGGACTTTATCCCTGCGGAGAAGGAGCCGGATATGCGGGAGGGATAATTTCTGCCGCGCTTGACGGACAGAATTCCGCAAATGCAATTACCGTGAAACTCAGTAAATCAAACTCAAAATATTAAATCCATAATTTGTTTTATGAAAATTATTAAAGCAGGTATAAAGCATATAAATGAACTGACCGAGCTGTTTGATCTTTACAGACAATTCTATAAAAAAACCTCAGACAAAGATTCGGCAAAAATTTTTTTAAAAGAAAGAATAAAGCGGAATGAATCTGCAATTTTTTTATGTCTTGATGAAGACGGTAATGCAATTGGATTCACACAGCTTTACCCTTATTTTACTTCAGTTGGAATGAAGAGAGCATGGATACTGAATGATATGTATGTCAGAAAAGAAAGCAGAAAGCTCGGCGCAGGTGAAAAGCTTATGGAGAGCGTAAGAAAGTTTGCAGTAAAAACCGGTTCAGGATTTGTAATGCTTGAAACTCATAAAACAAACAAGAAAGCGAGCAAACTTTATGAGAAGATGGGATTCAAGCCGGACAGAGAGCGAAGATATTATTATCTGGAGATAAAATAAGGCATGTGTTGATTTAAGAAGACAGCGGATATAGAAATTGAGATATGTATCCGGAGACAGAACAGCAGAGCGTGCAAAACCTGACAGGTTTCAAAAGAAGCTGAATGAGGAAATTTAAATTAGGTAAAACCTGTCAGGTTTCGTCCAAGATGCCTCACCTGAATCTGATGCTTAATCTCTTTAGCATAAAAAAAAACCGGTATTGTCATACCGGTTTATTTTATAAATATAAACAGTTAATCATAAAGTCTTTTCATCATCATGACACCCTGATCCTGTTAATCGGAAAATTAAAAAAAACACTCTTTTTATTTTATTAACATCATACTTTTTGTTTCTGATATGCCGTCAGCCGTAAGCTTGTAAAAATAAACACCCGAGCTTAAACCTTTTCCTTTAAAATCAAATTCATACTCACCGGCAGGTGTTGTATCATTCAAAAGTGTAGTAACTTCATTTCCAAGCGCATCATAAATTTTAAGCATAACTTTTGAATTTTTATTGATCTGAAACCGGATACGTGTGTCAGGGTTAAAAGGATTCGGATAATTCTGAAATAATTTAAAATTATTTATAACTTCTGTTTTAATATTATTAACTGAAATTACGGTCCCGTTTTCTGATATTGTTATATTCTGATTTACGGGAATATTTGTGAAATGCTGATCAGCACCTGACGGCCATTCGACTTTCAGCGAATCAATAACGGAAGCGTTACCAAGACCAAAGTGCAGGATTTGATTCTGGGAACAGTATCCTTCCTGTCCGCTTACCTCACGCATCTGATATACCGGATTTCCGTTTATGGTTGCCTTTATTTTTACTTTTGCGCCGATGCCTGATTTATTTGAATTTGTACCGGTGCATTTTATATTTATCCATTTGTTTCCGTTATTCAGTTCATTTCTGTAGAGAGCGTTCTTTTGATTTTCGCCGAAAGTATTTGCTGCAGCAAGATCAAGATCTCCGTCATTGTCAAAATCTCCCCAGGCAAATCCGAATGTATAACCTGAATCACTGACAAGAACTCCTGAATTTATTTTTTCAAATGAGACTGAGCCGGTTTCCATCAATTTGTTTTTATATAATTTGTTTACAAGTTTTTCAGTAAACGAAGGTCCTTTATACGACTGTGATATAAACATATCAAGGTCACCGTCATTGTCATAATCTCCCCAGCCGCCGACCGAATGATAACCCGGTTCATCAACTAACGGGTCATTCAGAATTTTTGTAAAATTAAAATCTCCGTCATTTCTGAATAAGAAGTTCCTTTGATTGCCTGTGTTTGTTACGAGCACATCAAGGTCACCGTCATTGTCATAATCCCCCCAGCTTCCGCTCCAGGATTCACCGCCGTTTGTTGTCAGAGGTGAATTTGTTATCTCAGTAAAATATCCGTTGCCGTGATTTCTGTACAAAAATTCGTTTTGATTATTTTCCCTGCAGACAAAAATATCAGGTAATCTGTCACCGTTTATATCTATCCAGTTTACGCCTCTTGAAAAAGCTGTCTGACTGAAAATTACGCCTGTATCTATTCTGATGAAATTTCCTCCGCCATTATTTTTATAAAGTAAATTTCTGTGACCAGATCCTGCGCTGTTTGTGATAAACAGATCCACAAATCCGTCATTATCATAATCTCCCCAGCTGCAGGTTTCAGAGTAAGTATTCAGGGTTGTTATCGGACCGGTCATAACCAGATCGAAAGTCCCGTCACCGAAATTTTTATACAGCTGGTTTACTCTGTTATACCATGTGACGACGCACATATCTATATTTCCGTCATTGTCATAATCAGCCCAGCTGCTCCCGTCATAGGGAAGAAAATTAGTTACAATGGGATCATTTTCAATTTTTATAAAAATCCCGTTATCATTTCTGTATAAATAATTATACTCGCCGCCCTGCCTGCCGTTTGTGATAAAGAGATCCAGATCATTATCATTGTCATAGTCGATCCAGTTCACGCCGCGTGATGCACCGCTGTCTATACTGACTATGCTTTGTTCCAGCTTGATAAAATCCTGCGATCTCAAGAGAGATGATCCTGATATAAATATCAGAAGTATTGCCATTATTGTTTTCATAGTTTTATTGTTTTTAATTTATAAAATTACTGAAAATATACGACGGGTATAATACGTTGATACAAAACAAACCGGGAAATATTCAGGCTTAAATTTGATTCCTGATTAGTTAAATTATGACTTATTCAGGAAGAAAATTTCTTTAAAATTTAAATTTGCTTTAATTAAGAAATTGTTTTCTACACTTAAGATTTCATATGAAAACCAACACTGAGCTTTTTGATCTGATAAAATCGCTTTCTCCCAGTGAGAAAAGATATTTTAAACTCAACGCATCGGTGCAGAAAGGCAATACAAAGTATCTTAAACTTTTTGACCTGATTGATTCTCAAAAAACATACAACGAGAAAGCACTGAAATCCATTAAAGGAAATGAAGATCTTAGAAAGAATTTTAATTTTACAAAAAGCTATCTTTCCAAACTTATATTTAAAAGTCTTCTTAATTATAAAAATGAGAAGTCAACTGACGCAAAACTTTTTAACATGCTTCAGAGGTGCCGGATACTTTTTCAGAAGGCACTGTTCAGACAATATTTTAAAACAGTAAAAGCAGGCAAGTCACTTGCAGAGAAATGCGAACGATTCGGTTTTCTGCTGGAGTTCATTGAAATGGAAAGACAGCTTGTGAAAAAAGAAGAAATATTTTCAAATGATATCCGTAAATTATTTGAAAGTGAATTTAAAGTCTTAGAAAAGATAAGGGAAATTAACTTTTTTAAAAAATCAATTGCTTCGCTTTTAAAGATTCAAAGAAACACAGGGCTGATAAGATCTGAAGATGAGGAAAAAGAACTTTTTAAAATTTTGTTCGAATTCGAAAACCGAATTTCCAATGACGGGGTGACTGTTACGGCTATTGAACGAAAACTTTTTGCGCAGAGTCTTGCGTTCGAGATAAAAGGAGATATTGAATCATCATATTCAGTCAGCTTAAAGAGATTTAAACTTATTTTTTTAAACAGAAATATTTTTGATGAATCTTTATATGATAAATACAGAGATGCATTGCTTTCTGTAATAAACTCTGCGGCAATATGCGGGAAATACGGAGCGGCGGAAAGTCACATGAAGATTTTAAAAGAATCATCAAACAGAACAGAGATTGATGAGATTGATATAAATATAAACATTCTCAATTTAAATCTGCTGAAGATACTGAGCGGAAAGAATGTTTCGGGTAAAAAAGATAATCTGATCTTAGCTGAAAAGTATCTTAATATTTATAAAAACAAAATCACAATAAACACATACAATCTGATTATTTACAGACTTTCTTCTGCTTATTTTTTTGATAAAAATTATCGGGAAGCTTTGAGAATTTTGAATGAATACTCAACAGTGAGATACTCGGGTTTATCTCCTTTTTTGGAACCGTATATAAAAATGCTGCTTATTCTTATACATTATGAATTAAAAAATTACAAACTTCTGAAATATATGTTACCCGCGGCGAAAAAATATCTGAAAAGCAGAAATTCATATCACGAAACCGAAAAATCAGTTTTGAATTTTATTTCAAAAATGATCAGCACAAAGAACAGAAAATATACTGCTAATTATATATCCGGACTGCTTTATGAACTTGATAATTTAAGCGGTGATAAGTATGAAAAGAATGCTGAGTTTTTTTTCAATTATAACAGATGGGTAAAAAATTTTAATACTTTTTAAATTATGAAGATGAGCAACCGATGGACATTGAATAACAAAAAAGCTCTGATCACCGGCGCAACGCGCGGAATCGGCAAATCAATAGCTGAAGAATTTCTTTCACTCGGCGCTGAAGTTTTTATTGTTTCACGAAATGAAAACGATGTAAAAGAGGAAATTAAAAAATATACAGACAAAGGATTCATTGCTGACGGAATGGAATGTGATGTATCAAAAGAAAGCGAAAGAAAAAACTTGTTCAAAGAAATTTCAAAAAAATACAATAGTCTTGATATACTGATCAATAATGCCGGGACAAATACCAGAAAGAAAACGCTTGATAATACTACAGATGATTTTGATTATTTAACTTCTCTGAATATGAAATCTGTATTTGAGCTTTGCAGAATATTTCATCCGCTTTTAAAAGAGTCCGGCAGCGGATCAATTGTTAATATCGTTTCAGTAGCGGGAATTACTTCGGTAGGGACCGGATCGCCTTATGCGATTTCAAAGGCGGGTATAATTCATTTTACTAAATATCTTGCTGTGGAATGGGCAAAAGACAATATTCGAGTTAATGCAGTTGCACCGTGGTATATAAAAACATCACTGACAGACCCTGTTCTAAAAAATGCGGAATACTTAGCTTCAGTTTTATCCAGAACACCGATGAACAGAGTCGGGGAGCCTGAGGAAGTCGCAGCAGCAGCAGCATTTCTGTCAATGCCTGCGGCATCATATATTACCGGTGAATGTATTTCAGTGGACGGAGGATTTCTGAAATTCGGATTCTGATTATTTTTCGTTCATAAGAGCTTCCCGCGCAGCAATAAGTTCTTTCTTTGTTTCTTCGCTGACAACCGGATAACTAATGCTGAGTTTACTGAGATGTTCATAAATTACAGCCGTTATAATAAACCGGGTAAACCATTTATTATCCGCAGGTACGATATACCACGGAGCGTGATCTTTTGATGTTTTTGAAATAGCTTCTTCGTACGCTGATTTATATTCTTTCCAGAAAGATCTTTCATGTACGTCTGCCGGAGAAAATTTCCAGTTTTTCTCCGGAGTGTCAATCCGCTCAAGAAATCTTTTTTTCTGTTCATCCTTTGATAAGTGCAGAAAAAATTTCAGAATAACGGTTCCGTTTTGATAAATATTTTTCTCAAACCTGTTGATCTGCTTATACCTGTTTTCCCAGAAAGTATCATTAATATCACTGACGGATCTGATGCCGGGAATATTTTCTTTCAGTATATATTCCGGATGAACTTTTGTAACGAGTACATTTTCATAATGTGATCTGTTAAAGATCGTTATATTGCCCCGCTTCGGCAGATCAATATAATGTCTCCACAGATAATCGTGGTCGAGTTCGAGAGAATTAGGAGTTTTATAGCTGTGAATTACTACGCCCTGCGGATTAAACCCGGACATGATGTGTTTAATGGAGCCGTCTTTTCCTGCAGCATCCATTGCCTGAAAGACAATAAGAACACCGTATCTGTTATCTGCAAAAAGAATATCCTGAATTTCTGTAAGTCTGGATTTTCCATATTCAAGAAGCTCTACTGACTCTTCTTTATCAACTTTATTGCCTTTATATTCAGTATCAAAATCTGAAAGGTTAATTTTAGTATCAGACTTTGCACGGTATTTGTTTAAATCAATTTCATGTCCTGTATTCACGGTGAATATTTAATTTTAGAATAGATTAAAAGAACTTATTTAGATTTGCAAATGTAAAAAATTGAAACAAAAAAATTACAGCTTTGAAATGCAGATTAAAAGATAATATTAAAATCAATGTTTCAAACAGTTTAAGTAAAAATAATCTATTAAAATCAGAATTTAAAGATTCTTTAAGTTTGAAAAAATGCCTTCTTAATATATTAGTAAAAAACAGTAAATCATATTTTTCACAGAGATAAACTTTATATTCTAAGTTAGAATTTGCGAAAGTGTTTTTAATGGAATTTAAGAATGTTAATATCTAAAATAAAAACATTATTATTTTAAATAAAAGAAAGTAAATTTACACATTCATTATAAAATGTAAAAACAAATCTATGAAAAAATATATACTGGTCTTTATATTAATTATCTTACCTTATTGTGATTCATATTCACAGACAACCAAGCAGGATTTGTATCAGAAAGCACTAGAGCAGTATTATGCTTCAAACTTTAATGAGGCCATCAAATTTTTCAGTGATTATCTGGCAATGGATACACAAAACTGGGAAGTAATAAATTACATTGGCTTAAGTTATTTGGGATTAAAAAATTATCCCAAGGCAAAGGAAAACTTTTCATCTGTAATTGCTTTGAATAAATACTATACAAAAGGATATATCAACCGCGCAAATGTATACGCACTTGAGGGAAACTATTCAGCTGCAGAGAGAGATTACAGAGATGCAATTAAATATGACAGAGAAAATCTTGAGATATATTACGGTTTAAGTCTTTTGTATATAAACAGCAGAGAATATAATAAAGCATTGATAGAACTTAACACACTTACGTCTTTAGACCCCAAAAATTCCAGAGCTTTTATGAATAAAGCGATCGTCAATATGCTACTTGATGATACGGCAAAAATATTTGAAAATGTAAGTGAGTCATTATACTGGGATTCAAATTATTTGTATCAGGACTTAGATAAATCGCTGATATTTACGATCAGCGAAAGATTCAAATATGCGCTTAGTGTTATGAACGAATCTGTTTCAAAGAATCCGAATAGTTATCTGATTAATTTTAACAGGGGGATAATTTATTATATGATGGGAAATTTTAGTGAAGCGATAAAGGATTTTAAGAAAGCCAGAAAGTTATATAAAGGAGAGGATGGAAAAATTCCGGAACTTATAGATAAGATAATCAGGATATCGAAGTTTAACAGTTAGAGATATGAAAGAGATTTGGAAGAAATAGCCGGATATGGAATATGCTGACAAAAAACCATTTAAATGGTTTTTTGCGTATGCGCGGAATTCAATTCCGCGCTACATAAACCCGAAGCTCACTCCCCATCCCGCTGTCAAACTGCTCCTCCCCGTTTCCTGCCACTTTTTATATACTGATATTTATTATCAGCATGTTTATTTTGTATCAATCTAATTCTTTTTAAAAATCAATCTCTCAATTGTGAAAACCCCTGGTCAAATTGTCGCGCTGGGCGGCGGTATGTTCTCTATGGAAGCTGATAACGGGCTACTTGATAAATATATACTTAATCTTGTACCTAAAGAAAAACCGAAAATTTGTTTTTTCGGTACTGCAAGTAACGACGGTGAGGAATACAGGGAAATGTTCTATAATTTTTTTAATAAATTAAACTGCGAACCTTCCCACTTATCTTTCCTTGATCCGCCCGGTGATATTGAAAAATTTATTCTTGATAAAGATATCATTCATGTCGGAGGAGGAAATACTTCTCTCATCATAGAAACATGGAAAAAAACCGGAGTTGACAAAATTATGAAAAAAGCTTACCGCTCAGGTGTTATTCTTACAGGTATGAGCGCCGGAGCTATCTGCTGGTTTCAGGACGGCATCACTAATCCGTCTCCGGGTGCTCTTAAACGCCTGCCATGCCTCGGTTTGCTTGAGGGAAGTTTTTGTCCGCATTATGATGATAAAGTCGAATTAAAAAAATCATTTCATAAACTGATTCTTGATGGCGCTATAGGAAACGGAATCGGCGCTGAAGACGGCGCTGCAGTTCATTATTACGGCAGTAAAATTTTAAGGGTTGTGACTTCAAGACCGGATGTTACAGCTTACTCTGTTAAAAAAGTCAGAAATAAAATCGTTGAAACTCCTTTTGTCCCGTTCTATCTCGGTAAAGTATCTGACACAGAACATAAAGTTCAAAACCTTCCGTCAGAAATTCTGAATACTGTAATTTCATATGTGAATAAGATCAATCATCATGACATTGACGGACTTGCGGAATTTATGTCCGATGACCATGTCTTTATTGATTCGCTCGGTATGACCATTAAAGGTAAAAAGGAAATGATCAATTCATGGAAAATATTTTTGAAGTGGTTCCCTAATTATGAAATTCAAATTTCAAACACGGTGCTCACCGATGATACCGTCGGATTGTTCGGTTTTGCTGCAGGTACTTTTGATTCGGAAGATCCTGTTCATCACGACAAATTTAAAATCCCGGCAGCATGGCGCGCTAAAGTAAAAGACAATCTCGTTACGGAATGGCAGGCTATAGCTGATAATGAAGCAGTCAGAGATATAATTAAAGGCAACGGAGTAAAGTCTATGTTCAGAGCAAAATTTAAATCCAAATCTCATTAATATTATCATCTATTGATAAAAAAGTTTTTACTTCTCGGATCAGGTGAACTCGGTAAGGAATTTACTATAGCCGCAAAAAGACTCGGTCAGTTTGTGATTGCTGTCGATTCTTATAGTAATGCGCCTGCGCAGCAGGTAGCTGATGATCGGGAAGTAATTAATATGCTTGACGGTAATGAACTGGACAGGATCGTAGAAAAACATAAACCTGATATTATTGTTCCCGAGATTGAAGCTGTCAGAACTGAAAGACTTTATGATTATGAAAAATCCGGTATTGTTGTAGTACCGAGCGCGAAAGCGGCTAACTTCACAATGAACAGAAAAGAAATTCGCGACCTGGCATCAAAAGAACTTAATATCAAAACAGCAAAATACGAATACGCCGCTTCACTTGAAAAACTTCGTAATGCAGCTGAAAAAATCGGTTACCCGTGTGTTATAAAACCGCTTATGTCATCTTCAGGCAAGGGACAATCCTTTATTAAAGACAAAAGTGAATTACAATCCGCATGGGACAGGGCTTCATCTGACAGCAGAGGTGATTTCAATGAAGTGATAGTGGAGGAATTTATAGATTTTCAGTCGGAGATCACTTTACTGACTGTAACTCAAAGGTCAGGAAAAACTTTATACTGTCCGCCCATCGGTCACAGACAGGAGCGCGGGGATTATCAGGAAAGCTGGCAGCCTGCAGATATTCCTGAAAATCTTTTAGTAAAAGCCTGCGATATTGCGCATAAAATAACTGAATCTCTGACAGGTTACGGGATCTGGGGAGTGGAATTTTTTATTGGAAAGGAAGAAGTATATTTTTCCGAACTTTCTCCGAGACCGCATGATACAGGAATGGTAACTCTTGCTGATACTCAGAATTTAAATGAATTCGAACTTCATTTAAGAGCGGTTCTCGGTTTACCCATTAATGAAATATTGCTTCAGAGATCCGGCGCAAGCTCCGTCATTCTTTCTGATAAAATAATTTATTCATCACCGGGATATGAAGGAATTGATAACGCTCTTAAGTTTAAAAACTCTGACATAAGAATTTTCGGCAAACCAAATGCAAAGATACACAGGAGAATGGGTGTTGCGCTAACATGGGGTGAAACTGATTCGGATATTAATGCACTGAGAAAAAGGGCTAAGGAAATATCAGATAGTGTAATAGTAACAGAATGAAAATTATGACTTCTGAAAAGGAAAAATTTATCGGCGAATTAAGAAAAAGCATTTCTGACAATTCCTTTGTGAAACTGCAGTTCGGAAAATACCGCGGCGATGACAGGGAATTTCAGAAAATAATTGTGAACAGAATTAATCTAAAAGACGGTGAAAGACTTTCTTTTAATTTCAGATATAATACAAAAGATGTAATTAAGAATTTTGAAATCGAAAAGGGAATAAAACTGGCGGAAGATATAACAGGAAATGATTTCCTGAGCGGTACATTATTTACAACAAGAAATGATTTTACCATCGATCATTCTAAAAAAAGAGTGCCGGCATTTCACAAAAAAAGGCCTTCCTTTAATGCTCCGGATGTAAAAGAACACAACAGACAAAAAGCCAGAAAGATAAAACCGGATGCCGAATATTTTCATCTGCTCGGTATTACTTCAGATAACGGAACCGTAAAAGCCGGTATGTATGATAAATTCAGGCAGGTAGATAAATTCATCGAAACAATTGATTCAATTTACAGATCTTCAGAAATTTCTAAAAATGAAACCGTAAGTATTACGGATATGGGCTCGGGGAAAAGCTATCTAACCTTTGCAATGTATGATCATTTTAAAAATGTTTTAGAAAAAAATGTAACAGTAAAGGGAATTGAACAGAACCGCGAACTGACTGAGCTGTCAAACAGATTCGCCGCGAAGTGCGGTTTCACCGGACTGGAATTCATAAATGGAAATATTTTTGATACGGAAATTGATAAAACTGACATAACTATTGCGCTGCATGCCTGCGATACAGCAACCGATGATGCAATCAAAAAAGCTCTTGCAGCTGATTCCAAAATAATTGTACTTGCTCCCTGCTGTCAGAAGTATGTTAGAAAAAAAATGACCGTTCCTGAAAAACTTAAAGGAATATTCGGATATGGAATTCATGAGGAACGGCTTGCAGTTATGCTTACTGATGGACTGCGCGCAATGATACTGGAAAAGTACGGCTATGATACAAAAGTATTTGAATTTATATCTTCGGATCATACAGCAAGAAATACTATGATCGCTGCAATGAGGAATTCTTCAAAGTCAATTAATCCGGAAAATCAAACTGATATTATTAAAAGTGAATTCCGTATTGATGATTTTTATCTTGATAAAATTCTGAACGAAAATTTTAAATAATAACGGTTAATGAAAAAAATCAGTAAAGAATTATTATTAAAAGCTAAGAAGAATGGATTTTCGGATAAACAGCTTGCCGTTATTCTGAAGACGACAGAAGATGAAATTAGAAAATTCAGATTCGCAAACGGAATTATTCCCGTTTACAAAACTGTAGATACTTGCGCAGCGGAGTTTGAATCTGGCACGCCTTATCATTATTCAACTTACGAAAGATTTAACGAAAATATTTCTTCAGACAGGGAAAAAATAATTATACTCGGAGGCGGTCCCAACAGGATAGGACAAGGAATTGAATTTGATTACTGCTGTGTCAGATGCGTGAAAGCACTTAGAGAAGAAGGGTTTGAGACCATTATGATAAATTGTAATCCGGAAACTGTATCAACAGATTATGATATTACAGATAAGCTGTTTTTCGAACCGCTGACAACGGAAGATGTGCTGAACATTGTTCATTATGAAAAAAATGTAAAAGGAATAATTGTAAGCTTCGGCGGTCAGACACCTTTGAAAATTTCAAAAGAACTTGAAAAAAACGGACTCAAGATACTCGGCACTTCTTCTGAAAACATCGACATTGCGGAAGACCGGAAAAAATTCGGTAATCTTCTGGATAAACTTGACATACCGAAACCCGAATACGGTACATGTACAAATCCTGAAACTGCAAAGAAGACAGCCGGAAAAATCGGCTACCCGGTATTAATGCGGCCGTCATACGTGCTTGGCGGCAGAGCGATGCAGATTGTTTACAGCGATGAACAGGTAAATAATTTTTTCAGGGATGAAAATGAAGTTTCAAAAGATCATCCAGTTCTTATTGATAAATTTCTGGAGGAGGCAAGAGAAATTGACGTGGACGCAATCTGTGACGGAGAAGATGTTTATATTGCCGGTATAATGCAGCATATAGAAGAAGCGGGAATTCATTCGGGTGACAGCACCTCCATTCTTCCTCCGATCTCAATTAATAAAAAAAATCTGGATGAAATAAAAAAATACACAAAAAAAATAGCGCTGGCGCTGAATGTAATCGGATTAATAAATATTCAGTTTGCAGTAAAAGATAATGTAGTATATGTACTTGAAGCAAATCCAAGAGCTTCGCGGACAGTGCCTTTTGTAAGCAAAACTACGGGAATTCCGGTCGTCATGATAGCTGCGAAAGTAATTGCCGGAAGAAAACTTAAAGAATTCAGATTAAAAAGCTTTGAAGAAATAGGATACATCGGAGTAAAAGAATCTATATTCCCTTTTCAAAAATTTCCTAAAGTGAAAATGTTTCTCGGACCTGAAATGAGATCTACGGGAGAAGTGATGGGAATTGGAATGACATTCGGAGAAGCTCTTGCAAAAGCTCAGGAATCAACAGGTTCGCCGGTTCCTGTTAACGGAAACATTTTTATCAGCGTAAATGAAAATGATAAAAAGCCTAAGACAATTGAAATAATTAACGAATATATTCGTCTCGGCTTTGGAGTAATTGCAACTTCAGGAACATCAGCTTTTCTTAATAAGTACGGAATAAAATCAGAACCGGTATTCAAGGTGAATGAAGGCAGACCAAATGTAGTGGACAGAATTAAAAACGGTGATATACAAATAGTGATTAATACTCCGCTGGGCGCTGAGTCGAGGTTTGATGAATACTCAATCGGCTGGACTGCTGTACAGCATAAGATCCCGTTCATTACAACTTTATCGGCAGCGCAGTCATTCGCTGAGGGAATATCGAGAATCAAAAAAGGCAAAACAGAAGTCAGGAGTCTTCAGAGTTATTATAAGCTATAAAATTTTTGCAATAGATATAAAGATTTGAAAATCATATTTTTGAAAAGTAAATTAAATTATGGATTTAGAAAAAGTTAAAAGCAGCTATAAGTGGGATCCTAATTCAGGTGATTATTCAAAGAGTTATGTATCCTATGAAAGAAGGATCTCAAATAAACAAAAGTTTAGAAAATTTATTCTAACTGTATTATATATTCTGATATTGTTAGCAAGCGTTGTAATAATTTTTGCAAAATTTTCGTAACATATAAATTTTAAATCGGAAATAAATGAGTTTTATTAAGCGGATTTATCCGCTTTTTTTATGATGTATTTAATGCCAGAAAGAAAATGAACTGTGCGAAAAGATAGTGTATAAAGAATTTATAACTGATTTTAACTTTAAACAAAAAGAAAATCAGAGTAATTAGAAAAGTAATTAAATACCATGCCAGATAATTCTGAAGTGGAATTTCACCCGATAGCCAGCTCCAGTAATTCAATCTTACCGCCGCAGGCTCAAGCGCATAATCAAATATCACTGTTGTTATTCCGGCAATCACTGCAATGCTGATTTTTTTTCCGGTTATTAACGACCCGATGCCTATTCCCCCAAGTATGACAACGATCCAGTTAAATCCTATTATCAAAGGAACACCGGCTATGCTGAATCCAAGCACATCGCCGTATTTATATTCTCCGAAGATCAGTCCTGTCCTGACACCGGCAATTTCTAAAATAAATGTTATGAGATAGGAAACTAAAAACCATATTAAGAATTTTTTATCGCTTAATACTTTTGAAAATATAAGAACGAGTAATCCTGTTATGATCAGTATATAGGGAGTCAGAGTTATCATAACAGGTTTCAAAGTCTCTGATAAATGACCTGCAATGCCGACTGTAAAAATTATATAAATAATTGCGGTTTTTATTTTATCATTCAAAGCTTTCTGTCCTTCCAAAAAGATTTACCTGTCTTTGTCTGATATACTGATTTCAGACTGATGTATAAAAGCATTATCATCTGAAGAGGATGCAGAAGTATATTTACTAATATATTCTGCGAGCTTATATATGAAATAACAATTCTCTCTGATAATATCAGTAATGATACATAAATAAAATAATCAAAATAAAACATTAGTATAAAAGGAACAATATTTGAAATCACCAGAAACAGTACATTCAGAATAAACAGAATTGCAGGCATTGCTGAAGCCGGATAAATGTTTTTTGAAAACCCCGATACCGCCTCTTTGAAATTGCTGTACATCCTGCAGGATACAAGATCTTTACTCATCAAAAGAAGAATTTTATATCCGTTTCTTTTCAGAAACCTCGCTGTCTCAATGTCTTCGACAATTTCACCCTTTACCGCAGAATGTCCGCCGGTCTTAGCGTAAGTATCTTTTTTCCATAAAATAAACTGACCGTTTGCTCCCGCAAAAGATTTAAACTTCGGTGACGAAACCAGCTTCACAGGAAGGAATGAAAGCAGCAGCCAGTTCATAAACGGAACAACGGCATTTTCACCGAATGTTTTAATTATCTGTTTCGGAAACACCGAAAGCAGATCGGAGTCATTATTATTAATCTCTGAAACTGCTGATGCAACGGCATCCTTTTCAAGAATCACATCTGAATCAATAAACAGCAGATAATTTCCGGAAGACTGCTGTGATAATTTCCAGCATGCATGATTTTTACCGAGCCAGCCATCAGGAAGCGGTTCGCCGGATATTAATTTGACTCTGCTGTCTCTGAGAGAGATTATTGTAACAATACCCGGTGTGTTGTCAGAAGACGAATCGTCATATACAAGGATTTCAATATTTGTATATGACTGGGACATTACGCTGCTTATACAATTTTCAATATTTATCTCTTCATTCCTGGCAGGTATAAGAACGGAAACCAGACCATATTCTTTCTTTGTATATTCTGATGTTAAAAACGGCGCAGTAAAAAGATTAATCAATGAAACGATGAATGAATAAACAGGTACAGCGGATAATAATATTATTATTATAAATTCCAGAAGAGTTTTTTTATTTAATGAGTAACTTGCCTTTTTTTAAAATCGAATATACCATCAGCCATGCGCTGATCATTGAGAATGAATAGAAAAAATCTTCAGCCGGTATTGTAATAAACCTTATGCCTGTTATTGCTTCCGGATTGTAAATCAGCACCGGAAGTGAGGTCAGGAAATAGTTTACAATTATAAATGGAATGAATGAAACAAGAAGTGTAATCAGCAATATATTTGTAATTCCAAAAAACCTAACAAATAATAACGCAGCTAAAAAAACAATGAGCATTGCCGTCATTACATTTGAAGTGTAACTTAAATTTTTAAAGTAGTATGAAGCAGCGGCAAAGATGATAATACATGCCGGAAGCAGCATTCTGCTTATTTCATAAGTCTTTTCCTTAATATAAAATCTCAGACTTTCATAAACAAACAATATACTGTAAGGCACTGTTATGAAAAAAAGTATTTCCTCATAAGGCAGTCCGCCAAATTTTAAGCCGGATACAAATTCCGGATTAAAGCTCCAGTCGCCTTTCTCAGTTGCTCTGATATCCCACGCAATAAAAAAAATTCCGACTGATATTATTGTTATTATTACTGCCGGAATATTTTTTATGAAGCGGATATTTTTTTCGAAACTCATAATCAGCGGAATGAAGATTATGAATATATTTATTAATAAGTAAACGCTCATTCAGACAAACAGTGATAATTTTAATCTCACTGTGTTTTTCAAAAGTAGAAATATTTTAGTATAATTTGATACGCTGATCCTGCTCATAAACAGATCCTCCACCTCCAGCTTTTTTATCTTTTCAAAAAGCTTGTAATAATACTGATATGCAGAATAAACTGCAATCCTCGAATCATCAGGAAGTTTTTTTATTCCTTTCAGCGCAATAGAAAACTCCCTTTCTATTTCGTCCTCCAGAAGCTGTTTGTTTTTTTTGTTAATGAAAGCACTGTTCTCTGCGCCGGGAAGATAGATCCTTTTTCTTTCAGACAGATCATTTTTAATGTCTCTGAGAAAATTAACTTTCTGAAATGCCGAACCCAGCGCCCGCGCAGAATCTTTAAGTTCTTCAAACAGTCTGTCATTTCCCTTACAGAATATCTTCAGACACATCAGACCGACTACTTCCGCAGAACCGTAAACATACCTGTCATAATTTTCCCGGTCATAATAGTTGTTGTATATATCCATTTTCATGCTTTCAAAAAAACTTTCAATGTAATCATGAGGGATCAGGTATTCATTTACTGTAAGCTGAAATGAATGCAGGGCAGGGTTGATGGAAATCCTTTTCTCTATCGCTTCAAAAGTATCTTTCCTTAGAGCATACAGAAGCGAGATTTTATCTTTGTCATGAAATGTATCAACAATTTCGTCAGCTATGCGGACTAAACCGTAAACAGCCGCAATGGAATTCTGCATCTCCTTTCCGAATGATCTGATAGCCAGACTGAATGAAGTACTGTAGCTTCTTGTTATTACTTCGCTGATTTTAAATGATGTGTCATTATAAAGTTTAATGCTCATGTATTATCCTTTCTGTTGCTAATTTTGAACTTATCAAAACCATCGGCAATCCGGTACCCGGAACTGTCGAGGCTCCGACATAATATAAATTTGAAAACTCCTCATCTTTATTTGAAGGCCTGAATCCGCCTATCTGACTCATTCCGTGAGATAGTCCGAGACCTGAACCTTTATACAAATTATATTCCAACTCCCATTCAATCGGAGACATGATTTTTTTTACAAGCAAATTTTCTTTCAGATTAAAGTTTATTCTATCTGAAAGATCCTGTATAATCCTGTCTGCAAATTCCTCTTTATCGTTCCAGTGATCTTTAAATCTAAGATCCGGCACAGGGCAGAGGATAAATAAATTTTCACATCCCCCGGGAGCGCATCCTGTATCGTGATATGAAGGCATATTTACATAGTAATAAGGATTTGAAGGGATTTCAGAAGTTGTAAATATCTTATCAGCATATTTTGTAAAATCATTTCCCAGAAAATAATTGTGATGATAAAGCGAATTTATTTTTCCCTTCACTCCCAGATAAATTGTAAACGGCGCAAGGGACCAATCCAGTTTATCAAGCTGAGTCCCGGAATATTTTTTCCTGTTAAGAATCAATCCTCTGAATGAAGCTGCATCCGCGTTAACTACATAAAGATCTGCAATCCAGTGATTACCTTTTTTATCTAAAAAGTATTTAAGTCTTCCTTCACTGTCATAATAATCAGAAACCTCTGTGTTGTATATTATCTGAACCCCTCTTTCTTTAAGTATTTTTATAATCTCTTCTACTATCATATACATTCCGCCTTCCACTCTCCAGTATCCGTTGTGAATAAACTCTGTGTAATTTAAAAGCGAATATATAGACGGTGTCTTAAACGGTGTAGAACCCAGAAAAAAAGCAACCAGCGAAAAAATTACTTTTACAACCTGTGAGTCAAATGTTTCCGAAAGCAGTGTCCATAATTTTTTCCTTAAATACGGAATATGCTTCAGAGGAACACGCGAGATTTTTAAAAAATAATCTGCAAGTCCGTTAAAATTACTTTTAACGACTTTGTCCTCCGTATCATGAAAAAATTCCGATGCGCGCTTTAGATATTTTTCAGCTTTATCCTTGAAGCCGTGTTCAATATCAGCAAATTCTACAGCAAGTTTATCAAGATCTTTCCAAATTCTGTATGGTTCCTGCCTGCCCTCAAAATAAACTTCATACAAAGGATCCAGCGCTTTTAACTTTATCGGGTTTTTAATCCCGCATTCCTTGAAAAGATTATCAAACTCATAAGTCATACTCATAAAAGAAGGTCCCGAGTCAAACGTAAAACCCTTATCCTTTATCTGATTCAGACGCCCGCCGGCTGAACTGTTTTTTTCAAGTATTTTTACTTTATATCCTTTTGAGGAAAGTCTTAATGCCGCTGATAATCCTCCAAGTCCGCTGCCTACTACTATTACTTCTTTCATATCTGATTTCTTTCTTTTAAAAATTTAGTAAATGTGACCAGATCATTTATTTTTAAAACTCCGTTACTGCCGTTTGCCGCAGCATCACCGCCGGTGAATATTTTTATATTGAGCTTATCAGCGGTTTTGATAATTTCAGAAATATCTTTTATGCTTTCTCCAATCATTTCATGTGATTTAAAAGAAAGACAAAGCAGGTCCGGCTTTTCGCTTTTCAATAATTTAATAATTGAATCTGCAGGAAGATTTGAACCGGGATATATAACTTTCCATCCGAGATGTTTCAGTGTGATCCTCACACATAATAGTCCTATGTCATGAAGCTGATTTTCAAGACCTGCGCATAATGCAGTTTTATGGAATTTTGTTTTTGGATAATACCTGTCTGTTATTTCATTTTCAAATCTGTGAATTACGGACAGCAAAGCTCCGGATGCAATATGTTCGTCTTCTATTCCCAGAAATCCTTTAGACCAGAGATCACCTATGTTTTCCATAGACCTCTTTACAACTTCATCAAATATCTGAGCCACCGGCGTTTTGTTGAGATACAATAAATAGATCAGATCGTATGATGAAACTGAATCTCCTTTAAGAAGATATTTCCCGAATTTTTTACTGAGAGATGCATAATCCCTGTCCTTTATATCGCTGATTGTTTTTGCGGACATAAAATTTGCACTCATTTCCGGCGTCAGATAATGATTCTCTTCTGATACTTTTTTAAGATCCTCAAACTTAAATTTCCTGTGACCGCCCGGTGTTTTAAAACTTTTCAGCTTTCCGTTGTCAGCCCACCTCTTAACGGTAGATTCGTTTACATTCAGAAACTCTGCGGCTTTTTTTGATGATAAAATCATTTTTCGGAGAATTTTAAAAAATTATAAATGCACGTTTTGCACGTTTTTATAAACTAACTTTAATTAAATAAAATTTCAAGTTAAAGATAAATTAAAATATAAGCGGTAAATAATTATATATTCGCAGATGATGCTGAAGAGATCAGGTATAATATAAAGTGAAATAGAAATGATCTGAATACAGTTGGGAATGAGCTGTATAATTTTGAAAATAAACCGGAATGTTAATGGAAAAAATTAACAGTTTTATCGAATAGAATGCCGGTGCATTTAATTCATCAGAACTGCAGGCTGATCCCGCCTACCGGAAAGAAAGCCCATTGGTAAATAGTGGAAAGACGTTTGTCATCTTCGTTCCAGTAATATGAATAAATGTTTTCTCTGTTAAAAATATTCTGAAGTTCGATGTATGCAACGAGACTTGAACTTTTAAAATCAAATTTTTTATCAACTCTTACATCTACTCGCATATAATAAGGATATCTTGCGCTGTTAAAATCATCCGTCGCATACACCGCTCTGTTTACCTGTTTTGATGCAACAGGATCAATAGGAGTGTAAGGTCTTCCTCCGGAATATTTGTATTTTATTCCGGCAAGCCATCCGCTTTTGAACTGATAGCCGGCAATTACAGTAAACTGACTTCCCGGATCAAACGCACCGGGCTTTTCACCGCCTGCAAGTGCAGTAAATCCCGAATGAATATAAGAGTAACTTATCAATCCGTACAGACCGGACCTGAATAATTTTTTCTGAATGGAAATGTCAATTCCTTTTACAGAGCCGTATCCCGCGCTGACAGCTTCGCCGACTATGTTCGGTCCGAAGTCCGTTCCTCCGTCTATAAGTATGTAAGTCTGAATATCCTTCCACACAGGGTAGTCTCTGTATTTTTTGTAATAAACTTCAACGTTTGCTTTTAAGTCGGCTGCAAAGAAATGTTCAATACCTGTAATATAATGCTCACACCTGATGTCATTCAGATTTCGATTTTCCGGACTTGCGCTGAGCCATATGTATTCGGGCGACTGATAAAAAATTCCCCAGGCGGCATTAAGAGAAGTGACGGGAGTAATTTTATATGAAGCGCCAACCCGAGGAGAGAAGTATGTCTTCAGTCTGATATAATCAAAATAATCAACTCGGACACCGGAGTTCATAATAAACCTGTCATCAAAAAATTTATAAGTGAGATTTGCATGACCGAAAAGTTTGTATGAATTTATTTTACTGTCGGCGTTAATCGTATCATACGGATATCCCGCAGCACTGGTATCTCCTCTGAGAAACAATTTATTATTTATGTCAGCAAGCTTTCCGCCGATGCCTGTATTTATAGTAATGTTTCCGGAGAGCTGATAATTGAGAGATGTTTTCAGCGTTACTTCATTGTTACTTGAAGTATTCTCAAATTTAACTTCAGCAGTCTGTCCGTCCACCTGCTTTATGAAATTGTTTGTATATGAATCTGACAAGACCGTTTCGATGAATCCTTTTCGCAGAAGCTTTTTATAATTAATGCCGAGCGCATAAGTTTTCTGATCATCTTCTGAATTTCCGTAAGGATTATTTTCCGCAGACTCGCCTGAGAAATCAATTTTATCTATTCCCGAAAGTCCGATCAGAGTCAGCTTATCATCAGGGCTAATGTCATACACGGCTTTAAGATTAAAGTCCCAGTAATTCGGCACGGAAGTAAGTCTTATTGCGTCTCTGACTAATTCGAGATAACTTCTTCTTACTGAAAAAAGGTATGAGCCTTTATCCGAGATCGGTCCTTCGAATATTCCGCCGAATCCCGCAATGGAAAGATTAATGTCTCCGTAAAACGCCTTTCTGCTGCCTTCGCGGAAACTGATATCAATGACGCCTGATAGTTTGTCGCCGTATATCGACGGAAATCCGCCGGTGAGCATGTTTGTTTCGAAAATGAATTTTGAATTTATAAAACCGATCGCGCCGCTAGAGGAGCCATCTGTGCCGAAGTGATTTATATTAGGAATTTCAATGCCGTCAATAATAATCAGGTTTTCCGCCGGTGAACCGCCTCTGACAATGATGTCATTTCTCTGATCATTTCCTATCGCAATACCCGGCGCTGTCTGCAGCATCCTTGAAATATCTTCCGTAGCTCCCGGCGCGCGGCGTATCTCTTCATAATCAAGATTTATCGAACTTAGATTTACGTCGGAGCTTTGTATGAAAAAATTTCCTTCCACGTCAATGACGGAAGTCTTATATCCTTTCGGTTTGATCTTTACAATAATTTCAAGCGGCTTGCTCGCATAAAGAAGAAGGTCGGATCTCACCATCGGTTCATATCCGGCTGACGTGATCTTAATCTGATAGGTGTCAAAATTTAAACTGGTAAAACTGAAGTTGCCGTTAACATCTGTAACGGTATTTATCTGCGTACCGAGTATTTCTACTGCAGCTCCTTCCACCGGCGCTTCGGTCTCATTGTCAATTACTTTTCCTTTTAAAACGCCTTTATCATTACTGCTTAACGGAATATTCTGCTGAGATAATATATATCCTGCATTAAATATTAATAAAATAAAAACCGAAAGTCTGACCAGTATCTGCAGCTGCATTAATAAATTTTAATCAGGCAAAATATATTTATCGCGTGTTTAATAAAAGTTAATAATGAGAAAAATTTATTAAATACAGGCACATCTGTCCAAACCGTTTAGTTTTAAAATTAAAGTTGAATCGCTTTTACAGTACTTTCTTTTGACAGATCAAAAAAAGTACCAAAGAAAAATCTCCGCTAATGAAAAATGCCGGAATTCCTTTTCCCTTCGGGACGTCTTCGGCTTACAATTGCTATAAAATTTCCAACTCAAAATTTGCTTCGCAAATTTCTCAAACAGGGAATTTTTATTGACGCAATTGCTCATGAATTTTTTCGGCAATTTTTCAAAGGCGGGTCTTCTAAATAGATTGATATAAAACTGCAATAATAATATAAATTTGACGAAAATTTTCTTATTTAAAAATATTTTGGACAGATGTGAAATACAGACGCATATATTTTTAAAAATCACATCCTGACATTTCTGATAACTGAAGATTTTTTTAAAAACTAATCCGGGTAAAACGAAAAAAAATGTTTCGTCGCTTTGGCTTATTAACTTTCAAAAATTCGTTTATTTCTAAAATTATTCTGATTATTTATTTTAAATAAAAAATCATTATGAAATACACACTACACATATTTATAATTATTTCAGCATTCTCTTTAATATCAATTACTCAGGAAAATACTTATTCTCAGACCAGAGGTCTTGAGTTGGGAGATATTGTCTGGCAAATATTAATTCCTGACAATCCGGGAACAACACTTAATGACAAGCAGATCAGAAGTATGAAGCAGATACCTGATGTCAACGGCGATAATGTAAATGACGTTGCAGTAGCTACCGGAAATTACTGGACTTTTTGCTTCAGCGGAATTAACGGCGCGGTCATCTGGCAGTTCAGCACACACTTCGGTTCGATAAATACAGGTTCGGTGGAATGGGAAGAAGCAATGGCAATAGCGGATGTAAATAATGACGGAACATATGACGTTGTTATCGGCTGCGGCGGAGGTAATGAAATGGTTTACGCTCTAAACGGGATCAACGGAAATGTCTTATGGTCATACGGAAATTCAACAACTACAAGCGACGGAGATATAGAATCAATAAAGATAAAGTATGATTACAACGGTGACGGAATTAACGACGCGCTTATCTCTGCAAGCGGTGTTACTAACGGAGGAAGACACGCCCTGATCTGTCTGAATGCGTTAAACGGCGAAGTGATTTTTTACAGGACACAGCCGCAGCCGTTTACCGATGATGTCGTTGCGACTGAATCAGGCGGAGCGATCGGAGTAAACAATAACGGCGCGCCTTACAGTGTTACCGGTTTTAATGCGCTCGGAAATTCAGTATGGAGTTATAACAGTCCGGGAAATACATGGAGTCTTATTGAGGTACCTGATATCGGAGGTGACAGCGGTAAAGATATTATTGGACTGGGCGGATTTACGGGATCGGTTTTTGCAATTTCAGGAAACACCGGTGCGCAGATCTGGACTCAAAACCTCGGCTCAAGCAACAACGGGAAAATAACTTTATTAGATGACGCTGACGGAAACGGGTTTGCTGATATTACGCTTTCAGCTCCGCAGTCTGCAAACAGAGTTGATACAAAAACAGGAAATATTATCTGGACAAATTTTTTAGGCTCTTCTTATCTTAGAGGCATAGATAATATCGGCGATATTACCGGTGACAGTATTGACGATATAGTAATAGCCACACAGCTGCCTCCCCGATTGGTGGTGCTCAACGGAATGAACGGAAACCTGCTGTTTAATCACTCATTCGGATCAACTCTAACTCAACGAGGAGACCGCGCAGCAGTGCTTAATGACATTGACTCAAACGGAATTAATGAATTTCTCGGCGGCAACAGGGAAGGCAGAGTGATCTGCTTTTACGGAGGCAACGGAATTATAACTTCTATAAGCAATTTGAATTCACTTCCCGGAAACTTTGTACTTCATCAGAATTTTCCGAATCCTTTTAATCCTGTTACGAATATAAAGTTTGAGATTGCAGAAAGCGGATATGTCAAACTTGCTGTGTTTGATATTCTCGGAAAGGAAATCTCCGAACCGGTCAGCGAAAAGCTAAACGCCGGAACTTTTCGTGTCAGCTTTGACGGAAGCTCACTTTCAAGCGGAGTTTATTACTATAAACTTACAACCGGCGATTATTCTGAAGCTATGAAGATGAGTTTGATCAGATAGCAGCATTTTGGAAATGATTAAAATTTATTTTTTTCTCCGGTTAAAACTCCCGGCTCTTTTGGCAACACTTTTCATTGCTTCACTGTGTAAATTTTATTTGATTTTTCATTTCAGATAAATTAAGTTAATGAAATTACTTTTATTAATTTAATCCTTTTTTATGAAAGATGTATTCCCTGCTTTCCGGGCTCATATTATTTATTTTATAATTTTAATCTCTGTCTTAATTTTTTCAAAAGAAAGTATTTCCCAGGTCTGCTCAAACACATCAGTAGGGCTGACTCCGATCAATGATCTCGGAACCGGATTTTTCAGAGGTTATCAGGGCGGACTTTATCCCGGCGGAAATAATGTCAGACCTGCCGTTCACAATAATGACGGAGTTGATATCGGTATGAATATTGTACCGCTCGATACAGGCGGCAGTTATGATCCTGTAAACGGCAAAGTAGTTTTGCTTTCTGTGGGAATGTCAAACTGCGCGCAGGAGTTTCAGCAATTCATTCAGAATGTTAACGGCGCGCCGTATCTTAATCCCAAACTTGTAATTATAAACGGAGCGCAGGGCGGACAGACAATTGATATTATTAACAATCCCGGCGCAGCATTCTGGACAGTAATCTCTCAGCGGCTTGCGCAGGCAGGACTTTCGGTGAAACAGGTTCAGGCAGTATGGTTCAAAGAAGCGCAGGCAAATCCATCAGATACGGCATTTCCGAATTATCCCGACAGTCTGAAAGAAAAATTCAAAGTGTGTATGGGAATAATGAAAACAAAATATGTAAATCTGAAACAATGTTATCTTGCAAGCAGGATATATGCCGGATACGCAACCGGTTCATTGAATCCCGAACCTTTTGCATATTATTCAGGATGGTCAGTGAAGTGGCTGATAGAAGATCAGATAAACGGAGATACAAGTTTAATTTACAGCGGGACAATTAAAAATTCTCCGTGGCTATCATGGGGACCATATACCTGGGCTGACGGAATTATTCCCAGAATTGACGGACTGACCTGGGTCTGTCCGGGGGATTTTGCAGCTGACGGAACGCATCCATCTCCTGCGGGCAGACAGAAAGTCGCTCTTCGCATAGATGATTATTTTAAAAGAGATGAAGCTTCCAGACCCTGGTATCTAAGGTCTGTAACTATTAATGTAACTGCTGCGACGGAAGGATTTTTAAATTCAGGAACAGGAGAACTGAACATGCGAGATACTGTAAAAGTATATCTAAGAAATAATACTTCACCTTATAATGCTATTGATTCTTCAGCTGCTGTAATTGATTCGGTAAGCATGAAAGGCATTTATAAATTTTATAATATTACTAGCGGAACATATTATCTTCAGGTCAGACACCGAAACAGTGTTGAGACCTGGAGCAATGCAGGCGGAGAAAGCATGACAGCAGGTTCGATATATGATTATGATTTCACAGTCTCGGACAGTCAGGCGTATGGAAATAATATGGTACTTAAAGCAGGTGAATACTGTTTATACAGCGGGGACGCAAATCAGGACGGTTTAGTTGATTTAACTGATAATTTTTTAATTGATAACGATGCGATTGCTTTTATGACAGGTTATCTGCCTACTGATGTGAACGGTGACAGCGTTACGGATCTTAGTGATGCGGTCATAGCTGATAATAATGCTCTGAATTTTGTAGGGAAGGTAACTCCATAAAGAATAGTAGAAACAAATACAATTTAAAATTGACGAATAAAGGGCAACAAACGGGGAATAATATTATTAAGATATACGGTTCTCCCGTTAGATACGGAAATACAGCGGCGATGTCAGTCAGGACGACATAAGCGATGACAATACAGTTGATCTTGACGAAGTATTAATTGAATATAATGATTCTTTGGCATTTGACGAAGTGGTTAGATCGTAACCTTATAAAAGATAAAAAAAGGAATTACGAAAACAAAAACAAATATAGAACTGAAATTATCTTTGGCGAAATATCTGAGTTTTGAATATTAAACCGGACTGTTTGTTTTGTTGCTTGTATTTAATGTGCACTAATAAAGACAGAGGAACATAGGTCTTTTTGGCAGGGAAAATTTACAAAATAAATTAAAAAAATAAATATCCGGCTTACAGACACTCATCCGGGATTGATATTAATTATCTGACAAGATTAACGCAGATCTTAAGTTTTACTTCTAATAAAACTTAGTCTGATTTTCACTTAGCAAAAAATACTGCGAATAATATTATTGAAAACCAGGCTAACAGCCATCCAAACACAATTAGAAACAGGAAAATCAAAATATTATAATCTTTAACTAAATCAGAGAAATCCTGTAAATGTGATTTTATTGACATAACAACCTTCCTTCCTTTTTATAGCTTTTTCCGGGTTAAAATTATTTTTAAACTTACCCGATTGCATTGACAGTAAAAAATTAATAAAATTAATTCCTTGAAAAAATCCAAATATTCCCGGTTACCGGGCACTGAAACCTGATTTTCCGAAGTTTTCTTTTTGAAGGATGAAATAATAAGATTTTAGATTATTAATTTACAGAAACAAATCACAAGGTTTTTTTAACATACCGGTTAAAAAGAAAATGGATTAAGCTCAATTTGAGAATTGTAAAATTAAAGTGAAGTTTGTCATTCGACTTCAAAAATGCCTAATCCATGTTTCCAATAATTTTTATCGTCATTCAAAAGGTATTGATTTCAAAGAATCCCGGATTTCATGTTGCTCAGGACGGCGCAGTTTTAAAGACAACAAACAATTGATAGAAAGAATTAAGAATTTTGAATGAGGAATAAGAATCTATTGAATATATTATATATTAAATGAATTCATATTTTAGTGTATGAAAATCGTAATTTAAAAATTGAAATTGAAAAAATAATGCCGCAGGTAAAATCTGCGGCAAATTTTTAAGAACAGGAAAATATTTTTAAATTTATAATTGAATGAATTTATTTTTCTTTGTTATAAACAATAGTAACTTTCTGCTGCGGCATTCCTTTTATGTCAAAGGTAACATTGTGAGTCATTTTATCATCGTCCATAATTATCTCACGCGTTTCACTCATCATTTCGTTTGTTCCTGTCATTGTAACTTTGTTTCCGTCCACTGTTCCGGTGTAATTAGTGCCCGAGCCGCCGAATACATCAAACATAGTACCTTTCATAGAACCGTCTTTTTCAGGATAAATAAAAATCCTTCCTTCGTATGTAAAGCCGTTATCAGCTTTGCTTGAAACGTCAATTTCCATATACTGACCGTTAAGCACGAGAGAATGCACGGCGCGGTCTGTCATTTTGGATCCCATCATTTCATAAGGTTCGGAAACCCAGGTTCCGAGCATTGCGTCAATCATCGGTGATTTTATTGGTTCGGGCGGCATTTGTGAATAAGATTCTGCTGTTATAAAAAATACTGCGATAAAAGCAGCAAGTAATTTAAGGTTTTTCATTTTTTCTCCTTGGTTAATTGTTTTAAAGTTAGTTATTAAATTGAAATTAGATTTAACTTAATAAAAATAAATTTTTTTTTCTAAGTATTTTTTTGAAAAGTTTACATAGGTTGTGTTCTGATTGTAAAATGTTCATGAATATTACGCCAATAGTTTAAACCGAAAAAATAAATCCTCTTCTTTGATTTTTAAAACTCATTTAGTATTTTACAAAAATATTTTTTAATCAATTTACCAAGCATGAAGACAAAATTAATTTTTATCTGCACCATTTTTTTAGTTACCGCTTTATTATACAACGGCTGTTCTGAAAAAGAAAAAGACACAGCTGAAATTAAGCAAATGCAGTTCGGCGGATTTGAGAGTCAGGTAAAATGGGGCGAACATCTTGTAACACTCGGCGGGTGCAATGACTGTCATACTCCGAAAAAAATGACGCCTAAAGGTCCTGTTATGGATATGGAACTAACAATGTCAGGACATCCGGCAGAGCTGCCTCCTCCTGAAGTGGACAGAGCCGAAATTGAAAAGAAAGGGCTTATAGTTACGCGTGAACTTACATCATGGATCGGTCCGTGGGGAATATCCTATTCTGCTAATCTCACACCTGATCCGACCGGAATCGGCAATTGGCAGGAAAGCAGTTTCATTGTTGCGCTTAAGGATGGAAAATACAAAGGTATGCCTTCAGGCAGAACTCTTTTACCGCCGATGCCGTGGGAATTTTTTAAGGATATAAGCGATGATGAAATAAAAGCTATGTTCGCTTATCTGAAATCTTTGAAGCCGGTAAAGAATCTGGTGCCGCAGCCGGTACCGCCAGTACTTAAATAATTACGAGTTTCAAGTTACGAGTTTCAAGTTACGAGTTTCAAGTTACGAGTTTCAA
>ERZ761609.215-NODE-215-length-78093-cov-52.316269_pt1 | contig 78093 bp, 54 predicted proteins | sample MGYA00511163_ERZ761609 | MGnify/ENA primary metagenome ERZ761609 (study PRJEB28899, sample SAMN02445070) | bioreactor sludge metagenome | biome: EBPR sludge | place: Australia: Brisbane, Thorneside Wastewater Treatment Plant | collected 2011-12-16 ...
TATTTACAATGATCTTGAATTTAAAGATGTTACAAAATTATTGTCGTGTACTTAGAATAGTGCATAAGTGTATTTATATTCATTGCTTTTACAAACCAAAAAAATTAATTTTACCGTTTCACAAAAATTCTTTTCGATAAAATAAAGTTTAAGGAGCTTTTATATTAATGACTAAACCAAAAGTGCAGAATACGGGTATTATGAATAAGATGCGGGATAAGATGCCTTTGATAATTATTATACTTATCATAGCATTTCTTGCAACCATAGTTTTTGAGTGGGGAATGAATTATATGGGGATCGGAGGACAGACGGAAGCATTTGGAAAGATCAATGACAGTGAGATTTCATATCAGGATTTTGAAAGGATTGTACAGCAGCAGATAGAGCAGCAGAGACAGCAGAATCCTGAAACCGAGATTACCGATGCAAATATAGCACAGATAAGAGATCAGGTTTGGAACAGTCTCGTGAATCAGTCACTTACAAGACAGGCAATTGAAAAATACGGTATTACAGTATCCGACAGAGAAATACTCGACTGGATCTATAACAGACCGGAAACATTGCCCGATCAGATTAAAAGAAATTTCATGGATTCTACAGGAGTATTTAACTCAGCATTTTATCAGCAGGCGCTTGGCATGAAAACTCCCGAAGCAACGCAGTTCTGGAGTCAGGTGGAAAATTATGTGAGGGAAACTCTCCTTTCCGAAAAGCTTCAGGCAGTTATTTCAGAAGGAGCTGTTGTAACTGAAGGTGATGTTTTACAAAAGTACAGAGACGATAATATTTTTGCTAATATTGATTATGTTCTTCTTGATTATAACACAGTAACCGATTCATCTCAGTTTGCAGTAACTGATGAAGACATGAAAAAATATTATGAAGAAAATAAGTATGACTTCGTACAGAATGAATCTGTAAGACTGAAATATCTGAACTTCGCAGACGCAGCTACGGCTGAAGATTCAACCAATGTAAAAAAAGAACTTGAAAGATATAAGAAGGATCTGGAAACTTTAAATACAGAAGATTCATCGCTAATAAAATTTATAAATGATAATTCTTCAATTCCATTCAACGGGGAATTTCAAAAAACGAATGCTTTCGGACAGGCAGCAACTGACTTTTTATTTAAAGCAAAACCCGGTGATCTTTCAGATGTGTTAATTACTGATGAAGGATATCAGATAATCAGATTACTGGATTCAAAAGATACTGAAGAGTTATATACAAAAGCGACTCATATACTTGTTAATACGGAAAATGATTCAGCAGCTGCATATCAGAAAGCCCTTGATCTTTATAACAGAGTAAAAAACGGAGAGGATATCAGTCAGCTTGCTTTTGAATTATCAGATGATCCGTCAGCAAAGCAGAACAGAGGAGATCTCGGATGGTTTGGAAAAGGCGCGATGGTAGCAGAATTTGAAACAGCTGTTAATAATACTGCTGTCGGTGACGTTACCGGACCTGTCTATAGTAAATTCGGATTTCATATTATTAAAGTGTTCGGCAAGGAAAAAAAGGAATTTAAAATAGCTCAGGTAACAAAACCGGTCCAGCCAAGCTCAAGAAGTAAATCTATGAACAAGAAAAAAGCCGATGATTTTTACGCAGAGCTTGAAAAAGGTGAGAATATTGACTCGCTTGCAAAGAGAATGAATGTTCAGATTGCGGAGTCACAGGATATAACAAGAGACGGACAAATACCTCTTAGCTCGAGCAATAAGAAAGTTCTTAATTTCAGCTTTGACGGTAAAGTTAATGATTATACTGAACCGATAAAAATTCTTACCGGATACGCAATTTATAAAATTACAGAAAAAAAACCTCAGGGATTCTTAAATTTTGATTCAATTAAAGTAGCACAGATTAAACCTAAAGTTATTATTGAGAAAAAAGCTGAAGTGCTTTCATCAATTGCCAAAGATATTCAGAGTAAAATATCCGGCGGGGATCTGATGGCATTAAAAGAGCAGTATCCGCAGTATATTTTCGGACATACGGACAGCGTAAGTGTTTCAAAGCCGGAAGGTACAATAGGGCTTGATCATGCGGTTTACGGCGCAATATTTAAAATGAATCCGGGAGAAGTATCGCAGCCGCTTAAAGGAACGAAAGGAATTATTCTTGTAAAATTAAATTCAGTAATTGAATTCAATGAACAGGATTATGTATTAAAAGCGCCTGATATCAGAAATACTCTTCTCGGAACTAAGAGGCAGCAGATTGTTTCGGACTGGCTTACTAAGATGCAAAATGAAGCAAAGATAATCGATAACCGTGATAAATATTTTTAACAGTTATGGTCAGAAAAAATTGAATTAAAATTTAATCATAAAAATGTTATCTAAACCCACTATTAATTAAACGGTGGGTTTTTTTATGAAGTTATTTCTGATATTTTTTCCCATGTTTGTTTTTTTGATTCCCGGAATTTTGAATTCACAAACTAAAACAGAAATAACCCTCGGCAGCGGTTTCAGTCTGAGAACCTCTGTCAATTATGTATCTTCCGCAACAATACAGGCAGATCCCTTTTCTCAAAGTCTTTTTGAAAGAAATGTGTTTGAGGAAATTTCAGGCGGATACGGTTACGGCGTACTTCTGAGAAAAAGATTGTTCAGAGATGAATTGTCATTTGGAATTTCAGCCGAATATGTTTCAATACTTGATGAAGAGCTTACAGAAACTTTCATCTCGGATTCCGTTACGATAAGAGCCAGAGTTAAGGAAGAGATTACTATGATCCCGATAGAAGTAATGGGATATTTTAATATTCCTGATTTTACAGAGGATCTGAAAATTTATTTTGGCGGAGGAGTCGGAGTATATTTCGGAGACAGGAAAAGAACAGTTTTAAATATTCAGTCAAAGACAATTTCCAAAGAACCCGGATTCAGTTTTGTAGTTACAAGCGTAATGGAATATTTTTTCAGCAGGAACATATCCGGTGTTTTTGAAGTTAGGTTTCGTCAGGGAGAATATAAAGTAAGGAGCGAGTTTCCGGTTCAGGGTTTTACCATTAACGGAATATCTTATGAGCTTAAACAGAATCTCAATTCTAAAATATTTGTTGACGGTCTGAATCTCAGTCTTGGAGTTGCATATAATTTTTAAAAAAATTTTTTATTACATATGTCAAAATTTTTCACATCATTTTTTCTTATTTCAGTATTCTTAATTCTAAACGGCGGTAATGTTAAGTCTGAATCATTAAACGAACCTACTTCAGGAATTTCCCTGAAGAAAATTTTTATCAAAACAAAAACAGAATTTAAAATTTCCGAAGCAACCGGGGAAATCACTCTGCAGACCGGAGTAAGTTCTTTTGATAAAAAAATCAGAGTTAATAAAGTAGAAAAGGTAAAAAGAGTTTTCAGATTAAATAACGGAAGGAAAGACCTTTATGAAAAATTTGAAATGAACAGAATTTATGTTCTCTATTTTAAGGAAGACATAAACGATATACAATTTTTAGTATCGGATTTTTCAAAAAATGAAAATGTGGAGTATTGTGAGCCGGTATCTTCCGGATATGCAGCGGGAGTAAAGGAGATTCAGAAATTAAATGTTCAGGAAAATGTTCCCAATGATGAAATGTTTTACAAGCAATGGTATCTTCAGAATAATGGTTCGGTCGATCCGACAAGCGGAGGCCTTCCAAAGGTCGGAGCCGATATTAAAATTGTTTACAGCTGGGATATTGAAACAGGCAGTGACGAAGTGGTAGTTGCTATTCTTGATTCAGGAATCAGGGATGATCATCCTGATCTCAGAGACAGAATCTGGATCAACAGCGGAGAGATTCCAAACAACGGAATTGATGATGATAATAACGGATACACCGACGATGTCAGAGGATGGGATTTTGCTTACGATGATAACAGACCTGAAGACGGTTTCGGTCACGGGACAAATATAGCGACAGTAATCGGGGCAAGTACAAACAACAGGATCGGCTTTGCCGGCGTTGATCAGAAGTGCAGACTGATGAACTGTAAAAATCTTAATTCCTATAACAGCGGTGAATATGACTGGTGGTCTGAATCAATTAAATACGCAGTAGATAACGGAGCCGATATTATTAATATGAGCGAGGGCGGCGATGACTATTCAAAAGTATTAAAAACTGCAATTGAGTATGCACTTGAAAGCGGCGTAATGGTAGTTGCGGCGATGATGAACAAAGGCGATAACAGAAATTATTATCCGGCGGGATTTGACGGCGTGATGGCTGTGGGAGCTACAGATACCGATGACAAAAGATGCAGAAAATTCTCATGGGGCGGAGGAAGCTGCTGGGGAAAGAATATTTCCGTTGTCGCGCCGGGAAATAAAATTTACGGACTGGATTATGAAAATACACAGGCATATGATGTATTCTGGAGCGGCACTTCACAGTCAACTGCAATAGTCAGCGGAATAGCTTCTCTGCTTCTTGCACAAAATCAAAACAGAACGTCAGATGATCTTTCTAAGATAATTAAGTTTACGGCAAAAGACCTGGTAGGTGATCCGAGAGAAGACAAACCGGGCTGGGACCAGTATTACGGTTTCGGAAGAGTGGACAGTTACGCTGCGCTGACATATGAGTTGTCTGATAAAAAGGAGCAATTGGATTTAACAAAGGAAAAAGATATTATTAAGGAAGATGATATTGAAAAGGAAAAAATTCCTGAAAATTATTACAGGGATAACGAAAAGAAAAATGAAGATATAGATGAGGAAAAATTTGAAAAGAAAAGCAATAAGGACCATCCCGAACCTTCCAGACCGGACTAAATATATTAAAAAAATTCTGCGGTATGAATACTGCATTTCTGAAAAATGAAATTCTGAAAACAGGAATTTCTTTGGACATAATTTATTTTGAAGAAACAGAATCTACAAATCTGACCGCAAAAAATTTTTTAGCTGAAAATCCTTCCGCAGACAATACGCTAATTCTCACATCAAATCAAACCGCCGGCAAAGGCAGATTCGACAGAAAATGGTATTCAGAGCCGGGAGCCAATTTAACTTTTACTTTGATAAAAAAACTTAACTTATCGGTTGACGAGATTCAGCTTGTAAATTTTTATACCTCTTACATTCTCTATACGACTCTGAAAGAAATTTTTATCAGTAATAAAGAAATGAATTTTATGCTTAAGTGGCCGAATGACATTTTACTCAATAACAAAAAACTATCGGGAATTCTTCTTGAATTAAAAAATATAGAAACCCCCGTTAAAACCTTTATAATAGGATGCGGGGTTAATGTAAATCAGACAGTCTTTGATAAATCCTTACCGCAAAATATAACTTCACTTAAATACGAATCAGGATTAAAATCCGAACGGGAAACAATACTTTTATCTTTCATTAAGAATTTTTTTGAAAAGACAGGTCTTCTAAAAGACGGAAAAGAGCTTATTAGAAATTGGAAAATATGTTCAGATATTGCCGGTAAAAAAATTATGTTTAAAAAATTTTCCGATGATATTCCTGAAACAGCAATTGCTGAAGACATAAGCCCTGACGGCGCATTATGTCTTAGAAATGAAAAAGGAATTCTTAAAAAATATTATTCTGGTGAAATTACTTTATCCGTTTAATAACCGGTAAGCCGCAATTTGATACAAAATCTTACCTGAATTTAAATCCAAATTCTAAAATCAATAAATTTTTTTGAATAAACAAATGACTATTGTTTTATAAACTAATTTATTTTATTTTTACTCACACATTAATTAACATATTTTCTAACCAAACAAAATAATCATGAAAAAATTATTTTCATTTCTTTTTGCGTTTTTGTTGCTGTGTATAACAGTAAAGACGCAGGCTCAGGTTTCAGCTTATACATTTGCCCAGAGTGTCGGCGTCTATACCGAAATCATAGGCGATACGACTGTTGCTGTTGCTACTACTACAACAACATCAGGTGTAAACAGTATGGATGATACTGTCTATCCAAACAATCTGATTCCGTTTACATTCACATATAACGGAATTTCTTACAATTTTTTTAATATTTCTTCAAATGGTTTTATTACTTTTGGCACTACACTGCCATCGGCCACTTCTTATACACCAATTAGCGCTACTACAGCTTATGCCGGCGCATTGTCAACATACGGAAGAGATTTAATTGGTAACAGAGGCATAACCGCAACAAGAACAATTGGCGATGTGAATTTAACTGCTGTACCTGCAGGTCACTTTGCTGGTCTTGAAGTAGGTCAGTTTATATTCGGAACAGGAATACCTGCAGGCGCTACTATCACAGCTCTTGATCCGGGAAACGGTATTGTTACTATTTCTATTGCTCCTACTTTAGCCGGTACAACTGCTTTACTTGTAGCAACCGGAAGTATAGTGAGAGGAACTACCGGAGCAGTCGGAAGCAGAGTTCATACAATTCAGTTCAAAAGAGTAAGACCATGGGCGACTTCAGCTAATGAAAATATGATGAATTTCCAAATTAAACTTTATGAAACATCAAATAGAATAGAGTTTGTTTACGGAACAAATACTAATTCCGCAGCTACAACCGGTCAGGTCGGTTTAAGAGGAAGCGTCAATGCTGATTACAATAACAGAAATACTGCAACAGCAGGCTGGGCTACAACTATAGCAGGTACAGCAAATACAAATACTCTTGCAATGAGTTCAACCATTCTTCCTGCTTCAGGTACTACATTTGAGTGGACACCACCTGTTATTAATAATGATGTGGGTCCGACAGAAAACGTTGAACCTTTAAAATTAGAAGTTGGCGGTCCGGCTGTATTTCCAAAGGCAAAAATTAAAAACTTCGGTCAAAATAATCAGAATGTACCTTTTTCAACAGTTTACAGAATTACCGGTCCGGTAAATTATCAGGACAGCGCTTTTGAAACATTATTGTCCGGTGAGGAAAAAACTTTAACATTTCCAAGTTCATTTTCACCAAGTACAGTCGGATTTTATTCCGTAACAATTTATACAAGACTTCCGGGTGATCAGGTAGCTTTCAACGATACATTAAAATCTTCATTTTCAGTAAATCCTGAACCGAATTACGGAAACGACAGCGGTTATTTCTTTGCTAATAATCTAGCAACAAATCAGCCGTCTTATCCGAGATGGGGATGGAAAGATACTTCAGGAAGCAGAAATCTTATACTGAACGGAGTGCAGCAACCTGGTACAATCAGAGTTGGATCATCAAATGATGACGCGTATTTTGTGTTAAATGTAAAGCAAATGCTATTGGAATTTAATCAGGATACTACTGATAAAGTTTTAAAATTCAACGGCGTATGTTATGATTCTATATTCCCGGGAACAAACGGAATAATAGGATTAACACAGCAGTTCGGAGCAATTTCAATTAATTCATTTAATATTGACGGTGCGCGGGTAGCAAACAATGCATTACTTCCTTTCTGGAAAGACTTTAATATGGCTAATTTAGGAAACGGCACAAGCAGATTAAGCTACAAAGTGAAATTTAATCAGCTTATAATAACTTATGACAGAGCAGTTGCTTTTGCTCCGACTACAGACTGGGTTTCATTCCAGGTTGTAATAGAAATTGCAAAGGGCTGTGTACAGAATAATTCAAACTGGAGAGTTACTGTAGCGGACACATTAAATCAGAAAACAAGCTCTTCCTTCTATGCAAATTATCTTGCACAATATAATACTACACCTCCTAATGTCACAACATTCAGAAATTATGTAGTAGGATGGTCAAGACTCGGATCGCCGATTGCATATAACGGATATGTATCATCGACAAATCCTTTCCCGGCAACGCCTGCGACAAACCTTGGCGTAAAAAGACCGATGTTTGATTTCTCAAACGGAAAGGGACTTGCAATTGAGTTCGGTGCAAAACAATTAGAACTCAATATGCATGATGTTGTATATTTGGATCTGAGCTTATCTCTTGAAGGATTACAATTAAACGGCAGAGTAAGAGATACAGTCGAAGTAATAATAAGAGACGGTAACTCGCCTCCGTATAAAATAATGCAGAGATCAAAGGTATACCTTGATTCAGCTCATAACGGATCATTTGCTTACGGAAGAAAAGTTATAGAAGCAACTGTCATCAAAGATCAGTATCCGTTATTGCTAGAAATCAGACACAGAAATTCAATCTCATCATGGAGCAATATTTTCATAGCTAACTCTGTAGCAATTGCATACAATTTCACAACCGGACTTCCGCAGATCTACGGTAGTAACGGAACAACTGTAAACGGAGCAGCTTCATTTTATTCAGGTGATGTGAACGGAGATCAGGTTGTAGATCTTGCTGACGTAGCAATTATAGACAATGATGCGTTTAATTTTGCTTTCGGTGATTATTTAGTTACAGATCTTAACTGGGATGGAGTAGTTGATCTAGTTGACGCTGCCATTGCTGACAATAATGCGTTCAACTTTGTAGGAGAAGTCAAATATCCTGGAGCTGTAAGACCATTCACAGAAGAACCTGTAAATTACAATTTCAAAGCACCGACTGAAATTATTAGTCTACCGGATGCTTATGCTGTACCTAAGATAGATATAAATGCAATACAAAATTCAGAAATAAAGAAAGAAGATTAAACTGTTTTACATCCTTTACGGGGCGGGCAATGATCCCGCCCCTTATTGGGTTTCAAAAGGAATGCTGAATAATTTCTATAATTGTATATGATCCGGGAAATAATTTATTGCAGTGTAAAGTAATTCCGGATTTTCTGAAAGATCTGATTCAGTAGAAAAAGAAACGAACAAACCGTAATAAATTGTAACACTTTTTTAAAACTTAAATTAAGGACAATGAAAACTTCTCTAAAGCTCATTGTTACAATAGCAGTTCTTTTTATTTTTTCCGGAACATCATTTTCACAGCCTTTCCCCCAATATACACTCGAAGTAAAAAACTCCGATATAATTGATCCGAATACAATGGTCTTTGACCTTGTATTTACTCATACTGATGCAGTAGTATGGGAACTTGCCGGATGGCAATTCTTTTTTTGGGCTCCTGCCGGGCTTGGGAATTTTCCGCCGGGTGTTGGAGCAGCCTCTTCATTTGTATTAGACACATCCGGAGGAAATCCGGTCTCAGATATTCCTGCAGGATTCAGACCGAGAAACCCGCAAACAGCAGCTTCAAGCAGTAACTCTGTTCCTGGTTTTGAATTTAGATTAGCGGCAAATACATTGCCGGGCACAGGTAACGGTTTAATTATTCCGCAGGGTGTGCCGACACTTATCGGCAGATATAAACTTAAATCCACTACGCCGATAGACTTATCAGCTTTATTATCAAATCCTTTTATAATCAGGGATAGTTGTGAAGCTGTTCTTTCATTAACCCGGACAAAAATTAATATTTATGATCAGACCGATCAGCTGAATAAAGAAGTTACGCGATGTGCTAATCACAGTGTAGCTGACGGTGGTGCGCTGCCTGTAGAGCTTGCGAGTTTTACTTCAAGCATTAACAGAAATAATGTTACTTTAAACTGGACTACTTCAGGCGAAATAAACAACAGCGGTTTTGATATTGAAAGAACAATTACCGGAACGGCAGACTGGGTTAAAGCCGGAAATGTTACCGGAAACGGAACGACTAATGAGTCAAAGAGTTATTCATTTTCCGAAAGAGTGAATACAGGCAAATACAGCTACAGACTTAAGCAGATAGATTTCAACGGTAACTTTGAATACTTTAATCTGTCAAATGAAATTGAAGTAGGCGTGCCTGGTGTTTACAAACTGTCACAAAATTATCCGAATCCTTTCAATCCAACTACAAAGATTGATTACGATATTCCTTATGACGGAAAAGTCAGCATACTGCTATATGATATTTCCGGAAGGGAAGTTGCAAAGTTAGTAAACGAAGTAAAGACAGCCGGATATTATACAGCTGTTTTCAACGGTGCTGATCTTGCAAGCGGAATGTATTTTTACAGGATCAATGCAAACGGGACCGGAAACAATAATTTTATCAATACTAAGAAAATGGTCCTTGTTAAATAAATTTGATTAACTTTGTTTCAAATTAAAGAGCCGGATACTTCCGGCTCTTTATTGATTTTATTCACGCTTAAATATAATTATTATCTGAAATAAACATTGTGTATTATTATAAAAATATTTTTTTTATATAAAGTATTTTTCAGTATTTACAATGATTGATAAGTTTTGAAAAAAAAATAAATTAAAAAAGAAGTTTTAAATTTTTAAATCTATACTAAGATCCATTTGATATAAAGGTCTAAAAAAAATGAACTGTATTTTATTATTCATAAAACATATATTGTATACAGATATTGAAATTCAATTTAATATTTTTTAAAATCAGTAAATGATTTTTTTACTTAAAATTAATGTGATATAAGTAAAAAAAGAATTGACATTATAAATTGAAACTTATATTTTGTACTAAATTAAAAGAACCTGAAACACTAATTCAACTTTTAAAAAAAAGTTTTGAAAAAACCTTATTTATTAACCAAACAAAAAAAACACAATGAAAAAAACAGTTAAACTTTTTGTTACATTGTTTGCTTTAGTTTTATTTGCAAATGTTTCATTTGCTCAGCCTACAACAAACATTCCTCAGTACACACTATCTGTTCAGAATGCTAATCTTGTTGATCCAAACAATTTAGTTTTTGATCTGGTGTTTACACATACTGATGCAATTCCTTTAGAATTAGCAGGATGGCAATTCTTTTTCAGAATTCCTGTTGGTATTGGAACATTAGGATTCTTAACAGGTGCTAATTCATCTTTTGTATATGATTCAACAGGTGGTGATGCAATTTCAGATCTTCCGGTTGCTTTCAGACCAAGAAACCCGTCGGCTGCAAATTCAGGCGGTACACACTATGAGTTAAGAACAGCTGCTAACACATTACCTGGAGCAGGTAACGGATTGATTATTCCGCAAGGTGTTCCTACTCTTATCGGAAGATACAAAATAAAGTCAACAACTCCGATAGATTTAAATAATCCATTAATCATCAGAGACAGTTGCGAAGTACCTCTTTCAGTTACAAGAACCAAACTTAACTGGTATAATGAAAACAGTTTCAATCAGGAATTCACAAGATGCGCAAGTCATAGCGTAGAAAACAATGGTGTTCTTCCTGTTGAGCTTGCAAGCTTCACATCATCAATCAGCAGAAACAATGTTACACTTAACTGGTCAACATCAAGCGAAACCAACAACAGCGGTTTTGACATTGAAAGATCATTAGTCGGTACCACAGAGTGGACAAAAGCCGGTAATGTAACAGGTAACGGTACCACAACTGAAATGAAAAACTATTCATTCTCAGAAAGAGTTAACACCGGAAAATACAACTACAGACTGAAACAAATAGATTTCAACGGAAACTTTGAATATTTCAATCTTTCAAGCGAGATCACAGTAGGTGTACCGGATGCTTACAAACTTTCACAAAACTATCCGAATCCTTTCAATCCATCAACAAAGATTGATTACGATCTTCCTTACGACGGAAAAGTCAGTATCTTACTTTATGACATCTCCGGTAGAGAAGTTGCAAGTTTAGTAAACGAAGTGAAAACAGCTGGTTACTACACAGCTACATTCAACGGTGCTAACTTAGCAAGCGGAATGTATTTCTACAGAATCAATGCAACAGGAACCGGTAACAACAACTTTGTTTCAACAAAGAAAATGGTTCTTATTAAATAATAAGGTATTTTCAATCACAAAAAGGGCTGGCATTTTGTCAGCCTTTTTTTTTATCCTTTCTGCAGTACTTCAAGCCATCAGTATTTTTTAAACAAATTTTTTTATTGTTAAGATAAAATACTGACCTAAATAACAGGTCAAATATGCTGACAATTCTATTGGGTTATATTACTGACATTTTTAAAAAGTTATCACAAAATAAGATTGTTTTAAAAAAACTTATTGTATTATTAAAGAAAGTTATTTAATTTGACAAACCCCAAGATAAATAATTTTCACGGTTTAAAAATATTTTACTAACTTAAACTAATTTATTATGCAAAAATTTAAAAACACTTTTACTGTAATACCTGTATTGCTGATTCTTTTTATGTTTACAGTAAATTCAAACGCTACAATATACGATATAAACATTCCTCTTAGCGGAACGCAGGAAGTTCCGCCGAATGCATCTCCTGGAACAGGAACACTTACAGGAACATACAACGATGTTACAAATACATTGGTATTTAGTGTAGTATTCTCAGGACTTACAGGTACAACGACTGCTGCGCATTTTCACGGACCTGCTGCGGTCGGAGTAAATGCCGGAGTCAGAATAGGATATACCGGTTTTCCGGTTGGAATTACTTCAGGAGTATATTCTAATAATTTCGTTTTAACTGCTTCAAATGAAACAGAACTGCTTGGAAATCTTTGGTACGCAAATATTCATTCTTCTACATTTCCGGGAGGAGAATTACGAGGACAGGTTTATGCCAAACCAATTTCATATCTTGACCTTACATATTTTATAGAAGGCTTTTATAATGAGGGTGCTGATACTCAGGTTAGTGATACAATTAAAGTGCAGCTGAGAAATTCCACACCGCCATACGCGCTTGCATATCAGAATAGCGGTGTAGTGTCTTCCGGTGGAACATTACTGCTTCAGTATATAAATATATCAAGCGGTGTATATTACATAGCGGTAACTCACAGAAACAGTATTGAAACATGGAGTTCATCAGGAATTTCAATTGTATCAGGAGATACGGAAACATACAATTTTTCGTCAGGTTCAACGCAGGCATATGGAAGTAATTTGATACAAGTGGATGCAGCTCCGGTCAGGTATGCGGCATACAGTGCTGATGTAAATCAGGACGGTACAATAGACCTTACGGACGGAGGATTAATTGATAATGATGCTTTTAATTTTGCGGGAGGATATATTCCGACAGATGTAAACGGCGATAATTTGGTTGATGTTGCAGATGCAGTATTTGCCGATAATAACGGATTTAATTTTATTGGTAAAATTACGCCATAAAAATTATTATATAAATTTATTTTAAAAAAATAGCCGGGTCAGTTCAGATCCCGGCTTTTTTACAGTTTAAAGGAAATTTATAATTTAAGTATTCTTATAGATTTTGAAATTTAGTTAAGTGTTTTATTTAGTACAAATACCAATCATTGTTAAACTTATAAATACTACCTCATCTATTCAATGTCATATATTAAGTAAATCAATCTGAGTCTTTTAATATTAACAAGTTAGATGCTTTTTGTAAGTGTAAACATTAAATAAATTATCTAAACTTATTATATTATTATTATTTAATAAAAATTGTATATTGTTCCCATCCCCAATAACTTTTGGAAGCAAATATTTCAACATTGGTTGAAAGGTGCAGTTTAAAAATTAATTTATTAATTAAATTATTTATTATGAAATTAAAGTTATTGTTTTTATTCATGTCATTTTCCTTCACACTCCCCGAAGCAGTTTTATCCTCAGATTTTTACTATTATAAAGGAACGAAAATTCAGTTAAAACAAAGAACGGACAAAGTAGCAGTTGTATTTAAAAGCTCTGTTTCGAAAACAAATGCAGAATCCTTGTTAAATCCTGTTATGCAGCCGGGGGATTCTTTACTTAAGTCAATGGATGATCTTTATTTAATAAAGTTCAGCGAAAACAAAAGTGCTGGTGAGATTAATGTCATAAAAAATATTCTTTCACAAAGTCCTTCGGTAAAATTTATAACAAATACATATTACGGATCTTCAAGATCGGTAACGCAGATTCCATATGACAAAATAGTTGTATTGTTAAAAAATTCAAACGACAGAGAAAAACTTAACATACTGAATTTAAAACACGGAAGTTATGTAACCGGAGAGTTTGAAAAAGGCAAAGGATTTATATTAAAGTCATTTCCGGGCAATTCTAAAAATGCGCTTGAGTTAACTGATGAATTTTATAAATCGGGAATTTTTGAATACTGCGAACCTGACTTCATTTACCCGGAAGGATGTCTGCTTATGTCAGTTCCGAATGATCAGTATTATTCTCAGCAATGGAATTTACAAAATACAGGACAGACAATTCAGACAGGAAGTTCATTTCTTTTTTACGGAGACAGGCCGACTGTAAACGGGATACCCGGAGCAGATATGCATGTAGAGGAAGCATGGGATTTTACGACAGGTTCACCTTTAATAAAGATCGGAGTTATAGATTCAGGAATAGATTCTGCTCATGTGGATTTTCAGGCACCAGGTCATTTACTGCCCGGTTATGATGCTTTCAATGATATTAACAGTTCTTCAGTGGACGTTTTCAATCACGGCACTTCTACGGCGGGTATTATTGGAGCTGTAAGAAATAACAGTATAGGTATTGCCGGTATAGCTGCTGACTGTCAGTTGATGTCAATAAACATTTACGATATAAACGGAAATACATCTTCGAGTATAATTGCAAGAGCTTTTGATACTGCACGCGTAAGAGGCATAGATGTGCTCAGCAACAGCTGGGGAGGCGGCACCCCGGTTACGATGATAACAAACGCAATTGACGCCGCAGCTTTAAACGGCAGAAACGGTAAGGGATGTATAATTTTGTTTGCTTCGGGAAATGACGGAAACAGTTCTCCGCTTTATCCTTCCGCATTGCCAAATGTCCTGAGTATCGGCGGTTCAACTACACATGATCAGATGAAAGCTCCGGGAAACGGAAATCAATTTTACTGGGGGGCTAATTACGGGGAAAATGATATCGGAGATCTTGATATGGTGGCTCCGACTAACTGCTATGCTCTGAAGGTCGGCGGTTATGAACCGAATTTCTGGGGAACTTCTGCAACCTGTCCCAATGCAGCCGGTGTTGCCGCTCTTGTACTTTCCGTAAATATAAATCAAACCAGACTTCAGGTTTATGAAAATTTAGCCAGAGGCTGCGATAAGCCGGATAATGTAGCATATGATACCAGTAAATTATTCGGTAAATGGAACCGGCATTACGGATACGGAAGAGTGAACGCTCTGAATTCGGTCAGACTGGCAGCAGGTGTTGATGTTACTCCGCCTTCGATTAGTCACAAGAATGTTCCCTCAAAGAACAGCACTTATCCTACTGTGATCAACGCAGATATTACTGATCATGACGGGTCAGCTGTACCTGTGTCAGGCGTTAACAGACCTGTCCTTTTTTACAGAATCAAGAAGAACAGCGGCTCATGGTCATCTTATGATTCAGTTTATCACTATTCAAATTCCGGAAATCAGTTTTCATTTTTAATTCCGTCTCAGGGATGGGAAACACAAGTGAATTATTATATCAGGGCAAGGGACAATTCAGGTAATCAAACCACATTCCCGTTACATGCTCCGAATGAATTCTGGCTTTGTTATTACAGCGTATGTAATATTTTATATGAGAAGAAAAAGATAACGCAGTTTATCGGAATGGATTACGGAGCAACTGTATCGCCGTCTGTAAATTTCGGAACATTCAACGTACTTGAGGCAAAAGTAAAAATATATATGAGACATACTTACCTTGATGATGAATCCATTTCGTTATTCTCTCCTTTGCTCAATGAAAACAACAGCAGAAAATGTCTCTTTTCATCAAACGGCGGGGATATGGATAATATAACCGGAGCAACTGTTTTTGATAATGCGCCAAATAAGTGGACAGATGCGTCACCTCCGTATCTGAACGGATATTTTAAACCTGATTATACTATGATAGGGTTGAACGGGGTAAATGCCGCAGGTAACTGGAGAATACTTCACTTTGACAGAGCATTCAGTGATCAGGCATTCTTTGACAGTGTGTTTGTAACATTATTTAAAAATTCAGGAACTGTAAGCTCATGCGTCAGATTAGACACTCCTTCGGATTCAATAATTTCATTCGGGTCTGTGAAATTTCCCGATTCATACGACAGAGATTTCTACGTTAAAAATTCCGGAATAGCTAATCTTACATTGGCATCTCCTTCTTTTACAGGAACTTTTGCCGGTCTTTATTCAATTGTCGGTTCAATTCCCGGAACCATATTGCCTTCAGACAGTGCGTTAATAACAGTCAGATTAAACACATCCGGATTAAGTTCGCTGCATACAGGCGATGCATTTGAAAATGCAGTTTTAAACATTGTTACAAACGATCCTTCGAAAACAAATTTTAAAATTTCACTTCAGACCGATAACGAACTTATGAGTGGTATGAAAAGTCTTAAGCTTACAGCACTCATAGAGGGATTTTTTAATCCGGGAAACAATCTTATGATTTCGGATACTGCGACCGTTGAACTCAGAAATAATTCTTCTCCTTATAATATCATTGATGTAAGGAAATCAGTATTAAGTGATTCAGGAAAAGGCAATTTTAATTTTACTGAAATTTCAGATAACACTCCTTACTACATTGTGGTAAAACACAGAAACAGTATGGAGACCTGGAGTTCTGCAGGGGTAAGTTTTGTTTCATCAGTTGCACAATACGATTTCACTGATGCATCTTCCAAATCATACGGAAACAACGCTGCTCAGATAAATTCAAGATATGCATTTTTCAGCGGAGACGCAGATCAGGATAATATAATAGATCTTTCTGATCTGACAATTATTGATAATGATGCATCCAATTTTCTGTCAGGATATTTAAACTCAGATGTAAACGGTGACACACTTGCTGATCTGGCAGATCTGGCAATCACTGATAATAATGCATTCAATGTAATTACGATAATCAGACCTTAAAACTTTTAATCATTATACAAACAGGAGCATTGTTCACATTGCTCCTGTTTTTTGTATATACAATACAATTGAAATATGGAATTCATTAAGTTATCTTTGTAAACAAAATAATTTATTTTCCGGAACTAATCATTTCTGTCTTCTGCCGGTTAAACTTTTCATATTACAATTATTGAAACAAATCAATATAAAGATATTTTTTATTTTTTTTATTTTATGCTTTTCAAATGTTCTGCTGTCACAGCCGGGTTCATATTATAATTCTATATTCACATCAAACGCCTCATTTATAACAGATCTTCAGTCAAGGATAAGAAGTCCGTATACAAGAGTTTCATATGATAATTATATTTCCACTAACATAAATAATTTTGCATCCATTGATAACGGCAACGGAACAAAATCTGTATTCTGTTTTTATACAGGCTACGAATATATTTACAGCGGAGCGTTCACATTCGGAACGATGAGCCGTGAACATGTCTATGCATTCAGCTGGATGCCGAGCAGTCCTTCTACATCAAATGATCAGTATTCCGATCAGCATCATTTGTTTCCCTCACATCAGAATAATGCTAACGGCAGAAGAAGCAATCATCCTTTTGGTGTTGTGGTAAATGTAACTTATCAGTTCCTTGAAGGAAAAGTCGGTACGAATTCACTCGGTCAGATTGTTTACGAACCGATGGACAGCAAAAAAGGGGACGCAGCAAGGGCAATGCTTTATATGTCTTTGCGATATGACGGTCTCTCAGGGCTGGACTGGGATTTCAACTGGCTTAACGGAACTAGACTGCCTTCGCTAAGCGAAGCTCCGCAGAGTTTAGAAGTATTACTTGACTGGAACAGACAGGACCCGCCTGATAAATGGGAAGTTGACAGAAATAATTACCTGCAATCAATTCAGCAAAACAGAAATCCGTTTACTGATCACCCTGAATATCCGTATTTTATAAATTTTAATGACTTCACTAAACTCAATCCGGTATTTGCAGCGGAGCCGTCAAATTATCCGACAGGATTATCAGCTTCTCCATCAGGTAATTCGATTACACTTAACTGGAATGATGCATCAGGAGGTCAGCTTCCTTCAGGATATTTGGTAATAGCATATAATAAAAATAACTATTTTATTCCTGTTGACGGATCTGTTTATGTAAATGATACAACACTTTCGGACGGAGCCGGAATAATAAACATACCGTTTGCAGATCCTGATAATTATACATTTTATAATCTGTTACCGAATGAAACATATTATTTTACTTTATATGCTTACAACGGCTCGGGAAGTCAGGTAAAATATAAAATAAACAATACCGTCCCGCAGACAAACGCTACTGTGAATAATCCGCTTGCAGCAGAGCCGACAAATTATATAACTGATTTTAACGCTGACACAATTACGGAATCAGAAATAGGATTAAGCTGGACTGACGCATTACCCGGAGCTCAGACTCCGTCAGGATATTTACTGATTGCAAATAATTCAAATTCATTTACAGATCCAATAGACGGAACTGTATATAGTGATGATAATATATTGTCTGACGGCAGCGCAACTTTAAATTTTACATATGCCGGAGTTAATAATTATAATTTCTCAAATCTGTTATCAGGCGTTACATATTATTTCAGAATTTATTCTTATAACGGCTCCGGTTCACAGAGAAATTACAAAACAAATGCAACAATACCATCATTAAGCGTTGTTACTCAATCCGGTTCACAAAATTACTCTTCAGTTCTGCTGGATGATTTCAACAGAGCGAATAATTCAGTTCTCGGAAATACACTTTCACCTTTTTCTGTAACATGGCAGGAAACGGAAACTGTAAGCCCGGGTTCAATAATTTTGAGTTATGGAAAAATCAAATCAGCCGGTACAACTGCAGGCAGGGAATTTTCTTATGCGGATCTGTCATCTGTGAGCGGCTATCCTTCTGTTTATAAAAATTCGGGAAACATTCTGGAATGGTCAGTTAATATGAAGCAGACGCGTCTTGATCCTTCGGGATTTGATAATAATAATTACGGTATGGCTTTCATACTCGGCAAAACAACCTCAGATCTTACAACAGGCAGCGGATATGCGGTTATACTCGGACAGAGCGGCAGCACTGACGCAATCAGACTGGCAAAATTTACCAACGGCGTTAACGCAAATTCAAGATTTACAAATGTTATTTCTTCAGGCGATTATGCAAATCAGTTTTTAAGCATTAGAGTAACATTTGATCCTTCAAACAGTGTCTGGACTTTATATACTGATAACTCATCAGTAAATTTCCCGCAGTCTGATCCGAGAAACGCTTCTACGCTTATGGGCACAAATGCTGACAGTTCTTATACCGGATTAAATCTTTCCTATACAGGTACATTATGGAATCATGCAACTGGAGCAAATGACTCTTGCATTTTTGACGAAATCTATATTCCTTACAGCCAGAATACTGGACTTGAGCTGACTGTAACTGCTGAAGGATTGTATAATGAATTTACAAATAATCTTAATAAGAGAGATACAATGACAGTTTATATCAGAAATTCATTTTTTCCTTTCTCAAAAGTTGATTCTGCAAAAGCTGTTATTGATTCACTTACTTTTAAAGGGGAATTTGAGTTTATGAATTTATCTGCAGGAAATTATTATATAGCCGTAACGCACAGAAATTCAATAGAAACATGGAGTAAGTTGACACAGAGCTTTACTCCCGGAAATTTAACATCATATGATATGACAAATTCCGCATCAAAAGCTTATGGAGACAATCTTTTGCTCAAATCCGGAAAGTATTGTATATACAGCGGTGATGTTAATCAGGACGGAACAATAGATTTGAGCGACCTGAGTTACATTGACAATGATGCGAGTAATTTTGTTTCAGGATATGTTAACACTGATATAAACGGGGATGATATCGTGGACCTGAGCGATGCTGCAATGACTGACAATAACGCTCTGAATTTCATAAGCAAAGTGACTCCCTGATTTCATTTCGTAATTAATTTTTCAGTAGCATTTATTGATAGTAAAACGATTTATAATTTTTTTATCCGCAATAGTAACTGCCGTTATCTTTTCAGACTGCGCATATTCTCAGAATCAGATCAGGATAATGACATACAATCTTCTTAATTACCCAAACGCAGATACAAATATAAGAAACCCGTATTTCAGAACTGTCCTGAACGGTACCGATCCGGATATTCTGGTAGTTAATGAAATTAACACGCAAGCCGGCGTGAATGATTTTTTAAAGAATGTATTAAATTACGGGAGCGCAAACTATTCGGCAGGAACATATATTAACGGACCTGATTCAGATAATGCAATATTTTACAAAACGGCTAAAGTAAATTTTATTAGTAATACGAGGATACCAACACTGCTCAGGGATATAAATGAATTTAAGATCTCAGATAAAATATATAATGATACTCTCAGGATTTATGCAGTTCATCTGAGAGCCGGTGATACGAGCATTGTCAGGCGCGGCGCTGAGATTGACAGTCTTCGTAAAAGGACAAACGCATTACCTTCCGGAACAGATTTCATTGTGCTGGGTGATTTTAATATTTATTCATCAAATGAACCGGCATACATTAAACTTCTTGCGGATGATCCGGGTAATGACGGAAATTTTTATGATAATCTTAATCTGACCGGCACATGGAACAACTTTGCTTACAGATTCTATCATTCACAGTCCACAAGAACAAGGTCATTCGGAGACGGAGCGACAGGAGGACTTGATGACAGGTTCGATATGATACTTTATTCCGGCGCGGTAAAAAATTCCGGCGGAATAAAATTTATTCCGGGCAGTTATGTAACTTACGGAAATGACGGGAATCATTTTAATGATTCAATTAACAAATCACCCAATAATGCAGTCGGACAGACCATAGCTAATGCTCTTCATTATGCGTCAGATCATTTGCCTGTGTATGCAGTTTTTGAATTTGGAAATGAAACTGTTCTGAATTTAAAAGTAATACCGGAAGGACTTTATAAAATTTCCGGAAACAGTCTGAATCTGAAAGACTCGATAAAAGTATATCTGAGAAATGCTGCATCTCCGTATAATAGAATTGATTCAGCTTTTTCAGTAATAGATTCTGTTACATTTAACTCGGTTTTAAAATTCAGAAATGCACCGTCCGGAAATTTTTATATCGAAACTGTTCACAGAAATACGATTAATACCTGGAGCGCTGCCGGAGGAATAATTTATAAAATCGACAGTCTTAATAATTATGATTTCACTGATAATATTTCAAAGTCGTATGGAAATAACATGGTCCAGCTTGGGATTAAATTTTGTATTTACAGCGGAGATGTGAATAAGGATAACGTAATAGATATAACGGATTTGGGCATCGGAGAAAACAGCGCTGTTATGTTTTTACAGGGTTATACCGTTACTGATATAAACGGAGATCTAATTACTGATCTGAATGATTTGGCAATAATTGAAAACAATGCTTTGAATATAGTTACAGTGATTTCACCATAGTTTCCGAAAGCGTTCTTTTAAATTAAAAATAAATTTATATTTAATTAAATAAAAATAATTGCTAATATGTTAAAACAAATTAAACAATCATGAAAAAAATCATCTGCATAATTGCATTATGCATCACTATTTTTTATTCCCACCAATCCCAAGCTCAGTATAAATTAAATCTCGCCTTTCCAAGTTTACAGACTTTTAATAACCCGGTAGAACTTGTTCATGCTTATGACGGTACGAACAGGTTGTTTGTCGTACAGCAGCGAGGACTGATTTATGTATTTAATAATAACCCTTCTGTCAGTTCAGCAAAATTATTTATAAATTTATCTGCTAAAGTTTCACAGACAGGAAATGAGAAAGGACTTCTCGGACTAGCTTTTCATCCGAATTATGAAAACAACAGGCAGTTTTATGTAAACTACACCTTTGACAGTGTTTCACAGACATGGTCGCGAATTTCAAGATTTACAACAAGCATTTCAAATCCGGATACAGCCGTATCATCGACAGAAGAAATACTTCTGACATTATATCAGCCATTTACAAACCACAATGGCGGTAAAGTTGCTTTCGGACCGGATGGATATTTTTACATTTCTTTCGGAGACGGGGGAAGCGGCGGTGATCCTCATGGAAACGGTCAAAGCAGAAATACTCTGCTTGGAAAAATACTGAGAATAAATGTTGATTCAGCCGGAGGAGGCAAAGCTTATTCGATCCCTTCTACCAATCCATATCACGGAAACCTCAGCGGATATAAAGAAGAAATTTTTGCATACGGATTAAGGAATGTCTGGAAATTTTCTTTTGATGAACTTAACGGACAAATATGGGCGGGCGACGTTGGTCAGTCAGCATTTGAAGAAATAGACATAATTGAAAACGGTAAAAACTACGGATGGAATAAGATGGAGGGTTTTGCGTGTTACGGCACATGCGATACAACAGGGAAGGGATTTACAAGACCTGTCTGGGATTATCCAAGAACAGTCGGCACATCCATAACAGGAGGATATGTTTACAGAGGATCAAAACATCCTGATCTTTACGGAAAATATATTTATGCAGATTATCCGTCCGGTAAAGTATTCTCTCTTGCTTATGACGGAATTACTGCATCCAATACGCTATTGTTTGATACATCATATTTAATTTCTACTCTGGGTACAGATCAATACAATGAAATGTATTTTTTAAATCTATCATCTACAGGAAGAATTTACAAACTTTATAAACCCTCGGTGATAAATCTGAAAATTACTGCTGCTTTACAGGGTTTTTTAGATGCTAATACTAATACCATGAGTCTTAGCGATACCGTAACAGTATATCTTCATCAGATTTCATCGCCGTATGCAGCGGTTGATTCTTTTGTTACGGTTTTGAATTCGACTACTCTGAGCGGATACTGTAATTTTTCAAATGCCCCTAACGGAAATTATTACATTAATATTGAGCATAGAAACGGTCTGGAAACATGGAGTAAAGCCGGAGGGATGACATTGTCCAAAGGCAATGATTTTCAGTATGATTTTACATCTGCATCTTCACAGGCATACGGTAATAATGAGATACTTGTCGGAAGCAAATATTGCATTTACAGCGGTGATGTAAATGGAGACGGTTCAATTGATTTATCTGACAACGGATTTATTGAAAATGACGCGACTCAATTTCTTACAGGATATATAATTTCAGATCTTAACGGTGACGGTCTTACGGATTTAGCTGATCAGACATTAGCGGACAATAATTCATCCAATTTTGTGACAAAAGCAACCCCTTAATGTTTTAAGGTAAATTAAAATTATTAAATACTTAAAATTTTATGTGGAATAAAAAATATTTATAAGTTAGATTGCATAAACAATTTATTAAATTTAATCAAAAACAAAATTAAAAAATGAAAAACCTTTTTAGAATTCTATTGCCGTGCATTGTCTTTTTTGCATCAATGAATTTTGCAAATGCAGGCGGCGACAGTACTTACATTTTTCCAACTTACCAGCTTAGAGTAACCAATTACACTTATACTCCCGATTCATTCGAATTTGATATTTATCTTAAACATACTAATCCTCATGAAACAAATTTTGAATTAGCAGGTCATCAGTATTTTTTCAGAATTAATCCTGATCTTGCTCCGCAGGGATCGACTTTTACTTACAGATTCGTGACAAACCAAAACGGTGATACCCTAAGCGGTTTACCGGCTGCATTCAGACCAAGAAACCCTTCTACTGCAGGAAATTTGTTAAGACTCGCAACAAATTCACTTCCCGGTGCCGGTAACGGATACACAATTGATACAGCAGGACTTGGAGTAAGAGTCTTAAGAATGAGAGTTGGTCTTTCAGCAGGTACTTTTAATACGAATACGCCTTATTATTTCCATATTTTAGATACAATAACACAAGGCTCGTTTTTTACAAAAATAAATGCATATACAGGTTTAAATAATACTGTAAACACACAGATAAGCTATAGAATGTTTCATGTAGTGGATTCAAGTCTAACCAATATCAATAACGGATCTCCAATAAGCAGCATTATACCTAAAGATTTTGAGTTAAATCAGAATTATCCGAATCCGTTTAATCCGGTAACTAAAATTCAGTATGCATTGCCTGTTTCAGGAAATGTACAGCTGAAAATATTTGATATGACAGGAAGGGAAATTGCTAATCTTGTAAATGAAGTAAAACCTGCAGGAACATATTCCGTTAATTTCAACGGAGCGGATTTTGCAAGCGGAGTATATTTCTACAGAATTGACGTAACAGGCGAGAAAGAATTTAAATCAGTAAAACGAATGGTTCTTATCAAGTAGGAATTTCTTGTCTGAATTTTTAATGCTGTTCCTTTAAACAGGGACAGCATTTTTTTTTAACCAAACTGAAATTTAAAACCGCAAAGATCTCAATAAAATATTAATTCCTGCCGCTGATTATCCGGTTTATTACTATGCCTGCTGAGACAGCTACATTTAAAGATTCACAATCAGAGTAACCTTTTATCTTAAATTTCTTAAAGGATGCTTCTGAAAGCAATTCTTCAGAAATACCGTTAGATTCATTTCCGAAAACCAGAATGTTTTTTTCACATGATATAAAATCCGGATCAGATATAAATCTTTCAGCTTTTAGATCAAGAAGAATAATGTTAAAACCTTTTGATTCAAATTCTCTGAGGAAATTTTTAAGATCATTAACTATGAAAATTTCTGAATGAAAGACAGCTCCCTGGGAAGATCGAAGTACTTTGGGATTCTGAAATTCTCCTGCAGTATTGTTCAGGACAATGTTTTTTAATCCAAACCAATAACAGGTTCTGATAATTGTACCAAGATTTCCGGGATCGCTTATATTCTCAAGAGTGATAACAGTATTTTGGATAAATAAATCTGAAATATCTTTCTCTGCAGAATTTCTGATACATGCAATTATGCCTTGAGAATTTACTGTGTCGGACAGTTTGTTGAAAATATTTTCTTCAAGCTCTTCTGATCTTAGACCGGGATTCGCAGCTTCCGCTTTTCGAATGAGCTGAACATTAGCGTATCCTTTTCTGAAAAAGAGAGCTTCGACTGAACTTGCATATTTTTCTGAAGATAAGCATTCTGACAGAAGATTTTCTCCTTCAATTAGAAATTTTTTTTCAAGCCGTCGGTATTTTTTCTGCTTTAGCTTTTCGTAATATTTGAAGGAAAATTTTTGCATTATTCTCCGCGGTATTCGACAAAATTCTTTTCTGTTTCATATAATTTCACGGAATACAATTTTACATTATCTTCTATGATTTTTTCAGACAGTATTTTCCAGAAAATCATCGCCATGTTTTCAGTGGTAGGGATAACGTCTCTGAACATTTCAAGTTCATTAAGAAATTTGTGATCCACTTTATTAAGTATTTCAATCGTAATTATCTCTTTTAGCTTTTTAAGATCCATTACATAACTGCTGTCAGGATGAGGTATTCCTGCCAGCGTTACTTCAATGTAATAATTATGTCCGTGAAAATTACTGCACTTCCCGAAGAGTTCAATGTTCCTTTCTTTTGACAGGTTTGTATTTTCTAAAACATGTGAGGCGGAAAAATGCTCTCGTCTTGTTATGTATATCATTTTGTGTTTTCCGGCTTTACGCTTATTTAAGTTAAGAATGAATTGAGGAAATTTAGTATGGTAAAATTACCTTTATATAATAATTAATGAAACTGATTAATTGAAGCATCCATTGATAATATTTTTAGAATATCTGCAAACTATAACCATAAGATCAAACGTAAGAAAATAAATATTAAATAAATTGAAACCTATTTAATGGTAGACAGTCATATTATTATAAACAAAGCATTTTTACATATTATGTGGTTATGAAACTTATTATTTTGCGATACGTTATTTTTTAAAGTTTTTCATTCCCGAACATAAATTTACTAATGAGAAAATTCACTTTCCCTGTTGTCACAATAATATTATTAATATTTAGCGGTAAGGTATATTCACAGGAAACGCTTGACCTGAATAAAGCTGTTCAGATCGCCCTGAAAAACAGTTCTGCAGTTTCAAATCTGGAGGACAATCTGGAAATTCAAAAGTTATCAACAGGAACCGCTGTAGGTCAGCTTTTTCCTGATCTGAATTTTACTGCAAACTGGAACAGAAACAATACCTTTTCAGAAGGTACAGTCAGATTTGAGAACGGCGTGCCGATCATAATTCCTAAGCAGGATACATGGATCAATAATTTCGGAGTGGGATTTAGATCCAATGTTACTCTTTTCAATGGTTTTTCAAATTATGCTCAGATAGATCTTCAGAAAGAATATGAAAACTCAGTTAAAATAAATCTTGATAAGGAAAAATATGATGTGGCATTCAGAGTTAACAGCGCGTATTTTAACGTTCTTAAAAGAGAAAAGATAATTGTTATAAACGAAGAGAATCTCTCAGATTCAAAAGCCCAGCTTGAAAGCATTAAAGAATTTATGAATGTGGGCAGACGCACCATTGCTGACGTTTACAGACAGGACGTTCAGGTAGCGCAGAATGAGTTATTGCTGGAAAGATCAATTAATGATTTTGAAAAAAGTAAAATAGATCTGCTCCTTGCAATGAATTCCGATTTATCAACGGCATATCAGATCACAGATCCGAATATAAGCGATGAGATCTCTGAGATTGAAGTGCAGAATATTATGAACAGGTATGCTGATGTAAATACATTAACAAACAGATCTTTCTCAAACAGATATGATTATAAGGCTACTCTCCAGGAAATAAAAATCAGTAAAACGCAGTTTTCCATAGATAACAAAAGTCTGTATTTTCCTACATTAAACGGTAACATTTCATACCTGCTTAATTCAGCAAACTTTAATGATATTCTTGATTCAAGATCATTTAGTTTCGGCCTGTCCATCAGCTATCCGATATTTCAGGGGAACAGTCTTAGGAACAGATCGCAGTCCTCGGAGATTGCTATCAAGCAAAAAGAGGAGAATCTGAGACTTTTGGAAAAGCAGATACAGGGAGAAATAAGAAAAGCATATATTGATCTTGAAACGCAGTCTAAGCAGATAGAAATTTTAAAAAGAAACATTGCATCTGCTGAGCAGGATAAGCTACTTTCAGAAGAAAGTTATAGAGTAGGTACAGGAATACTGCTTGACGTTCAGACAGCAAATGTGAAACTGAATACGCTGAGGATAGACATAATTAATTCTTATTATGATTTTTTACTTGCTGAAAAGAATTTACAATATTATTTAGGTGAATTAAGATATTAACAAGTATATGTTAATTTTAAAAATAAATTAAAGAAATGTCAGAAACTACAACCCCGGTAATGAATCCGCCGCTTCCGGTCAAAAAAAAGAAAAAGAAATCCCGAAAGAAATTATTCTGGATAATTTCCATAGCTCTGTTAATTATTATTATAACAGCAGTGATATTATCAGGCAAGAAAGAAGAGCTGATAACGGTGCAGACAGAAAAAATTACCAAAAGAAATATTACTCAGATAGTAACGGCAACCGGTAAAATTCAGTCTGAAACGGAAGTAAATATCAGCGCTGAAGTCAGCGGTGAATTAATTTCTTTGCCTTTTAAGGAAGGTGAACAGGTAAAAAAGGGAGCTCTGATTGTAAAAATTAAACAGGATGCTTTTGCTCCGCAGCTTCAGCAGCAAAATGCAGCAATTAATGTAGCTGAAAGTAATCTGAAAGTTCAGGAAGTTACTCTTAGGAGATATCAGCAGGAGCTTGATAGAATAAAACAGTTAAACGCGAAAGGACTCGCAACGGAAAGCGACCTTGACAATGCTCAGAATAATGTGGATCAGACTCTTGCTCAGATCAATGCAAACATTTCGCAGATCAATCAGCAGAGGACGGGATTATCCACTATCAAATATGATATATCGAAGACAACTATTTATTCCCCGATAGACGGAACGGTTACACAACTGAATAACGAGACAGGTGAGAAAGTGCTCGGTACAATTTCAAATCAGGGTTCCAATATAATGACAATATCGGATCTTGCAAAAATGGAATGTCAGGTAGAAGTGGGGGAGACAGATGTTTCTCTGGTAAACATAGGTGATACGGCGCGTATAGAAATTGATGCTTTTCCAAACAGAGTATTCACGGGTTATGTTTATGAAATTGCAAACACTGCTCAGGCTACCGGGATGGGAACACAGGATGAAGTTGTGAATTTTATTGTAAAGGTCAGAATTGTAAATAATGATGTGGAGCTGAGACCGGGAATGAGCTGTACTGTGGACATTGAAGTCGAAAAGAAAAACGATGTACTCGCAGTTCCGATTCAGTCTGTAACTGTCAGAGAAGAAATGAAAGAGACAGGTATTGGTGAAGATTCAGAAATTGAAAATCTTTCAAGAGAATCCGAAAATAAATTGAACAAAAAAATCAAACCTGATGAAATAATATTTTATGTGGATGCCGGAACAGCAAAGACGGAAAAAGTGAAAACAGGAATCAGTGATGACTCTTATATTGAAATACTGGAAGGCGTTACTGAAGGACAGGAAGTTATAAAGGGCAGTTTTAAAGCGATAAGCAAAGAGCTTGAGGACGGAAAAAAAGTAAAAGTGGATAATGAAATTAAAAAGAAGAAATTCGGAGATTCCGGAGAGGAATAAAAAAAATAACGGAATGGAAAATAATTTAATAGATCTGAAGGGAATTGAAAAAGTTTATATTATGGGTACGGAAGTTCTATATGCTCTTAAAGGCGTAGATCTGAAAATAAACAGAAATGAATACATTGCGATAATGGGACCTTCCGGTTCGGGTAAATCAACACTTATGAATATTATCGGCTGCCTTGACACACCCACAAGCGGTGAGTATTTCCTGAATGGAAAGAATGTAAGTGAGATGGATGATGATGAACTCGCGGAGATCAGGAATCTTGAGATCGGTTTTGTATTTCAGACATTCAATCTTCTTGCAAGGAGCAATGCCCTGCACAATGTTGAACTTCCGCTGATTTATAAAGGTCTTCCGAAAGCCGAGAGAATTGAAAAAGCTGAAGAGGCATTATATAATGTCGGACTTGAGGACAGAATGACACATAAGCCGAATGAACTTTCCGGAGGACAGAGACAAAGAGTTGCAATTGCCAGAGCTCTTGTAAATGATCCTTCAATAATTCTCGCCGACGAACCGACAGGAAATCTTGATACAAAAACCGGACAGGAGATAATGCAGCTTCTTGAAGAGCTTAATCAGAAAGGGAACACGATTATTATAGTTACTCATGAAGAAGATATTGCAATGCACGCTCACAGGGTTGTTAAGATCCGTGACGGTAAAATTGAAAGTGATGTGAAAAGTGAAAAAGGAAAAGCAATGTCTGAAAGAAATGAAATTCTTATCTGAGCACCGGAATTTGACAATATGAATTTATTTATTGAAATAAAAGAAAACTTAATAATCTCTTATAAAGCCATTACGGCAAACAAGCTGAGGTCATTTCTTGCAACGCTTGGTATCGTAATCGGAATTACATCCGTAACTTTAATGCAGACAGTTATAGAAGGAATTAACAGAGCTTTTGAAAAAAGTATTTCAGCAGTAGGTGCTGATGTGCTTTATGTACAGAAATTTGAATGGTTCGGAAAGGAAGACTGGTCTTTTTACAGAAACAGAAAAGACATTACGATGAATCAGTATGACTATTTAGAGAGAAATATTCAGACGGCAGCTTCGGTCTGTCCTTCCGCAGGAACTAACAAGACTTTGAAATACCGTGATTTTGTTTTAGAAAATGTATTTGTACTCGGCACTACAGCAGCATATCAGGAAACCTTCGGAGCAAATATGGAGGAAGGCAGATTCTTTACTCAGAAAGAATCAGACGGCGGTTATCCTGTATGTATTATAGGAATGGATATACGGAAAGCTTTTTTTGAAAATGCAGATCCTATTGGTAAAACTATAAAAATCGGAACTTATTCATTCAGAATAATCGGAGTTGTGGAAAAGCAGGGAAGTCTGCTTGGACTTGTCAGTCTTGATAACAGAGTAATCATTCCGATAGACAGGTTCTTCAATCTGTTTGGAAACAAAAGAAGTCTGTCAATAAACATAAAAGCCGCTGATATAAATGACCTGGGTGAAACAAAAGAAGAAGTAATTTCAATAATGCGTAAAGCAAGAAAAGTGCAATACGGTGACAGGGATGACTTTGGCGTAAATCAGCAGGAAGCATTTAAGTCAACTTATGAAAGTCTTACATCGCTTATAAAAATCATCGGATCATTAATAACTTCTCTTTCACTGATAGTCGGCTCAGTCGGCATTGCAAATATTATGTTTGTATCAGTAAAAGAGAGGACAAAAGAGATAGGGATACGAAAAGCAATCGGCGCAAAGAAAAGAACGATCCTGCTGCAGTTTCTGATTGAGTCTGTTTCAATTTGTCTGCTCGGCGGATTAATCGGATTAATGATCTCAGTTCCGATCAGTCTATTAATAAATGCGTTTGTACTTCCTACTGCTATGCCTCTCTGGGTGATTTTGCTCGGACTTTTTGTATCTGTAATATTCGGAGTGCTTGCCGGAATATTTCCGGCATATAACGCTGCAAAAATGAATGCAGTTGATTCATTAAGATATGAATAAAAAATAATTATGCCTGTTGCAGAATTAATACGGATTGCTTTTAATACATTAAGAAATAATAAGATCAGGGCAATGCTGACATTATCCGGTATAGTAATAGGTGTATTTTCTATAATTGCCATTATGACCCTGCTTAATGCGCTTCAGGCAGGGATTGAAGGCGGACTGAATTCCCTTGGCAGCAATACATTTCAGGTTCAGAAATTTCCGGCTATGGAGTTTGGCGATGCCCGCTCAAGAAACAAATACAGAAACAGGGAAGACATTACTTATGATCAGGGAAAAAGATTAAAGGAAAAAGCCACCTTATACAAATATATGTCCATTGAGGACTATGTATATCAAAAGACAATTAAAACCAGCAGCGCGAAAACCAACCCGAATTTTTATGTTGGCGGTGTAGAACCGGAGTATCTGGAATGTAACAATAAAACTATACAGTTCGGCAGATTCATAACGCAGAATGACTTAATAAGAAATTCCAAAGTGGCAGTGATCGGAATGGATGCGGTTGAAAAACTTTTCCCTAATGTAGATCCTATCGGAAAAGATATTATAATTGACAACAGTCAGTATAAAGTGATAGGCGTTTTTCAGAAAGAAGGGGAAGGTTTCGGTCAAAGCAATGATAATTTTGCGCTGCTGCCTATTACTACCATGCAACAGGTTTATGGAAAAAACAACAGATCCATGAACATTGCGATTCAGGCACCCGGAAAAGATGAGTTTAATGAATCAGTAGAGAATATAATAACGGTATTAAGATCAATCCGAGGTGATAAGCCCGGAGAACCGGATAGTTTTGAAATATTTTCAAATGAATCTCTTATCGGTCAGGTAAACAATTTTACGAAATATTTCAAATACGGAGCGGGGTTTATTTCTTTTATTGCACTTCTTGCTGCGGGGATCGGAATTATGAACATTATGCTTGTGTCAGTAACAGAAAGAACAAAAGAAATAGGTATAAGAAAAGCTATCGGCGCAAAAAGCAAAAGCGTTCTGATTCAATTTTTAATAGAAGCGGTGATCTTATGCGAACTCGGCGGTATAATCGGAATTGTACTTGGCATAATTACCGGTAATTTACTCGGCATGTATCTTAACAGTCCCGTAGTGATACCTTATGACTGGGTAGTGATCGGACTTGCAGTCTGCTCTGCAGTTGGTATTGCCTTCGGAGTTTATCCGGCATATAAAGCTGCTAAGCTTAATCCTATTGACGCTCTCAGATATGAATAAATTTTAACTTGTCAGGTAATCAATAAATTTCAGAATTACCGGATCTGAAGTTTTAGTTCTTAAACTTCCGATATTGGAAATAGCTTTTGGAATTTTTTTCAGGACAGATTCATCTTTTTTTTTCTCGTATGTGTATCCGTAACTTCCCAGTATCTGTATTAATCTCATCAGTGCAAAAAAGTAAAACTCATGCATGAATTTTTCCACGTTCGCTCCGGTCCTTTTATTTACGGCATCAATATAAAAATTCAAGAGAAGACTCCTTTCATCTTCAGAAAGATCAATGCTGCCTGAGTATAAAAAAGACGCCGCATCATATTGAAGCGGTCCTCTTCTTCCTGACTGAAAGTCAATAAAATACAGCTCACAGTCTTTTACCATTATGTTCCTTGTCTGAAAATCCCTGTAAAGAAAAAAATTATTATCTGCGCCGGAATTTACAGTGCAAAGTAAATTATAAACATCATTAAACAGAGCTTCATCAATATCTGATTTTTTTAGTTTAGTTATATAATATTCCTCAAATTTCTGAAAATCAGAATATAAAAGATCATTTGAAAAATTTTCCGTCTGATAACAATACTTCAGGTCAACGATATTTAAACCGCGTATCTGAAAATCCAAAAGACCTGACAGCGCTTTCATATAATAATTCAAACATTCATCTCTTGAAGCAGTCTTGGAGAAAATAAAAAGATTTATATCCCCGAGATCTTCTTCAATATAAATTTTCGCGTCTTCAGAAACTGCATATACATCAGGAACATTAAATCCTGCATTTAAAAATGCCCTTGAAAAATTTATGAATGCAAGATTTTCTTTTATATGCTTGTTTTTAACTCCTATGACAGATCTTTTTTCAGTAAAAATTCTGAACAGGTTTCTGTCGGAGGCATCAGCATTGAGTTTGTCTATTCGTGTAATATTTTCACCAAACACTTTGAATACCAGTGATTGAAATTCATTTAATACATATTCGCTTTGATAAGTCATGTCTTAGAGAGTATATTTTGTAATGCTTCTTTGAGATTAGGAAATTCAAATGTAAATCCGCTTTCAAGAGCTTTTTTCGGATAAGCTTTTTGTCCGTGAAGTAAATTTTCTGCGAATTCTCCCACGACGGCTTTTAACATAAATGACGGTACAGGCATAAATGACGGTTTTTCCAAGACTTCTCCAAGTACTTTTGAAAAATTTTTATTGGTAACAGGTTCCGGCGAACATGCATTCAATGCACCTGTTACGTTTTTGCTAAATACTGCAAAGCAAATCAGTGAAGTGATATCCTTTATGTGTATCCAGGAGATCCACTGTTTACCGGAACCCTGGTATCCGCCTGCAAAAAATTTAAACGGGATCATTAGTTTGCTCAATGCGCCTTCTTTTTTATCAAGGACAATTCCCGTTCTGAGAGTAACTACCCTCACATCATACTGAACAGATTTTAAAGCCTCGGTTTCCCAGTCAATGCAAAGTTTCGCAAGAAAATCTTTTCCCGTATCAGCATCTTCCGTTAATATTTCATCTCCTCTGAAACCGTAAATACCTACACCTGATGCATTAATAAGACATTCAGGTTTGATTTTTGCAAACCTGATTGATTCCGAAATCAACTGAGTCAGATTGATCCTGCTGTTATATATTTTTTCCTTAAATTTTTTATCCCACTTTTTCCCGGATATATTCTCTCCGGCAAGGTTAATTATACAATCTGTTTCGCTGATCAATCCTGAAAGTGTGAACGGGTCTTCAAATTTACTCCAGTCGTATATCTGAACTGTATAATGTTTTTTAAATAAATCTTTTGCTTTATCCTTACTATAAGTCAGAATTTTCACAAATGAACCTTTTGAACATAGCTCATTCACCACATTTTTACCTATTAATCCTGTAGCGCCAGTGACTAAAATTCTTTTTTCCATATTGTTTAGTACTAATTAAATTAAAATCTGAATTTACTAAATAACAGAATCGTGCCGGTTAAAACTGAATTTAAATAACTTACTTCCATAGTATAACATACTATTTTTAAAAATGTTAGTTCGGATTAAATAAACAAATTGAACTATGAAAAATGGTATTTAAAAGATTTAGTTTGTGTATGTAAAAAAATTTTATCTTTTTAAGAATTGACCTTTACTCAACATAAGAAAACCGGCTGTATCTCAGTAAAAAATTTTTTCAAGAAATAGTCCGGAAGGCGGAGCTGTAAATATAGCCGGGTCTTTTGAATAAGATTTAAGATACTTTCTGATTTCCTTTGCTCCTATGTTTCCTCTTCCCGCTTCTACAAGCGTTCCGACAATCCTTCTTACCATTTTCCACAAAAAATGAGACGCCTTTATACGAATGTAAATTTTATCTTCAGTTTCCGTTAATTCAATAAACTCAAGATCTACAAGAGTGGATTTGTTATTCGGATCGGGTTCGGAAAATGATCTGAAATCCCGGAATCCTTTTAAAAGTTCTGCAAGTGTTTTCATTTCAGTTACATCAAGCGTGTCTCTGACCCACCAGACGTATTTTTTTTCAAATGCTGTTCTCCTTTTTGAAATAACGTAAAGATACTGCCTTCCTGTCGCAGAGTGGCGGGCGTGAAAACTATTAGCAACTCTTTCTACATTCAGAATATTAATATCAGTAGGAAGCATATCGTTCATTTTCATTTTCTGTATATGCGGAGCAAGCATTGTCTCACATTCAAGATGAGCAGTCTGTGCTAATGCATGTACTCCTTTATCCGTCCTTCCCGAACCGTAAAAATCACCATATGCGCTTTTACCCTTTGTTTCTTCAAGCATTGTTTTAATACATTTTACCAAAGTACCCTGAACGGTCCTGGTGTTTTTCTGTATCTGCCATCCGGAATATTTGGTTCCGTCATATTCCAGAGTGTATTTAAATCTCATATTTAACTGATTTTATTAAGGAGTAACGCATTAAGTTTTAAAATGCAGCTGTCATTTTACAGTCTATAAAATGAAAATAAGATATAGGAATAATTGATCAATATTTACTAAACAGATAATAGAAATTCCTCCAGAGCTTTATTAAACTCTTCCGGTTTTTCCATATTACTTATATGTCCTGCATTTTTTATAAGATGATATTTTGCATTCCTTAGATTCTCCTTTAAATAAAAAGAATGTATAACTGGAGTCAGAGCGTCTTCCTTTCCAACGATTACAAGAGAAGGTATGCTGATATTTTTTAACCTGTTTATTAAATTAGTTCTGGTTGCAATTGCAATCATAACCGAACACATGCCGTTAACATCCATCCATCCCATCATTTCTCTGACCTTATTATTAATCTCAGGATTATTAAAGCCTTCATTGCTTATGAGCTTGGGAAGCATTGCTTCTATAAATTCATCTTTCATACCGGATCTGATCTTCTTAATGCCTGCAGATCTGTTGAGCATCGAATCATGATCATCGCTTTCTGCTTTTGTATCCGCAAGTATTAATGAACTGAATCTTTCGGGCATTCGTTCGGCTGATCTGAGTAAAATATATCCCCCGACTGAAAGACCGCATGCATTTACTTTATCAAGCTTCATATGATTGAGAATATTTTCCAGATCATCCACAAGATCTTCCATAGTGAAAAGGTAAGATTCAAGTTCGTTACTGTATCCAAGTCCCCTGATATCATAAGTAATAACTCTGAATCTGTCATTAAAATATTCTGCCTGCTTATCCCACATCCTGCTGCATAACGGATAAGCATGAATGAAAATCAGCGGTTCTCCTTTCCCTCCGTGATCATTCACATGTATTCCGTTAACTTTAAAAGTATTCATAAAAATGTATAAGTAAATTTTAATTAATAAATTAATTTATTACGGCGCTGTGCAGAAATTTGGTAAAATCATATGTTATCTTTATGTCTTCCGTTATAATATCTGTAATTTTTTCATTGAGTATTACATCAGGTTTATAAGTCCTGAAAACATAAAACTGTTTTTTCATTAATGTCTCTGCAAGATATGGATCCTTTGAATATATAATCTCTTTATCAAAATCTTTAGGAAGGTTTATTAATGATTCACCCTGCACTTTCCCGAAATATTTTAAAAGAGATTTACTGCCGGTGATCTTTTTATAATTATCAAAATTTTTAAAAATATAAAATCGGATCTTCTTTAAATACACAGGATCCATGCTGTATTGTCCCGCTGCAAACAAAAATTCTTCGGGACTGAAATGAAAATAAAATTGCGGATCTTCGGATGATTTCACCTTGCCGAATGTAAATGCAGCTGAATAATGCGTCTTATACGGAGTTTTGTTTTTTGAAAATCTGATGTCCCTGTTAATTCTGAAAATTGATTTGTAATTTACTACAATTTGCGGATCGATTTTATTTATTTCCACTGCCAGCGCATCAATTAGTTCTTTCATCGGATTCTTCAGATAATTTTCATAAGTGTCTCTGTTTTTATCAAACCACTCTTTGTTATTGTTCTTTTCAGTTTTAAGAGATTTAAGAAACAGAAGCCCTTTTTTATCAAATCCCAAAAATGGTTCGCCGATTATTTTATCCAACATAATAAAAAAAAATGCCGGGAACTTTCCCGGAGATTGTAAATATAAGTGCTGAGCTGACTTAAGATGTTCCAATCTACTTATTAATTTTTACTTTTAAAATTTAAAAATCTATTTATATCCTGAATTATTTTCTGAAATTTAAAAATACTGACATGACAATCTCAGTTTTCCTAAAAGTATTTACTTTCATTTTAGTTTTGTCTTCCCTGCTCTCACCTGCAGCCGGTAATTCCCAGAATCAGATAAATTATTCCATCAGTACTAAAAATATTTATTCTCCCGGTGATGAGATCTCTCTGAATTTGTATTCGTACGGTAATTATGATAGTAAAGAAATAAAGCCGGCCCGGTTTGATATAGAGGTATTAAAGATCAATGACATTGAAAGATTTTATTCCGGCCAGTCTTCCAGATATAATCTGGACGTCCTTGGTAAAGATAACAAGAATCTGCTTTTCTATACAACAAGCGTGTATAGCTTCAAGAAAACACTTAAAAGTAAGAATGAATATAATTATAACTATTATAATGAGGATATACCGCTGAATATAAAGGAAAAAGGAGCTTATCTTGTCAAAGTAACTTCTTACAAGAAAGTAGCATACTGCGGATTCATTATTTCCGAGCTGGGACTTGTATCCAAAGCGGGTAATAATTCAATGCTCGGTTTTGCTGTAAGAAGAAACAGCGGAGAGCCGGTGAACAACGCAGAGCTTAATTTTTATATTGGATCAAAAAAGATCGGTCAGGGAAAAACTTCAGACGGGGTTTTTTATCAAACTGTAAATCAGGATGTAAAAACGGAATCTGATGAAAATAACAATCCTGTTATAATTGGAAATTACGGTGATGATGTTTTAATTTCAGATCCGTATTTATTTTTTGGATATTCGGGAAATAAATATTTTGCTTACATTTTTACTGAGCAGCCGGTTTACAGGACTGGACTTGCTGTTAACTTTAAAGGTACTCTAAGACTAAATGAGGCAAATACTTTGTCTGCCGTAAAAAATAAAGATGTTACTCTAATTATTAAGGATTCAAAAAACGCTGAAGTATATAAGCAGGTTTTAAAGACAAATGAGATGGGAAGCTTTAACGGGACTTATAAGCTTAACGAAGAAGCTGCGCTCGGAACATATACTATCTTTGCCAACATTGACGAAAATAATTCTTATACCGGAAATTTTACAGTAGAGCAGTATAAAAAGCCGGAATACAAAGTGACAGTAACACCAGAAAAGAATCAGTACTACGGAAAGGATAATCTTACAGCTGTCGCCGAAGCAAAATATTTTTTCGGAAGTCCGGTATCAGAAGCTGAAATAGAATACAATATTTACAAAATTAGGTATTACAAGCCGTGGTGGAAATTTTCCGAGTATGCATGGTGGTATGAGGACTATTATGAAAATGCTGATGAAAATCAAATGTATCGCGGCGCGGAATTAATACATACCGGTTCCGGGATTCTTGACAGCGAAGGGAAGTTTAATATTGCTTACGGCATAAATGAAGATTTTGAAAATGCAAATGAAGACTATCATTGGTACAGACCTTTCTACTCTCAGTCGGATTATAAATATATAATTCAGGCAAAGATAACTGATAAGTCAAGAAGAGAAATCTCGGGAACAACATCGGTTTTTGTTACACGCGGAGGATTTACTCTTTCTGCGAAATCCGACAGATATATTTATAAGCCTGAAGAAAACGTAAAGATTACAGTATTCGCAGAAGACTTTTCCGGTAATCCGGTCAGTACGAATTTCGAAGCATCTGTTTATAAATCCACCTGGTCAAAGGATTACAATGAAAATAAAGAATACATAAAGTCTTTATCCGGAATGACTTTATCTGACGGTCAGGGTTCGGTTTCATTTGATATTAGTAATCTGAATCCTGAAGGATATTATAATGTCGAAATTAAATCCAGAGATGACAGAGCAAATGAAATTACAACGGGAACAGGATTTTATGTAAGTAAGGGAGACATGTGGTGGTATTACAATCAGTCCGGCAGCGTTCAGATCATTCCCGAAAAAGACAGTTATAAACAGGGAGAGATCTGCAGAGCGCTGGTGCTTGTAAATCATCCCGGTGCAAGTGTGCTTGTAACATCAAACACTGATGATATACTTTATTTTAAAACGGAAAAGTTTACAGGCACATCTAAAATTATTGAAATTCCAATTACTGATAAATATTTGTCGAACTTTGAAATTAATGTAAACTATGTCTATGAAGGCGTCTTTTATAATTCCGGTAAGTCTATTCTTGTAATTCCGGAAGAAAAATTTCTCACGGTTACAATTGATCCGTCTAAACTTATATACAAACCAAAGGAACCGGGTGAAGTAAAAGTCAGAGTTACTGACAGCTACGGTAATCCTGTGCGAAACGCCGAAGTGTCAATTGGCGTGGTGGATGAAAGTATATATTCCATCAAAGAGGACAATACGAAAGATATAAGAAAGTTTTTTTACGGCAACAGTTATACGACAGTATCTTCATCATTTAATAATGTAATGAACAGTCACGGCAGTTCAAGACTGATTTCAATTTATGAAAAATTTAATTTGCGAAGCACTTCGGATAAAGATCTGGCAACGGTAAAAGGCAGGTTTTTAAACAGAAGCGGCAATCCAGTAAAAGGCGCGGTGATAATTATTGATGAAGATTATTATGCGGCGGTTACGGGACTTAACGGAGATTTCGAATTTAAACTCCCTGAAGGTAAGTATTCTGTAAGCGCATATTACAGTAACACGGAAAAAAATGATTTGAAAGAAATCATTCTTGTAAAAGGTCAGACAAAAAATATTATACTTTACACTGACCGGGATTTAAATGAAAACGAGACAATGGATCAGTCAGGAATGATCGGTATGGACAGAGATGCTCCCGGCAGTATCAGATTAAATGCTGATATGAAAAGCGCTCCTGAAGAAAGTAAAAAGGAAAAAAGTTCTGAAATGCCTACCGGATTTAATGATTTAGTTTCTGCAGATGTAAGGTCTGATTTCCGTGACGCGATATTCTGGTCACCGTATTCCGAAACTGATGCGGACGGATATGCAAATGTAAATTTTCTTTTTCCGGACAATCTTACGGAATGGAGAATAACCTCAAGAGTTATAACTGAAGATACGAAGGTCGGTCAGTCAGTTACAACCGTAATAACCAGGAAGGATTTAATTGTAAGGATGGAAACGCCAAGATTTTTTCAGGAAAATGATGATGTAACTGTTTCAACTATCATACATAATTATCTGAAAACTGAAAAAAGAGCTAAAGTAAAATTTACTGCGGAAAATCTGATTCTTGTATCCGGCGAAAATGAAAAAAGCGTAAATATACCTCCTGATTCTGAGATCAGATTAGACTGGAAAGTGAAAGTAACGGAACCTGTAGGCGAAGCTAAATTATACGCCGAAGCTTTAACAGATGAAGAGTCAGATGCAGTGGAAATAAAAACACCGCTTCAGCCTGCAGGTCTGGAAATTATAAAGAATAACGTTGCTGATATTTCTGAAGAGAACAAAACTGAAGTGAAGACATTTGAGATTCCTCCGGGTACAGATATGAAAAGCGCAGGAATGAAAATTAACATAGACGCTTCTCTTGCTTCTGTTATCCTTACATCTCTTGACGAACTCGCGGGTTATCCTTACGGCTGTGTGGAGCAGACTATGAGCAGATTCCTTCCGACGGTAATAGTCGCAAAAGCATTCCGTGAGATTAATGCTCCTATCAGCGATGCAACTAAGAAAGATCTTCCGCTGATGGTGGATAAAGGTCTGCAGAGATTATACGGTTTTCAGCATTCTGACGGCGGCTGGGGCTGGTGGGAAAATGATAATTCTAATCCATTCATGACGGCGTATGTGGTTTACGGACTTGCTGTTGCTTCAGAATCGGGATATGAAGTCAGAGACGCGGTATTAAACAACGGTAAGTCTGCGATTAAAAATCATCTGAATAAAAATGAAAAAGATTTGACTACAAGAGCATATATGCTTTATTCGCTGGCTATTGCAGGCAAGGACAATAATGAATACATTGAAAAAATTCTTGATACAATAAACAAAGCTGAACTGAATGATTATGCGAAAAGTCTGGTAGCGATGACATGGAAATTAATTGGAAATGAAAGGAAAGCAAAAGATGAGCTTATAAGTCTTGAAAAAAATGTAAAGACAAGCGGTGAAGGCGCGGCTTACTGGGAGGGTAAGGAATTTCATTACAGATGGCAGGATGACAAAGTACAGACTACTGCTATGGCTTTGAAAGCTATTGTAAATATCAATGAGATATCTGATTTAAAAGAGAAAGTCGTGAGATGGCTTATGATGCAGAGACGCGGAAATGCTTGGAGAAGCACGCAGGAAACCGCGATGATAATTTATGCAATGGTCGATTATCTGAAAAATTCCCCTGAGCTTGATCCTGATTATAATGTTAAAGTATTTATAAATAATAATATTGTATCCGACTTAAATATGAATAAGACAAATGTATTTTCGAAAAGCGAACCTGTCCTGATAGACAGTAAAAATTTAAAAACAGGACAGAATGAGATCAGGATTGAAAAGTCAGGCAGAGGAAAGGTATATTTTTCTTCCGGCGCATCTTATTATGACAACAGCGCCGGCAGTAAATCTTCTGAGAACGGATTCAGGATTGAAAGAGAATATTTTAAACTTGAGAAGTATGAATCATATTCGGAAGATAAAATAGTTTACAGAAAAAAATATTTTGACGGCAGTTTGAAATCCGGTGATGAATTTTTAGTTAAAGTACGTGTGTCATCCAGAGAGAATGAAAATAATTATTTTATGCTTGAAGATTTCATTCCTTCAGGCGCTGAGGTTATAAAAGACGACTGGGCTTACAGGATAGAAGATGAAAATGATTATCAGGGATACAATAATTATTACTGGAGATGGTGGTATGCTGATAAGGAGATAAGGGATAACAGGGTTGTTTTTTTCGCCAGCTATATGGGAAAAGGCGATTATCAGTTTTCATACATAATGAGAGCTCAGATCCCGGGCGAATATTCAGTAAATCCTGCCAGAGGTATGCTGATGTATTATCCGGAAGTTTACGGTAATTCAGATGAAATGAAAATTTCAATTTCAGATTAAGTATTACGGGAAAAAAAATAAAACATAAAGGCAGGAATATCCTGCCTTTAATACATTCTCTCCGGAGCGCTGATGCCAATAATGTCAAAGCCGTTTTTCAGTATCTGTTTCACTGCTAAGCAAATATGAATTCTTGATATTGAAAGTTCTTTATTCTCCGCATCAATTACTCTGTTATTATGATAAAACCTATGGAAATTTTCAGCAACAGAATTGAGATAAGTAATGATCTTATGTGGCTCAAAAGTCTTAGCGGAGCTGATTACTTCGTCCGGAAAATCAGATAATATTTTCAGAAGTTTCATTTCCTCAGGAGAAGATATAATCTCAGTATTCAGTTCCGTTAAATCTGTTTCTGCATAAGACGGAAATACTTCGCCGGCATTTCTGAGAATTCCGCAGATTCTTGCATGCGCATACTGAATATAGTAAACAGGATTTTTTTCAGACTTATCCTTTGCAAGCGAAATATCGAAATCCAGATGAGAATTAGCTCCTCTCATAACATAAAAAAACTGCATTGCATCAGCGCCAATATCATTTATAAGATCTTCCAGATAATATACGTTATCACTTCTCTTGCTCATCTTTACGGATTCAGTCCCCATTTTAAAAGTAACCATCTGATGAATGATCACTTTTATTTTATCCGAATCATATCCCAGCGCATTTACTCCGTATAAAACTTCTTTGTAAGTATCTCCGTGATCTGAGCCGAAGATATCAATTATCAGATCATATCCTCTTTTTATTTTATCAATATGATAAGCGATATCAGGAAGTCTGTAAGTCGGTTCTCCTGAAGATTTAACGAGTACTTTGTCTTTCTGAAATCCTTTTTCTTCGTCCATTTTCAGCCATACTGCGCCATCCTTTTCATAAGAAAGACCTTTGCTTTTAAATGCTTCAAGAGTCTTTTCTATTTCAGAATTTTCATAAAGTGAAGATTCATTAAAGAAAATATCATGATTTATTCCGAGACCTGTAAGCGTTTTCTTAATTAAATCGAAAGTATATTTCTCACCTTCCTTTCTGAAAAAGTCCAGATCAGCGGAGTCTTTCATCTTATCACTGTAAACTGCAAAAATATTTTCCGCAATAATTTTAACATAATCACCAACATAACCGTCTTCCGGGAAAGGGAAGTCCTTTTGAAAGATCTGCATATACCTTGCTCTTACAGAAAGCGCAAGATTGTTCATCTGATTTCCGGCGTCATTGTAATAATACTCTCGCGTAACTTTGTAGCCGGTCCATTCCAGCAGATTCGCAATTGCTTTGCCGAGGCAAAGCTGTCTGCCGTGACCGGTATGAAGCGGTCCTGTGGGATTTGCGCTGACCCATTCGAGATTTGCGGACTGACCTGAATGAACTGATGATCTGCCGTAATTTTTTCCTTCTGATAAAATATTCTTAAGCTCATCCTTATAGCAATTATCAGAAAGAAAAAAATTTATAAATCCGGCACCTGCGATCTCTGCTTTTGTAATAAATCCATCATCTGTTTTAATTTTTGATATTATTTCTTCAGCAATTTTACGCGGAGGTAATTTAAATTCTCTGGCAAGTGTCATTGCTGCATTTGAAGACAGATCTCCGAACTTTTCGTCCTTGGGTTTATCAAGATAAATTTCCGAAATCTGATATCCTGATTCTTTTACGGCATTATAAATAATTTCCGCAACCTGCTCTTTTAGTTTTGACATAAAATTTATTTTATCCAGCCTGCTTTCTTATACCAGTCAATTGTTTCACTGAAGTTTTCCTTTATATCAGATTTAGTTTTGAATCCAAGATCTTTTTTTGCTTTTTCATTTGAGCAAACCCATCTGAGCTGGGTTATGTCTTTACATTTTTCAATATTTAGAGTAACAGCTTTTTTGGAAAAATATGAGAATATTTCTGACAAATATCCAACAGTATATACAACTGAATGGGGAAGTCTGATCTTAAATGCTTTTTTACCGAGTATGCCGGAGGTTATTGCTCCGATCTCCTGCCAGTTATAAGCTTTATCATAACAAAGAAAATATTTCTGACCGTCAGAAGCAGGATTTTCAGCGGCTAGTATTATACCGTCAGCAAGATCTTCAACATATACTAAGCTTAAATATTTATTGTCAAATCCGATAACACTGTTAAGACCTTTCTGAAATGTCTGAAAATAAATAAGTATCTCCGTATCCCGTGGACCGAATACAGCAGGAGGTGCAATAATGGTTACGGGAATTTTATCCTTAAATGCAAAAACTTCCTGTTCAGCTTTAAGCTTTGACAAACCGTAAGTTGTAATCGGGGAAGGTGTTGTATTCTCATCAACAGAATCAATGCCGACTGCCGGTCCTGTTGCAGCCAGCGAAGATACGAATACAAATTTTTTAATGCCCGGGTTAACTTTGCAGGTAATCTCAAGAAGGTTTTTTGTGGCTTCGTAATTACTTTTGTAAAATCCTTCCTTAGTTCTGGACTTTACAACTCCCGCTACGTGAAATACATAATCCATTTCAGATATGACTTTCTCCAATACGTCATTTGAAAAGAGATCACCGTTTACATATTTGACGTTTTTACCTTCGAGCCATTGTGTAGAAGAAGTATCTCTTTTTAAACAGTACACTTCGTAGTTTTTTGCGATCAGTTTGTCGGCTAAATGACTTCCGACAAAGCCGGTTGCTCCTGTTATAAGTGCTTTCAATAATGTATTTAGTTTATCAATAGAAGTTATAAATTATAATTCGTATTTTCTATGTTCAAAAATTCGAATAACAAATTATTCAGGAGTATTAATGGATCTGTTTGATAAGTGCAAAAAATTTACCCGTGCTGATGAAGTTAAGGCAGCCGGATTTTACCCTTATTTCAGGGCAATAGAAGCAAATGAAGGACCGGTTGTAAAAATTGAAGGACGTGACATAATTATGGCAGGTTCAAATAATTATCTCGGTCTTACAGCTCATCCCAAAGTTAAAGAAGCTGCTGTAAAAGCGATTGAAGATTACGGAACGGGATGTTCGGGGTCAAGATATCTTACCGGGACTCTTGATCTGCACATAAAACTTGAAGAAAAGCTGGCGGACTTTCTGGGCAAAGAATCAGTACTACTTTTTTCAACCGGATATCAGACCGCGCAGGGAATTATTCCTACTTTAGTTTCAAAGGGCGAATATATTATTTCAGATAAAGATAATCACGCTTGTATCGTGGCGGCGAATATGATGGCAAAAGGCGCATTCGCTGAATTCAAAAGATACAAGCATAATGATATGACTGATCTGGAAAAAGTTTTAAAATCAATTCCGGCAGACGCTCCGAAGCTGGTTGCATCTGACGGAGTGTTTTCCACTACAGGTGAGATTGTAGATCTTCCTGAGCTTGTAAGACTTTGTAAACAATATAATTCAAGAATACTTATTGATGATGCACATTCCACAGGAGTAATCGGAGCAGGAGGCAGGGGAACAGCTTCTGAATTTGGTTTGGTAAATGAAGTGGATATGGTAATGGGTACTTTCTCAAAAACATTTGCTTCGCTCGGCGGATTTGTAGGCGGAGAGAAAACTGTAATTAATTATCTTAAACATCATTCGCCGGCGTTGATTTTTTCCGCTTCACCTACACCCTCTTCAGTCGCCGCGGCAGATGCAGCGCTTGATATTTTAAAATCCGAACCTGAGAGAATATTAAATCTTATTGCAAATGCTTCTAAAATGCGAAACGCATTTAAAGAAATGGGTTTCAATGTGATTGACAGTAAAACGGCAATAGTGCCTGTTGTACTCGGAGATGATCTTCTTGTATTTCAATTCTGGAGAAAACTTTTTGATGCGGGAATTTTTGTTAATGCTTTTATTTCACCAGGAGTACCTGCCAACATGGCAATGCTCAGAACATCATATATGGCGACTCATGAAGATAAGCATCTTGACAAAATCCTGGAAGTATTTGGCGATATTGGAAAAGAAATTGGAATAATCAAATAAAAATTACAAAATTCAAATTACAAATAATAAATGACCAAATTAAAATTAAGTATTAAATTGTTAATATTATTTGTATTGATAACATCATCGTCTTGTTCGAATAAAGGTAATGAAAATACAGAAGATGGAAGTAATGATAGGGAAGAAAGAAGCGGTAACTCTGATGATACAACAATGACACCTGAAGAAGTATTCAGCTCTGCGCTTGTGCAGGACATACTCGGCGATGAAGAGGATGTTGATCTTCAGTATTATCTGGAGGAAGAAATTTATCCGCTCTTATCAACCGCAGGTAAAGTTACGATTGACAGAATTTCTTCTTCACTTTATCTGCTGTCATTTCAGGAAAACGGAATACAGAAAAATATCCTGATAAAAAAATTTTTTGATCCTCAGAATACGGAAATAAAATTCGAAAGAACTGAAACACAGTCCGGTCCGGAGAATCAGTTTTTAAAATAAATTTGTAACTTAGAGTATATTTACATATTTTTGTATAGTTCTTAAATAATAATTGTTACGGCTCTTTCCTTAATAAGGAAAGAATAATAGGGAATCCGGTGAAAATCCGGGACTGTCCCCGCAACTGTAATAAAGAAGACCTTATCAATAATCCACTGCTCATATAAATGTGCGGGAAGGATATAAGGAAACAGCTTTAGAGTCAGGAGACCTGCCATAACAATTTTTTCAAAAATCTTCGCGGGAAAAGATTAATGAATGCGCAAGAGACTCCTTAATTCTTTTCAAATTCATTTAACTGTTCCCCGTTTTAAATGATTATAAAGTATTAAGGAGTTTTTTTGTTTAGGTCAAATGTTTGGTGTCTGATCGTTTTAACGATCTTTATTTATTGTGACGAGAGCAGGACTCAGCCGCTTTCCCGGCAGGAGGATACTACGCGGTTTATTACCGGGGAAATTAAAGTCATGAGTAATAAGATCATAAGTAATGAATTCAGAACGTTTTCGAAAATTCAGCTGATAAGTAAAGATCAGATTGAAAATACAAACGGCGAAAGATTATCAGATATTCTAAATTTCTCAAACGGTGTCTTTATAAAATCATACGGCGGAAACTCTTCACTAAATACAATTTCAATCGGGGGTTCAGCTTCAGAACACACTCTTATTCTTCTTAATGGATTTAAATTAAATTCCGATCAGAACAATCAGATCGATATTAGCGCGATCTCAAAGGATAATATCCGGAAAATAGAAATTCTAAATTCAGGTGCAGGGTCAATTTATGGCTCTCAGGCAATGTCAGGTGTTATCAATATTATTACGGAGCAAAATGCAGATGATAAACTCGGAGTTAGATTTACCGGTCAGACAGGATCATACGGTCTGAAAAAATTTTACACAGGAATATCAAAAAAATTTTACGCTATTGAAACAAGATTTGGTTACACATCTGAGAATTCACTAAATAATTATGATTATTTTTTTTTTAACGGAGCTGAAAATGAATTAAAGCAAAGAAATAAATCAGGTTACGATTTTAAAAACTATACTATTTCATTAAACTATAATCAGTTTAAAAAAACATCTTTAAGCTTTTATTCAGATTTGTCACTAAATAAAAGAAACATTCCCGGTATTGAAACAGGATCAGATCCGTCAAATGCTGAGCAGTCGGATAAAAACTGGAATAATATAATTACAGTAAAGACTGTGTTATCAGATAAGTTTAATTTTAAAGCACAGATAAATTTTCAGAATAATCTTTCACACTATAGTGATTTTATTTTAACAGATAGTTATTACAAGAATATTTCGTTTTCCGGTTCCGTATTCGGCGAATATTCAGAAAACCGGCTTAAAGTCACCGGAGGATATGACTATGGTTACTCTTCGTTAAATAGCAATGAAATTTCTGAAGATGCGGTTAGAAATCAGAATAGTTTTTTTCTCCTTTCGGAAATTGACTTCAGCAGCGCTCTGAAAATATTTCCGTCAGTCAGAGCTGATTTTACTAATGATCCTTCCTGTAATGCAGTTACCGGGAAGTTAGGCATAAATATTAAGCCAATATCGAATAAAGAATTTTACGTAAAAGCGGCTGCCGGAAATAATTTTTCATTACCGACTTTTAATGCGCTTTACTGGAAAGATCTCGGCAACAGGCACCTGAATCCCGAAAGTTCATTTAATATTGATGCAGGATTTATTTACGGATTTAGTTTCTTTACCGAAAATAAATTAGAACTGACATTTAATCATATCAATTACAAAGATAAAATAATCTGGACGCCGGGAAGCAACGGTCTCTGGACGCCCGAAAATAATGCAGCATCTGTGTCAAATGTTTTTCTTGCGGAAATATCAATGCGGAAGCAATTGAGCCGCGCACTGTCTCTGGATTTAAATATTAATTATTCATTCACAAGCGCTCAGAATAAATCTAATGACAATCCGGAATTCTATGATAAGCAGCTGATTTATATTCCGGTAAATATGTTAAAAAGCAGCTTAAGTCTGAATTATAAAAATACTGGAATAAATATTTTTTATTGCTTTACTGATAAAAGATTTACTGACAGATACAATAATAATTTCCTGCCGGGATATGATGTAACGGACGGAAACATATTTTATACGCTAAATCTAATTGGCGTAAAGTCAACTTTGAGAATTGATGTGAATAACATATTCAACGAAAATTATAAGATTATTTCAGGATATCCAATGCCTTTAAGAAATTTTAAAATATCAGTTAACCTGGAATATTAAATAAGAATGGTAAAAATAGAAGAAGCCAAAAAAGCAGGCGGAAATAAATATAAGAAAAAAATAAAAGAGACAATTGAATCTTATAAAAATCTTTCGGAAGAAGATAAAAAATGTTTTCATATTTATTACGGTTACGGAAAAGGGAAAACTACCTGTGTAATGGGGCTGATTATGAGAGCACTCGGAGCAGGACTCAGCGTAAGACTTGTTCAGTTTGATAAAGGATATGAAGGAATGAATGAACATTATTCCGAACTTGATACATTAAGAAAACTTAAAAACATCGGATTTGATATTGATTTTTATTCTACAGGATGCGAAAGGATGAATGATGACGGAACGTTCAGATTTAAAAATTCAGATGAGGATTTTAAAGAAGCTAAGAGAGGTCTCGGGATCGCCCGTGATCTGATAATTAACGGAAAACAGGATCTGCTTATACTTGATGAGGCAATAGCAGCCGTCGTTTATCATCTGATCGATAAAAAAGATATTGAAGAACTTATTGAGCTTTGGAATAAGAATAAAAAGTTTGAACTTGTAATGACCGGTCATAAATTATGGGAAGGGCTTGAAGAAAAAGCTGATCTGATCACTGAAATGAGAAAAGTCAAACACTATTTTGATAAAGGAATACCAATAAGGAAAGGAATTGATTTCTGATTTATGGAAATACAATCTGATAAATATCCCGTAAAAAAATGCGTATGCTTTAATGTTACTTTTTATGAGATGAAAATGCTAATGAAAGAAAAAGGCATTACAACATTAAGTGAGCTGAAGGAAGTAAAGCAGTTAGCCGAAAATTGTAAATTTTGCGTGCCTTATATAGAGCAAATGATAAGTACCGGTAAAACTGAATTCGAAATTATAAATTAAATCTTAATATAAAGAAAAATGTCTAAAAAAAATTATCTGATTTGTATAGTTATTCTTTCAGCATTTCTGAATTCATGTAACAGAGATGAGATCAATTCACCTCCGGCAGTTGTTACAATCAGTTCGAAAGGAGCTTATATTTTATCAGAAGGAGGTTTCAGTCCCGGTACAAGTAAACTTTCATATTACAATAAGACTGCAGACAGTTTTTACGTAAGTATTTTCAATCCCGGCAGTTTGGGTTTGTATCCTGACGGATTATTATATGATAACGGAAATTTATTTGTTAGCGAACAGGGTAATTTCGGTGCAGCAGGAAAAGTATATAAAACTGATACAAACGGTACTGTAATAATGTCAGGCAGCGCAGGTGTAAATCCGTATTCCATGACAATTGCTAATAACAAAATTTATCTGACAAACGGACCGGCAAACAGCGTTACGGTTTTGGATAAAAACACTTTAAGTATTGTCACAACAATAGGAGTGGGAATTTATCCGCAGGAAATTTTATCAATCGGGAACAAAGTTTTCGTGTGCAATACAAATGTATTTAACGGCGGTACTGATTCTACCGTAAGCGTCATAGATGCAACCACTGATAATTTAGTAGCGACTATTCCTGTTTCCAGAAACCCGACAGCGCTTGCAGTATCAGAAGACGCTCATTTGCTGGTTGGATGTCCCGGTGATTCGATTAGCGCGGTAATTTATAAAATAGATCCTGCTGCATTAATAATAACTACTTCTTACAGAAATCATACATTCGGCTTTTCAAAAGATATTGTAAGTATCGGAAACAATGAGATCATTTATATAGGAGGTAATATATATTCGGAAAGGAATATTGTAAAATACTCTCTTACAACAAGAACAGGGCAGTCAATTATACCGCAGCCCACAGGAGGATTGAATTATGGAATAAGCTATGACAATGAGAACAGCAGAATTTATGTTTGTGTAGCGGCAGCCGACTATGTATCCAACGGCAGATTCAGGGTTTACGGTAACACAGGTTCGCTGATAAAAGAGTTTATTATTACAGGCGGAATTACTCCAAGACGAATCGCTTTAAAAAAATAATCCAATATTAATATTTATAATTTTTCATACATTTCTTATATTGTGAAATACCAATTAAGTGTATGAATATTGATATCGAGGATTCCTCCGGGAATTTTGTATTAAAAAACTGTGAATTTCCGGAAAATCATTACTTTTTAGGGAGCGGTGAACCTGATTCTGAATACAGAATTTTTATAAAACAGGAAACTCTGAAAAGAATTGAGGATCACTTATTAAGTGATGTCAATAATGAACTGGGCGGAGTAATGGTGGGCGAGATCTGTATTAACAGTAATAATAAGAAATTTATTACTATAAATGATCTTATCATTGCAAAGCACAGCAATTCTTCATTGTCAAGACTTACCTTTACTCATGAAACATGGGATTATATTAATGAAATCATGGAACGAGATTTCCCGGGAAGTAAAATACTGGGATGGTATCACTCACATCCCGGTCATACTGTTTTTCTTTCAAATTACGATCTCTTTATACATGAAAATTTTTTTAATCTGGAATATATGGTGGCTTATGTTTTTGATCCGACGATTAAAGACAGAGGATTTTTTGTCTGGGATAATGATAAAGTGGAAAAGTCAGAAGGATTTTTTGTCTTTGATTATAATGAGGCAGAGTTTAATGAACTTATAAAACTTAATCCTTCTGACGACCTTCTTAAACCGATCGAAAATAAAACCGAACTTGATAAAAGAAAATATAAAATTGAATTGAACAATAAAGCTTTAGTCATACTTAATCTACTGATACTTCTGATTCTTCTTCTGATGATCTATAATTTTTATGAAATAAATAAACTTTCTGCGATCAAAGAAGATTATCAGAGAGATCTTTCATATATTAAAGAAGATACAAAGAAGCTTAATGATAGACTGAACAGCTATATTCTGGACACAGAGCTCAGGACAAAATCTCCTGTGAAAAATGAAATCCCAAAGTCTGAACCTGTGAAAGAAATTATTTCGGAAAGTACCGGAAAAAGTGAACAGAGTTCAACGGGAAATTCCGAAAGTGAAAAAAAGACTGACAATACAGTTAAAGATATTCCGGCAGAGAACACAAAACAATACACTGTTAAAAGCGGTGATACTTTAGAAAAAATTTCCATGACGCAATACAAAAGCAGAGCGGGAATAGATCTGATTATGAAAATTAATAATCTCAAAAGCAAATCTGATATAAAGATCGGGCAGATTTTGAAAATACCTGATAAGATTGAATAAAAAAAAATTGATAATAAAAGAATAAATTAAATGAGCCCCAGGCAGAGAAGGTTGGTTTCAGATTTCAGAAAAATGAAAGAGGAATTTTCGAATCATCCTTTTATCAGTTTTGAATTTGATCCGGAGTCTTTGCCGCCTGACAGGTATGTTGTAAAATTCAGCAATGTCAGAGGTTTAAAATTAACTGAAAATTCTCCGGACCGGAAAGAACTTGAAATTGTAACGGAACACATTATAGAAATCTATCTTCATGCAGATTATCCGCGGTTAAAGCCGCAGAGTTATATTTTGTCGAAGATTTTTCATCCAAATTTCAGAATGGCTTCGCCAAATGATATCTGCATTGGAGATTACTGGGCTTCAGGTGAAACCCTTGTTGATATTATTTATCAGATCGGTGAAATGATTACTTATAAAACTTACAACGTAACCAGTCCTTTAAACGGTATTGCTGCAAAATGGGCAAAAGAAAATTCTGAAGTTTTCCCAATTGATAATGTGAACCTGCGGCAGGGTGAAGTAGAAATTCATTTTCCGGATAACGAAAATTCGCACGATCAGGTTTAAAATATATTTCTATTAACTTACGACTAAAAAAAATTTACGCTAAAATTTGATCATTCCTTTCGAAAAAATTTTCCCTGAAATAGACCAGAGTGTTTTCATTGCCTTTAATGCAACAGTTATAGGCGATGTCATTTTAAGGAATGAAGTTAGCGTGTGGTTTAACTGCGTACTGAGAGGTGATGTAAACAGAATATTTGTAAATGAAAGAACAAACATTCAGGACGGAAGCATTTTACATACATCAGGAGGCAGATCAGAAGTTATTATCGGTAAAGATGTAACAGTCGGACATAATTCAATAGTGCATGGCTGCATAATCAAAGACAATGTACTGGTGGGAATGGGATCAGTAATACTTGATGACGCTGTTGTAAATTCAAATTCGATAGTCGCTGCCGGTTCTGTAGTTAAGGAAGGATTTGAAATTCCTGAAGGAGTATTGGCTGCAGGAATTCCCGCTAAGATAATAAGGGATATTTCTGATGAAGAAATTAAAAAGATTACACAGAGCGCACTGCATTATACGGAAAATGCAGTAAAGTATAAAAATTCAGCGGTAAAGAGAATTTAAGTTTTATTAATCATAAAATTCCCGTAAATAATGCTGAGATATTATCAATTGACAAAGTTATATTATATCTATATTTTTATATGCAAATTTTCAGATCGAATTTAAAAACCAGAGATTATTAATGCCTGATACTGAAAAGTTCTGTTATAGCAAAATAAATTAATTCTAAGAAAATTGAAAAATAATCAGCTGAGCGAAGAGATAATCGGTAAAATAGAAGGATTGTTTTCTGAAAAGCTTATTAAATCCGAAAATTCATACACTTTAAATATTTCACATAAAAATATAAATTCGAATATATGTCTTGATATATATCCCGAGGACGGGAATATATATCTTATATCGGTTTATACAAACAATACACATCTTCAGCTCCAGTCATGCAGTAATATGATCATCAGTGATATGCTGGAAGAAGTTATATTTATTTCCGAAACAGATGATCAGATCTCAGGATTAATAATTTCCAAGTCAGGTGACTGCTCTTTATATTCAAACATTGACAGGAAAACACTGAAGACTGATTTTTCCGAACTGAATTCCGAAAAACTCCTGGCTGCAATAGCCCTGTCAGTATCAGAAACCTTGATCTGAAAATTGAGTTAAATCTAAGCAAGATTTTGAAGATTAATTTTATATACAACACAGAAAAAATTTCCGTAACGGAAAAAAGAAAAATAAATAAAGGAATTAAAGAACTTACAGCGTTGGTTTCAAAAGAAGAAAAATTTAATCCGGAAAATATAAATTATATTTTTTGCGAAGATAAATTTATAAGAAAGATCAACAGGAAATATTTAGGGCATGATTATGAAACGGACATTCTTACATTTTTTGATGAGGATGAATCGGGTATTACGGAAGGGGAGCTGCTGATATCACTTGATACTGTGAAAAGTAATTCGGAATATTTTAAAACTGATTTCAGGAACGAACTTAACAGAGTAGTTGTGCACGGATTGCTTCACCTGTGCGGATATAATGATACAAATTTTTCAGAAAAGAAAATTATCAGAAAAAAAGAAGATTATTATTTAAACAAAAGCATTAATGCAGGAAAAAATATTTGAACTAATTGTAAACATTCTCAACGAAATGCAGGAGAAAAAAGAATTCAATGAGATTGACATAAATAAATATACAAGCGAGGGATATACGAGAGCGGAAATTAACACTGCGTTTGCATGGATTTTCTCCAAAATCGAAAGCAGCGAACTTATTTATAACGAAAAAGATAAAAAATTAAAATCCTTTAAGGCACCAGGTGCTGCAAGTTCTCACAGAGTATATCATAGATTTGAGAAAAATTTATTTACCAGGGAAGCTCTGGGATATCTTATTCAGCTCAAAGAACTGGGTATAATCTCTGAACTTGATGAGGAATCTATTATTGATAAACTTATTTCAGCAGGATACAAGGATATAGGCATTGATGAAATAAAAATGATAGCATCATCAATGGTTTTCCTTTCGGATGATCCGGATAACAAAATTAACAGACTCATCCTCCAGAACAATGACACCATAAACTGATTTTAGAATAACAGAATTTAACTAATTGAAAAAAAAATCTTTAGTAATAGTAGAATCACCGTCCAAAGCGAAAACAATAAATAAATATCTTGGTAAAGATTTTATAGTGGAAGCTACAGTAGGTCATATTAAAGACCTGCCCAAAAGTAAAATGAATGTGGATATCGAGAATAATTTCACGGCTACATTCGGCGTTATCCCCGGTAAGGAGAATGTAATTAAGAATTTAAAAAAAATCGCTTCTTCCTCGGATAAAGTATATATAGCTACAGATCCTGACCGTGAAGGAGAAGCAATTGCATCTGACATAGCTGATGAGATAGTAACAAAAAAGGATAAGATCCAAAGAGTATTGTTTAATGAAATTACAAAGACAGGTATTGAAAAAGCTATGAGCAGCGGCAGGAAAATAGATGAAAATCTTGTATCCGCTCAGGTAGCGAGGAGAGTGATGGACAGAATACTCGGTTACAAAGTTAGTCCTTTTTTATGGAAGACTTTTTATTTCGGCCTTTCTGCAGGCAGGGTGCAGTCAGTCGCACTGAGAATAATCTGCGAAAGAGAAGAAGAGATTGATAATTTCAAACCGAAGGAATACTGGTCAATAGACGGATTGTTTTCTAAGCCATCCGGAAAATCAAAACCTTTCAGAGCGAAATTATTTAAGATCAATAATGACACGCTGAAATTTGACGGTGAAAAACCATGTATTGAAAACATAGATCAGGCTTATAAAATAATGCAGGATCTTCGGGAAAATAAATATAAGATCACGGATATACAGGTAAAGGAAGTCAGAAGAAATGCTCCGGCTCCGTTTACTACAAGCGTGCTGCAGCAGACCGCTTCTTCCAGACTTGGATTCTCACCGAAAAAAACAATGATGCTCGCACAGAAACTGTATGAAGGTATTGAAGGAAATAAGGAAGAAGGACTGGTAGGACTGATAACTTATATGAGAACGGATTCTACCAGAGTAAGCAATGAAGCTGTAGATTCGGCAAGAGGTTTTATTGGTGAAAACTACGGTAAAGAATATCTGCCTGATCAGCCGAAAGAATTCAAATCAAAAAAGAAAAATGCTCAGGACGCGCATGAAGCTATAAGACCGACAGACGTAAACCGGAAACCAGAGGATATGAAAAAACTGGGTAAAGATCTTTATTCATTGTATGATCTTATCTGGAAAAGATTTGTCGCTTCACAGATGTCGCAGGCTGTTCTTGATCAGAAGACGGTCATAATCACGGCAATGTCTCCGAGAGGCAGTAAAAACAAATATCTTTTCAAGGCGACCGGAAGTGTGCTGAAGTTCAGCGGATTTCTTAAAGTTTACGAAGATAATTCTGAAGATAATACAGACAAACCTGGCAGCGCTGAAAGCGAGGATGATATTACTTTGATCCCTGCCGACCTTAATCTTAATGATTTTGTGAAAGCTGTAAGTTTAAATCAGGAACAGCATTATACTAATCCCCCGCCGAGATATACTGAGAGCAGTCTTATAAAACAGCTTGATAAACTTGGTATCGGAAGACCCAGTACTTTTGCTGCTATTGTATCAACTGTTATAAACAGAATGTATGTAGAACTGAAGGAGAAAAAATTATATGCAACCAGTTTAGGCAAAGCGGTTAATAAGATACTTTCGGAACATTTCAGAGATGTCATAAATGCAAACTTCACAGCACAGATGGAAACTGAGTTAGATACTATTGCAAGCGGCAAGAGCACATATCTGAAAGTAATGGAAGATTTTTATAATCCTTTCAATACTGATCTGACTGAAGCTGATTCTGTAGCTGCTCAGATTAAAAAAGGACTTGTGGAAAAGACAGAAACCGAATGTCCCGAATGCGGAAAAGAAACAGGAGCCAAGCTGGAAAAGAAATGGAGCCGTAACGGACAGTTTCTATCCTGTGAAAGATTTCCAAAATGCAAAGGCGCATTACCGCTTGAGATGCCGACTGAAAAGGATCTTGAAATGGCGAAAGATGTAATCTGCGATATCTGCAATAGTCCGATGACTATTAAAGTAGGTAAGTACGGAAAATTTTACGGATGCACTAACTATCCAAAGTGCAAGGGGATTAAACCGGTTACTTTGGGTATCGAATGTCCAAAGTGCGGAAAAGGTGAGATCCTAAACAGAAAATCAAAAGGCGGCAGATTTTTTTACGGATGTACAAAGTATCCTGACTGTGATTTTATTGCAAATACTCTGCCTGTGATTCAGACCTGCTCAAACTGCGGGAATAATTATCTGCTGAAGAAATCATCAAAAAAAGACGGAGACTATCTGGAATGTCCTGAATGTAAAAGCAGAACTGAAGATCAGACTGTAAACGAAAATGAGCTTTCGGAAAAAGAATAGATTCAGATAATTAAATCAAATTATTATGAATAAATCTTCAGATGAACATTTAAAAGAATTTCTGAACTATTTAAAATTCAGCAGAAACTATTCGGAAAATACCGTCATATCATATGAAAATGATCTCAGACAGTTGTTTGAGTATGCTGAAAAATCCGGAGCTATAAATACGGATATAGATCACGTAAATGATAAGCTTGATCTTGTATTTCTGAAAACTTTTATTGCAGAGCTGTCAGATCCTTTTAAAAGAGAAGGCAAATATTCGAAAAAGACTATATCAAGAAAGATCTCCGTAATTAAATCATTTTATAAATTTCTTTATAAAAACAAATATATCTCCAAAAATTTTTCATCATCTCTGATTTTTCCCAAGCTTAATAAAAAGCTGCCTTCAGTACTCACTGAAAGTGAATTAAGTAAACTTCTCGGTGAAAAATATTTATCTGAAATCAGTATTCTTGACAAAGCTATCATTGAATTATTTTACAGTACGGGAATTCGTCTGTCCGAGCTGATCAATCTGAAAATAAATAATTTGGATCTTAACAGCAGAACCATTAAAGTAAAAGGTAAAGGTTCAAAGGAAAGAATTGTCCCTTTTGGAAGTGAAGCTGAGAAGTCATTAAAAAATTATATTCAGATAAGGGATATTTGTAATGTAAACGGAATTGACAATTTATTTGTGGACAATACGGGTAAGAAACTATATCCTGTAAAAGTAAACAGAATGATAAAAAAGAATCTGTCTCTTGTTACTCAAAGCAGCAAAAGATCTCCACACGTCCTTAGGCATTCATTTGCAACGCATCTTCTTGACAACGGAGCTGACATCAGAGCGGTTAAGGATCTGCTCGGTCATGAAAGTCTTTCCACGACTCAGGTGTACACTCATATCACTCCTGAACGTCTTAAAAAAGTTTATAAACAGTCTCACCCCAGATCCTGATTTTAATTTTGTTCAAATGACTTTGAAACATTCTTTAAGAAGATAATAAGTAATAATTATTGAGGATGTTATCAGAAATGCCTGCAGAGAACGTCTCTCGGATCTTAGTCCGCTTTTAACATTAAGCTCAAGTCCCGATTTTATATGGTCAGGAAGTTTAGTGAATTTTGGAATAAATCTGCCGACGGTCTTTTTATAATCAGAATATATTTTGGTAAATTTATTCTGAAGAAATTCTTCTTCGGCAAGCACGATGCAGTGATACTGAAATAAAAAAAACAGAAATGCGAATATTTGCAGATAGGGAAACAAGGCATTACTCATTATCCCGATTCCGATATAAATTAAAATATTTCCGGCATAAAGCGGATTTCTGATAACGGAATACGGACCCTGTGTTACGAGATATGTCCCTCCGACTCCTGAAGTAGTTCTAGTTTCGCTGCCTGCAAAACTGACTGACCAGATACGAATGAGCTCTCCGGATAATGCAATAAAAAAACCAATAATAATTGAAGTCAGAGTCGGTTCCATAAAAACCAGCATAAGAAATACGAATGGCAGCGGTATGTAACTTCTGTATTTAAAAAATATACTTCCTAAATCCTTCATGTGATGTTTTATTAAATTCGGATGATTTTTAAAAGAATCATCCTCCAAGAAATAAATCCTTTCGCCTTATACGTGCTTCATTCTTTTGTTTTAAAAATTTTCTTTTTTCAGGTTTGCTGATTTTATTAATTATATCTTCAAAATCATTAAATTCAAAATATGTAATGTTATTTTTCCAGCAGTATGACGCAAGTTTTCCTTTCGCAAAGACTATATCCGCAAATCCGCTTACACAGCTGTCTGAAACGCTGTCGCCAATCAATACGGATAATTCATTCTCATGATCATTTGTATGTGAAACAAGAATATTTCTTCTGCATGTATTGCAAAGTGTGCAGTATTCATCCGTGTAAGGATAAAATATTTCAGACTTACCTGATAAAAGGTCTTTCTTAAAAATACCTGAATAACTTTTTAAACACAGATTATGCTTTTTTAATAAAGGTTCGGTGAAACTGTCAATACAATCACTGAATATTTTAATTTCAAAATCATTATCAGAACAGTAATTCACAAACTTTAAAAAAGAACCTGAAAACTCAGCAAATTCAGTTTCGTTAGCAGGTATACTCTTAAAGACATCAGCGGAAAGCTCATACAGCTTATGGAAAAATTCTCTAGTATTTAATATTCCCGATTGATATTTCTTAACCATTTCACTGAATAAATCCTTCTCTTCAGTAAACTTCAGAAGATAACTCAAATAAGAATCGTTGTCATTCAGGGCGGCGGAAAATTCGCAGAAAATCTTAAGCCTGAAGTTTCTCATCAGACTTGAATTTAGTCTCTACTATTGTAGTGATCCCTGCTTCCTGCATAGTTACTCCGTAAAGTCTGTCAACTGATTCCATTGTTCTTTCATTATGAGTAATTAAAATGAACTGAGTATTGTCTGAAAATTTCCTTATCATATTATTGAATCTTCCGAGATTGGCAACGTCAAGCGGTGCATCCACTTCATCAAGGACGCAGAACGGAGATGGTTTAACCAGATAAATTGCAAAAAGAAGTGCAATAGCGGTCAGCGTCTTCTCGCCGCCGGATAAAAGCTCAATGGAAGTCGGACGTTTACCGCGAGGCTTTGCAATAATCTCGATCTTAGCTTCCAGCGGATCCTCATCTGCTTTACCGTCTTCATTAACTTCATGTACTATTCTCAGGTTTGCTTCATCACCTTCAGAAAACAGCTGCTTAAATATATTAATAAAATTCTCACGTATATTCTCAAAAGTAGCTAGGAATCTTTCGCGGGCTTCCTTATTTATTCTGTCTATTGTCTTCCTGATATCTTTCTCAGATTCCAGAAGATCATTTTTCTGTTCAATAAGTTTTTCAAGTTCCGCCTTTTCATTTTCATAATCTTCAAATAAAAACTGCTGATATCCGCCTCCGAGCCTTTTAAGTCTTTCATTAAGTATATCTATTTCGCTTTTAGATGCAGGCAGATCAAAATCCGCAAAATAATCAGAAGCGCTTTCCCCGCTCTCATTGTAAGATATATCCTTTTCATATTTTCGTAAAATGTAATCCTTAACCTGTGTTGACTTGATTTCATTTTCCTTTATCTTTACCTGTGAGTTAATCAGCTTTTGGGATACGTTATCAAAGTCAAGCCTGTTCTGTCTTTGCAGAAGGTCTATTTTATACTGTTCGGATTTTTTTTCTGAATGAAGTTTTCTTTCGTCTTCGAGTTTATTGCTTATAACTTTTAACTCCTCCCCCGTCTTTTGAAGAATATGCTTATTTTCTTCCGACTTTTCATCAAGCTCTTTTAGTTTTTCATTATTTTCGCTTATAATTAAAGTATTTGCTCTGATCTGCTTTTCATTGTATAAAATTGTATTTGCAATACGTATGCTGTTCTGCTCTTCGTTTTTATGTTCATTCTTTAATTTTATAACTTCAAGGTTAAAACTATTATAATCAGCGGACTCCTGTGAAAAATTTTTTTCAATCTCGTTGAATTCGTCAGTAAGAAAAAGCAGCTCTTTGTCATAATTGAATTGTTCATTTTCAAATTTATTTAAATCTTTGATCTGCTCATCGATCGTCCTGTTAAGTTCTTTATTTACCAAAGAAATATCCTCATACATAATTTCATTGCCTGAAAACGCTTTATTTAACTGCTCCTTTTTGAATTCAAGCTTCGAAATTTCATTCTGCAGTCTGTTTATTTCAAATTTCATGTCTGAGCATATTTTTATCATTGCTTCGTCCGGTACAGCTTCAAAGTCTGCCAAAAGTTTTTCTCTTTCAGATTTTAATCCGATTAACCGTTTCCTGCTTTCTGTAAGAGAATTTTCTATTCCGGTAATTACTTTCTGTCTTCCCAATCTGACGGATTCTTCATTTACTTTTCCGCCTGACCTGATAAATCCGTTTGTCAGTATATCCCCATCGAGTGTAATAAATTTATAGTAATTGTCCCCGGATAATTTTTTCGCAGTGCTGAAATTATCAACAATTATAAATTCGTCAAGAATATACTTCATAAGTTTTGAATGTCTGTTATCATTGCATTTTACAAATTCATCTGCAAATCCAAAAACGCCTTTATCCTTAATGAAATCAGGTTTCTCTGCAATAAAATCAAAATATTCAAAGGTTTTAAAGTTAAGCAGGTCGTTTAAAATAAAGGTAACCTTGCCTTTTTGATTTTTCGAGAGCTTATCTATCAGAGAATCAAGTTTATCTGATTCATCAAGAATAATATAGTTGGATATTTCACCCAGCGCAGTTTCAATAGCAATTTTAAATCTGTCTTCCACTTCTATCACATCGAGAATAGTAGAAACATTTTTCTCTTTCTCTTCATCAATTAAAAATTTAATTCCTTCAGCATAATCATTAAAGTTGTCAGACAGTTCTCTCAGATGATCGGCTTTATTTTTCAGTTTATGTATCTCAATGTCAAGATCTGAAATTTCCTTTTCTTTTTCAGAAAGGATTTTACCTAAAGAGGATTTTTCCGATTCAGTGTCTTTCAGGTTTTTTTCAGCGGTCTTTAATTCATCTGTAACTGATTTTATTTTTAGTTCGAAATCACTGATGGATTTATCTGTTTCTTCAAGCTGAATCAATAATTCTGAATTAGCCGACGAGATCTTCTCAAGCTGATTAAGATTATTGTCATAGTTGATTTTATTTTTCTGATATTGCTCCTTTTTTTCATTTACTATTCCCGCTGATGCTTTTGCTTTCTGAGCCAGCTCAAGCATTTCATTTTTTTTCTCATTAATGATTTTAATGCTTGCTTCAACTTTTGATTTTTTTTCAGCGAGTGAACTTTCAGAAATTAATATTGTGTTTGCAAGAATTTTTACTTTCTGCGCTGCATCATCAGCTTTATCCCTGCTTTTTTCAATATTTTCCTTGAGAGATTCATTTTCTCCGGAAAGTCTGTTATTATTTGATATTAAATTGCTGATCTTTTCGTTTAGAACAAGATTTTCTCTATCAGTCTGATTTGCTTTTTCTTTTATGGAATTATACTCGTCAGTAAGATCAGAAAGAGTTTCGTCGAGAGAAGACAGTTCAGTCCTGAATTTATCAAGCTGCATGTCATTAACTCTGATCTCTTCAGAAAGTGATTCCTTTAATTTTATATTGTCTTCTTCCTTATCTTTAATATCATTAATTTCTCTTATGAGTGATTCGTATTCAAACTTACCGGTTTTAAGTTCAAGAGATTTTAATTCTTCAGAAACTAATTTCGCCTCTTCGTTTCTTTTGGCCTGACGTTCGAGAGCGTTTACATTCCGCTGTTTTTCCCTGATAATATCATTTACCCTGAGAAGAGATTCATGGACAGCATCAAGTCTGTTGAAAGTAAGATCCCGGTTATGCTTATATGAAACCACTCCTGCCGCTTCTTCAAAGAGTTTTCTTCTTTCATGTTTTACATCGGATAAAATTGTCTCTACCATTTTTAATTCAATAACAGAGTAAGCATCCGGGCCAATGCCGGTATCAATAAATAATTCTTTAATGTCCTTAAGCCGGACTTTTGTGCCGTTCAGAAAATATTCAGTCTCACCGCTTCTGTAAAATCTTCTTGCGATCTGAACTTCATTATATTCCGTCGGAAGAATATTTTTATTATTCTGAATCGTAACCATCACCTCAGCCACGCTGAGCGGTTTTCTGAATTTTGTTCCGTTAAATACTACATCTTCCCTTTTACCGCTTCTTAATACTTTATCACCCTGCTCTCCCAGCACCCATCTGAGAGCGTCCACGATATTAGATTTTCCGGAACCATTCGGACCGACTATTGCAGATACGCCGCTGTCAAACTCAATTGTAGTTTTGTCTGCAAAAGATTTAAATCCGAATATTTCTATCTTTGAAAGATACAATTATAAGTTATGATTTATTCAGTTTAGTAATAAGTTCATAAGTTTCCGTTACTCCCGTAAAAAAGTAAAAATAGCTGTAGATCATGGCAATAAAAATGGAAATTATAATTAGACCGTAAAAATATACTTTGCCGGTTCTTATGTCAAAGATTGATTTTGCGCCGATTAAAATTCTGTTTAAGCTTAACGCTGCGAGAATAATAAAAAGCCAGAGTGACATAGAAATATATGCGGGATTAGATTCCGTTAATTTGAACAGCACTGTTCCAACCGGTAGAAAAATAAGCAAAGGAAGTACAGACCAAAGGCAGATAGTATAAATAATTTTAAAATAGGATTTACCTTTTGTATAAAATGAAATGAAGTATAAAAAAAATGATGTTAAAAAAATTATTAAAATAATTAAAACTGAAATAGAAGAGATCAGATACAATTTATTGTTTACAATTTCACTGAATAAAATTTTAGAGCTGTCATTTGTTAATGTCTTTGAAAGAAGCATGTCAAAAGAATTATTATCTTTCACAAAATAAAGGACAGAAGAGAAAAATAAACCGAGACCAATTGATATGCTTAATGTAAGAAGGATATTATATCCTTTAGAAATTATCATCTGATCTTTTACAAGTGCAAAAAAATATGTAGGTTTATAAATACATCTTGCCAGACCTGATCTGAACTTTCTGTCTTTATTTATAAAGAATGCAAAAATAATCATTATGATCATGCCGGTAATAATAAAAATATACGGAAATTCATTAATGTAATTTCCTTCCTGTATCCTTGGCAGATCTTCGCGGTAGAGAAGTCTCTTTATAAAGTTAGTAGAAAGCTTTTGTTCTCTGTTAAAAGTATGTATTCCGTTAGTCTGAAGATAAGGATTCCGGTCAAGCGGATAATTCAGCGGATTTTCAGAATTCCAGTCAGCGTAAGATGACATAAAGTTTCCGGAAAATGACTGTGACGCTATTGGAAAAATTTCTTTGTAAAATTTCATTTGTGACTCCTGAGACCTGATATCACTGAATCCGTTGTTGTTTCCGTTTTGGATTTTTATCCCGTAGCCGGAAATAAAATAAGAAGTATTCTTTCTGTTTGTTATTGGCTTTGATTTATTTGTTAATATTGTCAGATCATTTTTAATGGAATTAAAGTTACTCCCGTAAATATTAATACCGATAAAATCTACAAGTTCCGAGCAGATATCTTCATTAAAAACACGCGATGTATAATATTTAAGTCTTTTGTTAACAGAATCGACAGCCGCCGCCGCTTCTTTAAAATAATTGTAAGTATGCTCTGAAGATACATCAAGATCGTTACCGAGACCCCAAGCCAGTATACTTGGTTCATTTCTGTCTCTCTTAATAATTTCGGTCAGATAATCAACTGCTGCAGCTGTGAATCTTTCTTCTTCAAAATAATGTGCTGATAATTCATTTAATGGGAATTCCTGAAGAAGGAATAATCCTTTTCTGTTACAAACATTTACAATATAAGGATGAGCAGATCTGCCCGGAACTCTGACAGCGTTAAAGCCCAGAGCTTTAATATTCATAAGGTCTTTTTCCACATCTTCATACCTTAAAGCGGATGCAAAACCGGGCATATCTTCATAATAATTTATTCCGTTCAGTGAGATTTGCCTGCCGCTTTGAAAGATCTGATCAGAACTTTTGGTAATATCGTTAAATCCTGTTTCGGAGTAGCTTTCATCTATTACATTACCTGATTTATCAGTAATGATTATCCTGAGAATATAAAGTTCGGGGGTTTCCGGTGACCATAAAATTGGATTACTTACGGAGATATAACTTTCTACTTTAATTGTATTGTTATCAGACAATTCAAATTGTACCGGGTCCGACTCTGAAAAAACTTGACCGGTAGATTTTCTTGTAAGAGATGACTTTATGTAAAACGTATTATTTGGAATGGAATCATTCTGTCTATTTAAAAATGTTGACTTTATCTCGACCTGATTTGTCAGTTTAAGAGAAAGCAGGTTGTCGATTTTATAATTTATAAAATTACTGAAGACAAATATTTTCGGAACTGCGATAAGGTAAATATCTTTATTGATTCCGCCATAGACTTTTGAGTAATTTATCTGATCGGAGAGGGGATTAGTATTTCTGAAATTTAAATCACTGCTGATATTAATTAATATCTCATTTTGCGAAGAAACGATGCCATCGGACAAAGGAACAATTACAGGCGAACATCCTCCTGAATGACTTGATACGAAATTATTGTTGATCTTAATTTCAGATTCATAACTTATTCCTTCTGCTACAAGTATAAAACTTTTCTCCGCAAGAAATTCCTCATCAATAGTAAATCTCTTTTTAAAAACTGATTTTCCTGAGAAATCATAAGCGAGTGGTACAGTAAAAGTCTGAAAGCTCTTCCCTTCATTAAATGAAGCTTCCCATTGTCCGTTAAGACTGATTTTATGACGTGTCTCACTTTCAAAAAATAATCCGATATCTGACAGGTTAGTCTCTGAAGGTCTTTCAAATACTTTTATCTGAGCAGAAATAAAAGCAGAATTATATAAAATCAGAAAAAGTAATAATATTATCTTTGAACTTTTTACTAAAGTATTAGAAATATTCATCAATTGTTTAAAAGATACGCAAATATAACAATTAAGAGCAGGAATTTAAAGTATTGAATTAAACGGTTTGCATTTTAATTTTTATATTATACTAAATCCGGTAATATTATAAAGCAAAAATCCGGCGTTCCATTTAAGGAACTGCCGGATTAAGCGGAAAGCAAGCAAGTTTACTTTAGTATGGTCATCCTTCTCGTTGTTACTATTCCTCCTGCATCGAGTCTGTAAAAATAAGCACCCGAAGATAAGTTTTCCGCATTGAATGTTACATTGTGTTCTCCATTTGTTCTGAACTCATTTACTAATTTCCTTACTTCTTTTCCTGTAATATCGAAGACTCTTAAACTGACGAATCCATCTTTGGGAATAAAGAAGTTAATATTCGTAGTAGGGTTGAAAGGATTAGGGTAATTACTCATTCTAAATTCATCTGTTCTTTCAGAAAAAGTTTTTCCGTTTAATTCCCTAATATGGGCGAAAATGTTATTGAAGTGTTTATATACAACCACAAGTTTGTCATCTTGGATTGTAATCGAAGTATATTCCCCTTCGTCTATGCTGCTATGAATCTCAACCATATTATTGCACAGGCCGGATTCGTCAGTTAAGTTTAATTTTGAAATGAATAATCTGTTATTATCGGTATTCATCCAGTTCACAAACAGATCACCATTATTTACTGTCATTGAGTTTTTAATTCTGATATCAGGCAATATTCTTTCAGAATTATTCTTAGAGTTTTCACATGAAATTACAAAACTTTTCCCTTTGATCTGATAGTTCAGATCTTTATCAAAAGCAGATCCCAGAATAAGATTTGAATTAACAGAATAGTCTTTCCAGACCAGATATATCCCGAAGTTACCGTCAGAAATAATCCTCGGATCACCTGCATTCGGATTATGAGTAAGTGACCGGGTATTTATGATCTGAAAATCTTTGTTTACTTTTAAGACTTTAATATAATTTCCGCTGACATCAATTATTTCAGAAGCAATAAAAAATGAATTATTGTCAGAAAGTATCAGATTGTGATTGTAAAACATTTCTTTTCTGAGATTCGCGCTGACCGGATTACTTATCATTGAGTAAAAATTGTTTTTCAAAATCAGACTTCCTTTATGACCATTCTGATAAGGAGTGCCGTCATGGTCAAGTCTGGAAGCGTAAACATCGAGACTGTAGTCCAGACTGTTTTCAAAGGAATTTCTGTTGTCCAGCCACGCAATGAAAACTCCGCCCTTCCCGTCTGAAGTCAATGTCGGTTTTCTCTGGTCATTGTCATAAAAACAAACTTTTGCCGGATGAGCATCATTCCATAATTTATTTAAATTGTAATCAATTGCCTGTGCGTAAATATCAAACTGACCTTCATAGAAGTGTTCCCAAGATACAACAATAAAACCATGTTCAGTCACAGTTGTGGATGGGCTGTAATTATTTCCCGGCAGACCTGCGGAAAGCGATACCGTTCTGTTTTCAATATTTCCGTATGAATCTAATTTGACTGCAAAAATTTCATCAGTGTATATTGAATTTCTATGGAAAATAATTACTGCGCCTCCTGTATTATCGGGATGTACAATTGGAAACTCAGACATATATCCGAAGTTACTCATTAATATTTTCCCTGAATTTCCCCACTCAATGCTTCCGTCGGAATTCATTTTTTGCGCAAATAAAGTGCCGTTACTTGATTCATCGTACCAGATTATGAGATTTTCCTGTAAACTTCTGTCAGAATTTAATACTACGCTGACCGGATAATGCTTATCGGCTTTTCCATTTGAAAGCTCAACTGTCTTGCTGAGGGAGTATGAAGACTGAAAAACCAATATCGTTACTGTAACAACGAGTAAAACCGAGAATGACCATTTTTTCATATTTTGTTTTGTTAAGGTTTAAAAAAATCCTTTTAATATTGTTTGTCCGTTAATTTAAAAAATTCCTTTTGTTTCAATTGCAGGATTTATAAATTGCCGGAGTAAATGTGAAAGTTCTTTAAAGTCACCCGGCAATTTAATAATCCGATTTCAATTTTACGTTTCTTCCTTTTAATTACCTCATAAATAATGAAGCAGGTCAAAACTAAATATTTTTGTTTATCAGGTCAACTTGCAAAAAATGCGTTTTGTGAAAATTTATTTTTATATACGCTGCAAACTACTATAAACAATGGGTTTGCCGGCATAGAAGAAAAATCATTTTTGTAATAAAATGATTGTTAAATTAATTAAACTAATTTAATATGATAGAATATTTTAACAAGCTGAGCCCCGACGAGATAGTAAGATTCGGAAAATTTTTAAATTCTCCGTTCTTTAATTCCAACAAAAGTATTTTAATTCTATTTGATTACCTAAAATCCATTTATCCCGATATTAGAAAAGAGAATATTTCCAAAACAGTAATCTCAAGTGTCGTTTATAATGAGAAAAAATTAAATGATGTAAAGATTAGAAAATTACTTTCAGATTTCGGTATTCTTATGGATAGATTTCTTATTCAAATTGCAGAGGATGAAAGATCTCCCGGAAGTAGGTTGCTGCTTCTTAATACTTTAAGAGAAAGAGGCATGGTGAAAAGATTTGAAAAAGAATACAGAGAATTAAAAAAGAGTCTTAAAAGTTCGTTTTCCAAGAATGAATCGTATTATAATGAACATGTGAACCTGCTGAGCGAATATTATAATTTTAATCTCATTAATTTCAAAAATACTAAAGCGGAATGTCTTCAATTGAAATCCGATTTACTTGATATGAAATTTCTTTTTTCCAAGCTGCATACTTTTTATGAAATGTTTGATAATGAAGGCTCCAGAAACAGAGGTCAGTATTTTAACAGAACGTTTTATGATGAGCTGATGGAGTTTACGGAAAATAATCTATCACATATTAAGGATAATCATCCGAATGTATTTATAATTTATCATGTGCTGAGAATGAATGAAACATTAAATGATAATTATCTCAATACAATGCTGAATTATTTAAAGATTAATAATAAAAAATTTAATAAAGTAAATTTGAGTTATTATTATAATTATATTACTTCGTATTATACAACAAAAATTAACTCCGGTCACATAAGATACAGAAAGGATCTGATCAGTATATATATGAAAATGATGAATGAGAAACTATTTCTGATCGACAATATAATTACTGATGTGGAATATAATAACGTAGTAAATGCGGCATTAGCCGAGGGAGAATTCGAGTGGGTAAACCGTTTTATAGAATATTACAAAGTGTATCTTGAAAACAGTTTTGCAGAAGATATTTATAATCTCGCAAAGGCAAAATATTATTTTCACACTAATAATTATGAAGAGATTTTCAAACATCTAAATCAGGTGGATATTAAAGATCCGACCTATTATATAAATTCAAAATTTCTGCTGGGAAGAGTGTATTATGAAAGAAGGGAAACGGAAAGAACCATTTATATATTAGACAATTTATTACAGTATAAGAGAAATAAAAAAATACTTTCCGCTGAGCAGCAAAAAAGTATCCTGCTATATGTAAAATTTATGACTGAACTTTTAAAGCTTTCGGAAATTTCAGGAATTGAAAAGGACAAGAAAAAACTTATTAAAGCTCAGTTAAGAAAAGAGATGTCAAACTCTGACGGATTTATACCGGGATTAAACTGGTTTTATTCTAAGCTAGCGACGGCCTGATATTTAATTCTGAGAGAAATTACTTTTTGGGAAACAAAGGTCTTATCTCTACTTCATTCAGCAAAGCTCTCTGAGGCAGTTTTACGCTGAGCAGGCATACTTCTGCGACATCTTCCGGTGACAGGATAGTTTCTCTTGCAGAATTGAGAAGAGCGCTTGGATGATCAAAAAAATTAGTATCAACAGATCCCGGGCAAATAGTAACTACTCTTATATTATCTTTCCTGACTTCCGCCATAAGTGACGATGATAATCCAATGACTGCATGTTTGGTAGCGGAATATACCGAAGCTGTTGCAATTCCGTTTTTACCGGCAATTGAAGAAATGTTTATAATCGTCCCGCCTTTGGCTGCAAGCATTGCCTTAACCGCATATTTATTGCAGAGGTAAACTCCTTTTACATTAACAGCAAACATTTTGTCAAAATCGGAAGTCTTAGATTCCGCAAGATTTGCAAAAATCCCAAAGCCGGCATTGCATATAACAGCGTCGATCTGACCATAAACCTTTGCAACTTTTGAGAAAAGATTTTTAACATCTTTTTCTGAAGATACATCGGTTTTAATAAAACTGTAATTCTTATTCTTTAATGGATTTGCATCAGTACGGGAAGCATTGATAACGTTGAAATTATTTTTTAAAAAAATCTTAACGCATGAAAGACCGATTCCCTTAGAGCCACCGGTAATTATAATTGTTTTTTTCATTGTGCAGTCAGGATTAGGTTTCTAAATGCGAAAAGCGGTTAAAACCGCTTTCCCCATTCTCGTACGCCCGAGTGGAATCGAACCACTAACCTACAGCTTAGAAGGCTGTTGCTCTATCCGATTGAGCTACGGGCGCATCTTTAAAACACTCAAAATAGTCAATTTATCAAATTCATTCAAACCAAATTTCAGACTTCGACTAAGTATTTTCAATTCAGTTAGTTAGTATTAACTCTTCAGCAAACTTCTTCACAGCCGCATAAATCATCTCCGGCGTCAGATAATCAGTGCAGTTATACTCCTTATTTGTACAAACCGGCTGAAAGTAACATCTGCATTCCTTTTCCGGCTCTACTATCACTCCGTTACCGTAAAGATCGAATTCATTCCTGTTGAATATATTATTCATCAAAACCAGTTTCTTTTCCAGAGCTATTGCAAGATGCATGCTCATTGTTACCTGTGTAACAATAATGTCACATTTATTCATAAGATTAATGTACTCATCCATGTCAAAATATCCGAAGTAATCCGCGCCGGTTCTTCCGCTCAGAAATTTATTCCTTTCATCTTCCTGCTTACCTCCGAGTAGAATTACCTGATGATCTTCCGAAATTAATTTATTTATCAGCTCAGTCCAGTATTCATCCTTCCATATTCTTGACACCCATCTCGAACCGCATCCTGTATTTAATCCAATTTTTATTTTACCATTTTTTATATCATAATTACAGTTTTGAAATATATCTGCTTCTCTCTTAATATCAATTAAGTATTTTTCTTTTTTAAATTTATATCCGCAAATTTCAAAAATTTCCTGCGGATAGCTTTTCTTATTCTGCTTTGAAACCGTATCGAAAAGTCCGGTAACAAATTTATCTTCCGCTTTATGATTAACAGGATAACAGTTACCGTCCTTTAAAGTAAATCCGTCTTTTCTGTTTCCGGAAATTTTTTCCATAAGACTGATCGCTTCTATATCTTTATCAAGATTAATAACATAGTCAAATTCAACTGATGAAAGATAGCTGATGTTTTGCAGATTATATGCGAAAGCCCTGTCAGCGGAAGGGGAAGTATGCAGAGGAACGAGTTCGGGATAATAAGTAAGCCAGAAGATCCTGGCTGACGGATATTCCTTTTTCAGAGGATAAAGTAAAGGAGTTGTCCTTACTACATCACCCGCAGCGCCTAATTTAATAATTAAAATAATCTCTTTGGTCTTTTCATAATAACCGCAGTCTGTGCAGACAACTCCGAATTTTTTATTCGGTGCGCACGGAACCTGTGATCTGAAATGTCTGCAATCGGTTTTAACTTCGGAAAGCTTTATCAAATTAAAATCTTATTTTAAAATGAGTTTCTTCGTGCTCAGTACATTTACTGTAAAATAATAATTTAAAATTGTAAAAAGTATGACTGTAACTGATTTTAAAAAATCCTTAGTCTGAGTATTTGAGATTTTTAGTATTTAACTTCCATTTCTTTAAGATTGGGAGTGGAATCCTGCGGAAGCACGCCGGAATTACTATAAAGATAGAATCGTGTAAGGTGTGAACCGGATTTCCTGCAGGAAACAAATAGGGATTTCAAAAATGAATTATATGTGCTTTTTAATATTAACAACTAAATTCATATTCGAAAAATGATATTCGTAATTGCTATTCGAAATTTTTAATTCTTTTTAATCCTTTTAATAATAGTCCCATTCTACCGGCGTTATCTTTCCGCTTAAAAAATCTTCCTTCAATATTGCATATGTAACTGAATCATGTTTATTTCCTTCATTATCCGGCCAGCATCTGCGGTGATGCGCTTCCTTTACCCAGCAGCAGTCTCTGAATACTTTGCGCATGGCAGCGTTATCAGCACGGGTATGTCCTTCTATTCTTTCCTTGTCAGTCTTTGTAAAAACAAATTCCGAAAGCCACTGAACCGCAGATTTACCTATGCCTTTTCCCCGGAATTCAGACCTGATCCTGATATCAAAAATCGGAGTATCATCTGTAAATTCATGCAGTGCAATTAAACCTGCAGCGAATGTATTTCCTTCTGTAAAAATCCAGAACGTCTTGTTTTCATCACCGTCAAAAAATCCGTCGCTGATCCACTTCATTACTTTTTCCGGCGTTGGTTCCGGGTTTCCGTGAAAAGGCCATTTTTCAGATGATATCCACTGCGAAAGCTTTTCCGCTTCTTCCGGTTTGTATTCAGTAAATTCAAGTTTCATTTATCTCAACTTAAAAAAAATAAATTAACACATATCAAGATTCGCTTTTAAATGTCAAAGCTGTCGGTTTAGAAAAAATTATTTCGTAAATATTAACTCAAAATTCTTAATTCGTAATTTAAGTTTGAATCACGCCAACATTGAATTTTTTTATATCGGGGTTATTGTTTGCAAGCTCAATACAGTAAGATACAATTTTACGTGTATCCCTGGGATCTATAATTTCGTCAACCCAGAGTCTCGAAGCGGCATAAAGTACATTTGTCTGTTCATCATATCTTTTATGTATCTCTTCGAGAAATTTTTTCTTTTCTTCTTCTTTTAGTTCTTTACCTTCTTTTTTAAGCTGTCCGATTTTAATGTCAAGCAGCACATTGCTCGCCTGCGCTCCGCCCATAACTGCGATTTTTGCTTTCGGATATGCGAAAATAAATCTCGGGTCATAAGCTTTTCCGCACATGGCGTAATTTCCTGCGCCGTAACTGTTTCCGGTTATAATAGTGATTTTCGGAACAGTTGAATTCGCAACGGCATTTACCATCTTCGCTCCGTCCTTAATTATCCCTCCGTGCTCAGATCTTGAACCGACCATAAATCCGGTTACATCCTGCAGAAAAAGCAGCGGGATCTTCCGCTGATTGCAGTTCATAATAAATCTTGCGGCTTTATCAGCGCTGTCTGAATATATCACTCCTCCAAACTGCATTTCGCCGGATTTACTTTTCACAACGTTTCTCTGATTTGCTACTATTCCGACAGCCCATCCTTCTATTCTTGCATAGCCGGTAATTATAGTTTTTCCGTATTCGGGTTTATATTCATCAAAATCACCGTCATCAATTATTCTGCCGATGAGTTCATATACATCATATTGCATTGAATTATCTTCCGGCAGTACGCCGTAAATTTCCTTCTCAGGATGGTTGGGTTTTTTGATTTCAATTCTGTCAAACCCGGCTTTTGGTGTATCGCCGAATTTACTAACAAGCTCTCTGATCTTTTCAATACACTCTTTATCATCAGCCATTTTTTCATCCGTTATACCTGAGATCTCAGTTGTTACAGTCGCGCCGCCGAGAGATTCATTGTCAATTTTTTCGCCGATAGCGGCTTTAACAAGATGAGATCCTGCAAGGAAGATGCTGCCGGTTCCTTCCACTATCAGCGCTTCATCGCTCATGATCGGAAGATAAGCTCCGCCTGCTACACACGGACCCATGATAGCAGCGATCTGCGGTATTCCCATCGAACTCATCACTGCATTATTCCTGAATATCCTGCCGAAATGCTCTTTGTCCGGAAATATCTCATCCTGCATCGGAAGAAAGACACCTGCGGAATCAACTAAATAAATTATAGGAAGCTTGTTCTCAATGGATATTTCCTGAGCGCGGAGATTTTTCTTGCAGGTGATAGGGAACCATGCTCCTGCTTTGACGGTAGCGTCATTTGCAACTATGACACAATTCCTGCCGTGTATTTTTCCAATTCCGAATATAGTGCCGGATGAAGGAGCGCCTCCGTATTCCTTATACATTCCGTAACCGGTATATAATCCTAGCTCCATGAAGTATGAATCCCTGTCAATTAAAAGATCAATACGTTCGCGGCAGTGAAGTTTGTTTTTCGAATGAAGTTTCTCAATTGCTTTCTTTCCTCCGCCTGCGTGTATCTCGTTTTTTAATACGGCGAACTTTTTTAAAAGCTCTTTATAATTTTCTTCTCTCTTATGAAATAAAGAATCTTTTTTTACTGCAGATTTTAATTTTGGCATCGGAATTTAAAATTAGGATTGAAGTTACGGCAAATAATATATATAGAAATTATCTGCAAAGAATTATCAGGATATAATTCAAATAAATCTGATTTTTTACGGGATAAAAAAATTTTTAAGCAATTATTTTTCTGTTGCCGCTGAGATAGACCGGATCCTTTTTCTCTGTGATTACTTCTTTTGTAATTATGCAGTTCGAAACATTTTCTTTTGAAGGAATCTTGTACATAATATCAAGCATTATATTCTCAAGTATAGATCTCAGCGCTCTTGCTCCGGTTCTTCTTTTTAACGCTAGTTCTACCACAGCATCCAGCGCATCCTCCGTAAATTCCAGATCAACACCTTCCATTCTGAATAATTTCTGATACTGCTTTGTGATGGCGTTCTTTGGCTCGGTCAGAATTGACAGCATGGTTTTCTTATCAAGTGAATTTAAAGTCGTAATCACGGGAAGTCTTCCGATAAGCTCCGGTATTAAGCCGTAATGTATCAGATCATCCGGTTCAACCTGCGTAATGATCTTATCCTGATCGTCTTTATTTTTTGAATAAATATCCGAGCCGAATCCGATCGAACTTTTTGAAATTCTCTTTTCTATAATCTTATCAATGCCGTCAAATGCCCCGCCGCATATGAATAAAATATTTTTTGTGCTGATATTTATTAGCGCCTGTTCGGGATGCTTTCTGCCGCCTTTGGGAGGAACGCCTGCAATCGTACCTTCGAGAAGTTTCAGCAGCGCCTGCTGAACGCCTTCGCCGGAAACGTCTCTTGTGATGGAAGTGCTGTCGCTCTTGCGCGAGATCTTGTCAATTTCATCAAGATATATTATGCCTCGCTCGGCTTTTGACAGATCAAAATTTGCATTTTGCAAAAGATGAACCAAAATGGATTCCACATCATCGCCGACATAGCCGGCTTCTGTAAGAGTTGTAGCGTCAGCAATTGCAAATGGAACATCAAGAAGTCTTGCAAGGGACTGCGCCAGGAAAGTTTTACCGGTACCGGTTGGACCAATAAGAAGTATGTTACTCTTTTCAATCTCTACATCGTCAATATAATTGAAATCGATTGAGTCAATTCTTTTGTAGTGATTGTAAACTGCAACTGCCAGAGATTTTTTCGCTTTATCCTGACCTATTACATATTCATCAAGAAATTTTTTGATTGCCTGAGGAGTAAGTTCCGATCTGACTTTATTGATCGACTTGGCAGCAGTGCTCATTGTATTTTTTTTGATGATCTGCATGGCGTTGCCGACGCAGATCTCGCAGATAAAAACTTCTTTTCCGTGATGATCAGACGGTCCCTTTATCATGTTGGTGACTTTGTCAGCGTTTCTGCCGCAGAAGGAACATCTTGCTATGTGAGTCTTGGATCCGGATTTCGAATTCATATTATAAGAATGATTTTTGATTAATATGAAAAAATGGTGCGTGATGAGGGAGTCGAACCCCCACGGGTTGCCCCGCTAGATCCTAAGTCTAGTGCGTCTGCCAGTTCCGCCAATCACGCATACTTAAAAACAGCAGTTACAAAAATAATTAATAATATTCGGAATTACAATTGACTATTGGTTTTTACTAAAGTATTACTTTAAGTAAATGTAAACATTAATTTTTTTCGGTCAGAACCTTCCCGCTGATTTTAAAACGTAAAGCGCATCTGCGGTTATCCACTCGTTCATTTTCTTTTTACCGGTTTCGCCCCAGCTCACGCTGTCAGAGTTCATATTAAATTCATCGGATACAGTATAATATTTTTTTTCAGCAGCCCATCCGCCGCCCGGTAGAGCTTTGCTTTCGAGAATGCCCAGCGCTTCGCTGCATCTCCTGTCCTTTATAAAATCCGCTTCAGACATTGCCTTCAGTCCGCCGAGAATATCATAGTGCCAGTAAAGGGGATAATGAAGGGATAAAAATTCATCCTTCATAACTCTGCCGTCTGATACTTTTCGGAATAATTTTCTTTTAAGGAAAATTTCCGCCGCCTTTTTAACGGCTGTCTTAATTTTTTTATTGTCTGAATATTTTGAGTATAGGGAAAGACCTCTGAGCGGAAGCAAGCTTTCCATATAAGAAGAATTTCTGGCATCAGGATTTTTATCGCAGTTCCAGCCACCGTCATCCCACTGCCAGTGAAGAAGTCTGTCAGCAAGCAGTTCCAGCCGCTTATCAAACAGTCCGAGCTTTGTTAAATAAAGCAAAGTGTTGCCGTACATTGATGCGCACACTCTGTGTCTGCCGTTTATCACCGGAACTCCGGACTTTTTAGCGAGATCGCTTTTGCTTTTAATTATCACATCAGTGAAAAAAACATCTCGCAGCCAGAATTCAAGAACCTGCTCCTTTAATGAATTCAAAGATTTATCCTCTGCGGGATATCCGATATCAGCAAGCGCAGAAAGAGTCCAGTGGGCTCCTTTCCATTTATCATACACATCTCTGCCGCGGCTGATCCTGCCGTCTTTATCCCTGAATGACAATATTTTTTTTACGCGGCTGCTGTTCTTAATTTTCAATCTGAAGAGATTTAATTCCGGGAGAATTAATTTCTTCAGACAATACATTTACTCTCGCCTTAAATCGAATTGACGGCTCGGCAGAATTTAATAGCTCATTTATTACTTTATCGGCATTCAATTATCTAAATAAAAAATTTTTATTTTCTTTAAAAATCCCCGAATGATATTATTCATTCAGGGATTCAAAATACTTAATTAAATTTTTTATTGTTATTAACTATACAGGTTACTTTATTAACACCATTCGCTTCGTCTGAACAAACTCACCCGCTTCCAGTTTATAAAAATAAACTCCGCTCGGTAATCCCGCACCGTTGAATTCCAAAGAATACACTCCGGCAGTCCTGAATTCATTACTGATTAATCTTTTAATTTCTCTTTTGAGAATGTCCTATACTGTTATATTCACCTTCAGCTCATTTGGCGAATCAGGGAAAAGTCCGCTTTTAAATTCTCCGCCGTCAATGTTCCACTTTACGCCGTCTGCAAAATTAATATTAGTACCAACATAAATAGAAATGTTCTTCCCGTTATTATCCACATCTCCCTTGCAGCTGAAAGTAACTCCGCTCAGGGATTCATCAGCAATCAGCGTCCCGCCTTCCTGCATTACGGGAGCGAGTTTGTAAAGTCTGCCTTCGCCGGGCTGAAATATCCCCATGTCAACGAATTCGTTTGAGTTTTTGTCGAATGTGCTTAGAGTCACATTTGTCAGAACATCTGTGATTTTCCAGTTTCGAAAGATTGTTAACTGAGATGAATCAAATTTAACTCTCAAGTTTCTCAGATCACCGTTTGCTGCGCTGTCTTCAGGTGTGCATCTTTTATTTACAGCAAGAAAATATTTACTTTTATCGACAACATCAGGTGCATCGAATATTCCAATCTCCCAATACCTTTTTAATAACGGATCGGCATTATCCATTGTAAATCCGAATGTAGAAGGATGTCTGTAAATTGATAAAATGTCACTGATATATTGAAACGGCAATCCGTCACGATCTACTGTTCTTGTTTCATTATGAATAAGTTTATTTTCATTATAAATAAATTTACCAAGGTTTATAATCGAACTGTCTAATTTCATCATTCCCGCCCATTTGTTCTGACCATAGTAATTGTAAATTCTTCTTCCAACATTCGGGTCAAATCCTTCATTTAACATTCCCCATAAATGCAAAGAGTCTCCACTGGCAGTGATCTTAGGCGGATCTGAATAAAACAGGAAATGAATTATCTGACTTGCTCCATAAGCCATCCCCAGATATACCTGTAATGAGATCTCTTCATTTGTCGGCTCTCTCAAAGATTTTGATCCCGGATATTTAAGTAATGAAAACTCATAAGTATGAATTTGTGTGGCTAATGAAAATGTGAGGTCATTGTTTTTACAAAAGCTTATCGTATTCTTATAATACTCCAATAAATTATTTGTTCTGAGATTATAATTCAGTACATCATTATAATCTGAAGCACTTGCTGATTTGGAATAGTTTATTGTCCCGACATATCTTGAAGAATCAGGTAAAGTAATATTATGAGGCAAAGGATACTCCATATCATTAATTGGATATCTGTCGGTCATCATTATATCTTTTACTGCTCCATTCTCATATACATCATTCATGAGCTCTTCATCCTCAACCCCATTCCTCAAACCATTATTCGAACACTCCGGACAAAATACTGATACAAGTCCGGTATTCGGATTGTTCTGTTTTATTATCCTGTTCACTTCAGCGATCGCCGGGAGATTGTTGTAGCTATATTCATCTATATAAAAATATCCGAAGCCGGTATGATTGCCGAATGCATTTATTTCTTCCGTTAATTTGTGAATAAATTTGTAATTTGTTCTTTGTTCAATATCTTCCAACTGCGGATTAAACAAAAAATGCGCCCACTCATCATCCACTCTTACATAATCAAGCCGGACATCCACTTCACCAAGCCAGTAAACACGGAAATCCACCAGAGATGACTCTATATCATCAGTCAAACCGTTTACGTTTGCTGTAGCTCCCTGAGTTAGGTCGGTTGCTAAGACCGATAATCTATAATTTCCTGATTGGCTAAAATTATAGATTTCTAAATACTTTCCATTATATGATAAACTGTCATTTAAAAAATATCTAACTTTTATAGTAACAGTATCTATCAATAATCCACTAAAATTAATAACCTCAATTCTCACAACATTCTTATCCCAGTTAGCAGGATTATTGGCAAAATTCTGATCTATCCTCATTCTTGGTTTTACATACCATCTGTATGATGAATCTTTTCTGTCAGATAATAATATATCGG
>ERZ761609.216-NODE-216-length-77484-cov-11.772023_pt1 | contig 77484 bp, 79 predicted proteins | sample MGYA00511163_ERZ761609 | MGnify/ENA primary metagenome ERZ761609 (study PRJEB28899, sample SAMN02445070) | bioreactor sludge metagenome | biome: EBPR sludge | place: Australia: Brisbane, Thorneside Wastewater Treatment Plant | collected 2011-12-16 ...
ATCTACATCGCAGCAGCCGTCATCAATTCACGATGAATCCCCACGCGCCTTAGGCGGTCAGGCCGATCTGCACCCCACTTGATCTGGGCCGAGTCCTGGTTAACCTGTCTGTCATCAGACAACAGGGTCTTCGGGAGGCATTCATGATCAAGCTGATGCGGCTCGCTCTTGCGGTATCCATCTCCGGTCTCGCACCATTGGCTTCGGCCCAGAGCCCGTGGCCCGACAAGCCGGTCACGGTGATCGTGCCCTATGCTGCCGGCGGTAACACCGATGTTGTCGGCCGCATCTTCACCGAACGGCTGTCCCAAAGGCTTGGCAAGCCCTTCATTGTCGAGAACAAATCAGGTGCCGGCGGCACGATCGGCATCGCCGCGATGAGCCGCGCGCCCGCTGATGGCTATACGCTCGGCGTTGTCACGGCGGGAAATCTTTTCATCCTGCCGCATATCTACAAGGACAAGCTCGGCTACGACACCTTCAAGGACCTGAAACCGCTGGCAATGGTGGCAACGCAACCGAACTTCTTCGTCGTCCATCCTTCGATCCCGGCAACGACGCCGAAGGAATTCGTTGATCACCTGAAAGCCAATCCGGACAAATATTCCTACGGCTCGTCCGGCATCGGCACGTCGCAGCATCTGTGCATGGAATTGCTGGCGCAGAAAACCGGCATCAAGGTCACCCATGTGCCCTATCGCGCTTCCAACCAGATCATGCAGGATCTGATTGGCGGCACCATTCACATGTCCTGCGATCAGATTTCGACCGCACTGGCACAGGTCAGGAACGGCCGCGCCAAGGGCATCGCCGTGTCCTCGCCCGAAGCCTACGGCCTTGCGCCGGAGTATCCGGCGATGGCAGCGACCGTGCCGGGTATCGACGTGACCTGGGCGGCGATCTTCATCGCCCCGGCCAACCTGCCCAAACCCATCGCCGACCGGCTCACCAGCGAACTCGGCGCGATTGCCAAAGACCCCGATGTCATCGAAAAGTTGAAAGGTTTGACGGTGACCCCGGTCTCGGTGGTGGGCGATGCGCTGGAAAAACGCATCAAGGCCGATTTCGAGACCTGGAAGCCGATTGTCGAGAGCGCCAAAATTCCACCGCCGCAATAGCTCGGTTAACCTCCGTTAACCATGTCGTCCTAGTGTAGTGCGCATGAAACGGAACGGTGCCTTCATGCGACGGATGTGTCTTGCCTTGCCGTTGATCCTGGCTGCGCTGCCAGCGCGGGCGGATTTTGCCTCCTGTCTGGCCGGGTTGCGTGAGGCTGCGGCGGCCAGTGGCATTTCGGCGCGGACCGTATCGGCGGCGCTGTCGAACATTTCGCCCGACATGAAGATCATCGAGGCGATGAACAACCAGCCGGAGTTCAAGACGCCGATCTGGGATTATCTCGGTACGCTGGTGGATGACGAAAAGATCGCCGAGGGCAAGGCAATGCTGCGCCGCCATGCCGCGACCCTGGCTGCCGCCGAGGAGCGCTATGGCGTCGACCGCCATGCCATTGTCGCGGTCTGGGGTGTCGAGAGCGACTTCGGCAAGGCCGGGGGCAAATGGCCGCTGCCGCAGGCACTTTCCACCGCCGCCTGTCTCGCGCCGCGACGCAACGCCTTTTTCAAGGGCGAGCTGATCGCCGCGCTGAAGATCGTCGATCGCGGCGATATTCCGCTTGAAAGCCTGGTCGGTTCCTGGGCTGGCGCCTTCGGACATACACAGTTCATTCCCACCACATACTTGCGCCTGGCTGTTGATGGCGATGGTGATGGTCGCCGCAATCTCGTCAGTTCCATTCCCGATGCCCTGCATTCCACCGCCAATTTCCTGGCCAAGTCGGGATGGCAGAGTGGCGCCGGCTGGGGTTTTGAGGTGCGCGTTCCGGCCGGGTATGGCGGCGCGTCGGGGCGCAATCCCAAGCAGCCAATTGCAGCCTGGGCTGGGCGCGGCATCACCCGCATTGACGGCAGCGCCCTGTCGGGCGGCGGCTCCGCCGGATTGCTGATGCCCGCCGGCCGCAATGGCCCGGCCTTCCTGGTGTTCCGCAATTATGACGCGGCCTATGCCTACAATGGCGCCGATTCCTACGCCCTGGCAATTTCGCTGCTGTCTGATCGGCTGCGTGGCAAGGGCGGCATTCAGGCCCCCTGGCCCACCGATGATCTGCCGCTGAGCCGCGAGGAACGGCGGGAACTCCAGCGCCTGCTGATCGCCCGCGGCTTCGATGTCGGCGAACCGGACGGCGCTGTCGGCGCCAAGACGCGCGCGGCGATCAAATCGGTCGAGGCCGAGATCGGTATGCCCCAGACCGGGCGACCCGGATCGAAGGTGTTGCGGGCGCTGCGCGGGCGATAAACATTCCCCCACCCTTAATACCAAGTCGCAAGGCGAGGAACTCGCCGCGACTTGGTTCGTTTCAAAAATTTCTCACTTTTATCAACAAGATGGGAAATTTTTGAGTTGCACCAAAGAGTCATTTTCAATGACTTTTGGTATAAAAGGGCTTGGCCTTTTGTCCGCATCGCTTTAGGAACGCGCCAGCTTTCCCTCCGAACGATGGCGGATCCTGATGGCTTCCTACAATCTCCTGCTGCTTCCCGGTGACGGCATCGGCCCCGAGGTTATGGTCGAGGTGAAGAAGGTCCTTTCCTTCTTTAAAAAGGCCGGTATCGCCCGGTTTGAAACCGAGACGGATCTGGTCGGCGGATCGGCCTATGACGCCCACAAGGTGGCGATCACCGATCAGGCAATGAAGGCCGCACAACAGGCCGATGCGGTGCTCTTTGGTGCGGTTGGCGGCCCGAAATGGGCGAACGTGCCCTACGAGGCCCGGCCTGAGGCGGGTCTGCTGCGCCTGCGCAAGGATCTCGGCCTGTTCGCAAATCTCAGGCCCGCCGTCTGCTATCCGGCGCTCGCCGATGCCTCCTCGCTCAAGCGCGATGTCGTCGAGGGGCTTGACATCCTCATCGTGCGTGAGCTGACCGGCGGCGTCTATTTCGGCGAGCCAAAGGAAATCGTCACCCTCGAGAACGGCCAGAAACGCGCGGTCGATACCCAGGTCTACACCACCGGCGAGATCGAGCGCATCGCCCGCGTCGCTTTTGAACTGGCGCGCACCCGCCGCAACAAGGTCTCCTCGGCCGAAAAGCACAATGTCATGCGCTCCGGCGTTCTGTGGAAGGACGTCGTCACCGGCCTGCACAAGGCCGACTATCAGGATGTCGAGCTTGAACACGTCCTGGCCGACAATTGCGCCATGCAGCTGGTGCGCTGGCCCAAGCAATATGACGTGCTGGTCACCGACAATCTGTTCGGCGACGTGCTCTCCGACATCGCCGCCATGCTCACCGGCTCGCTGGGCATGCTGCCGTCCGCTTCGCTCGGTGCGCCTGTTTCCAGAACCGGCAAGCGCAAGTCGCTCTATGAGCCTGTGCATGGGTCAGCCCCGGACATCGCCGGCAAGGGCCTGGCCAATCCGATCGCGATGATCGGCTCGTTCGGCATGGCGCTGCGCTATTCGCTGGGGCTGGGCGAGGCCGCCGATCTCGTCGAAAAGGCCATTGCCGATGTGCTCGCCTCCGGCCTGCGCACCCGCGATATCGCTGCCCAGGGCCAGAACACCATCGGCACCGGCGAGATGGGCGACGCCATCGTCAAGGCCCTGCAGCGGCTGGCCTGATCGGACTTCTTGGCTTACGAAATAGCAAAGGGCGCCTGCGGCGCCCTTTTTTCTGTCCGGAACCCAAGTAAGCAGGCGCTCAGCGCACCGCGTTGGCGCCGAGAAACTCGAACGCAAATCCGGAGCCGGACAGGCCGCGCGTCGGCAGGTTGCTTTCGCTACGGCTGGAAATCCCGTGCATCGGCGCACCGCCGAATGCCTGGGTATTGGTCACGTAATCGCGTCCCTGGCCAGCGCGCGCGACATTGCCGGCATCCAGCCAAGAGCGCGGTTTGACGTCGATGACCAGCCCGCGATCACGGGCGGCCAGCGGTGCGCTGATCAGGCTTGTTGCCACAAGGGCGGCGGAGAGGAGGGCGATACGCATGGAGAGAACCTTTCGACACCTGGGAGGTGATTCACGCTAGCCCAATATGGTGAAGAACTGGTGGATGATAAAGCGTGTTTTTTGCCTATCGCAGGCCTGCCATCGACGAAAACCCGGCTTTCAGGACCGGCGCATCATCGCCATCCATCCAGTTTGAAGCAATCGTGACCAGCCGCGCAGCACCGCAGGGCTGACGGGCCCGTTCCACTTCGGCGAAATACGATTTCAGCCTGGTATCGTTGCCGGCGCGCACAAGATCGATCCGGTCAATGAGACAGGCAAGTTCCGCCCGGTCCACCGGGCGATCGGCCGTGCCGCAGAACCAGCCATGCAGATCCAGCACCGCCTCCGACGTGCTGTGACGGAAGGCCAGACAGCCACGCGCCGCGCGACCATCGCTGCTCAAGGCGATTTCTGCCGTCTCAAGAGCGCCGAATTTGGTCTTGAGCCCGATCGTCGTTCCCAGTCGCTCGATGCTGGCGCCGGTCAGCGCAGCACGGCGCGACAGGTCGATGAACAGGGTTTCGCGCTCTGGTCGAAGCCTGCCATAGCTTTCGACAAACAGCGTGCCGCTCATCCTGGCGCGCGACCGGCCGGTCGAATCGGCTTGTGCGGTCCAGGCCAGAATGTCCTGACGCGGACCATCGCGGTGGGTGCGGGCGCGATAGGCAAGCGTTGAGCGGTCGAGTTCGGGAGCCTCCAGATGATAGCTGGCGATCGGCGATGCCACCGCTTTCCAGGCGTCCGGACGAGGCCGCGCCTCCTCAACCTCGGCAGGCTTCATCGCAACCGCCTGGGCCGGCGACGGCCCGTCCTTTTCGTCCGACCACAGCATGGCGGCGCTGACGGCAATCAACGTCAATCCGATGAGTTTCACGGCGCGCGGGACACGCCAGAGCAACCGCGATACCACTTTGACGACAAGCCAGACCAGGGCGCCGCTATCCTTGAGTCTGGTGAACAGGCGAGAGCGATCGAGGCACCTGTGAGCGATCGCCTGCAGGGCGGATGAAATGATCTTGGCCGACCGATTCAGCTTGGCAGAAGCCAGATCCGACGCCGCAGCGCCAAGGGCTCCGGCACGCTCCCAGAGGGGTGAGAGCCGTGTAGCCGGCGCTGCGGTCGCGTCCTGGGCTTTGGCCAGACGGTCACCGGCCGCTTGGCGCGCCGAACTGTAGACGCGCCGCAGCCGCGCTTCGAGGCTCTGGTCCTCGTGGACCACAAACCCCGAGATTTCAGACCGGATTCCGGTACGCCCTTCCGTTACGAAACTCATCCCGCCCTCAAACCCCGCTTGGCGGCACCAACTCCGCCCAGGCTGGCAAACCCCACATTGCCGTTCGAACAAAGTTGGCGTAAAAGCGCGGCTTCCCGGTTACCGGCCGGGAAAAAGTTATCCGGAGAGTTTACGATGGGTTACAAGGTCGCAATCGCCGGCGCCACGGGCAATGTGGGCCGGGAAATGTTGAACATCCTTTCTGAACGGGCATTCCCGGTCAGTGAAGTTGTCGCGCTCGCCTCCCAGCGCAGCGTTGGCACCGAAGTTTCGTTCGGCGACAAGACCCTGAAAGTCAAAGCTCTCGAGCATTATGATTTTTCCGACACCGATATCTGCCTGATGTCGGCCGGGGGTGAGATCTCCAAGCAATGGTCGCCAAAGATCGGCGCCCAGGGCTGCGTGGTCATCGATAATTCGTCCGCCTGGCGCTATGATGCCGATGTGCCGCTGATCGTTCCGGAAGTGAACGCCGACGCCGTGCGCGGCTTTGCCAAGAAGAACATCATCGCCAATCCGAACTGCTCGACCGCCCAGCTCGTCGTTGCGCTCAAGCCGCTGCATGAGCGTTTCGGCATCAAGCGCGTGGTGGTTTCGACCTACCAGTCGGTATCCGGTGCCGGCAAGGACGGCATGGACGAACTCTTCGAACAGACCAAGGCGATCTATTCGGCCGCCGAACCAAAGACGAAGAAGTTCCCCAAGCGCATCGCCTTCAACCTCATCCCGCATATCGACGTCTTCATGGAGGACGGCTTTACCAAGGAAGAGTGGAAGATGACGGCCGAGACCAAGAAGATTCTCGACCCGAAGATCAAGCTGACCGCAACCTGCGTGCGTGTGCCGGTGTTCATCGGCCATTCCGAGGCCGTCAACATCGAATGCCAGAAGCCGATCACTGCCGACGAGGCGCGCGAAGTGCTGCGCACGGCGCCGGGCGTGCTGGTGATCGACAAGCGCGAGCCGGGTGGCTACATCACCCCGCACGAGGCGGCGGGCGAGGACGCCACCTATATCTCGCGCATCCGCGAGGATGCGACGGTGGAAAACGGCCTGGCCTTCTGGTGCGTGTCCGACAACCTCAGGAAGGGTGCCGCGCTCAACGCCGTGCAGATCGCCGAAGTGCTGGTCAATCGCAAGCTGCTCAAGCCTCGCTCCAAGGCTGCCTGATCGGTCATCTGTCTGATCGGAACCTGGCCGCCGCCCGCAAGGGCGGCGGTTTTGTTTGCGGCGTATCGAATCGTTCATCGTTAACGACCCATTATTAGACTTTCGGCTAGGATCAGAGGCAGTTCACGCCGGGCTGCCATGCCCGCTGTCCTGACGAGGCCGTCGATGAGCCACGAGTCTCTGCCTTCTCCTGCCCGCTCACGGGTCGAACGCGCTATTTTGCGCCTTCAGGGCGGCGGCCTTGCCGGGGCAATTCTGGCATTTCTGCTTATCAAGCTGGCCGGGCTGGGAATCACCCTGCTGTGGCCGCTGAAATCGGCAAAATTCGCTCCGCTTGTGCTGCTCTGTTGCGCCGAAGTCTCCTGGTTGTTCGGCGGCACCGTGGGCTTGCTGGTGGTTCTGCAATGGCTGGTGCACGAACTGGCGCATCTGCATGTCTCCCGCCGTTTCGGTCACATGCCGGGATTGCGCAGTCTGACCCCGTTTGTTGGCGTCTATCTTGGCACAACCGCTGCGCAATGGCCGTCCCGCGAGGCAGAGGCCACTGTGGCGATTGCCGGCGTGCTGGCCGGCCTGTGCCTGGCCTTTGCTCTGCATGTGGCAGGCAGCATGAGCGGCGACGAGGCCATGGTGCTGGCGGCCCGCCTCGGCTTCATGATGACGCTGATTCACTTGCTGCCGTTCCGGCCCTTCGATGGTGGCCGCATATTTCCGGGGCTTTTCTGGTCGATCCGCTCCACCACCGATCCGGCAGAACCCATGCGGATGGGCTCCACCACGATACGGCTCTGTGGCTGGCTGGTCGGTCTGATCCCGGCGCCAGTGCGCAGGCGCCTCGCTGTCACCGGATCGGTACTGGGAGATGGACTGGTGGCCGCGCTGGCCTGGGCCACGGTCATCGTAACCCTGTCCGGCCTGGCTCTGCCGGCCGGCGCCTTCATGGCAATCATGCTGGCGGCGATCATAGGCCTTGTCGCCTTGTTTGCCGCTGTCCTCTCCATTGACCCGCGCCATGGCCCGGCGGCGAGCCGGCGACTGTTGCCACGCAACGGCCAGGTAACGGTTGAAACGTCTGCCAGACCCTTGCCCTGGACGGACCGCAGCGCCCCGCGCGCCGCCTTTTGCATCTACGCGGCAGCGCTGCTTGCGGCGATCGCCGGGTCCTTTTGACCCGGCTTGACTACAGCGTTTCCAGCCGTCCCGTGGTCACATCAAAGATGCAGCCGTAAATCTCCATTTTTCCGCGGTTCACCAGCGTGCTGATGCACGGAAAGGTCAACAGATTCTCGATCGAGTTGCGGATCGAGGTCCGTGCCAGCCGTTCGGCATAATCATGATCGCTTTCATCGTCCTGCGCCGGCAGCGATTCGGCGGCCGGGGCGATCAGTTCGATCCACTTGCCGATGAAATCGCCGGGAGACAGCACATCGGATTGCTGCGGGCGCCGCAGCCGCTTGACGAAGGCATGGACGCCACCGCACCGGCCATGGCCCATCACCACGATATTGCGGATCTTCAGTGCCTGAACAGCAAATTCCAGCGCCGCCGAGACGCCATGCAGGCCGGCCATCGGCTCAAATGGTGGCACCAGGTTGGCCACATTGCGTACGACGAACAGCTCTCCCGGATTGGCATCGAAGATAACCTCGGGAGAAACGCGCGAATCGCAACAGGCGATGATCATCGTCTCGGGCTTCTGGCCATCTCGCGCCATCTCGACAAAGCGTTGGTGTTCGCGCGGTAACCGATTGGCCTTGAACGCCTCATAGCCTTCAACCAGCCTTGGCGGCAGGCCGTGCCGCCCACCCTTTGGCAAATCAGCATTGGCTGCCATCGCATTTCTCCTGTCCCGGCCTACATGGGTAGCGCCGCAGCTTGCGACAAGGAGGCAAATCGCGGCATACGGTCAAAATCACCATAGGTGCAGCCGGAGACCCTCCATGTCTTTCCGCCCACGCCGCAGCGCGCTCTATGTTCCGGCCAACAACGTCCGGGCCATCGAAAAGGCCATTACGCTGCCGGCGGATGTCATCATTCTTGATTTGGAGGATGCGGTTCCGCCCCAGGCCAAGAACGAAGCGCGGCGGAATGCCGCCTCGGCCATTCGATCCCAGGCCTTTCGTGACAAGGAGCTTGTTCTGCGGATCAATGGGCTCGACAGTGACGAGGCCGCCGAAGATCTGGTGGTGGGGGCCGGTTCTGACGCCGTTCTGGTGCCCAAGGTCCAGGATGCCAATGACATCCACCGGGCAGAGGCGGGCCTGAACGAGATCGCCGGCAAGGACCGGCCAGCCCTTTGGGCAATGATCGAGACGCCGAAGGCGATTCTCAACATCGCCGCCATCGCTGCGGTTGCGGCAAGAGACGATGCGCGCCTTGCCTGTTTCGTGCTGGGCACCAACGACCTTGCAAAGGACACCAGGGTCAATCTGACCGGCAGCCGTCTGGCCATGCTGTCCTGGATCAGCCAGACGGTTCTGGCCGCCCGCGCCTACGATCTTGCGGTACTGGACGGGGTCTATAACAACCTCAAGGACCCGGATGGTTATCTGGCCGAATGTCGGCAGGGTCGCGGGTTCGGTTTTGACGGCAAGACGGTGATCCATCCCAGTCAGATCGCCGACGCCAATCACATCTTTGGACCGACCGACAGCGAGATCGCCGAAGCGCGTGCGATCGTCGAGGCGTTTGCCCGACCGGAGAATGCCGGCAAGGGCGTGCTGACGGTCGGAGGGCGCATGGCCGAACTGCTGCACAGGGACCAGGCCGAACGAACACTGGCCATTGCCCGCGCCACGGGCCTGGCCTGACCCGCCCGCCGATATGACGGATCGCCTTACTTGCTGCTGGCCTTGTAGCGCTCGATTCCGTCGACGATCAGCTTGCGTGCCTCATCCGCATCGCCCCACCCCATGAGCTTGACCCATTTGCCGGGCTCAAGATCCTTGTAATGGGTGAAGAAATGCTCGATCTGCTTCCATGTGATGGTCGGCAGGTCGGTATAGTTATGGACATGCTCATACCGCTTGGTCAGTTTGGGCGAGGGCACCGCGATGATCTTCTCGTCGCCGCCACCATCATCCTGCATCTTGAGCACGCCGACCGGTCGAACATTGACCAGAGCGCCCGGCACGATCGGCCTTGTATTGGCGATCAGCACGTCGCACGGGTCGCCATCATCGGACAGGGTATGGGGAATGAACCCGTAATTGCCTGGATAATGCATGGGCGTGTAGAGAAAGCGATCGACCACCAATGTGCCGGACGCCTTGTCGAGCTCATACTTGATCGGCTCGCCACCGATCGGAACCTCGACGATCACATTGACGTCAAACGGCGGATTCTTGCCAATCTCGATTGCATCGATACGCATTGACCCCTCCAGCTCAATCAGGTTGATCTTTAAGGGGCCCGGCGCCGTTTTCCAATCGCGCCTTTGGTATCGCGCCGGCAAATTGTCGATCAATGTGAAGGAAGTGTTGGCACTGGAGCATTTTCGAGCGAAGTGGGTTCCGGTTCGCGTCAAGAAAATGCGAAAAACAAAGAAATTGGGCACTTTCTGTGAGTTGGCTTTCGTCGAAAGCGCACCAGAGCACGCCCTCGTTCCGGTCGAATCGCCGAAGCGAGAGATAACGTGACCGATAACAACTATTTTGGGCATGCTTTTTGCGAAAAGCCGTTCACGCTTGTTCGCAGCATGCTCTCGCGCCCGTTGTCTCCGGCAGGACGGACTGCTACAGCCCTTTGCGCCTATGGTCTTTGCAATCTTCCGCCCCGAACGCCGCTACGCCCGGCGCCTGGCTCGTGCCGCCCGCTGGGACCGGCCGATTGCCGGTCGCTGGCAGCGATTCTGCGCCTGGACCAACATGCTGCTGATCGATCATGGGCTGTTCCGGCTGATTTATCTCAATGCCCATCCGGTCACCGACGATCTGTGGCGCTCGGCCCAGCCGTCGCCGCATCAGGTCGCCGACTTTGCCGCGCGGGGCATCCGCACGATTGTCAACCTGCGAGGAGGGCGCGAGTTCGGCTCCTGGCCACTCGAGCGTGAGGCCTGCGACAGGGCCGGAATAACCCTTGTCGACTTCGTCGCACGGTCACGCGAAGCCCCCGGGATCGACACCGTTCTGGCCGCCCAGAAGCTGTTTGACAGCATCGAATATCCGGCACTGATTCATTGCAAGTCCGGCGCCGACCGTGCCGGCTTCGTCTCGGCGCTCTATCTGATGTTGAAGCATGGTCAGCCGGCTTCGCTTGCGCTTGAACAGCTTTCTGCCGGTTATGGCCATTGGCGCTGGTCGAAAACCGGAATTCTCGACGCCTTCATCGAACGCTACCGCGACCAGGGCGAGGCCCGGGGCCTGTCTCTGATCGACTGGGTGACAACCGAATACGACCCCGACGAACTGACCCGTTCATTCAGGCCACACGCGTTCTCGGCCTTTATCGTGGACAGGATCCTCAGGCGGGAGTGACGCCCTCGCCGAACTGGAGCCGGTAGAAGGCCGCATAGGCGCCATCGCTGGCCATCAGGCTGTCATGCGTTCCGGTCTCGACGATGCGGCCCTCGTCCATCACCACGATGAGATCGGCGGCCCGCACCGTCGCCAGACGATGGGCAACGACCAGCGTGGTGCGGCCGCGCATCAGATCGCCCAGCGCTTTCTGGACGAGATCCTCGGATTGGGCATCAAGCGCGGAAGTGGGTTCGTCCAGCAGGAGAATCGGCGCGTTGCGCAGGAATGCCCGGGCAAGCGCAACGCGCTGTCGTTCGCCGCCTGACAGCCGTCCCCCCCGATCACCGACGCGCGTATCATAGCCATCCGGCAAAGCCGCGATAAATCCATGGGCGGCTGCCGCGCTGGCGGCGGCGATGATCTCTGTTTCGCTCGCTCTCTGCCGACCGAAAGCGATATTGGCCCGGATGGTGTCGTCGAAAAGGACGATATCCTGCGATACTACCGCCAGATGCGCGCGCAGGCTTTTAAGCGACACTGAACGGATATCCGTTCCGTCGATCGTGACCACCCCCGCAGTCGGATCGAACAGGCGCGGCACCAGGGCCAGCAGGCTGGATTTGCCGGCTCCCGAACGACCGACGAATGCCGTTGTCTTTCCCGCCGGCACGACAAGGGAGACGTCGGAAAGGGCAGAGCCGGAATTGGCGTAGGAGAACGACACCCCGGCAAAGGCGACCTCGCCCTGTTTCACAACCAGTTCCGGCCCATCGACCGCATCTTCGACCTGTGGACGTTCATCGATGACCGCGAAGATCCGGGTCAGTGCGGCCACCGCCTCGTGCAGGATCGCGTTGAGATTGCCGAGTGTTCGCAGGCTCTGGGCAGCCAGCAGAACGGCGGTCACATATCCGGTGAAGTCTCCGATGGTCGATTGCCCCTGGGCAATGCGCCATCCGATAAACACCAGCACCGCCGCAACCGTCACGCCGCCGCCAACCTCGAGCAGCGGATCAAGCCGCGCCCGCTGATTGGCAGCCTTGACCTTGAGCCGACGGACAGCATCGAAGGCATCGGCGGCCTTGGATTTCAGGTAGGGTTCAAGACCATACGTCTTGGCAATGCGCACACCGCCGAGGCTTTCGGCCACCAGGCTCGCCATGATGCCGGTCTGTTCCTGTGTCGACAGCGCCGTCCGCCGCAATTTTTTCCCGATCCGCTCGATCGGCGGGACGATGATCGGCAGAACCATCAGTGCGGCCAGCGTGATCATCCAGTCGATCCACACCATGACCGCAAGAACCGCAACGGCGGTGGCGACATCGCGCGCCAGCACCGTGGAAAGCCGTGTCAACGCCTCACGCACATAGGCAAAATCGGTGGTAAAGCGTTGAGTAAGCGATGCAGGAGTCTCGCGGCTCAGCTGCGCCACATCGGCGTCGATTAGGCTGTGAAACAGCGAGGTCTGAAGATCGGCCTCAACCTTGGAGACCACCCGGTTGGTCAGAATGAGCTGGGCGAACATTGCAAAGCCGCGCATGGCGGTCACCATGATCACCAGAACGGGCGTCAGCTTTAGAAACGCCTCATCCTTGGCATCAAAGGCATCGAAGGCTCGCTTGATGATGTAGGGATACATCGACGACATCGCCGCGATCACCAGCACGGTCAGCCAGATAATCAAAATCGTGCCGCCATGCGGCCTTACCCAACCCTGCCACAGGCGTCGAACGGCCGGTATCAGCCGCTGGCGGTCGTGCAGCAGCTTTGCCGGTGGATCAGGCGGGGCCGAAGCCGAAGCGTCGGTCATCCCTCTACTGTCCAGATCGAAATCGGTGGGAAAGGAACAGCAAGCATCTCGTCATCGGTCACCGTAAGGGGCAGGCGGTGACTGGAGCGGGCGAAGGGATTCGAACCCTCGACCCCAACCTTGGCAAGGTTGTGCTCTACCCCTGAGCTACACCCGCTTGCGCCGGACCAAGCCGGCTGCGGCGCTCGTATGCAACATTTGGCGTTTGCGTGCAAGCCCGTTATCAAGCGATCCGCGCTTTTCATTGTTGCTCCGGATGACGGCTGATGACCTCTTGCCCCGATATTCCTGTCGCCCGCCCGCTGTTTGACCTCATGGACCGTCTCGCCATCGCGCATCGGACGCTTCAGCATGTCGCAGTCTATACCGTGGCCGAATCGCGGGAGCTGCGCGGCACCATTCCTGGCGCGCACTCCAAGAACCTGTTCCTCAAGGACAAGAAGGGTCGGCTATTCCTGGTTACGGCGCTGGAGGATGCCCCGCTGAACCTCAAGAAGCTGCATGAAGCCATTGGCGGCCAGGGGCGCGTATCGTTCGGCTCGGCCGAACAATTGCGCGCCTGTCTCGGGGTCGAGCCCGGTTCGGTGACGCCCTTTGCCGCGATGAACGACACCGACGGCCGGGTTACCGTTGTTCTGCAACGCAAGCTCGCGGAAGCGCCGGTTCTCAATTTCCACCCGTTGACCAATACCGCGACGACTACGATCACCAATCAGGATCTCCTGCAGTTCCTTGCGGCCATCGGCCATCCCCCGCATATCGTCGACCTGCCTGAAGGTGAGGCGTCCTCACCAGAGGCGTGATGTGTCATTGCCTTTCCTGTCCACCGACCCCATGTAGGATGGGGAAGGTTCTTTTCTGATACACTTGCCGAGGTTCACATGCTGGGCGCCCAACCCGAAGGCCTGATCAAGGATACGACGACGCAAGGTTTCCGCGCCGACGTCATCGCCGAATCGGCGCGCCAGCCGGTGCTGGTCGATTTCTGGGCGCCATGGTGTGGTCCTTGCAAACAACTCACTCCGGTCATCGAAAAGGCGGTGCGTGCCGCGCGCGGCAAGGTGCGCCTCGTCAAGATGAACATCGACGACCATCCGGAGGTTGCCGGCCAGCTCGGCATTCAATCGATTCCGGCAGTCATCGCCTTTTCCAATGGCAAGCCCGTGGATGGATTCATGGGCGCCCTGCCGGAGAGCAAGGTGACGGCTTTCATCGAACGATTGGTCGGTCCATCCGCCGATGATCCGGCAACCCTCATCAAGCTTGCCGAGGAGCGCAAGGCGGGCGGGGACATCGGCGGCGCTGCGGAAGCCTACGCGGTTGTTCTGGCCAAGGATCCGCACCACGGTGCGGCGCTCGCTGGCCTTGCCGGGCTGCAGATGGACACCGACAACCTCGAACAGGCTCGCCGGATCCTCGATTCCGTTCCTGAAGCCAAGCGGACGGAGCCGGCCATCGTGGCTGCAATCGCCCGTCTGGAGCTGATGGAACGGGCGGCCAGCCTTGGCGACCTTGCCGATCTTGAGCGCCGCATTGCCAGCAATCCCGCCGACCATCAGGCACGTTTCGACCTTGCGGTCGCCCTCAATGCGAAGGGTTTCCGCGCCGAGGCTGCCGATCACCTGCTTGACATCATCAAGATGGATCGAAGCTGGAATGATGACGGCGCACGCAAGCAGCTCTTGCAATTGTTCGAAGCCTGGGGGCCGATGGACGAGGTGACGCTTGGAGCGCGCCGCCGCCTTTCGGCCTATCTTTTTCGGTAGGCCCCATAACGCCATCCGGATTGAGGAGCAGAGGCAATGCCGTCCAACGTCCAGTATCAGGGGCCAGCGCAACTGCCGGAGGTCATCCCGATCTTTCCGCTCGCCGGCGCATTGCTGCTGCCGCGTGGCCAGATGCCGCTCAATATCTTCGAGCCGCGCTATCTGGCCATGGTCGATGCGGCCCTCGCCGGTGACCGTTTGATCGGCATGATCCAGCCGATCAACGAAAAGGCCGGCGAGGCACCGCCAGATCTGATGGCTGTCGGCTGCGTTGGCCGGCTGACCGAATTTGCCGAGACGGGCGATGGGCGCTACCTGATCACCTTGACGGGCATTGCTCGCTTCCGCCTCATTGAGGAGGTCGTTACCGACGCCCCCTTCCGCAAGGCCCAAGTTTCCACCGCGCCGTTCCGGCCCGACTTCATTGCCCGCCTGGGTGAGGATGCTGTGGATCGTGAAGCAGTCTTGATCGCCTTGCGCGCGTTCTCCGATGCCAAGGCGGTCGAGATAGACTGGGAGAGTGTCGGCCAGGCCTCCAACGAGGCGCTTGTCAATGCCCTGTCGATGATGTGCCCCTACGGGCTCAAGGAAAAGCAGGCGCTATTGGAAGCGCCAGACCTGAAAACCCGCGCCGAGCTGCTTATCGCCCTGACCGAAATCGATCTGTCGGGGCCGGGCGGGGATGGCGACATAACCGTCCAGTGAGTAAGATGACCGGTTCCAACGCCCCCGAGCGCTATGCCACGCGCAGCATCGACCCCAAGTTCCTTGAACTCCTGGTCTGCCCGCTGACCAAGACCGCGCTCGACTATGATGCCGTGCGCCAGGAACTGGTGAGCCATGCAGCCAAGCTGGCATTCCCGATCCGCGACGGTATCCCGATCATGCTGGTCGACGAGGCCCGCCGCCTTGCGGATTGACGGGCCGATCAGATCGGCAGTCCGCGAAAGGCCCGCGGCGCTCGGGAACTGTCACCGGCCGCTTCCTGCATGAAGCGCGCGCCCAGTCCCGGCAGCCGATCGACGAGCGAAAGCCCCAGGTCACGGATCGCCCGCAGCGGACCGAAATCGTTGGAAAACAGCCGGTTGAGTGTTTCGGTGGCCGCAGCCATCGCCATGACATCGGGCCTTCGGGCCGCCTCGTAGGGCCCGAGCGCCGTCTCCGATCCGATATCCAGCCCCAGCCGGGCCGCGTCGATGATCGTTTCGGCCAACGCCGCCGCCCCGCGCAGCCCGTAGTTGAGGCCCTGTCCGGCAATCGGATGGAAGCCATGCGCGGCATCGCCCAGCAACGCCAGTCGTGGCCCGACAAACCGCCGGGCAATACCGATCGACATCGGAAAGGACGCCAATCCCTCAACGCGCGTGACCGTTCCGAACCGCCCGGCGGCGCGCCGGTCAATCTCGGTGACGAGATCGTCGGAATCGCATCTCAGCAACCGTTCGACCGTCTCCGGCCGCTCGTTCCAGACGATCGAGCAGCGCCGACCCTTGAGCGGCAGCAAGGCAAACGGTCCCGCCGGCAGGAAATGCTGTACCGCGACCCCTTCATGGTCGAGTGTATGGTGGATGGTGCCGACAATGGCCGTCTGTGGATAGCGCCAGCCATGATAGGCGATGCCGGCCCGTTCGCGCAGCCGCGAACCGCGCCCGTCGGCGATCACCAGGAGTCTGGCACGCAGCCGCCGTCCGCCGACGATCGCGGCGATGCGCCCGCCCGTCTGGTCAAATCCACTGACCGGTTCAGAAAAAAGCGACAGTCCGGCCGACCGGGCCCTGGCCATCAGCGCTGCAAGGATGGTTCCGTTCGCCAGCATCATCGCCGGTGGTGCCTCGTCCTGCGTGGCGGCCCCGAAGGTCAGCAACGGCATTCGCACCAGGTCTTCGAGCCGGCTGTCGGTAATTTCCATGCGAAGGATGGGTTGCGCCTCGTCCCGCATCGCCTGCCAGGCGCCGATGGAGTCGAAAAACCGGATGGCGCCGGCGACAATTGCATAGGCGCGCGAATCGCCACGCCGGTCCCGCGCCAGTTCCGGGTCGCAGACAGCTACCTTGAGCGCCGAACCAGCGGCCACATTGAGTGCCAGCGCCAGCGCCAGACCGGCGGCTCCGCCCCCGGCGATCACCACATCGACGTCATCGATCACAGCCATGCCTCACCTTGACGCTTCGGCCATTCCCTTGCCAAGTGGCGCTCCCGTCCCGCTTGAACCGGCCCCGTCATGTCCGTCATTTCCGATCTTCTGACCATACTCGATCTTGAGCCGCTCGAGCAGACTCTTTTTCGTGGCCGTGTGCCGCAGGTCGGCTGGCAGCGGGTTTTCGGCGGCCTCGTCATCAGCCAGGCGCTGGTCGCCGCCCATCGCACCGTCGACGGACGCGAACCGCATTCGCTGCATGGCTATTTCCTGCTCGGCGGCGATCCCAGCGTGCCGATCATCTACGATGTCGACCGGATCCGCGACGGACGCAGTTTCACCACGCGCCGTGTGGTGGCCATCCAGCATGGCCGACCGATTTTTGCCATGTCCTGTTCATTCCATGAGCCGGAAGACGGGTTCGATCATCAGGCGACGATGCCCGATGTGCCGATGCCGGAAGATCTGCCATCCATCGAAACGGTGAAGAAATCGGTCCTGCCCAATCTGCCGCATCCCGTACGCGCCTATTTCGAGCGCGAGCGGCCGATCGAACTCAGGCCGGTCGATTTCGAGCGTTACACCGCCAGCGGTTCAGCCCAGCTCGGAACCCAGATCTGGATCCGGGCAGCCGGTCGCCTGCCCGATGATCCCGGCATCCACCAATCCGTCCTGGCCTATGCGTCAGACATGACGCTGCTCGATTGCTCTCTGGTTCCGCACAACACCTCGGTCTTTGATCCTGGCATTGCCCCTGCCAGTCTCGACCATGCGATGTGGTTCCATCGCCCGTTTCGTGCCGACGAATGGCTGCTCTACAGCCAGGAGAGCCCCAACGCCTGCGCTGGCCGCGGCTTTTCACGCGGGCTGGTGTTCCGGCGGGATGGCACGCTGGTTGCCTCGGTGGCGCAGGAGGGGCTGATCCGCCGCAAGCGTCCGTAGACCATCGAGGCGCCGCCGTGATGAGAGGCAGCGTGCCGTTCTTTTAGGCAGGGCAGACTATCCTTTCAGCAACATTTCGCCCGGAGGGGCAGAATCAGCCTGATATTGTGCGAGAGCGAGCCCCAATAACTGGCATGAAGCTTGTTTCGGCGGCGGTGGGCTTGGCCGCGCGGCACGGCCTGCCGTTTGCCCCTTCTGTCACGAGGCCCCGCCATGAACCCTCGCCTGTTTTCTGCTTCAGCGCTGCTGATGAGCGCCGCTGTTGTCGACCCCGCCCTTGCCCAGTCGACATCCAAGATCGATGCTGCCGATACCGGATTCATGATTGTCTGCACGGCGCTTGTCTTGATGATGACGCTGCCGGGTCTGGCCCTGTTCTATGCCGGAATGGTGCGGCGCAAGACAGTGCTGGCGACCATGGCCCAATCGGCGGCCTCGATCGCCATTGTCTCGCTGTTGTGGATCGCGGTCGGCTATTCTCTGACCTTCAGCGGAGACGGACCGATTTTCGGCGATTTGTCGCGGGCGTTTCTGCTGGGCATCAAGCCGGATACGACCACCGCGCTGGCGCCGACGATCCCTGAACTCCTGTTCATGCTCTACCAGATGACCTTCGCGATTATCACCTGCGCGCTGATCGGCGGCAGCGTTGCCGATCGCATGCGGTTCTCGGCCTTCCTGATCTTCTCGGTGCTCTGGCTGTTCCTGGTCTATGTGCCGAGTGCCCATATGGTCTGGGGCAACGGCTGGCTGGCCAAGCTGGGCGTGATCGATTTTGCCGGCGGCACGGTGGTCCATATCAATGCAGGTATCGCCGGTCTGGTAGCCGCGCTGATGATCGGCCCGCGTCACGGCTATGGCCGCGACAATTTCGCGCCCTATGATCTGTCGATGGCTGTGGTCGGCACCGGGCTGCTGTGGGTCGGCTGGTTCGGCTTCAACGGCGGCTCGGCGCTCGGCGCCGGTTCGCGTGCCGTCTATGCGATCACCGCCACCCATCTTGCCGCCTGTGCCGGCGCTGTGGTCTGGACTGGCCTCGAATGGATCCAGCGGGGCCGTCCTTCGGTTCTGGGCATCATTTCCGGTGCCATTGCCGGGCTCGGCACGGTGACGCCCGCCTCCGGCTTTATTCTGCCCTGGCATGGGGTTGTCATCGGTGTGATCGCCGGCGCCCTGTGCTACTGGGCCTGTATCTGGCTCAAGCACAAGCTCGCCTATGACGATTCGCTCGATGTTTTCGGCGTCCATGGTGTCGGCGGCCTGTTGGGAACCATGCTGGCCGGTGTCTTTGCCACAGGCAGCCTGTCGGCGACGCCGGAATTGGCCGAGGGCTTGCGCGGTCTTGTCGACGGCAATCCGGGGCAGGTCGTCACCCAGGCGATCGGAGTGGTCGTTACCACGCTCTGGTGTGCCGCCGGCACGTTCGTTGCCCTGAAGGTGACGGCGTTCATGACCCCGCTGCGCGCCAGCCGCGATGAAGAGGTCGAGGGCCTGGATCTGGCCCTGCATGGCGAACGCCTGCACTGACCAAATTGCCAATGCCTGCACTCTCGCCCCGGCGGCCATCACCGCCGGGGCCGCCTTTTTGCGCTGCACCATCAACGCATGCATCTGCCCATCTTTTGAGCAAGGCGGCGCCCGGATAGCCAGGACTTCAGCCGAATCGGCCGGAATCGGGCGGCAAATCCCGTCTGGCACGCCGCTTGTAGCTGACGCTTCATCCAGCGCGGATTGTCCGATCCGCGATCCAAGGCAGAAGGAGCGTCGAGCCCATGAAAACCGTCACAGCCATCATCAAGCCCTTCCGGCTCGAAGAGGTGCGCGATTCGCTGACCGCCCTTGGTGTCCACGGCATGACCGTGACCGAGGTGAAGGGTTACGGCCGCCAGAAGGGTCATACCGAAATCTACCGTGGCGCCGAATACGCGGTGTCTTTCCTGCCCAAGCTCAAGCTTGAGGTCGGCGTCTCCGATGAACTAGTCGGGCCGGTGGTTGAGGCCATCGCCGAAGCCGCCCGTACCGGCCAGATCGGCGACGGGAAAATCTTTGTTGCGCCCCTCGATCAGGTCGTCCGCATCCGCACGGGTGAGCGCGACGGCGACGCCCTCTGAATTCCTGTAAGAAGTGGAGCTTCCATCATGTCCTGCAAATCGATTGTTCTTCGCCTCGCCGCCCCATGTCTGGTGGCTGGCCTGACGCTCGCTCCTGCCTTTGCCGATACGCCCGCCCCGCAGCCCAACAAGGGCGATACGGCCTGGATGCTGATCGCAACCGCCCTGGTTCTGATGATGTCTGTGCCGGGTCTGGCGCTGTTCTATGGCGGCCTTGTGCGCGCCAAGAACATGCTGTCGGTTCTCACCCAGGTCTTCGCCATCGTCTGTCTTGCCGGGCTGATGTGGGTGGCGGTCGGCTATTCGCTGGCCTTTACCAACGGCGGCGCCCTCAATGATTTTGTTGGCGGATTCGGCAAGGCGTTCATGGCCGGCATCACCCCTGCATCCAATGCCGCAACCTTCTCCAACGGCGTGGTGATTCCAGAGTACCTTTACCTCGCATTCCAGATGACCTTTGCGATGATCACGCCGGCTCTGATCGTCGGCGCTTTTGCCGAGCGCATGCGTTTTGGTGCGGTGATGGCTTTCACCGCCCTGTGGTCGCTGCTGGTCTACTATCCGATCGCCCACATGGTCTGGTACTGGGCAGGACCCGACGCGCTCGCCGATGCGGCCAAGGCTGTTGCGGCAGCCACGGACGCCGTCGCAAAGACCGCTGCTCAAGCCAAACTTGACGAGGCCGTTGCCGATGCAGGCATGATCTTCAAGTGGGGTGCACTCGACTTTGCCGGCGGCACCGTGGTGCATATCAACGCCGGTATCGCCGGCCTTGTCGGCTGCCTGATGGTCGGCAAGCGCATCGGCTATGGCCGCGAGCTGATGGCACCGCATTCGCTGGTGATGACGATGATCGGAGCGGCGCTGCTGTGGGTCGGCTGGTTCGGCTTCAACGCCGGTTCTTCGCTCGAAGCCAACGGCACGGCGGTCCTTGCCTTCGTCAACACGATGGTCGCCACCTGCGCGGCGGCGCTGGCGTGGCTCATCGTCGAATGGCTGCTCAAAGGCAAGCCTTCGCTGCTCGGCATGGTCTCCGGTGCCGTGGCCGGTCTGGTTGCGGTGACCCCGGCCTCGGGCTTTGCCGGGCCCATGGGTGCCATCGTGCTTGGCTTTGTCTCGGGGGCCGCCTGTTTCATCTTCGTCGCCTATGTGAAGGGCGCCCTGGGCTATGACGACTCGCTCGACGTCTTCGGCATCCATTGCATCGGTGGCATTCTCGGCGCGATTGCTACCGGCATACTGGCCAGCCCCGACCTGGGCGGCGCCGGGATCGTCGATTACGTCGCCAAGCCGGGCGAAGCCGCGCCGGGCGATTTCGTGATGGCAACGCAGCTTATGGCGCAGCTCAAGGCGGTGGCGGTCACGCTGCTCTGGTCGGGCCTGGTCTCGATGATCCTGTTCAAGCTGATCGATCTGGCAATTGGCCTCAGGGCTGAAAGCGACGATGAGCGCATGGGTCTCGACATTGCCGAACATGGCGAGCGCGCCTACAGCGCCTGATCGACAGGCAACGCCATAGCGATCGGCGGCCACAACGGCCGCCGATCGCACATCAGGCAACCATTTCTTAAGCTGGATTTAACCCATCCTGAACCATGATCCGGACCAGACTGCCCTCAGTATGGAATGGATCATGCGGACGACGCGACTGGGTTCTTCGGCGACGGATTACATCCCCGAGGCAATCCGCGACGGTATCATGCGGCGCCTGGCAGAACTCGCCGGGCTCATCCTGCTGCTCGCCGCCGGCGCCGGGGCGCTGGCGCTGGCAACCTGGTCGGTGCGCGATCCCAGCCTCAGCCATGCCGTTGCCGTTCCGGCACGCAACCTTCTCGGTTACCCCGGCGCGGTCATTGCCGATCTGCTCATGCAGATTTTCGGCCTGGCAGCAATCGCTCTGCTGTTGGTGATGGCCATCATCGGTTGGCGGCTGATGGCGCGGCGGCAATTGCAACGCCCGGCGCTGCGATTGATCGTGGCCATGGTTGCGGTGATCTGCGCCGCCGGACTGGCCGGAACCTTGCCACGCACGGACCGCTGGCCCTTGCCGGGTGGTCTTGGTGGTCTGGTTGGCGATCTCCTGCTCTATCTGCCGCGTCTGCTGACCGGCTCGCTCGACATGCTGCTCCGTCTGCCGGTAGGCTTTGCCTGCGCCGTCGGCCTGATCATCTCGATCGCCTATGTCGGCCGCCGCTCCAGCGAGGAGGAGGCAGAGGAACAGGCGCGCATCGCCGAGGAGGACGTCGAATCCAGCGCTGATGACGAACCGTCTGTAACCATCATCTCGCTCGGCGCTGTCATCCATGCATTGTTCAGCGCCAGGAGCTGGATTGCCCGGCGCTTTGCCCTTCTTATGGGTCGCCAGAGGATGAGCAGCGAGGCACCGGCCCGGCGCCGGACGCCGGCATCCCGGAGAACCGAGCCGACTTTCGAGCCGACCGGACCGGTTCAAGCCCCGGCAAAGCGCACGCGCGCGCTCCCGGAGCCGGACTTCGACAGCCTCGACGACACTCCGTTCGACGATCCCCAGCCGGTCAAGGCCAAGGTCAGTGCTCCGGTCGGAGCGCTCAAGCCCGGTCGCCGGGCCGAGCGCGAGGCCCAGCCTTCAATGTTCGGCCAGGATGGCTACCAGCATCCGCCGCTGACCCTGCTGTCCGAGCCCAAACGGGCACCCGGTGTCATCATCTCAAAGGATGCGCTTGAGCAGAATGCCCGCCTGCTGGAAGGCGTGCTTGATGATTTCGGCGTGCGCGGCGAAATCATCAACGTGCGCCCCGGGCCGGTGGTCACCCTCTATGAACTCGAGCCGGCGCCGGGCACCAAATCCTCGCGCGTCATCAGCCTGGCCGAGGATATCGCCCGTTCGATGAGTGCGGTTGCTGCCCGCGTCGCCGTGGTGCAGGGCCGCAATGCAATCGGCATCGAATTGCCGAACGCCAAGCGCGAGACGGTTTTCCTGCGTGAATTGCTGGCCTGCGAGGATTTCGAGAAATCGAAGATGCGGCTGCCGCTCTGCCTCGGCAAGACGATCGGCGGCGAACCGGTGATCGTCGAGCTCGCCCGCATGCCGCATCTGCTCATCGCCGGCACCACCGGATCCGGCAAGTCGGTCGCCATCAACACGATGATCCTGTCGCTGCTCTATCGGCTCACTCCGGACCAGTGCCGGCTGATCATGGTCGATCCGAAGATGCTCGAACTGTCGATCTACGACGGCATTCCGCATCTGCTCACCCCGGTCGTCACCGATCCCAAGAAGGCGGTCGTCGCCCTCAAATGGGCGGTGCGCGAGATGGAGGAGCGCTACCGCAAGATGTCCAAGGTCGGCGTGCGCAACATCGACGGCTTCAATGCCCGCGTCGCCGAGGCCAGGGACAAGGGCGAGGTGATCCAGCGCATGGTCCAGACCGGGTTCGACCGCGAGACCGGCGAGCCGATCTTCGAGAACGAGGTGATGGATCTGCAGCCGCTGCCGTTCATCGTCGTCATCGTCGATGAGATGGCCGACCTGATGATGGTCGCCGGCAAGGAGATCGAGGGGCTCGTCCAGCGTCTTGCCCAGATGGCCCGCGCCGCCGGCATCCATGTCGTGCTCGCCACCCAGCGCCCTTCGGTGGACGTCATCACCGGCACGATCAAGGCCAACTTCCCGACCCGCATTTCCTTCCAGGTCACCTCGAAGATCGACAGCCGGACGATTCTCGGCGAGCAGGGCGCCGAACAGCTGCTCGGCCAGGGCGATATGCTCTACATGGCCGGCGGCGGCCGCATCTCGCGCGTGCATGGCCCGTTCGTCTCCGATGCCGAGGTCGAGCATGTCGTCGCCCATCTGAAGGCGCAGGGCGCGCCGCAATATCTTGATGCGATCACCGCCGAAGAAGAGAGCGCCGAAGAGAGCGATGACGGGGCGATATTCGACAAGGGCAACTTCGGCGAGGAACCGCAGGATCTCTATGACAAGGCAGTGCAGGTGGTGCTGCGCGACAAGAAATGTTCGACCTCCTACATCCAGCGCCGTCTGCAGATCGGCTACAACAAGGCTGCCAGCCTCGTCGAGCGGATGGAGAAGGAAGGCCTTGTCGGCCCCGCCAACCACGCCGGCAAGCGTGAACTTTTGCTCGAGGGCGCCGAGGCAGGCTGAGGCCGGGCTGGCCGAGTTTTGCAAATCCGCTTTGCAGTTTGACGCGAATCCGCCACAACCCCGCTCTAGTCTCGGGTCGATGATGACCGATTCGGCGGGAGCTACCGGTGAAGACAACGTCATTCCTGGCTGCTGGTTTTGCCCTGTTGCTCGCCATTGGCGGAGCGCTGGCGCAGCTTAACCTGAATCCTCCCGCCGCAACCACGCCGGGCGCCCCCAAGGGGCCTGCACCGGCGGCGCCTGCACCGGCAGCTGCCGCCGGCCAGAACGAGACGCCCAGACCGACGGTTGAGCGGGTCAACGCCTATTTCAATGCCATCGGCGGCATGACGGCTGATTTTGTCCAGATCGGCCCGGACGGCCGGCGCTGGGAAGGCAAGCTGTCAATTCTCCGGCCCGGTAAGATGCGGTTCGAATACAAGCCGCCGAGTCCGCTTGAAATCATCTCCGACGGCACCACCGTCGCGGTGCGGGATCGCAAGGCCAATACCCAGGATGAATATTTCGTCGGTCAGACACCACTGAAATTCCTGCTGCGTGACCGAATCGATGTCGCGCGGGACGCCAAGGTGATTTCGCTGGCCCAGCAGGGCAGCGATGCCGTGCTGGTGATCGAGGACCGACAGACTGTGGGCGGCACCTCGCGCATCCGTCTGACCTTCAACAATGCCGACATGATGCTCAAGCAATGGATCGTCACCGATCCGCAGGGCTATGACACGCGCGTCCAGCTGGCCAATATCGACACCACCCGGCGGCCGAATGCGGCCCTGTTTGTCATTCCGACCAAGGTTTCGACACCGAACTGACCGGCGAACACGCGCCTGACCCAACAATTCGGTGGATGGCGCAGTCTCATTTGGGCTCAAGGCGGCAGCATGTCTTTCCGGCAGCCTATGCACCGGCCATAACTCTGCCATGACACTGACGATTGCCACCTGGAACATCAATTCCGTTCGCCTGCGCCTCGATCTTGTGCTGCGTTACCTGTCGGAGGCAGCGCCCGATGTGCTGTGCCTGCAGGAAACCAAATGCCCCGATGCGGAATTTCCCCGGTCCGCCTTCGTCAAGGCGGGCTATCCGCATATTCTGCATCGCGGCATGAAGGGCTACAACGGCGTGGCCATCCTGTCGCGCCTGCCGCTTGCGGCAGCGGAGAACCTGACCCTGTGCGGGCGGGAGGACGCCCGGCACATCGCCGCCGAGGTTCGGCCGGCCGATGGCCCTTCCTTGCTTGTCCATAATTTCTATGTGCCCGCCGGCGGTGATATTCCCGACCGGATTGAAAACCCGAAGTTTGGTCACAAGCTGGATTTCCTGGCAGAAATGACCGATTGGGCTGAGCGCCTGCGCGCCCGTCACGATCGGGCTGTGCTGGTCGGTGATCTCAACATTGCTCCGCTCGTCCATGATGTCTGGAGTCACAAGGCGTTGCTCAAGGTGGTCAGCCATACACCGATCGAATGCGAGGCGCTGCTGCACTTGCAGGACAGCGGCGGCTGGATCGATGCGGTGCGGTGCCTAAATCCGGAGCCGGAGAAGGTCTACACCTGGTGGAGCTATCGCTCGCCGGACTGGAACGCTGCCGACAAGGGCAGGCGTCTCGACCATATCTGGGTCGGGCCGGCTTTGAAGCCGGCTATTGCATCCTCGTCGATCCTGCGCGCGGCCCGTGGCTGGGAGCGCCCCTCGGATCATGTGCCCCTGGCAGTAACACTCGCTCTTTGAGCCTGCGAGAGCATCATCTTGCCAGGTGGATGCCGGCTGGCGGGATGTTGCTCTAGATGATTTCGGCCAGCCGCTGCCGGGTGCTGGCCAGTTCTCCGGCGAGATGGGCTCTCAGCGCCGCTGCGCTGGCTGGATGGGCCTCGAGCACCTGCCGCATCAGGGATTGCGACAGGACGAGCACGCGGCTGGGTTCGAGTGCCAGCGCCGTTCCCGGACGTTCCCCGGCAACCAGAAGGGCCGATACGCCGATCAGCCCGCCCGGACCGACGACTTCCCCTTCGCCCGGCGCACCATCCGTGGCCTGAACACCGATCCGTCCACTGACCACCACATAGCCGGTATCGGCCCTGGCACCCTTGCGGAACAGGTCCTCGCCCGCCTTGAGTTGCTGTGTGGTCGCTGAAAATGCAAGCACATGCAGGGCTTCCGGCTCCAGAGCACGAAACAGGGCAAGGCCGGCAAGGGCCGTGGTTTTCTCGTCAAGTCGCATCAGAGGGTCCGCTATGGCACCAGCTTGTAACCGCCACCCTCTGTTACCAGCAAGCGGGCATGTCCGGAATTGGGTTCGATTTTTTGTCGCAGCCGGTAGATATGCGTTTCAAGCGTATGGGTGGTGACATTGGAATTGTAGCCCCATACTTCCTGCAGCAACACGTCTCTGGGCACGACTTTCTGGTCAGCGCGGTAGAGATAGCGAAGGATGGCGGTTTCCTTTTCGGTCAACCGCAGTTTCGATCCCTTGGTGGTGACCAGAAGCTTGGCGCCGGGACGGAACGTATACGGGCCGATCGCAAATACCGCGTCCTCGCTCGCCGCATGTTGACGCAGATGGGCGCGGATCCGTGCCAGAAGCACGGCGAAGCGGAACGGCTTGGTCACATAGTCGTTGGCGCCCGATTCCAGTCCGAGAACCGTGTCGGCCTCCGAATCATGGCCGGTCAGCAGCAGAATCGGGCCACGAAACGCATTCTTGCGCAGCATCTTGACGGCCTCACGGCCATCGATATCCGGCAGTCCGACATCCATCAGGATCATATCGATCTGGTCTGCCTTGGCGATAGCCAGCGCGGCAGTTGCGGTATCCGCTTCCTGAACAGCAAATTCCTCATGCAGGTGCAACTGTTCAGCCAGCGCCTCGCGCAATGCGGCATCGTCATCGACAATCAGGATCTTCCGGATATTGCTCATCAATTGTCCTTGCACTGAACCGTTGGAGCCTATCCAATGTGCCATCATGCGGCAAGGTTCTGCCACCCGGACTGCGATGAAAGGTTATTGCACAACGATTGTGGTCTATCGGCTTGAGCCCAGAGGCCCTCGCGCGCTGCTGGTGGCGGGCCCGCTTGCCATGCCCTGCCGCATCGGTCGCAATGGGGCAGCCTGCGCCAAGCGCGAGGGCGATGGCGCATCGCCATTGGGAACCTTTGCACTGCTTGGCGGCTGGTGGCGAAACGACCGCCGCCGTCGGCCACAGACCGGCCTTTGCCTCACCGCGATCCGGAAGGACGATGGCTGGTGCGATGCTCCCGGCCATCGGGCCTACAATCGGCCCGTGCGCCTGCCCTTTGCCGCCAGTCATGAAAGCATGGCCCGCAACGATCATCAGTATGACGTTGTGCTCGACATCAGCTGGAACCGCCACCCGCGCCGCCAGGGTTGGGGCAGCGCAATTTTCCTGCATTTGATGAGTGAGACTGGCGGCGGCACGGCCGGCTGTGTGGCCGTGCCCGCCGGACGGATCGACCGGCTGCTGGTCCGCATAGGGCCGCAGACGCGGATCCGGATCCGCTGAACAACCGAATCAGCGCGCGCCGAAAATCGCGCTGCCGATCCGCACATGAGTTGCGCCGGACTGAATCGCTGCGGCAAAATCGGCGCTCATCCCCATCGACAACTGATCGATACCATTGCGGCGGGCAATCTTGGCCAAGAGTGCAAAATGCGGACTTGGTGGCTGATCGGCCGGAGGAATGCACATCAGCCCGGCAATTGTCAGCCCGTGCTTGACCCGGCATTCGGCGATGAATGCGTCCGCCTCCTCGGGCAGGACACCGGCTTTCTGCGCTTCGGCCCCGGTATTGACCTGCACAAAAAGCCTGGGCGAATGACCGGTTCTGGCGATGGCCGCCGCCAGTGCCGCCGCCAGCCTGGGCCGATCGAGGCTTTCGATGCAGTCGAACAATGTAACCGCCGTCTCGGCCTTGTTGGTCTGAAGCGGGCCGATCAGATGCAGGTCAACATCCGGAAACCGCTGTTTCAGTTGCGGCCACTTCTGCTGCGCCTCTTGCACCCGATTCTCGCCGAACACCCGCTGGCCGGCCAGCAGCACCGGCTCGATCGCTTCGACCGGAAATGTCTTGGAGACCGCAATCAGTGTCACGTCGGCGGCCGGGCGCCCGCAATCCTCGGCGGCACGGCGGATCAGTTTGCGCACGGCGTCGATGCGCACGGCGCCTGGATGATCTTCCTGGCTCTCGCCCATGCCGTAAATCCTCACTTGGCCGACAATCGTATGGGTGTTGCAGGTGCCATACATCGCCCGGGTTGACCAGAAAAACCGAATGATGTCCAAGGGGCTGGTCCACTGACAAGCAGCGACCCATGCGCAACGCCCGTTACAATCCCCGCGAAGCCGAACCCAGATGGCAGAAGATCTGGAACGACCGCAACACGTTCAGGACCAGGAATGACGATTCCCGGCCAAAATATTACGTGCTCGAGATGTTCCCCTATCCGTCTGGGCGCATCCACATGGGCCATGTGCGCAATTATGCGATGGGCGATGTCGTTGCCCGGCACAAGCGCGCCAAGGGCTATTGCGTGCTCCATCCGATGGGCTGGGATGCCTTTGGAATGCCGGCTGAGAATGCGGCGATGGAAAAGAAATCCCATCCCAAGGCCTGGACCTATGCCAACATCGCGACGATGAAGGGCCAGCTCAAGTCGATGGGTCTGTCGCTGGACTGGAGCCGCGAGATCGCCACCTGCGATCCGGCCTATTACCGCCATCAGCAGGCGATGTTCATCGATTTCCTCAAGGCCGGGCTGGTGGCGCGCAAGACCTCGAAGGTCAACTGGGATCCGGTTGATCACACGGTTCTTGCCAACGAACAGGTGATCGACGGGCGCGGCTGGCGCTCCGGTGCGCTGGTCGAGCAGCGGGAGCTGACCCAATGGTTTCTCAAAATCACCGATTATTCACAGGACCTGCTGGACGCTCTCGCCAAGCTTGATCGCTGGCCGGAAAAGGTCCGGCTCATGCAGCAGAACTGGATCGGCCGCTCGGAGGGCCTGCTGATCCGGTGGGCGCTGGACAAGGCACCGGCCGGCATTGATGCTGTCGAAGTCTTTACCACCCGTCCCGATACGCTGTTCGGTGCCTCGTTTATCGCGGTTGCCGCGGACCATCCGCTCGCCCGCGCTGCGGCCGAGAAGGATGCAAGGCTCGCTGCCTTCATCGAGGAATGCCAGCGCATGGGGACTTCGGTTGCCGTGCTCGAAACAGCGGAAAAGAAGGGATACGATACCGGAATCCGGGCGGTGCATCCGTTCGATTCCAGCTGGACGGTGCCGGTCTATGTCGCCAACTTCATTCTGATGGATTACGGCACCGGTGCGATTTTCGGCTGCCCGGCGCACGATCAGCGCGATCTTGATTTCGCCAATGCCTACGGTCTTGCGGTCACCCCGGTCGTGCGCGACCGTGCTCTGTCCGATGCCGAGGCCAATGCGCAGTTTGACCGTCATGCGCCCGCTGCGGTCGATGACGGAATTCTGTTCAACTCGCGCTTTCTCGATGGCCTGACGGTCGACGCCGCCTTCAACGAGGTGGCTGACCGGCTCGAAGCCTCCCGGCTTGCCGGTGAGCCGGTTGGCCGGCGCAAGGTCAATTTCCGGTTGCGCGACTGGGGTATTTCGCGCCAGCGCTATTGGGGTTGTCCAATTCCGGTGATCCATTGCGAGGCTTGCGGGATCGTCCCGGTGCCGAAGAAGGACCTCCCCGTGGAGCTTCCCGAGGACGTGACCTTCGATGTTCCCGGAAACCCGCTCGACCGGCATCCGACATGGAAGCGGGTTGCCTGCCCGACCTGTGGCAGGTTGGCCCGCCGCGAAACCGATACGATGGACACGTTCGTCGATTCGTCCTGGTATTTCGCTCGTTTTACCGATCCCTTCAATGGCACCAGCCCGACCACCCGCGCCGTGGTCGACCGCTGGCTGCCGGTCGATCAGTATATCGGCGGGATCGAGCACGCCATTCTGCACCTACTATATTCGCGCTTCTTCACCCGCGCGATGAGGAAGACCGGTCACGCCGGGATCGACGAACCGTTTGCTGGTCTTTTCACCCAGGGCATGGTGGTGCACGAGACCTACAAATCGGCTGATGGGGCCTGGGTGGAACCGGCCCATGTCGAGATCGCCGCCGGCCCTGCTGGCCGGACAGCAAGGGATCGGCGGAACGGCGCTGCGATTACCATCGGTTCCATCGAGAAGATGTCGAAATCGAAGAAGAACGTGGTCGATCCGGACGATATCATCGAGACCTACGGCGCCGATACCGCCCGCTGGTTCATGCTGTCCGATTCGCCACCCGAGCGGGATGTCATCTGGTCGGAAGAGGGCGTGCAGGGGGCCGGCCGATTCGTCCAGAAGATCTGGCGTCTGATCTGCGAGATCGCCGATCGGCCGGCGGACCGGCTGGCCGACCGCATGGGCTCAGCACTGCTGCGGACAGCCCACAAGACAGCCAAGGCCGTCGATGACGATATCGAGCGCCTGCGCTTCAACCGCTGTGTTGCCCATATCCATGATCTGTCGAATGCGCTGGCCACAGCGCTGGGCGAAGGCAGCGAGACCACGACGGCATTGCGCGAGGCCTGTGAAATCATGGTCCGGCTGTTTGCGCCGATGATGCCGCATCTTGCCGAGGAATGCTGGGAGGTCCTTGGCCATGCAACTCCGGTTTCGGAGGCACCTTTCCCGGTCATTGACGCTGAATTGATCATTGATCTGTCGATCACGCTACCGGTTCAGGTGAACGGCAAGAAGCGTGCCGACGTGACCGTTCCCGCCGATGCCGATCGTGCAGCGGTCGAAACCGCGACTCTGGCATTGGAGGCTGTCCAGCGGGCTCTGGAGGGGCGGGCGCCGAAAAAGATCATTGTCGTGCCCAAGCGCATCGTCAATATTGTCGTCTGAGGAGTCCTTTCATGGTGTCCCGCAGGTTCCCTCTCGCAGCGCTTGTCCTGGTCCTGCCGCTGGCCGGCTGCTTTCAGCCACTCTACGGTCCGGGTCTGGCGGGATCGACCGAAGCCATTGGATCATTCCAGATCGAGTCGATGCCCGAACATCTTGGCCATCAGCTCAAATCTGAACTTGAGTTCCAGCTGAACAACGGCACACCCCCGTCGAAGGCGCGTTTCCGGCTGGTGGCTCAACCGAGCGGCCGCAGTGCTGGTGTCATCGCCGATACTGCCTCTAGCAGGCCCCAAGTGATGAGCTATATCGCCAGTGCCCGGTTCTCACTGCATGAAATCAAGACCGGGAAAGTGATCACCAGCGGCCAGGCTCAGGTGCAGGCCTCCTACGATCGCGACGTCCAGCGTTTTGCCACAGTCCGCGCCCTGCGCGATGTCGAAATACGGGCAGCGATCCAGCTCGCCGAGCAGATCAAGATCCGTATTATGCCTGTTGTTGCTGGCCTGAAGGATTGACCTGTGACCGCGATCAAATCGGGCGATCTGGCCCGATTTATGGCGGGCGGTTGGCAGACCTGTCCGGTTGTTCTGGTGTTTGGTCCGGATGAAGGCGCTGTGCGCGAGATTGCCGGCCAGCTTGTCCGGGCAGCAGCGGGCGCAGATCCTGATCCTCTCAATTGCATCCGGCTGGATGGCGAGACATTGGCCCAGGATCCCGCCCGGCTCGCCGATGAAGCACGCACCTTCGGCCTGTTCGGCGGACGGCGCGTGGTTCATGTGCGCAATGCGGCACGCACCCCTGCAGCATCGGTGACTGCCATCGCCGACGATCCGGTGCCCGATACGCTGGTGATCCTTGAGGCCGTTGATCTCAAATCCGGTGCGCCATTGCGGACGCTGGCTGAAAAACACCGCTCCATCGCCGCGATCGCTTGCTATGCTGACGGACACCGCAGCCTGCAAACTTTGATCGAGACAACCCTGTCCGGCCACGGATTGTCGCTGACGCGCGATGGCCGCGACGCCCTGATGGGGGCGCTTGGCGCTGACCGGCTGTTGACCCGCTCGGAACTCGACAAGCTGACGCTTTATGCCCTCGGTGAAAAGACCGTCGATGCCCGCATGGTCGCCGAGATTGTCTCTGATGCCGGCCGTCACGAAACATCGTCCCTGATCGATTTCGCCTTTGCTGGCCACCTTGCGACAGTCGAGCCGGAGGCGAATCGGATTTTTGCCACCGGAATTCATCCAGCATCGCTGATGACCCAGGTACTGTCACACATTATGTTGATGCGTCGGCTGCGCCGCGCCGTTGATCGCGGTCAATCACTGGATGCCCTGTTGCGGCAGGCCCGCCTGCATTTCTCCCGGGTTCCGGCAGTTGAGGCGGCTTTGCGGTCATGGAACTGCGAACGTCTGGATCGTGCTCTGGTCCTGGCGTCTGATGCCGTCCTGAACAGCCGCAGGACGGCCCGATTGGCCGACTCGCTTGCCATTCGTCTTTTATGGAGCATTGCCAGAATGGCCGGCAAAGACAAAGTATCTAGTAGAATACAATAAAAATGCCTTAAGAGGCTTATATAAATACTATTTGCTATCGATTAGTAATAATAAAAATGAAATATATGAAAGATTTTTATAGTTTTGAATATTTGAGGCTAGCTTGAATTTGGCCAATATCAAATAAGACCCTCCCAAATAAGACCATCCCAAGTCACTGGGGGTCGGGAGGGTCTTTGCAGCTGATCAGAAAATCAAGCCCCACGCAATCGCCGGCACAGCGCATCCAGCTGCTCAAGCGAGCGGTAGCGCACAGTGAGCGCGCCGCCCTCCCGGCGATGGTCAATCGATACCGGCAGACCGAGGATATCACCAAGCGCCTTTTCCAGGGCCCGGGTGTCGGCGTCCTTTTCCGGACGGGGGCGGGGTGAAACACCCGTCTCGGCGTCCTCAACCTCCCTTTGGGCCAGGCGCTCGACATCGCGCACCGTCAATCCCTGCGCCAGGACCCGTTTGGCAATGCCCTCCGGATCGGCCACTGCCAGCAGGGCGCGGCCATGACCTGCCGACAGCTTGCCTTCGCTCAGAAGCGATTTGACGCTGTCGGGCAGGCGCGACAGGCGCAACGTATTGGCAACATGACTTCGGCTCTTGCCAACGACGCGCGACAAATCGGCCTGGGTGTAGCCGAATTGGGTGAGCAGGCTTTCGTATCCGCGCGCTTCTTCGAGTGGGTTCAGATCGGCGCGCTGAACGTTTTCGATGATCGCCAGTTCCAGCGCCTGACGATCATCGGCTTCGACAACGAGAATGGGCACTTCATGCAACCCTGCCCGTTGCGCTGCTCGCCAGCGCCGCTCGCCGGCGATGATCTCAAATTGATCGGGGACGCCGGAGATAGCCCGGACCAGAATGGGTTGCAGAATTCCCTTTTCGCGGACCGAGGCCGTCAGCTCCTCTATCTCCAGCTCGGTGAACGTTCGGCGCGGATTGTTTGGATTGGCTCGCAGGAAAGCCACCGAAGCACGCCGCGGCATCCGTTCGGACCGCTCTTCGCCTCCGACATCACCGATCAGCGCTGCCAGTCCGCGCCCTAGCCTTTGTCTGTGAGTTTCGTCTACCATTGTTACGCCTATGAATCGGATGGCTGTCAGGCTGCTCGCAGCATGCGCTCGCGCTGGATGACTTCGGATGCAAGCTTTAGGTAGGCCTGGCTGCCTGCACATTTGAGATCGTAGAGCAGGACCGGCTTGCCGTGGGACGGCGCTTCCGAAACCCGCACATTGCGAGGAATGACGGTTTGATAGACCTTGTCACCCAGAAACTGCCGAACATCGGAAATCACCTGGTTGGCCAGATTGTTTCGTGGATCAAACATCGTCAGGACGATGCCATGGATGATCAGCCGCGGATTGAGGCCCTGACGAACCTGATCCACTGTCTTCAGTAACTGGCTCAAGCCTTCAAGGGCAAAGAACTCGCACTGGAGCGGCACCAGCACTGCATCAGCCGCAGCCATCGCGTTGATCGTCAACAGATTGAATGAGGGCGGGCAATCGATAAGGATATAGCTGAATGGTTCAGCCCGAGCCGATTGATGCTCGGCAATCGCCTCGCGGAGACGAAGGGCGCGGTCTTTGCGCGAAGCCAGCTCCAGTTCGGCTCCCAGCAGATCAAGCGTTGACGGCGCCAGCGAAACCCGCGGAACGGCGGTTGCATGGATCGCTTCGCCAAGCGTGATCTCTCCTACCAGCACATCATAGGTCGACTGCCGGCGCTCCTTCTGGGAAATCCCCATGCCGGTGGAAGCATTTCCCTGCGGATCCAGATCAATAATCAGAACGTTTTCGCCAATCGCAGCAAGCGCCGTCCCGAGATTGATCGTCGTTGTGGTTTTGCCGACGCCGCCCTTCTGATTGGCGATGGCGAGAATTCGGGCCTGGGTCATGAGCTTTCAGCAGTCCTATGTTCCACTTGGTGGGGTCCGTCGCCTGGCTGAACGGACTTCCAGTATCCAGGACTCTGCCTCCAGCGCGTGGGCATGGCGGACAAAGTCGATCTCCCAATACTGTGCCGCCTCTGATAGCTCATTGTCCAGATTGCGCCCCTTGAGAAAGAGCGCTCTCGACCCGCTTTTCAACAGCGGCTCGCACCAATCAAGCAATTGGGTCAGCGGGGCGAGGGCGCGGGCGGTTACAATCTCCGGAACTGGAAGGCGCGGAAGCCATTGCTCAAGCCGCCCCGTCACAACTTCGGCGGGCAGTTCCAGGGTCTGCTGCACCTTCGTCAGAAAAGCCGTCTTCTTGGCACTGGAATCGATCAAAGTGATGCGTCCGATGCCGCGCTCCTTGAGACGGATCGCAATCACCAATCCTGGAAACCCGGCACCCGAGCCAAGATCCATGAATGTCCTGGCCCTGGGGACCAGATCAGCGATCTGCAACGAATCGAGAAAGTGGCGCGTCCATACCTCCGAGAGCGTTGTCTTGCCAACCAGATTGATTGAACCCTGCCAGCGCCTCAGCAAGTATTCGTAGCGATCCAGGGCTTCCAGCGTTTCACGTGAAACATCTACCAAGGCGCGAAACCGCTCCCGGTTCCCGCTCGAATCCCTGTCGACGGCATCGCCCTGACCGTTCATTGCCGACCCTCGTGCCCGCAACCGCCCGATGATGGCCCTGTAAAACGCGACGGTTCCCACCGTCGCGCGTGCGCGCAGACCAGAGCAAGAGCCGCTGGTGTCATGCCTTCTATGCGGCTGGCCTGCTCAATGGAACGGGGGCGAATCATGGTGAGCTTCGACGCCAGCTCGCTCGACAGCCCTGGCAGGCCCCGGTAGTCCAGCGCGTCCGGGATGGCGATGGCACGATCTCGTTCGATCCGCTCCAGTTCCTGTTTCTGGCGCCCGAGATAGACCGCATAGCGCGCATCGACACTGACGGCCTCGCGCACGTCACACTCAATTTGGTGCAGCTCCGGCCACACGTCTGTGAGCCGCGCGATGTCAATGCCCGGAAGGCTGAGCAGATCATAGGCCGATCGACGGACGCCGTCCTGTTTGATGTCAAGCCCCGCAGCCCGGGCAGCATTCGGGGTGATGGTGCAGGCCTCTAATACCTTCGTAGCCGAATCGAATTTTTGCGCCCAGATCTCGAATGCCTCCTTCCGTTGTTTCCCGACACAGCCGAGCGACAAACCAATCGGCGTCAGCCGCCGGTCGGCATTGTCAGACCGCAGTGACAGCCGGAACTCCGCGCGCGACGTGAACACGCGGTAGGGCTCTGTGACGCCCCTTGTGACCAAATCGTCAATCATGACGCCGATATATGATCCCTCTCGTTCGAGCACCGCGCTGTCCCGGCCCCCGGCAACCAAGGCGGCATTGAGACCGGCCACAACACCTTGAGCCGCAGCTTCTTCATAACCGGTCGTTCCATTGATCTGCCCGGCAAGGAAGAGTCGGGGCAGACGCTTGCACTGGAGATCAGCTGTCAATTCCCGCGGGTCAATGAAATCATACTCGATCGCATATCCGAACTGCCGGATGACAGCGCGTTCCAACCCGGGGATCGAGGCGATCATCGCTGCTTGGACGTCTTCCGGAAGCGATGTTGACAACCCATTGGGATAGACCAGATCGCTGCAGATCCCTTCCGGCTCGAGAAAGATCTGATGCCCCTCGCGGTCGCCGAAGCGGACTATCTTGTCTTCGATCGACGGACAATAGCGCGGTCCCCTCCCGGAGATCTGGCCCGAATACATCGCTGAACGACCCAGATTGCCTTGGATCAGGGCATGCGTATCGGCGCCGGTACGGGTAATGCCACAGGCGACCTGCTCCCCGCTGATAGACGGCGTCAGGAAGGAAAACGGCACAGGCTCTGCATCGCCGTGCTGAAGCTCCAGACGGTCCCAGGCAATACTGCCCCGATCAAGCCGAGGCGGCGTACCGGTCTTCAAACGTCCCAGCTTCAGGCCCAAATGCTCGAAGCGCCTGGACAAGGCATTCGCCGCTTCTTCGCCGATGCGCCCACCGGACTGCCGACTTTGCCCAACATGGATCGTGCCGCGCAGAAACGTTCCGGTAGTAATCACCACCGCGCCGCACCTCAGGAGGCGCCCATCGCTGAGCACGACACCTGCCGCAACACCATCACTGATCACGAGATCGGCGACTTCCCCCTCAATGACCGTGAGGCCGTCGATGGCTGCGACGGCCTCTGTCATGGCTCTCTGATATCGCCGCCGGTCGGCTTGTGCCCTCAACCCCTGAACTGCCGGGCCCTTGCGCCGGTTCAGCACGCGGAACTGGATGCCGGCCGCATCGGCAATCCTGCCCATCAGCCCATCCAGCGCGTCGATCTCGCGCACGAGCTGGCCCTTGCCCAAACCACCGATGGCGGGATTGCACGACATCACCCCGAGATTGTCCCGGCGCAGGGTAACCAATGCCGTGGCAGCGCCCATGCGGGCGGCAGCGGCAGCGGCTTCTGTGCCCGCGTGCCCCCCCCCGACGACAAGGACATCGAACGTCTGATTTGTACTCATGGTCCCGTCCATACGCTCCTGACCTCGGATCGTCAAAATCTGCCGATGGCAATCCTAATGTTTCGGAATCGACTCGAAATGTTTCACGTGAAACACTACTTCCCGATGCAAAACCGGCTGTAGATCGCACCCAAAACGTCATCGACCTCGATCCTACCGACCAGCCGATCAAGTTCGACACTCGCCTGCCGAAGATCTTCTGCCACAAACTCAATCCCCAACCCCGCCTGTCTTGCCCGACCCAGGCAGGCGAGGGCGGCTTCAATCCGCAACCGCTGCCGCGTTCGTGTCACCAGGGCCACATCGGTGCGTCCAACCAGCACCTCGACCGCGCGCTTAAGTGCGCCGAGCAACTCATCGCACCCCCCTGGTGCAACCGTTGACACCCGACACCAGGCGGAAAACGGCGCCTCCCCGAGATCCGCCTTCGACGCAACAACCCGGACATCACCACGAAATTCGACGGGCAACTCGCGGACGTCGTCAACCGGTTGCAGCCACAGCACCAGGTCCGCTTCCCTGGCTGCCTGCCTGCTCCGCCTATTTCCCTCCTGTTCGATCTTGTCCGCACTGTCGCGCAGACCGGCCGTATCCGAGACGATCACTGGAATCCCATCGAGGTCGAGATGGATATCGATGCGGTCCCGGGTCGTCCCCGGAACCTCTGAAACGATCGCAACATCGCGTCTGGCAAGGGCATTCAACACACTGGACTTGCCGGCATTCGGCCGGCCGATGATGGCTACGCGGACGCCACCCCGTATTCTCTCTCCACCTGCGGCAGTCGCCAGCGCCCGCTTCAATTCCCCAATAAGCGCGTCAACAGCCCGTTCCATATCCGAATCGAGTCGTTCGGCGACATCACCCTCGTCCGAGAAATCGATCTCTACCGCAACAGCCGCCATCACCTCGATCAAACTGCACCGCCAGCCCTCCACGACATCGCGCAGCGCACTGCCGCCACCTTCAATGGCTTGCACCCGCTGTCGCTCCGTCTCTGCATCGATCAGATCGGCCAGCCCTTCGAGATCCAGCAGGTCCATCTTTCCGTTGAACACGGCCCGCCGTGCGAACTCTCCCGGCTCCGCCATTCTCAGCCCCGGGAGCGATCCCAGCGCCCTGAGCATCGCCGCAACGACAGCCGGCCCCCCGTGGCAATGCAACTCGCCCACATCTTCGCCGGTCTGGCTGTTCGGTCCGGAAAAGAACAAAACAATCCCACGATCGAGAACGCCGCCGGTTTTCGGGTCCCTGATCGACCGCAAGCGGGCCGATTGAACCGAAGGGACCGACCCGCAAAGCGTTTCGAGCGCGAATCGAACCTGCGGCCCAGACAGCCTGACTATTGCAACCGCGCTGCGACCCTGTCCCGAACTCAATGCAAAGATCGTGTCTGCCCGATCCAGCCCCATCCCTGCTTTCCCTTCTCGTCACTTTGATCTAGCGTGACCATCAACCACAGAGGTCCCATGGCTCCAAATCGGCTTGCACAGGCCCTCAGCCCATACCTGCTCCAGCATTCTGGCAATCCGGTTGACTGGTGGCCATGGCGCACCGACGCTTTCGAGCTAGCCCGCCAAACCCAGCGTCCCGTCTTTCTCTCTATCGGCTACGCGGCATGCCATTGGTGCCACGTCATGGCTCACGAAAGCTTCGAGGATCCGGAAACCGCGGCGCTCATGAATGAGCTTTTCGTCAACGTCAAGGTTGATCGTGAAGAGCGCCCTGACATCGATCAGATCTATATGGCCGCCCTGCATGCGCTCGGGCAACAGGGAGGTTGGCCGCTTTCGATGTTCCTGACACCGGACGGCCAGCCATTCTGGGGCGGCACATATTTTCCCAAAACACGCCGCTATGGCCAGCCAGCGTTTTCCGAGGTGCTGCGATCCGTCGCCAGAGCCTACCATGCCAACCCCGACACCATCAGAAACAACACCGAGGCCCTGATTGCCTCCCTCGCCGCCGCTCCCGCCGAAGCCGGCACAATCCCGCCGCCCGATCGCCTTGTGACCATCGCCCGGGCAATCGCCGGGCATTTCGATCCGCTTCATGGAGGTCTTGCCGGCGCGCCAAAATTCCCCAATGCACCTGTTCTCGACCTCATTAGCCGTGCGGCCACTGCCTCCAAAGATCCTGCCCTGTTGACGCCGGTCCTGACCACGCTTGAACGGATGGTCCGCGGCGGCCTGTTCGATCAGATCGGCGGCGGCTTTCACCGCTATAGCGTCGATGCGGCGTGGCTGGTGCCGCATTTCGAAAAGATGCTCTACGATACCGCGCAGCTGCTGCCCATCCTGGCGATGACCGGTCGCAGCACAGCCTCCGAATTATTGCTCAAGGCTGCCGATCGCTGCGTTGAATGGCTCAAACGCGACATGATTGCTCCTCAGGGTGGCTTCATCTCCAGTCTGGACGCCGACAGCCTCACTCCCGATGGTCATCGGGAAGAGGGCGCCTATTACACCTGGACGCCCGATGAGGTCACAGCAGTGCTTGGCCCGGCCGCTGCCCCGCTGTGCAAAGCCTTTGACATCATGTCGCCTGGCAATTTCGACGGCCGCTCCATCCCCAACCGCCTCGGCCGGACGGGCCTTCATCCGCCCGCGTCAGACAATCATGATGTCGCCCTTGACGCCCTGCTCGCTGCCCGCCTGCTCCGCCCGCCGCCGCCGCGCGATGACAAGGTTCTGGCCGACTGGAACGGTATGATGATCACTGGCCTTGCGAGGGCCGCCGACAAGCTCGATCATCCGGACTGGCGCAAGCTTGCGACCAGTGCCTATCGCGCCACCGTTGAACTGCTTGAGCCCAATGGCAACCTCCGCCATGTCTGGCGCGGCAAGCCAAGCGTCGGACCATGCTTTGCCAGCGATCTTGCGTCGATGGCGTTGGCCGCCACAGCCCTGCACGAGTCAACCGGCGATTTGAACTATATCCCCGACGCCGAACGCTGGCTGACAACCCTGATCACCGATTACCGCTTGCCATCCGGACGCCTTGCACTGACCGCCCGCTCCGCCGAACCGTTGATCCACCGCCCTCAGTCAACCCAGGACGATGCAGTGCCCAACCACCATGCCCTTGCGATCGAGGCCATGATCCGTCTCGGTGCTCAGACCGGCGACCTATTCTGGCATCAGCGGGCGTCAAGCCTGATGTCGGCGGTGTCAGAGGCCATGCTCGACAACCCCTATGGCCACGCTTCGCTGCTCTCGATGGTCGACTTTGCCACGCGCCGCTGTGACATCCTGGTGGCCGGTCAGATCGATGCAGCCTTTGCCGCTGCCATTCGCGCTGTTCCGTATCCGAATCGAACAATCCGTTTCCTCACAGCAGCGCAAGCAGCGGCCCATCCGCTGACCGCAGCCCTTCCCTGTCCCGACCAACCCAATGTCCTGATCTGCCTAGCAGATCGTTGCCTGCCGATGGCGACAACATTACCCGAATTCCGTGATCGCCTCGCAACAGCCGGCTGGCTCTGATCAATCACGCGTATTCATCGAATCGAAGAATTCGGAGTTCTGCTTGGTCTTGGTCAGCTTGTCGAGCAGGAACTCGATGGCGTCGACCGTGCCCATCGGGTTGAGGATACGCCTGAGCACATACATCCGCTTGAGAATATCCTGGGGAACCAGCAGTTCCTCCTTGCGCGTGCCCGACCGGGTAATGTCGATCGCTGGAAAGACGCGTTTGTCGGAGACCTTGCGGTCGAGGATGATTTCCGAATTGCCGGTGCCCTTGAACTCTTCGAAGATCACTTCGTCCATGCGGCTGCCGGTATCGATGAGCGCTGTCGAGATGATGGTCAGTGACCCACCCTCTTCGATGTTGCGCGCAGCACCAAAGAACCGCTTGGGCCGCTGCAGGGCGTTGGCATCGACACCGCCGGTCAACACCTTGCCCGACGAGGGGACCACGGTGTTGTAGGCCCGGCCTAGTCTGGTGATCGAATCGAGCAGAATGACGACGTCACGACCATGCTCGACCAGCCGTTTGGCTTTCTCGATGACCATTTCCGCCACGGCAACATGGCGCGTCGCCGGCTCATCGAAGGTCGAGGAGATCACCTCGCCCTTCACCGAGCGCTGCATGTCGGTCACTTCTTCCGGCCGCTCGTCGATCAGCAGCACGATGAGATAGCACTCAGGATGATTGTGGGTGATGGACTTGGCGATGTTCTGCAACAGGACCGTCTTGCCGGTGCGCGGCGGCGCCACGATCAGCGCGCGTTGGCCCTTGCCGATCGGAGACACAATGTCGATGACCCGCGCCGACATGTCCTTCTTTGTCGGGTCCTCGATCTCAAGCTTGAGCCGCTGCTCCGGATAGAGCGGGGTCAGATTGTCGAAATGGACCTTGTGCCGCGCCTTCTCCGGGTCCTCGAAATTGATCTTGTTGACCTTGAGCAGCGCGAAATACCGTTCCCCATCGCGTGGCGAACGGATCTGCCCCTCGACCGTATCGCCGGTTCGCAACGCGAAACGCCGGATCTGGGAAGGCGAGATATAGATGTCATCAGGGCCGGCCAGATAATTGGCATCGGGCGAGCGCAGGAAGCCGAACCCGTCCTGCAGCACCTCGACAACGCCTTCGCCGATGATTTCCGTCTCCCGCGCCGCAAGCTGCTTGAGAATGGCAAACATCAGTTCCTGCTTGCGCATCGTGCTCGCGCCTTCGACCTCCACCTCTTCGGCAAAGGTCAGGAGCTCGGTCGGAGACTTGGCTTTCAGCTCCTGAAGCTTGATTTCCCTCATGGGTTGTCCTTCAGACAATCTTTCGGCGTCGTTACGTTCAGGACTATGCCCGCAAGGCCAGAACACATTCGTCCGAATTGAGACGGTCTGCGGACAGACGGCAATCCGCAGAAAGGGGGATCGCCATCACTCTTCGTTGCGCTGCCATAACGGGTTTTGCCGAACCGGACAAGCCTCATGCAGCCATTCACGCCAACCCAATTGCCTCACCCCTCAAACCTCAGCAAGCCAATATTTGCATATTTGCAAAGGCTCTCTTGCAAAGCCAGAATTCGCTTGCCATTTCCCCCGCAGAATTTGCCGTTAAATTCGCCTTTCGTCGCAGATAACCATACCAACCTAGGGAGCCCGCCCATGCGATCGAAAGGTTCTTCTCTCGTCCTCGTCACTTGTGCCCTATTCGCTGGCAATGCACTTGCTCAGCAACAGGGGCCGCAGCCGAATGCCGGGATGAATTTTTTCATCTCATCTGCCAGCCTTGGCAAGGGTGGAGACCTCGGCGGTCTTGAAGGCGCCGACCGACATTGCCAGACCCTCGCCACTGCTGTCGGCCAGGGCTCAAAGACCTGGCGCGCCTATCTGTCGACCCAGGCCGCCGACGGCAAGCCCGCCGTCAACGCTCGCGACCGGATCGGCAAGGGGCCCTATCTGAACTTCAAGGGTGAGGAAATCGCCAAGGACATTGCTGGCCTGCATGATCCTGCGGCCAACCGGATCAATATCGAGACCGGCCTGACAGAACGCGGCCAGAAGGTGATGGGCCGCGGCTTCCTGATCAACATGCATGACGTGCTGACCGGTTCGCAGACCGACGGCACCGCATTCCCTCCTGAAAAGGATATGACCTGCGGCAACTGGACCAAGAGTGGTGCCGGCGCTGCCATGGTTGGGCACCATGACCGTATCGGGTTGGATGATTCAGCCCCGGCCAAGAGCTGGAATGCCTCCCATCCTTCCCGCGGGTCCGAAGGCGGTTGCAGCATGGCCGACTTGCGTTCCACCGGCGGCGGCGGCCTGATCTATTGCTTTGCGGCCAACTGACCCCGAGCACCTGAAATCGAGACAGCCCGGAACGCAGCCCGCTGCCTTCCGGGTTTTGCTTGCATCAGAACGGCTTGACAATCACCAGAATGACAACCGCGATCATCAGCACGGTCGGCACCTCATTCATGACCCGGTAAAAATACGCTGTCCGGACATTGCGATCTGCCTCGAAATCCTTGCGCCAGCGCGCCAGAAACCCGTGAAACCCTGACAGCAGAACAAAAACGATGGCAAGCTTGGCGTGCAGCCAGCCGCCTTTGAAGGCAAAGACGTACCAGGCCATCCACAATCCGGTCAGCCACGATACGATCATCGCCGGATTGATGATTGCTCGCAAAAGTCGCCGCTCCATGACCTTGAAGGTTTCCGATTGCTGCGAGCCCTTTGGAGCATCGACATGATAGACAAACAGTCGCGGCAGATAGAGCATTCCCGCCATCCAGGAGATCACTGCAATGACATGCAGGCTCTTGACCCACAGATAGGCCCCGTCAACCGTCATAGCTCACCTCTGACCTTCTGGACCAGCCGCTCCACATGGGCGATCGGGGTCTCCGGCAATATCCCGTGCCCCAGATTGAAGATATGCGCCCGACCGTCAACCGCTTCGAGAATCGCCTCGATGGCCCTGTCCAGAGCCGATCCGCCGGCAATCAGTGCGAACGGATCGAGATTTCCTTGCGTGGTGACAGCAGGGTCCAAAGATCGAGCCACCGCGCCAAGATCAACCGCAGTATCAACCCCAACAGCATCAACGCCGGTGCGCTCGACAAACTCTCGCAGTTCGGTTGATGCTCCCCGCGGAAATCCGATGATCGGCGCTCCCGGAACCCGTGCCCGCACTTTCTTGACCAGCGCTTCCACTGGCTGGAGGCACCAGCGATCGAATTCCCAGCGTGGAAGAACCCCGGCCCAGCTGTCAAAGATCTGCACGCAATCGACACCAGCCTTGAACTGGGCAACCAGGTAGTCTGCGCTGGCATCGACCAATAGATCGATAAGCCGATGAAACGCTTCCGGATCCTTGTAGGCAAACATCCGCGCCGGCTTTTGATCCGGAGTGCCGCGCCCCGCGATCATATAGGTCGCGACTGTGAATGGTGCTCCACAAAAACCGATCAAGGCCTTGTCTGGTTCAAGTCCGGCACGAACCCGGCGCACAGTTTCAAACACCGGCGCCAGCCGTTCCAGATCAACCGATGATTTCAGCTCGGCCGATCCTCCAGCTGCGCGGATCGGATCCAGACGTGGGCCCTCCCCTTCGACAAATCGCACCGTCTGTCCCAACGCATCGGGAATAACGAGAATATCCGAAAACAGGATCGCAGCATCAAAGCCAAACCGGCGGATCGGTTGCAGGGTTGCCTCAGCCGCCATGTCTGGCGAATAACAGAAATCGAGAAAAGACGGCGCCTTGGCGCGGATTGCCCGATACTCCGGCAGATATCGTCCTGCCTGCCGCATCAGCCACATGGGCGGGCGGGATCCGGGAATTCCCTTGAGCGCATCGAGAAATGGGCCGCGGCGATGGGCTCTTTCAAAGACAAAGGAAGACAAGGGAAGAGACTCTTCTGTTTGTTGCGACTCTTAGATCAGACCGAAATGATGACAGTAAGTCATCCACAGCCTATCCCCAATTTTTGTGCGGATCGCTTGATGTCGCACACTCGCCGTTTTTACCGGTTCGTGCGGTCCTTTTCGATCACAATCGATGGAAAGTCTAGTCATCCGCAGCAGATGGCGAGCCACCGATTCCTTTTACCCATTCCTCACACCAGACATCTCCCGTTGGCCTAGCTGTGGACAAAGGCGGCAGGAAATCCACCGCCATCAACACGGCTTGGCATAATCCGAGGCTGGCATCGCTTGGAGAGCTCGGTTACACAGGGCTGTCCACAGGGACAATTTCGCTGGCGGTTGGGATATGGGACGCAGCTTTTTTCATCTTCATCTCGTCTCGGACTCGACCGGAGAAACCCTGCTGGCGGTCAGCCGCGCGGCATCCGCCCAGTATCAAGGCATTTCGGCGATCGAGCATATCTATCCGCTGGTGCGCAATTCCAACCAGCTTGACCGCGTGCTCCAGCAGATCGACCTGACCCCTGGGATTGTTCTGTACACACTGGTTGATCGGTCGATTGCCGAACGTCTCGAACACGCCTGCCGCGAATCCGGCTGCCCCTGTCTGTCGGTACTCGAGCCGGTGCATTCGCTGTTCCAGTCGTATCTGGGAATTGGAACGACACCTCGGCCCGGTGCCCAGCATATGCTCAACGCCGAATACTTCCGCCGGATCGATGCGCTCAATTTCACGATGATGCACGATGATGGCCAGCTGACCGACGGGATCGAACAGGCCGATGTCATCCTGGTCGGCGTCAGCCGGACGTCAAAGACGCCGACGAGCATCTATCTTGCCAATCGCGGCATCAAGACTGCCAATGTCCCGATGGTTCCGGGAATCCCGCTTCCGGACATCTTGTCCAGTCTTGAACGACCGCTGATTGTCGGCCTTGTCGCCAGTCCGGAGCGCATCGTGCAGATCCGGCAGAACCGCCTGCTGTCGCTCAATGCCGGCGATGACACGGCCTATGTCGACCGCTCATCGGTCGCCGAGGAACTGGCCTATTCGCGCCGCCTGTTCGACAAGTACAACTGGCCGATCATCGACGTCAGCCGGCGCTCGATCGAGGAAACCGCTGCTGCGATCCTCGATCTCTATCACAAGCGCCGCGAACAGATGATTCCAGAATGAACACCGCGCCGGGCAGTCTCTGGCAGGCCGATGCGCCTCTGGTTCTGGCCTCCGCAAGTGCCGTCCGCCGCGCCTTGCTGGAGGCTGTCGGCGTGCCCTTTGTGGCTCAACCGGCTCGGATCGACGAGCGCGCCCTTGAAGCGGCAAGCAAGAGCCGTGATCCCGTCGAGCTTGCCCGATTGCTCGCCGACGCCAAGGCCCTGGCGGTCAGTCAAGACATGCCGAACCGCTATGTTCTGGGCGCGGACCAGACGTTGTCGATTGCCGGCGGCATGCTGCACAAACCCGGCTCGCGCCGCGCAGCTGTCGATCAGCTGATGCGCCTGTCCGGTGCGCGTCACCGCCTGCATGCGGGGTTGGCACTGGCCATCAACGGTCATGTGATCTGGCACCATGTCGAGACGGCCAGTCTGACGATGCGACCGCTCTCGGCGGCTTTTGTCCACGCCTATCTGGAAGCTGCGGGCGATCCCGTGCTGGCAAGTGTCGGTGTCTATCAGATCGAGGCGCTCGGCATGCATCTGTTCGAGGCCATCGAGGGCGATCATTCCACCATCATGGGCCTGCCGCTGATGCCGCTGCTTGGCCGGCTGCGCATGATGGGGCTGGTTCTGGAGTGAACGCCATGCTGGTGCTCGGATTGACCGGCTCGATCGGGATGGGAAAGTCGACGACAGCGACGCTGTTTGGCGCCGCCGGCGTTCCTGTTCATGATGCTGATGCAACAGTGCACAAGCTGTATCGCGGGCGGGCGGCGCCGCTCATTGAGGCGAGATTTCCCGGTTCAACCAACTCCGGCGTAGTCCAGCGCGACCGGCTGGCCGCTGCCGTCCTTGGCCGGCCGGCCGAGATCGAAGCGCTTGAGGCGATCGTCCATCCGCTGGTGCGGGAAGAAGAGATCGCCTTTCTGACTGCGGCACGGGCGCGGGCAGCGCGTCTTGTCGTACTCGACATTCCGCTCCTGTTCGAGACGGGCGCCGAGGCGCGTGTCGACGCAATCCTGGTCGTGACAGCCCCGGATTCTGTGCAGAAAGCCAGGGTTCTGGCCCGGCCGGGCATGACGGCTGATAAATTTGCCGCCATACTTGCCCGCCAGATACCGGACAAGGAAAAACGCCGCCGCAGCCATGCGCTGATCGATACGTCATTCGGCCTTGATGCGGCGCGCCGGGATGTAGAGGCCCTGTTGAGGGCATTGGCTGGCCATCCGGGTCGACGGCTCGTCGGGCCGGCAGTGACTTCTGGATGAGGCAGGGTATGCGCGAGATCATTCTCGACACCGAAACGACCGGTCTTGATCCGCGGTCCGGGCACCGGATCGTCGAAATCGGCTGTGTCGAATGCATCGACCAGTTTCTGACCGGCCGGACCTTCCATCACTATGTCAACCCTGAACGATCGATGCCTCCGGATGCCTTTGCGGTGCATGGATTGTCGGACGGTTTTCTCAAGGACAAGCCGGTATTTGCCGATATTGCCGATGCCTTCGTCGAATTTCTCGGCGAGGCACGGCTGGTGATCCACAATGCCGGTTTTGATCTCGGCTTTCTCAATCATGAATTGGCGCGCTGCGGTCGTCCGCTGATCGGATCCGATCGCATCGTCGATACGTTGCTGCTCGCCCGGCGCAAACATCCCGGCCAGTCCAATTCGCTCGACGCCCTTTGCCAGCGCTATGGGATCGACAACAGTCGCCGCACCAAACATGGCGCGTTGATGGATGCCGAGATCCTCGCCGAAGTCTACGCCGAACTCAGTGGCGGGCGCCAGCGCAGCCTCGGCCTGGCCATAGCCGAGACCGTTGAGACAAATGTTGTCGCGATTGTGCCAGGACAGGCCTACCAGCCCCCCCCTCCCCTGTTAGGGGAGGCTGAACGCGCCGCTCATCGCGCCCTGGTCGAAAGCCTCGGCGGCAAGGCCTTGTGGCGCGACTATCTGGGGCTCGATGCGAACCAGGACCGCCCGCCGAAAGCCTGACCTCAGGATGGCTTGACCGGCGGCTGGCCCTGCTGCGACTGCAATTCCGCGACGCGCTGCTGATAAAGCGCCAGAAAATCGATCGGATCCATGTAAAGCGGCGGGAAGCCGCCATCGCGCACGGCATTGGCAACGATCTGCCGGGCGAAGGGGAACAGCAGCCGCGGACATTCGACCATCAGCACTCCGCCAATGTGTTCCTGCGGAATGTTGCGCAGGCGGAAGACGCCGCCATAGTTGAGTTCAAACGAGAACAGCAGGTTCGGTTTGGTCCCGGCCGAACCTTCGAGCTTCAGCTCGACCTCGTAATCGTCACCGCCGATTGGCTGTGCGTTGACATTGACCTGGATCTGGATGTTGGGGGCCGACCCGTCCTGATTGGTGAGTGAGCGCGGCGCCCGCGGATTTTCGAATGACAGGTCCTTGATGTACTGGGCAAGCGCATTGAGTTGAGGAGCAGTGTCCTCGGTCTGGCCGGCATTGGGAGTCTGGCTCATCGAAAAATCCTCAATCTGTCGATCGGGATCGGCTTACACGGAACCGCGCCATCCCTCAAGGCAGAACCTTGCCGGATTGAACGGCCGGTGCGCGTCGCCGGCTTCGCGAAGAGACCTCACGCCACTCATTTGGTTCGAGCGTGATGGTGCCCTCTGCTCCGCTCGCGTGTTGTTTGCGACGGAAACGGTTCATCACCCAGTTGCGCACCGAGGGCGAGAACAGGGCGAGCCCGGCGACGGTCGTCAGCATACCGGGTAGAAAAATCAGCAACGCCCCAAGAGCTGCAAATCCCGTGCTGCCAAGTCCGCCAAGCCCCCGGGTCAATACCGCCTTGGGCAGCCCAGACAGCACCGAACGCAGATGGGCCAACAGCAGCATGCCGCCCAAAATCCCCTTGAGCGCCAGAGCGGCAAGTGTCGGCAACACACCGAACGTTCCGGTGGCCAGCCAGAACAGCACGACCTCGACAACGAACCACAGGATAAGGGCCCAGCCGATCTTCGACCCTGACCACCGAACTATCCGCATAACCCTATCTCTCGTTTGCCTGAACGGATGCACCTATATAAGGATGGAACCCCTGACTCGCGAGGACGGTGTTGACCGTTTCCGCCTGAACCGATGCTGAGAGGCAACGATTCGATGAACGATTTTCTCGACATCTACACCATCGTTTTCATCGCGCTGGCGATCTTTGTCATTCTCCGTCTCAAATCGGTGCTGGGAGAGCGCACGGGCAATGAACGCCCGCCTTTTGATCCGTTTCAACGGCCAATGCCGCCGAAGCCGGACGATGGCGGCAATGTCGTGCCCCTTCCCACAGCCGCCCGCCCGGCACCAGCGCCGGCACCGATCCCTGCCGCAGTGGCTGCCGAGGCGCCGGCGGACAAGCTCAAGGGGATTGCCGAACCCTCCTCGGAACTGGGCACCAATCTGATTCGCGTCATGGATGCAGAGCCGCTGTTCGAGCCCAAATCGTTTCTCATGGGGGCCCGGGCTGCCTATGAGATGATTGTTCTGGCATTTGCCCGCGGAGACCGGCGGTCCCTCAAGGACCTGCTGTCAAAAGACGTCTTTGAGGGTTTTTCTGCCGCGATCAGCGAACGCGAGGCGCGTGGCGAGAAGGTCGAGACAACCTTTGTCTCCATCGACAAATCCGATCTCACCGATGCCTCGTTCAAGGGCGGCACCGTTTCGGTGACGGTGCGGTTTGTCTCCAAGATGATCACGGCAACCCGCGACGCTGCGGGGGCCGTCATCGACGGAAATCCCGAAAAGATCGTCGATCTCGTCGATGTCTGGACGTTCTCGCGCGAGGCTGGCGCCCGCGATCCCAACTGGCGCCTGGTCTCCACCCAGTCCGACGCGTGACCTGCGATGACCGGTTTATCGGCGCTGCGTTCGGCTTGGCCGGATGGCTGGCAGTGACCGCTGCGCCGGCGTCCGGCCCGCCTGTGATTGCCGGCGCTCGGCTCGAGTCGGTCTCGTATTCGGCGCTTGACGGCTGGCAGGACGATGACCATGCCGCCGCCTTCGCGGCCTTCCGCCTGTCGTGCCGTGCCATTGTCGAAGCGGCTCCCGAATTGCGGCTGGCGCAACCTGCTCCGCCCGCGCTTGTTGCGGCCTGCCGAGAAGGCTTGGCTCTTGACAGCCAGGATGCTGCGGCCGCACGACAGTTTTTCGAGACAAGATTCCAGCCGTGGCGCGTTCGCGCGGATGGCGGCGCCAGCCTTCTGACCGGATATTTTGAGCCGGAAGTGGCAGGCGCGATGACGCCAGGACAGGACTTCAAGGCCCCAGTTCTGGGCCGCCCACCCGATCTGGTCACACTCCAGCCAGGCAATTTTGATGAAGCCCTGCCGCCGGGACTGACGTCAGCGCGCCGGACGTCAGCGGGGCTTGAACCTTTTCCGGATCGTTCGGCCATTCTCGATGGCGCCTTGGCTGGCCAGGGGCTCGAACGGCTGTATCTGAAGGACGCGGTCGAGGTTTTTATCGTCCAGGTACAAGGTTCGGCCCGGGTGCGCCTGGCCGACGGGCGGCAGCTGCGACTGACCTATGCCGGGCGAAACGGGCACCCCTACACGTCGATCGGCCGGGCACTGATCGCCCAGGGATCAATCGCACCCGCCGAAATGTCGCTGGAGCGCCTGACTTCCTGGCTGCGCGCCAATCCGGAGGCTGGCGATCGCATCATGCGGCTCAATCGGTCCTATGTGTTCTTCGAAGTGTCCGAGGTCGATGATCCCGCCCGCGGACCTATTGGCGGCGCCGGAATCGCCTTGACAGCCGGGCGCAGTCTGGCGGTGGATCGCAACCTCTGGCCGTATGGGGTTCCGATCTTCATCGGAGCCGATCTTGATACCCTGGCCCCGCCCCTCGACCGACAGCGGCGTTTGATGATTGCCCAGGATACCGGTTCGGCCATTGTCGGCCCGGCGCGCGCCGATTTCTTCTGGGGCTCGGGCAACGAGGCTGGCCGCCGGGCCGGCTGGACTCGCCATCCGCTCGATTTTGTGGTCCTCTGGACGCGATCATGACCGGCCGCCACCCGCCACGACGTGGCTATCTGACCCGCGAGGATATGCAGCTCTGGGCCCATGTAACCCAGACGGTCAAGCCGTTCCGTGGCCGCTCGGCGTTCGTCCTGCCGGCCGATCTGGTCGAGACGGCACCGGTCAAGGTCACACCGCCGGTTGCCGAACCTGCCCCGCCGGCGCCCGTTCGCTTCCTGCCTCCGCTGCAGCCGCTCGACCGGCGCCTGAAACAACGTTTGACCAGAGGCCGCAAGGACATCGACGGGGTAATCGATCTGCACGGCATGCGACAGGCCGAGGCCCATGGCGCCCTGATCGACTTCATCCACCGCGCCCATCGCGAACACCGCTCACTGGTGCTGGTCATTACCGGCAAAGGCAGCACGGAAGGCATGTCCCTGGAAGGGCGCGGCGTGCTCAACCGGTTGGTTCCGCATTGGCTGACCGATCCAGCCATCCGCCGCCAGATCATCGGGTTTGAACCTGCCGGCCGCAGCCATGGCGGCTCGGGTGCGCTCTATGTCCGCATCCGCAAATCGCGCCCGCCGGCTTGACCTGCTGCCAAGCTTCGTTCAGGGGAGCCGGACATAAATCAGGACCTCCGGCATGATCAAGACCCGCTACGACCTTCTGTGCATCGGCAATGCGATTGTCGATGTGATCGCTCATGCCGAAGAGACCTTTCTGCGCCGCTTTGGCGTTGCAAAGGGCTCGATGACGTTGATTGACGCGCATCTGGCCGAAACACTCTATGCGGCGATGGGGCCCGCCACCATCGTATCCGGCGGATCGGCGGCGAATACGGCGGTTGGTGCCGGTTCCCTTGGCGGTCGGGCAGCCTATATCGGCAAGATCCGGCAGGATTCGGTCGGTGATATCTTTGCCCATGACATCAGAGCCAGTGGCGTCAGCTTCGACACGCAACGCGCCGAAGACGGGCCGCCTACTGCGCGCAGCTTCATTCTGGTGACGCCGGATGGCGAGCGCACCATGTGCACCTATCTTGGTGCCTGCCAGAATCTTACCGAGGCCGACATCGACCAAGCCACGGTCAAGGCGGCTTCGATTACCTATCTCGAAGGCTATCTGTGGGATCCGCCGGCGGCCAAGGCGGCTTTTCGCAAGGCCGCGGCAATCGCCCACTCCGTCGGCCGCGACGTGGCGCTGACCCTGTCCGATTCATTCTGCGTCGATCGCTACCGCGACGAATTTCTCGACCTGATCCGTTCCGGCACCGTCGATCTTCTGTTTGCCAATGAGCACGAACTGAAATCGCTCTACCAGACAGCTGATTTCAATACGGCCTTGTCAGCCGTCAGGGCGCAGGCCCGGCGCGCAGTGGTGACCCGGTCGGCAAAGGGAGCGCTTGCGGTTGCAGGTTCGGAAACGGCCGAGGTTGCCGCCTGTCCGATCGACAATCTTGTCGATACCACCGGTGCGGGCGATCTGTTCGCCGCAGGCTTCCTCTTTGGATCGACAGCCGGCTACAAGCCGGAAGCCTGTCTTCGCCTGGGTGCCCTGGCGGCCAGTCACGTCATCCAGACTCTCGGCGCACGGCCGCAGGTCTCTCTGCGTCAGCTCGCCATCGACAATGGGCTGATCTGAGCGCAGGGGCCGGAGCCGGTCACAGTTTGCGCAGCGCGACTTCCTCGATCCGGTGATCGGCGCCCTTGCGCATGATCAGCGAGGCGCGCGGCCGGGTCGGCACGATGTTTTCGCGCAGATTGACCAGATTGATGCGCTCCCACAATCCGTTTGCCGTCCTGAACGCCTCGTCCTCGGACAATTCCGCATAACGGCGAAAGAACGACTTCGGATCGCGGAACGCGGTTTCGCGCAGCTTCATGAAGCGCTGCACGTACCAGCGGTGCAGGTCACTCTCGTCGGCATCGATATAGACGGTGAAATCGAAAAAGTCCGAGATGAACGGAATAGGCTTGCCGTCCTTCACCTTCCGCGGCCCCTGCAGCACATTGATGCCTTCGAAGATGAGGATATCGGGACGATCGATCACCGCCACCTCATCGGGAAGCACGTCGTAGACAAGGTGTGAATAGACCGGCGCCTCGACGTTGCGCTCGCCGGCCTTGACCCTGGCCAGGAATTTCAGGATCGCCCCGGCGTCGTAGCTTTCGGGAAAGCCCTTGCGTTCCATCAGGCCGAGGCGTTGCAGCTCGGCATTGGGCAGAAGAAAGCCATCGGTGGTGATCAATTCCACCTTGGGCGTGTTCGCCCAGCGTGACAACAGCGCCTTGAGCAACCGGGCAGTCGTCGATTTGCCCGCCGAAACGGAACCTGCAACAGCAATGATATAGGGCACCTTGCCGCCTTCCTCGGCCATCAGGAAGCGCTGGGTAGCCTTGTAGAGCCCCTGCGTTGCCGCAACATAGAGCGACAGAAGGCGCGACAGCGGCAGATAGATCTCGATCACATCGTCGAGCGAGACCGGATCATTGAGCGACTGCAACTTCTTCAGATCACTGCTGGTCAGCGTCAGCGGCGTATCAGCACGCAGATTGGCCCAGACCTCGCGGTTGAACACGCGATATGGGGAAAGATCGACCGCAGAACCGAGCGGCGAGACCCTTGCGTCCATCGGCAGTCCCCTCGGATTAGGACTCAGCGCGACCGGCCAGCCTTTTCAGCCAGCCCCGACTGCGCCGTCCGCCGTTCCAGTTCCTCGAGCACATCCTTAGCAGAAATACCGCGGCTGTGCAGCAGGACCATCAGGTGATACAGCACATCGGCGCTTTCGCTGATCAATGCGCCGCGATCCCCCTGAGCGCCGGCAATCACCGCCTCGATGGCTTCCTCGCCGAACTTCTTGGCAATGCGGGCAGGGCCGGCCGCGTTCAGCCGTGCCGTCCAGCTTTCCTCCGGCGAGGCGGAAGCCCGTCGCGCAATGATGGTCTCAAGGTCGGACAGCGTGAACGGCATCGGCTAGTCTCCTGGGTTGCGGCGAAGGCAGGCTCAATCCATCCGCATCGGCAGGCCGGCGGCGGCCATGTGGCTCTTGGCCTGACGGATGGTGAAGGTGCCGTAGTGGAAGATGGAGGCGGCGAGAACAGCGCTGGCGCCTCCCTGCCGCACGCCATCGACCAGATGATCAAGCGTGCCCACGCCGCCCGAGGCAATGACCGGAATGGTGACAGCATCGGCAATGGTGCGCGTCAGTACGGTATCAAAGCCGTTCTTGGTGCCGTCGCGGTCCATCGATGTCAGCAGGATTTCCCCTGCTCCGTAGCCGGCAACCAATGTCGCGAAGGCGACCGCGTCAATCCCTGTGGGGGTGCGACCGCCATGGGTAAAGATTTCCCAGCGCGGCGTCTCTCCGGGGCCCGAGACCTGTTTGGCATCGATGGCGACCACGATCGCCTGGGCACCGAACCGTTCGGACGCCCGGGCAACGATGGTAGGGTCGCGCACAGCAGCGGTATTGATCGACACCTTGTCGGCTCCCGCCAGCATCAGCGCGCGCACATCCTCGGCCGTCCTTACACCTCCGCCGACCGTCAGCGGCATGAAGCAGTTTTCCGCCGTCCTCTGCACGATATCAAGCAAGGTGCCGCGTCGCTCGTGACTGGCGGTGATGTCGAGAAAGCACAATTCGTCTGCGCCGGCAGCGTCATAGGCGCGCGCGGCTTCGACCGGATCGCCGACATCGGCAAGATCGACGAAATTGACGCCCTTGACCACACGGCCGTCGCGCACATCGAGACAGGGGATTACCCGAACCTTGAGCGTCATGCCGCCCTCGCCGCCTTGACCAGCCGCAAGGCCTCGGTCGGATCGAGTCGCCCATCGTAGAGCGCGCGACCGGTAATCGCACCGGCAAGCTGCGCACTTTCCGGCGCGACCAGCCGCCGGATGTCATCCATCGAGGCGAGCCCGCCCGAGGCGATCACCGGGATCGCCACCGCTTCAGCCAGTGCGATGGTTGCCTCCCAGTTGACGCCGGAGAGCATGCCGTCCCGCGCAATATCGGTATAGATGATTGCAGCCACGCCAGCATCTTCGAAGCGCCGGCCGAGATCGACAGCCGACAGGGACGAGGTTTCTGCCCAACCCTCGACCGCAACAAAACCATCGCGCGCGTCGATTCCGACCGCAATCTGCCCCGGAAACGCCACCGCCGCCGCCCTGACAAAACCAGGGTCGCGAACCGCCGCCGTTCCGATGATGACGCGCGCCACGCCCTTGTCGAGCCAGGCGGCGACCGTTTTGAGATCGCGGATACCGCCGCCGAGCTGCACCGGCATGCGGATTGCAGCAAGCACCGCATCCACCGCCGCCGCATTCATCGGCCGGCCGGCAAAGGCGCCGTCGAGATCGACGATATGGAGCGCCTCAAACCCCTGGGCCTCGAAATTGCGTGCCTGTGCTCCAGGATCGTCATTGAAGACGGTCGCCAGATCCATGTCGCCCTGCCGCAGGCGCACGCACTGGCCGTTCTTGAGGTCGATGGCGGGATAGAGGATCACGGCGCCCACATCAGGAAATTGGCGAAAATGGCCCGGCCGAGCGTCTGGCTCTTCTCGGGATGAAACTGGCTGCCGGCGATCGGCCCTCGCGCCACCATCGCGGTGACCTGCCCGCCATAATCGGCGACGGCAAGCATATCGCTGCTGTCGGCGGCAACCAGATGGTAGGTATGGAGGAAATAGGCATGCAATCCGTCGGGCCCCAACCGGACCCCGTCGATCAGCGGATGTTTGCGCAGCGGACGCAGCGTGTTCCAGCCCATATGCGGCACCTTGAAGCCCGCGCCGTCAGGCTCCAGATGTTTGACATGGCCGCCAAGCCAGCCGAGCCCGGCTGTCTCGCCATGCTCCTCGCCGATATCGGCAAGCAGCTGCATGCCGACGCAGATGCCGAAAAACGGTCGGCCCTTGCCACGGACCGCATGGTCGAGTGCCTGGTCCAGCCCGGAAACTGCAGCGAGCTGACCCCGGCAGTCGCGGAATGCCCCATCGCCCGGAAGGACGATGCGGTCGGCGCTTGCCACCACATCCGGATCGGCCGTCACGATCACCTCGCCGGTCCGGCCAATGTCGGCCAGGGCCCGCTCCAGCCCGCGATGGGCGGAATGCAGGTTGCCCGCGCCGTAATCGATCAGTGCAACCTTCACAGCCGGCCCCCGGGAGCTGGGAAGATACCAAGCACCGAGGAGCCGGCCGCCGGGTATGGCATCGTGGGACTTGGCATCGCGGCACTTGGCGCGGCTTGCATCGGCCGGTAGTTCGAGAAAAACCGCACTTCTGCTTCCTCGAGCGTTCGCGCCGCCACCACGGCCACGGTTGGTTTGCCATTGCGCTCGAGAGTCCAGCGGCGCAAGGCGCCCGCTTCGAGCCCGATCAGGGCATGAACCAGAAGGCTCATAGCCGATTGCACCGGTCCCGGCACGGAAAGCGCATGGCCGATCCCGGCCAGCAGCGCCAGCACGACGAGGACGCCCGCCAGCGCCAGCCACAACCGGTTGAATGCCAGCCAAAAGGCGCCAAAAACCAAGGCCGGCATTGAAAACCGCTCGCTGACGAACTCCGCGCCTTCAAGTGCGTTCTCGCTCGCCGCGGTGTCAGCCAGGTGAACCGTGAAGCTCTGCATCAGACCGACAAAGTCCCCTTGGTCGAAGGCACGAGGTCGCGGGCGCGAGGATCAAGCTCGACCGCCGCGCGCAGTGCCCTGGCCAGGCCCTTGAAGCAGCTTTCCGCAATATGGTGGTTGTTGCTGCCATAAAGCGTCTCGACATGCAGGGTCACGCCGGCGTTGATGGCGAAGGCCTGGAACCATTCGCGGACCAATTCGCAATCAAAACTGCCGATCTTGGGCGCGTTGAACTCGGTGCGGAACACCAGGAACGGCCGCCCGGAAATGTCGAGCGCCACACGCGTCAGGGTCTCGTCCATCGGCATGTGCACATCGGCATAGCGGGTGATGCCCTTCTTGTCGCCAAGCGCCTGGGCGAAGGCCTTGCCGAGCGTGATGCCGATATCCTCCACCGTATGGTGATCATCGATGTGGGTATCGCCCTGCGCCGAAACGGTCAGATCAAACAGGGCATGCCGGCCGAGCAATGTGAGCATATGATCGAGAAAGCCCACGCCGGTGGTGATCTCGCTGCGGCCGGAGCCGTCGAGATTGATCGCAACATCGATATCGGTTTCGCCGGTCGTGCGGCGGAGGCTGGCCTTGCGCATGGTTCGGTGCCTTCGAGCAGGAATGGACCATGCGCTTTAGAACATGATGCGACAAAAGGGAATTCGGCTTTTTCCGCTTCCGGAGGAGGCCGTCTTCGGGCCGTCGGCCAGAGCCCGCAGGCTGTGGGGTTCAAAATGGTGCGTGCGAGGTCTCGAGCAGGTTGTCTTTAGACGGAACCATTCCGCGGTGAGAAATTTGGCCGAAGGGCCGGGAAAGACCCGAAGTGCATACATCGGTATGGTCGAGGGGGGGTCGGAAATTTCGGCCAGATTCCTCCCGCCCTTCGGGTTTCCGGGCGGTGGGCGCCCAATTTGGACGCCGGCTCGACCGTATCCAAAGATACGCTCTTCGCCAGCCTCCGCCTGGATCGCCGCACCGCCCGAGAAGCAGAATTGATTCCGTCTAAAGACAACCTGCTCTATATGCAGGGGTAGGCGACGAGGGTTCGATGCAGGCTCATGATCACGGCCAGCCCGGCTGGCACGCAACCACCATCCTGATGGTGCGCAAGAACGGCGAAACCGTCATCGGCGGTGACGGGCAGGTGTCGCTTGGCGCCACCATCATCAAGGGCAATGCGCGAAAGGTGCGTCGACTTGGCAAGGGGCAGGTGATTGGCGGCTTTGCCGGAGCGACCGCCGATGCCTTCACCCTGTTCGAGCGGCTGGAGGCCAAACTCGAGCAATATCCGGGACAGCTCACCCGCGCCTGCGTCGAATTGGCCAAGGACTGGCGGACGGACCGGTATCTGCGCCGTCTGGAGGCCATGATGCTGGTGGCTGATCGCGAGGCGGGCCTGGTGCTGTCGGGCACAGGCGACGTGCTTGAGCCGGAAGGCGGGGTGATGGGGATCGGATCAGGCGGCATGTATGCTCTGGCGGCTGCCCGTGCCTTGATGGCAACCGATCACGATGCGGAGACGATCGTGCGCCGTGCCATGGCGATTGCTGCCGATATCTGCGTCTATACCAATCGCGAACTTGTCGTTGAAAAGCTCTGAGCCCCTGCCCGATGACTGATTTTTCTCCCCGCGAGATCGTTTCCGAACTTGACCGTCACATCATCGGCCAGTCACCGGCCAAGCGGGCAGTGGCCATTGCCTTGCGCAATCGCTGGCGCCGCCAGCAATTGAGCGGTCCGATGCGCGAGGAGGTTCTGCCCAAGAATATCCTGATGATCGGGCCTACCGGCTGTGGCAAGACGGAGATTGCCCGTCGCCTTGCCCGGCTGGCCGGCGCCCCGTTCCTGAAAGTCGAGGCAACCAAGTTCACCGAGGTTGGTTATGTCGGCCGCGACGTCGAGCAGATCATCCGGGATCTGGTCGAAGTGGCGATCTCGCTGGTGCGCGAGGCCAGGCGCAAGGATGTGCGGGCCAAGGCGGAACTGGCGGCCGAGGAACGTGTGATCGACGCTCTTGTGGGCGCAACGGCCAGCCCCGGCACGCGCGATTCCTTCCGCCGCCGCCTCAGGGCCGGTGAACTCAATGACAAGGATATCGACATCGAGGTCTCTTCACCGGCCCCGGCGATCCCGATGCTTGAAATGCCCGGCGCCCAGCCGGGACAGGCAGCGCTCGGCGAGTTGCTGGGCAGGGCGTTCGGCAAGCCCATGCGCAAGCGCCGGACCACGGTGGCGGAGGCCCACAGCCCGCTTGTGCAGGAGGAAAGCGACAAGCTGATCGACCATGACCAGATTGTTCAGGATGCTCTGCGCGAGGTGGAGAACAACGGCATCGTCTTTCTCGACGAGATCGACAAGATCTGCGCGCGTGAGAATCGCGGTGGCGCGGATGTCAGCCGCGAGGGTGTCCAGCGTGATCTCCTGCCGCTTATCGAGGGCACGACGGTGTCGACCAAGCATGGAGCGGTCAGGACCGACCATATCCTGTTCATCGCCTCGGGCGCATTTCACGTCTCCAAACCGTCGGATCTTCTGCCCGAATTGCAGGGGCGCCTGCCGATTCGCGTCGAACTGACACCGTTGGCGCGCAGCGATTTCCGTCGCATCCTGACGGAAACCGAGGCATCGCTGGTCAAGCAATATGTCGCGCTTTTGGGCACCGAGCAGGTCGAACTATCCTTCACCGACGATGCGCTGGATGCCATTGCCGACGCAGCCTTCGAGGTCAACGCGACCATCGAGAACATTGGCGCGCGCCGCCTGCAGACGGTGATGGAACGCATATTGGACGAGATTTCCTTTTCGGCGCCCGACAAGTCGGGGCAGAAGGTTGTGATCGACGGCGCTCAGGTGCAGGCAAGCCTTGGCGATCTGGCGCGCAATGCCGATCTCAGCCGGTTCATTCTCTAGCGCCGCGCATTCGGGATGTCGCTGGTCCGGTCCTATACCCTGGTTGGTTCGGCGACACTCGCATCGCGCCTGACCGGCTTCGTTCGCGATATCCTGATTGCAGCAGTGCTGGGCTCCGGCCGGGTTGCCGATGCCTACCTTGCCGCCTTCCTGTTGCCCAATCTGTTCCGGCGGGTCCTCAGCGAGGGGGCCTTCAACGCGGCCTTCGTGCCGATTCTGTCCCGCCGACGGACCGAAGGGGACGCTTCGGCCAGGGATTTTGTCAGGGCAGCCTTTGCCGCGATTTTGGCGCTGGCTTTCGGTCTTGTCCTGGTGGCGGAATTGTCGATGCCAGGGATCATCAAGGTGATCGCTCCGGGATTTGTTGCCGATCCGGAGAAGTTCGCCCAGGCGGTTCTGTTCGGACGCATCGCCTTTGGCTTTGTCGGGGCTGTCATCGTTTCGGCATTTCTGGCCTCGCTGCTGAACGCTGTCGGGCGATATGCCCTGGTCGCCATGGCGCCACTGATCCTCAACGGCCTGCTGATTCCGGTTCTTCTCGCTCTGTTTGTTTTGGGCTGGCAGGGTGATGTTCGGGTCGGATGGGTCCTGGTGTTCTCGGTTCTGGCTGCCGGATTCCTCCAGCTTGCCTATGTCGCCTATGGTGTCCGCCGCGCCGGTATTGTGATCTGGCCGCTGCGCTGGGAGGCTGACCGGGATGTGAGGCTGATGATTGCCATGGTGCTGCCGGCCGTTGTCCTTGCCGGGGCCGGGCATTTCAACATGGTGGTGGCGGCGCAATTGTCTTCGGCGCTGCCTTCGGCGGTTTCTTGGATCTATTACGCTGATCGGATTTTCCAGTTGCCGCTGGGTTTTGTCGCAGCGGCGATCGGAGTTGTCCTGTTGCCCGAGGTTTCCCGCGCCATCCGTGATGGCGATCATCCGCGCGCTGACGATGCCAGCAACCGGGCTCTCGAATTCGGGATGCTGCTGGTTTTGCCCGCCATGCTTGCCCTGGTCATTCTGGCCCGCCCGATCATCGACATCATCTATCGTCACGGCGCCTTTACCGCTTCGGACAGTGCGGCAGTGGCCGACATGCTCTCGGCCTTGGCGCTCGGTCTACCGGGCTTTGTGCTGGTCAAGGTGTTTCTGCCGGCCTTTCTGGCGCGCGAATCGCTGCGCCTTCCGCTGCTGGCGGCGCTGGCCGGGGTGGTTGCCAACATTGCCTTTACGCTCGCTCTTGTCGGGCGCCTGGGCCCTGTTGCCGCACCGCTTGGTGTCGCCACCTCGGCCTGGGTGAATGCGCTGCTCCTCGGTATCGGGCTCAAGATGCGGGGGGTGTTTCGTCTGGATGGGCGGGCGACCCGCTCTCTGCCGCTCATCGTTGTGGCAGCCGCACTGACCGGTGCCGTGACCTATGCCAATCTGGTCCTGTTCGAACCCTGGCTGGCGCCTGATCGGGCCCTGGCATTGCGGACGGGCGCGCTTGCCCTGGTCTGCCTGTCTGGCGTCGGCGTTCACGCGGTGGCGTCCCATCTGTTTGGCATAGCCGACCTTGGTGGCCTCAGACGTGCTTTCGGCCGGACAGGCGCTTGAAACAGCCTTTGAGTGGTGTCATAGCGCGGCGGTTCGGAGCGGCGGGTTCCAACCCTCGCTCCAGACGACCAACCCGGCCCCTCCACAAGGATGATCGATATGGCACTTGTTCCGCCGCGCGTCTTTTCCGGCGTCCAGCCTACGGGCAACCTGCATCTGGGAAATTATCTGGGCGCGATCCGTCGGTTTGTGACGCTGCAGGATACGCATGATTGCATCTATTGCGTCGTCGATCTTCACGCCATCACGGTCTGGCAGGATCCCGAGGATCTGATTCGGGCAACACGCGAGGTCACGGCGGCTTTTCTGGCTGCCGGTATAGATCCTGGACGCCATATTGTCTTCAACCAGAGTCGGGTGGCTGAACATGCCGAGCTTGCCTGGGTGTTCAACTGCGTTTCCCGCCTGGGCTGGCTCAACCGCATGACCCAGTTCAAGGAAAAGGCCGGCAAGGATCGCGAGAATGCGTCGGTTGGCCTTTATGCCTATCCCAATCTTATGGCCGCCGACATCTTGGTCTATCGCGCCACCCATGTGCCGGTTGGCGAGGATCAGAAGCAGCACCTCGAACTCACGCGCGATATTGCCCAGAAATTCAACAATGATTTTGCCGCGCGCATTGCCGCTCTTGGCCATGGCGAGGGCTATTTCCCGTTGCCGGAACCCTTGATCGCCGGTCCGGCGCCGCGTGTGATGAGCCTGCGCGACGGCACCAAGAAAATGTCGAAATCCGATCCGTCGGAGTATTCGCGCATCAACCTCAACGATGACGCCGATGCCATCGCCCAGAAGATCCGCAAGGCCAAGACCGATCCCGAACCGCTTCCCGGCGAGATCGAGGGACTGGCCGGCCGACCCGAGGCGGACAATCTGGTCACCATCTTTGCCGCGCTGTCGGGCCGCGAGCGGGCCGCGGTGCTCAGCGAATACGGTGGTGGGCAGTTTTCCACCTTCAAGGCGGCGCTGGCCGATCTGGCCGTGTCCTCGCTTGCCCCGATTGCCGGCGAGATGCGCCGCTGGCTGGCCGATCCGGCCTCGATCGATGCCGTCCTGCGCAATGGCGGGGATCGCGCCCGTGCCATCGCCTCCAGCGTGATGGACGACGTCAAGGACATCGTCGGGTTGGTGAGCCGGTGATCTGTTTGGTTTCAGGGCTTTGAACTGGAGCCAGGAGACGCTACATTGAAGCAGGCTTTTGCCGCCTTGAACGGCAGACAGCGAGGGATCATGTTCATTCAGACCGAAGTCACGCCCAACCCGGCAACCTTGAAGTTTCTGCCTGGCAAGGCGGTCATGCATCAGGGCACGCTCGACATTCGCTCCGCAGCCGATGCGGCGGCTTCTCCCTTGGCCGGGCGGCTGTTTTCCATTCCCGGGGTCACCGGCGTGTTTTTCGGCTCGGATTTTGTCACGGTTACCAAAGCCGCAGGGGAATGGCAGCATTTGAAGCCGGCCATTCTCGGCGCGATCATGGAGCACTATCTTTCCGGCGCCCCGCTCATCGACGGTGTCGCCCCGCCCCAGCACGAGGGCGACGAATTCTATGATCCCAAGGACGCCGACACCGTGGCCACCATCAAGGAGCTGCTGGACACGCGAATCCGTCCGGCCGTTGCCGGCGATGGTGGCGATATCACTTTCAGGGGGTTCGAAAAGGGCGTTGTCTATCTGGCCATGAAGGGCGCCTGCTCCGGCTGTCCCTCCTCCACGGCGACGCTCAAGCATGGCATCCAGAATCTGCTCAAGCACTTTCTGCCCGACGTTCAGTCGGTTGAGGCAATCTGACCGGATCGGCGCGGGGTGCGTGTCCTGGCCCTTGATACTGCGCTCGGCGCTACCTCGGTGGCGGTGGTCGATTATCCGTCCGGAACGGTACTGGCCCGCGCCAGCCTGCCGATGCAGCGTGGCCATGCCGAGGCCTTGATGCCGATGATTGAGCAGGCGATGGCCGGGGTGGAGGGCGGCTTCGGCTCGTTGAGCCGGATCGGCACGACAGTCGGGCCTGGCAGCTTCACTGGATTGAGGGTTGCCGTATCGGCCGCCCGTTCGCTTGGCCTGGCTTTGGCGATTCCGGTGGTTGGCGTGTCGACTCTGGCCGCCTATGCTGCACCGGTCATTGCGTCCGGCGCCCGGTCGATGACCGCTGTCGCCATTGATGCCCGCCATGGTGCGGTCTTCTTTGAAAGCTTCTGGCTGGATGGCAAGAAGGCGCTCGGCCCTCTGGTTCTTGGGCTCGAACAGGCTGCCGAAACCCTGCGCAGTGGTCGCTGCCGCCTGGTCGGCACAGGCGCTCCGGCGCTACATGATCATGCCCGCAAGCTTGGACTGGAGGCGGATTTGATCGAGACCGGGCCGGCGCCCGATATCCTCTGGGTTGCCCGCCTTGCGGCTGCGGCAGACCCTGCCTGTGCCCCTGCCCGCCCCCTCTATCTGAAGGCGGCAAGTGCCGTGCCGCAGGGGCACGGCCAGATAGCGCGGGCCTGATGCGCTGGTTCGGCCTGTCCCGTCGCCGTCAGGCGGCTCTGCGCCCGGCCCGCATGGACGATGCAAGGGCCATTGCCGAACTGCATTCATTGTCGTTTTCCCATCCCTGGCCGACGCTGACGGTCGAATCGCTGCTCGCCGACCGGACGGTCCGCGCCCATGTCGCGGACAATGGCAGGATTGTCGGCTTCCTGTTGCTGCGTGTTGCTGCCGATGAAGCTGAGGTGCTGTCGATCGGCGTGGCGCCTTCGGCGCGGGCGCGAGGACTGGGCCGCCGCCTGATGGAGGCGGGACTTGATGGGCTGGTGTTTGACCGGATCCGTCTGGTTTTTCTTGAGGTGGAGACAGAAAATCTAGGCGCTCTCAAGCTTTATCAGCGCCTGGGCTTTGAACTGATCGGGCGACGCAAGGGCTATTATCGCGGCAGCGACGGGATCAGCCGGGATGCCCTCACGATGCGACTCGACATTTCCTCACGCAGCCCGGCCACCCCGTTGCTGGACGGATAGAGCGGTTGGCTTTACAAGCCACGCGGATAGATCGAACCTGGCAGACCGGCCTTGACCAGCGACAGCCGCAGCCTCGAAGAACGATGCATCGCCCACGGTCTCAAGATGACCGAGCAGCGGCGCGTCATCGCGCGCGTCATCGAGGCTGCGGAAGACCACCCCGATGTCGAGGAGTTGCATCGCCGGGCGGCGATGGTCGATTCGGGCATTTCGCTGTCGACCGTCTATCGCACCGTGCGGTTGTTCGAAGAGGCCGGCATCATTGCCCGCCATGATTTCCGCGAAGGGCGGGCCCGCTACGAGCAGACACCCGACGAGCACCACGACCATCTGATCAACGTCCGAACCGGCGCGGTCATCGAATTTCGCTCAGCCGAGATCGAGGCCCTGCAGGCCGAGGTGGCGCGCCGGCTGGGTTTTCGCCTTGTCGATCACCGGCTTGAGCTATACGCGGTGCCGCTGGACGAGAACCAGACATGAGCCGGGCCGGGTCGCTGCGCCGGATCGCGCGGCTGATGGCACTGGCCCCCGCCTTTCTGATCGGCCTCCCCTTGCAGGCCCTTGCGGTGCGACTGAACAGTCGGGCGGCCCGCATCCTGCCGCTGTGGTTTCACCGCTATGCCTGCCGGGTTCTTGGAATCCGGCGGCAGGTCAGCGGCCCGCTGCCAGCGGGGGGATCGGTGCTGCTCGTTGCCAATCATGTCTCCTGGCTCGACATCATCGTCATCGGCGCGACGCTGCCCATATCCTTTGTTGCGCGGGCCGATCTGGCGGGGTGGCCGGGAGCAGGACTGCTTGCCCGTCTCCAGCGTTCGGTCTTTGTCGATCGGACGCGTCGCAAGGCGACACGGCCAGCCACGGGTGAGATAGCGCAGCGCCTCGCCGGGGGTGAGGCGATCGTGCTGTTTGCCGAAGGCACGACGTCGGACGGCAACCGCGTATTGCCCTTCCGGCCGGCGCTGCTGGCGGCTGCGGATGGGTCCGCGCCGGTTCAACCGCTGGTGTTGCACTATCGCTCGCTCGACGGTCTGCCGCTCGACCGACGCACCCGGCCGCTGGTTGCCTGGTATGGCGACATGGACCTGGTTCCGCATCTGGGCGAATTGTTCAGGCGCGGCCCCGTCGATGTGGCTCTGCATTTCGGATCGCCCGTACACCAGGGGGGTGATCGCAAGATGTTGGCCCGCCGCCTCGAGGCGGAGATCCGCGCCACCGCTGCCCGCCTGCGACTTGGCCGGGATGTTTGATGCTTGAGCCAAAGCGCCGTAAAGAAGAACAACATGCCTGATTTGCCCTCTCCCCCCGCCATGCCAGCCGCTGCGGCGCCGTCCCCGCGTCGCGTCCATATCAAATCCTACGGCTGTCAGATGAATGTCTACGACGCCACTCGCATGGCCGATGCACTGGCTGGCGAGGGCTATGCCGAAGTCGCCGCGGCCGAGGACGCTGATCTGGTCATCCTCAATACCTGCCACATTCGCGAAAAGGCCGCCGAAAAGGTCTATTCCGAACTGGGACGCCTGCGACGGCTCAAGCAGGAGCGGGCTTCCGCCGGAGAGGACACCCGCATCGTCGTTGCCGGCTGCGTGGCCCAGGCCGAAGGCGCCGAGATCATGAAGCGCGCTCCAGTAGTTGATGTTGTCGTCGGTCCGCAGAGCTATCATCGCCTGCCTGAGCTGGTGGCCGAGGCCCGGCAGAACCGGCGTGCCCTCGACACGGACTTTCCCGCCGAGGACAAGTTCGATCACCTGCCGGCCCCGACCCGGGCGCAGATTGCTGCGCGCGGGGTTTCGGCCTTCCTGACTGTGCAGGAAGGGTGCGACAAGTTCTGTTCCTTCTGTGTGGTTCCCTACACGCGCGGCGCCGAAATCTCGCGCTCCGTCGACCGCATTGTCAGCGAGGCCGAGCGGCTGGCCTCGGCCGGCGTTCGCGAACTCACGCTGATCGGCCAGAACGTCAATGCCTATCATGGCGAGGGCCCCGATGGGCAGACCTGGTCGCTGGCCGCCCTGGCCCGGAGGCTTGCCGTCATTCCGGGGCTTGACCGGCTGCGCTATTCGACCTCGCATCCTGCCGACATGGGCGAGGATCTGATCGCCCTGCATCGTGATCTGCCTGCCTTCATGCCCTATCTGCATCTGCCCGTTCAGTCCGGTTCGGACCGCATTCTGGCCGCGATGAACCGCCGCCATACCGCCGCCGATTATTGCCGGCTGATCGAGCGGATCCGTGTCGCCCGCCCCGATATTGCCCTCAGTTCGGATTTCATTGTCGGCTTTCCCGGTGAGACGGAGGCCGATTTCGCCCAGACCATGCGGCTGGTCGAGACAATCGGCTTTGCCTCGGCATTTTCGTTCAAATTCAGCCCGCGCCCCGGCACCCCTGCGGCCGAGCAGGCCGATCAGCTGCCCGAGGCGGTCAAGTCCGAGCGGCTCGCTGTCCTGCAGGATCTGCTGACCCGTCAGCAGAAGGCATTCAATGCCGCCACCATCGGCCGCACCGTCGATGTTTTGTTTGAAAAGCCCGGCCGCCATCCGGGCCAGATCGCCGGCAAGTCACCCTATCTTCAGGCCGTGCAGGTGGATGCACCAGTCGATTGGATCGGCCGCATTGTGCCGGTTAAGATCACCGGGCAGGCGACGTTCAGCCTGTTCGGCCGGCTGATGCCGGAAGCCTCTGGGGAGGACATCACGTGAGCTTCGAGGTCTCGGACGGTCGCCACGGCGGCGAATGGGTGACCAGTCTGACGCTGGATGACAATCGCCTCGCCAGTCTCGTGTTTGGCCAGTATGACCAGAACATCGCCCATCTGGAGCGCCGGCTAAGCATTGTTGCCACCGTCAATGGCAACCACATCGTGCTCAAGGGGGCAAAGGAGGCGGCCGAACAGGCCAAGCGCGTGCTCAAGGCGCTTTATGCCCAGGTCAAGTCAGGCCGGCCGGTCAGTCAGGGCGATCTTGATGGTGCCATTGCCGAAAGCGTGCTGCAGGGCAGCCTGTTCCCTGCCGCCGACACCGGCAAGACCGGCTTCAACCAGATCATCACCCGCAAGCGCGGCGCGGTCAAAGCCCGCAATGGTGCGCAGGACGCCTATCTCAGGGCGCTCCAGCAGCACGAACTGGTGTTTGCCGACGGACCGGCCGGAACCGGCAAGACCTGGCTTGCGGTGGGCCACGCGGTGCAATTGCTCGAGCAGGGCAAGGTCGAGCGTCTGATCCTGTCGCGCCCGGCGGTCGAGGCGGGAGAGCGCCTTGGCTTCCTTCCCGGCGACATGAAGGACAAGGTCGATCCCTATCTGCGTCCGATCTACGATGCCCTGCATGATTTCATGGAAGGCCGGCTCGTCGAACGCGGCTTGCAGACGGGGATGATTGAGGTGGCGCCGCTTGCCTTCATGCGCGGGCGCACCCTGACCAACGCCGCAATCCTGCTGGACGAGGCGCAAAACACATCGTCCATGCAGATGAAGATGGTTCTGACCCGGCTCGGCGAGAATTCGCGCATGATCGTGACTGGCGATCCCACCCAGATCGACCTGCCGCCCGGCCAGAAATCCGGCCTGATCGAGGCCATGGCGATCCTCAGGGGCGTCGAGGGCATCGGCCATGTCAGTTTCGGCCATGGCGATGTCGTGCGCCACGATCTCGTGCGGCGGATTGTGCGGGCCTATGAGGATCATGGTGGCGGAGCCAAGGTCTGAGCCGATGAGCCTGGAGGTTGAAATCGTCCTTGAGAACCCCGATTGGTCGGCAATTGCCGACCTCGACGGTCGAATCGTTCATGCGGCCAGGACGGCTCTGGAACAGGCGGCGGTCACCGTGCAGCCTGGCTGTGAACTGGCCGTCCTGCTGACCGACGATGCGGCCATTGGCGCCCTCAATGCCCGTTGGCGCAACAAGGACATGCCAACCAATGTCCTGTCCTTTCCCGCTGTTGCCCTGGACCGGATTGCGACCAGCCCGGTGCTTGGCGATATCGCACTCGCCTATGAGACCTGCGCTCGCGAGGCGCAGGTTGAGGCCCGCCCGCTCGTCGATCACATCCTGCATCTGGTCGTCCATGGTGTGCTGCATCTGGTCGGCTACGATCACCAGACCGAAGCCGAGGCCACCACAATGGAGGACCTGGAGCGGACAATCCTTGCTCGTCTTGGGGTGCCGGACCCCTATTCGGCGGCTGATTCGTCTGGAGCTAGCCTGTGACGACGCCCGATCTTCCGACTGAAAGCTGGACAGACCGGATCAAGGCCGCCCTGGGCCTGTCAGAGCGCGCCTCGTTGCGCGAGGGCCTTGAGGCTGCTCTGGGCGAGGCGGCCAAATCGGGTGATGTGTCGGCCAAGGAATGGGCCATCGTTTCCAACGTGCTCAAGGTCCGTAACCGGCGCATTTCCGAGGTCATGACCCCGCGCGCCCGCATCGTCGCCTTGGCTGAGGCAGAGACCCTTGAGGAGGTTCTGGCGGCCTTCCTGACATCCGAGCATTCCCGCATTCCTGTTTACGGCGAGAGTCTCGACGATCCCAGAGGCATGATCCATCTGCGTGATTTCCTGCCCTTGGTCACCTCGACCACGCAGCAATCGTCGCAGGACAATCGCCGGACGCAGACGCTGCGCGATACGGCATTGATCAGGCCCTTGATTTTCGTGCCACCCTCGGCATCGCCGCTCGATCTCCTGCTGCGCATGCAGACGCGCCGTGTGCATCTCGCCCTGGTCATCAACGAATACGGCGAGACCGACGGTCTGGTAACCATCGAAGACCTCATCGAGGCGATCGTCGGCGACATCAATGATGAACACGATCTTCCGACCGCAGGTCTGACCAGGCTGGACGAGCAAACCTGGTCGATGGCGGCCGAAACGCCGCTGGCCGAAGCGGCCGCTGCAATAGGGCACGCCCTGCCCGTCGATCGCAACGCCATAGGCGTGGACAGTATCGGCGGCTATGTCACGGCGCTGGCCGGTCGCCTGCCGCAGCCGGGTGAGGTGATCGAGGGCCCGGGCGGCCTTCTGTTCGAGGTGATCGAGGCAACGCCGCGCCAGCTCCTGACGCTCGTGCTGCGCCTGTCAGCAAACGGTGAGACGGGCGCCGAAGAAGACCGCAGCGGGCTATCAAGGGGCAAGGCACCATGAGCGCGCGCCTGTCTGCCTGGAGCCAGGTGATCCTGCTGTCGGAAGGGGCCAGTCGCTGGCTGATCGCCTTCCTCGCCGGCGCCGTTGGCGCTTTGGCAATGGCTCCTGTGGGACTGGTCCCGGCCTTTGCCATCAGTTTTCCTGTCGCCGTGTGGCTGCTCGATGGAGCAACCGGCGGACCATCGCGCTTTTCGCCGCGTGCCCTGCTGGCGGCGGCTCGTGACGGCTGGTGGTTCGGATTTGGCTATTTCCTTGCCGGCCTGTGGTGGATCGGCGCGGCATTTCTGGTGGAAACCGACGAATTTGCCTGGGCGCTGCCATTGGGCGTCGTTGGGTTGCCGGCCGGTCTTGCGCTGTTCATGGCGGCCGGCTTTGCCCTTGCCCGCCTCGTCTGGCTGCCGGGCGCCGCGCGAATCCTGTCGCTGACCGCCGGCCTTGGCCTGAGCGAGGCTGCACGTCACATGGTGCTGACCGGCTTTCCCTGGAACGGTTTCGGTCAGGGGCTCGGCTTCTGGCTGGTGCCGGCACAGATCGTCTCGGTGATCGGCACCGACGGCCTCGGGCTGCTGACGATCGCCATCTTCGCAGCTCCGGCAACCCTGGTTGACGAAACCCCGGACGGGCGCGCCAACATCCGTCCACTGGTTCTGGCTGCACTTGGCCTTGTCGTGATCTTTGGCTTTGGTGCTGCCCGGCTGATGTTGTCCGGCGGCGTGCTGGCACAGCCGCAGCGCATTGAAACGGTCCCGAATGTGCGACTTCGCCTGGTTCAGCCCAACATGTCGCAGCGCGAAAAGATCGCCCAGCAGGACGGCCTGGCGGTGCTTCGCCGTCTCATCGCGCAATCGGATCGTGCCACCGGCCCGAAATCGACCGGTATGGTCGATGCAACCCATGTGATCTGGCCCGAATCGCCATTTCCCTTCCTGTTGACGAATGAACCATCGGCGATGGCCGAACTGGCGCGGGTCCAGCCGCCGTCGACGACGGTCCTGACCGGTGCGGTGCGCGCTGAACCGGGGCCGGACCGCAGCCGCATCTACTATAATTCGCTGGTCGCGCTGGGAGCCAAGGCGACCATTCTGGCAACCTATGACAAGGTGCATCTGGTTCCCTTCGGCGAATACCTTCCGCTTGAATCGGTGCTTTCGGCGCTCGGCCTGCGACGCTTTGTCCACGCTCCTGGCAGCTTTTCCCTCGGTGGCCAGCGCCAGCCGATGGAACTGCCCGGCCTGCCACCACTGCTGCCTCTGATCTGCTATGAGGCGATCTTCCCCTACGAGATCGATGCAGCGACCAAGCGCCCGGAGTGGATGTTGAACATCACCAATGATGCGTGGTTTGGCGAAACTTTCGGCCCGCACCAGCATTTTGCCCAGGCGCGCTTGCGTGCCATCGAACTCGGGTTGCCGCTGGTCCGCGTTGCCAACACTGGCATTTCCGGGCTTGTGGATGGTCATGGCCGCACGCTTGCGGCCAGTCCCGTAGGGGCAGAAAGCATAATTGATGTTTTGCTTCCCAAAGCCTTGCCAACGACTGTATATGCGACAGTCGGCAATAACATCGGGTTGTTCGGACCCATACTGTCGTTGGTGCTCGGCGGGTTTGTTGCTACGCTCGACCGACGCAGGGGACGGAACCGGACAACGTGGACGACGAGACAGCGGTAAGGAAGACCTTGCGTCAGTTCGGAACCTGCCAGGCTGACGCACACCAGAGCATTTTCAAGCGAAGTGGATTCCGGTTCGCGTTAAGAAAATGCGAAAAAACAAAAATATAGAGCATCTTCTGTGAATTGGAATTCGCTGGTAGTGCTCTAGGAATGGCGAGCTGAGGGAAACAAATGAAAAAATCGCCCGGCCCAGTGGACAAGCATGTTGGCTCTCGCGTGCGGATGCGGCGCATTCTTCTCGGGATGAGTCAGGAGCGCCTTGGTGAGGCATTGGGACTCACCTTCCAGCAGGTCCAGAAATACGAGAAGGGAACCAACCGCATCGGCGCAAGCCGCCTGCAGCAGATTTCACAGATTCTTGGTGTGCCGGTCACTTTCCTGTTCGAGGGCGCGCCTCTGGAACGGGCCTTGCCGGAGGGAGGCTTTGCCGAACCGCTGCAGGCAGAATATTCGCTGGACCTGCTGTCGACACCCGAAGGGGTCCAGCTTGCCAAGGCCTTCATGAGCATTGAGGATCCCAAGGTGCGCCGACGGGTTGTCGATTTGGTTGCAACGCTGGCCGATGGCCAGAAAGCCAGCCGCTGAGCGTCCCGTTTAACGAAAATTTCGGCCGAAAATCAGAACGGGTTCTTTTTTTCGCCTTGACCTTTGCGCCGCAGACCGGCAGAGAGGCCGCCGGTCTGGCGCCTGCCTTTTTTGGGTTTGCAGGCGGTCCCCATCAGCTTTTCAGGGAGCTTTGACTTGGCTCGGTCCTCATATCTGTTCACGTCCGAATCCGTCTCCGAAGGCCATCCCGACAAGGTATGTGACCGGATTTCCGACGAGGTGGTCGATCTGTTCTTCCGCGAGGCCGCCAAGGCAGGCATGGACCCTGCCCATGTGCGCGTCGCATGCGAGACGCTGGCAACCACCAACCGTGTCGTCATCGCCGGCGAGGTCCGCACCTCGCTGGACGAGAAGGCGATGAAGTCCAAGGTCAAGTCCGCGGCCCGCAAGGCCATCCGCGCCATTGGCTACGAGCAGGACGGATTTCACTGGAAGACGGCCAAGATCGACGTTCTGCTGCATCCGCAATCGGCGCATATCGCCCAAGGCGTTGATGCGGCCGGCAACAAGGATGAGGGCGCCGGCGATCAGGGCATCATGTTCGGCTATGCCTGCCGCGAAACCCGCGATCTGATGCCAGCCCCGATCTACTACGCTCACAAGATCCTGGAAAACCTGACCGCCTATCGCAAGCTGGGGGAGAAGGGGTGTCAGGTGCTTGGACCGGATGCCAAGAGCCAGGTGACGGTTCGTTACGAAAATGGCAAGCCGGTGGCCGTAACCCAGATCGTTCTGTCAACTCAGCACCTTGACGCCCGGTTGACCTCCGATGACGTGCGCAAGATTGTCGAACCGGTGATCCGCGAGACCCTGTCGGACATCGAGATCGCCAAGGATTGCAAATGGTATGTCAATCCCACCGGCGCCTTCGTGATCGGCGGTCCCGACGGCGATGCCGGCCTCACCGGCCGCAAGATCATCGTTGACACCTACGGCGGCGCCGCTCCGCATGGCGGCGGTGCCTTCTCTGGCAAGGATCCGACCAAGGTTGATCGCTCTGCCGCCTATGCGGCGCGCTATCTTGCCAAGAATGTAGTGGCGGCCAAGCTGGCAGACCGTTGCACCATCCAGCTCAGCTATGCCATCGGCGTCGCCAAGCCGCTGTCGATCTATGTTGATCTGCACGGAACCGGCAAGGTGGATGAGGCAAGGCTTGAAAAGGTCCTCGGCGAAGTGATGGACCTGTCTCCACGCGGCATCCGCACCCACCTTGGACTCAACAAGCCGATTTTTTCCAAGACCGCCGCCTACGGTCATTTCGGCCGCAAGCCCGGGCGCGATGGCAGCTTTTCCTGGGAAAGGACCGATCTGGTCGACGCTATCAGGAAGGCGGTGGCCTGATCCTCCGGCGCAAGCTGACCGAATCCGAAGCCGCCCGGAGGGCGGCTTCTTTTTTGCGCATCGACCGCCATACCGGCGAGGCGGTCGCGCGTTCGAACCGCTTGCCGGGCAGGACGGCTGCGCCATTGACGCGCACCGAGACCTTTGCCATGGCCCTGTCTCATGATCGACAGCACTGCCACTCCCCCCGATGACAAGGCCGCCGGCTTCTTCGGTCGCCGCAAGGGCAAGCGTCTGCGCGGTGAGCAGGCGGACCGGATTGATCATGTCCTGCCCACCTTCCGGCTGGATCTGTCAGGGCCTGTCCTGGTTCCGCAACAGTTGTTTGCCCGCCCGGTCGAGGACTTGTGGCTCGAGATCGGCTTTGGTGGCGGCGAGCACCTCGCAGACAATGCGGCCCGCCATCCCTCGATCGGCTTCATTGGTTGCGAGCCCTTTGTCAACGGCGTTGCCAAGCTGGTGGCCGAGATCCAGCATAGGGCCCTTCCGAACATCCGCATCCATGACGGCAACGCTTCCGACGTATTGGCGAAACTGCCGGCGGCATCGATTGGCCGCATCGATCTGCTTTACCCTGATCCCTGGCCCAAGCGTCGTCAGCGCAAGCGGCGTTTCGTTTCGGATAAATCGCTGAAGGCGCTGGCCCGGGTGTTGCGGCCGGGCGGCGAGTTTCGCTTTGCATCGGACATCGACGATTACATCGGCTGGGTGCTCCAGCGCATCGCCCGCAGCCCGGATTTCCTCTGGACGGCCGAGAAAGCGGTCGACTGGACGACGCCGTTTCCGGATTGGCCAGGCACCCGCTATGAGGCCAAGGCCCTGCGTGAAGGCCGCAAGCCGAGTTACCTGCGCTTGATCAGGGTGTGACGGTTCTGCCCCTCATCAGGGCAAGAACCGCCGCGCTGCCGGGATCCGCTTCCTCGGCAAGTCCTGCGACGACACCGGCCTGATCGGCTTCGGGACGATTCTGCGACAGCTTGGACTTGCCCTCGATTCCGGTGATTGTAAGCGAAATCCCGACAATGCCCTTGAGCTGGGCTGCCAGAAACGCGGGGGGCGCATCCATGACCGCCCATGGCTCGGCAAAGTCGCGCTCATGATGATCGGTCAGTCGAGATACCGCCGCAAGCAGCCACTCCGGATCGGTATGGATGCTCAGGCGACCCGTCACATGCAGCACGGAATAATTCCAGGTCGGCACGACCTTGCCGGTCTCGCGCTTGCTCGGATACCACGACGGGCTGACATAGGCATCCGGTCCGTGAACCAGCACGATCGATGGCGTATCGAGATCTGCGACGGTCCAGTGCGGATTGGCGCGCGCCAGATGGCCGATCAGCGTGCCCATCGGCCCCGCCTGGCGATCGAAGATCAGCGGCATATGCGTGACAACCGGCCCTTGCGGAGCGTTGGACACCAGAGTTGCGAACCGGACGGTGGCCAGCTGATCGAGGAGAGCACCGGTCTCGGTCTGCCGGAAGTGCGGAGGGTTATAGAGCATGACGAGGAGAATGGCTGCCGTCGCCGGGCAGGTCAAGCCGCCGGCCCGGGCAGCCGGCTTCGCCTCTTGTTCAAACGTCCAAATCAGGCTATGAGGAGCGGCAATCACCAAATCTCAGGCTGATCATCAGGATCGGATTTTGAGAGTGGGCCCTCCGGGGACCCGCTCTTTTCGTTTTGAGGACAAGGCATGACCGGTGCCGACGCACGGTTGATACGGGAAACGGGACTGGCCGCGCGCGTCGCTGCCATTGTCGAGCCGATGTTGAGCGGGCTTGGCTTCGATCTCGTGCGCCTGCGCATCTCGGGTCAGAACGGCTGCACTGTACAGATCATGGCCGAACGGCCGGACGGCAGCATCGGGGTGGAGGATTGCGAGACAATTTCGCGAGCCATTTCGCCGCTGCTCGATGTCGAGGATCCGATCGACCGCGAATACCACCTTGAGATTTCCTCGCCGGGCATTGACCGCCCGCTGGTTCGCCTGCGCGATTTTTCGCGCTGGGTCGGGCACGAAATCAAGGTGGAAATGGAAAACCTCGTGGCGGGCCGCAAGCGTTTCCGCGGCTGGATCGAGGCGGTTGATGGCCAGAGCGTCGTCCTCCGCCGTCTTGATGCCGCCGCCGAGGATGATCCGCTTGTGATGTTGCCGATGCATGACATGGGCGAAGCGCGCCTTGTGCTGACCGATGCCCTGATCCGCGAGGCGCTCAGCCGTGACAAGACGGCGCGCAAGGCCCGTGGCGAGCCTGAAGAGCCTGAGACCGATCAAACTGGTGTGGACGACGAAACCGCCCAACCGCCCAGGCCGCGCCGCGGCCCCAACCGATTCAAACGGAGGATGTAACCATGGCCGTTTCTGCCAACCGACTGGAACTGTTGCAGATTGCCGACGCTGTCGCCCGCGAGAAGGGCATCGAGCGCGAGGTGGTCCTGCAGTCGATGGAGGATGCCTATGCCAAGGTTGCCAAGCAGCGCTACGGCTCCGAGACCGAGGTCAAGGCGGAGATCAACCCGCGCACCGGCGAGATCAAGCTCGCCCGGCTGATGCTGGTGGTCGATCAGGTCGAGAATGACGCCAACCAGATCGCGCTGGTCGATGCGCGTCGGCGCAATCCAGCTGCCGAGGTCGGCGACTATCTGTCAGAGCCATTGCCGCCGGTCGAATTCGGCCGCATTTCCGCCCAGTCGGCCAAGCAGGTGATCGTTCAGAAGGTGCGCGAGGCCGAGCGCGATCGCCAGTATGACGAGTTCAAGGACCGCATCGGCGAAATCGTCAACGGCGTCGTCAAGCGGGTTGAATACGGCAATGTGATCGTCGATCTGGGGCGTGGCGAGGCGATCGTGCGCCGCGACGAGCTGATCCCGCGCGAGATGTTCCGCCCCGGCGACCGCATCCGCTCCTTCCTTTACGATGTGCGCCGCGAGGCGCGCGGGCCGCAGATCTTCCTGTCGCGCACCCATCCGCAGTTCATGGCCAAGCTGTTCCGTCAGGAAGTGCCGGAGATCTATGACGGTATCATCGAGGTCAAGGCGGTGGCCCGCGATCCCGGATCGCGCGCCAAGATCGCGGTGATTTCCCGTGATTCGTCGATTGATCCGGTCGGCGCCTGCGTCGGCATGCGCGGCAGCCGCGTGCAGGCGGTGGTGCAGGAGCTGCAGGGCGAGCGCGTCGACATCATCCCGTGGTCGCAGAATGCCGCCACCTTCATCGTCAATGCGCTGCAGCCGGCCGAGGTGTCGAAGGTGGTGCTCGATGAGGATACCGGACGTATCGAGGTGGTGGTCCCCGATGATCAGCTCTCGCTGGCGATCGGCCGGCGTGGCCAGAACGTGCGCCTGGCCTCCCAGCTCACCGGCTGGGACATCGACATCCTGACCGAGGCCGAGGAATCCGAGCGCCGGCAGAAGGAATTTGTCGAACGCACCTCCACCTTCGTCGCGGCCCTCAATGTCGATGAGGTCGTCGGTCAGTTGCTGGCCTCCGAAGGCTTCCGCTCGGTCGAGGAGGTGGCCTACGTTGATGTCAATGATCTGGCGTCCATCGAAGGTTTCGATCTCGAAACCGCCGAGGAAATCCAGAACCGTGCCCGCGATCACCTTGCCCGTATCGAGGCGGAGAACCAGGAAAAGCGCAAGGCGCTTGGCGTTGCTGACGAACTGGGCGAGGTTGCCGGCGTTTCCTCGGCCATGCTGGTTGCGTTTGGTGAGAATGACGTCAAGACGGTCGAGGATCTTGCCGGGTGCGCCACGGACGATCTGGTCGGCTGGAGCGAGAAGAAGGGTGGCGAGACGGTTCACATTGCCGGCATTCTCAATGGCCTCCCGGTCTCCCGCGACGAAGCCGAGGCGATCATCGTCGCTGCCCGCGTCAAGGCAGGCTGGATCGATGAGCCGGTTGCCGATGAGCCCGAAGGCGTGGACGAGACCGCCGAAGAGGCCTGATCGGAGACATCGTGCGCGCACCGGAAGCAACACCCTCGACCCGCACCTGCATCGTGACCCGGCAGGCCTTGCCGGTCGACGGATTGATCCGGTTCGTTGCAGGGCCGGATGGCCAGGTGGTTCCCGATCTCCGGCGCCGGTTGCCTGGCCGTGGTGTCTGGGTGACCGGTGCGGCCGAGGCGGTGCGCGAAGCGGTGCGACGCAACGCCTTTTCCCGCTCGCTCAAGGCACCGGTGTCAGCATCGGAGGATCTTGTCGATCAGGTTGGCGCCCTGCTGCGCCGCGCGGCGCTGCAGGCGCTTTCGCTGGCCAACAAGGCGGGAGTAGTGATCACTGGCTCTGCCAAGATCGAGGCGGCGGCTCCGCGCGGTTTTGCCGCGCTGCTGCACGCCAGCGAGGCAGCCCCGGGCGGGATCGAAAAGCTGGAGCGGGCGGTGCGGCGGCAGCGCCGTGACGGGCTTGCAATACCGGCGATTCGACTCTTTACAACCGAAGAATTAAGTCTGTCGCTTGGACGCGAACATGTGATACATGCAGCGCTCGTTACGGGTGCCCCTTCGGGAATGTTCCTGAAATCGGCACGCGCGGCGGACCGATATTGGCGGAGTTGCTCCGCAACGGCGCACGCTTCCGGCTCCCCGGCCGGAGGGAGCGTCGATACACGTATTTCGACCGAGGACTCTGAGCCTAATGAGTGACAGCAACAAGACCGGCGACAAGACCATCGGAGTGCCCGCGACCAAGACGCTTTCGCTTAAGCGCCCGGTCGAGCAGGGCACCACTGTTCGCCAGAGCTTCTCCCATGGCCGCACCAAGCAGGTCGTGGTCGAGGTCAAGCACAGTCGCTTTCCGGCTCAGCCTGCTGCGCCCGCTCGCCCACAGGCCCCGGCTGCTCAACCGCCAGGGCCCGCCAAGCCGGCGGCATCCTCGCGTCCACCGGTGGCACCCCCGGCCAAGACGGGGGTGGTTCTGCGCACGCTGACCGACGAGGAGCGTGATGCCCGCACCCAGGCGCTGATGGAATCGCGCCGGCGTGAGGATGAGGACCGTCGCCGTATGGAAGCCGAGGAACGGGTCCGGCGCGAGCGCGAAGAGCGCGACCGCAAGGAGCGTGAGGCTGCCGAGGCCCGCAAGCGTGAGGAAGACGATCGCCGTCGTGCCGAGCTTGATGTCCGTCGTCGCTCGGAAGAGGAGGCCAAGCGCCGCCTTGGTGACGAACCGGGCGCTCCGGCTGGCGCTGCGCCACGCGGTCCGCGGGTCGAGATCGGCACCCCGCCTCGCCCTGCGATGAACCGGGAAGCCGGATTCC